>LNFM01016413.1_pt1 | contig 25827 bp, 31 predicted proteins | sample 596031 | NCBI WGS metagenome assembly LNFM01 (sample SAMN04254537, study PRJNA301005) | activated carbon metagenome | isolation source: dual media filters at the Ann Arbor, Michigan drinking water treatment plant | place: USA: Ann Arbor | reverse complement strand
CGACAGGGTGACGGTGTTCTTGCGGTCGCGCCGGTCGGCCAGGGCCCCGGCGGGCAGGGTCAGGGCCAGCAGCGGCAGGAACTGGCACAGGCCGACGAGGCCGAGATACAGGCTGGCCTCGGCGATCGGATGGTCGCGGCGCGCGATCTCATAGACCTGCCACAACAGGGCCGAGGACTGGATCTGGATGCCCAGCACCGCCGCCACCCGCCCGACCCACAGCAGGCGGAAGTCGCGGATGGCCCAGGGGCTGGCAGGGCCTTCGGGCGGCGGCGGGGGCTGGACCGGTTCGGTGGTCTCGATCGTCCCGGTCACGTGCGGCGGTCGACTTTCGGATAAGGGGTTCCGTCGCGGTGGAAGAAGCCGCCCTGCCGGAACTGCATGTCGATATCGGGATAGTGGCCGGAATCCCCGCCCGGGGTGCGCGTGCCGACCTCCAGCAGGACGGCCTCGGCCCCCGAGCGGTTCTGCAGCACATGGCCGTTGGGCACGCCCGCCTTCCAGCCCGCGCAGTCGCCGGCGCGCAGGACGGTCTCGCCCTCATCCTCCACCAGCACCACCTCGCCCTCCAGCACCCAGACGAACTCGTCCTCGCCCTCATGCCAGTGCCGCTGGCTCGACCAGGCGCCGGCCGGCAGGCGCAGCAGATTGACCCCGAACTGGTCCAGCCCGACGGCGTCGCCCAGCCGCCAGCGGCGACGCGGCTTGCACGGTCCGGCGAATTCCTCGGGATAGCCCGTGCCGTGTCCGGTCGGGGCTGCGTCGATGTCGATCTTCGGCATGGGGAGGGGCGCCCTTCTCGCAGTCGTCCGAACCCCGTAAAGCACAGGCTTATGAGCGTCGCATCAACTCCCGTTATCGATCCTGTCGCCCTGACCCGCGACCTGATCCGCAGGCCCTCGGTCACCCCCGCCGACGAGGGGGCGATGGATGTGCTGGAGCGCGCCCTGACCGCGCTCGGCTTCCATTGCCGGCGCATGCCCTTCGAGAACATCGAGAACCTCTACGCCCGGCGCGGCACGGCCTCGCCCAACCTCTGTTTCGCCGGCCATACCGATGTGGTGCCCACCGGTTCGACGGAGGCCTGGTCCTCCGGCCCGTTCGAGGCCGAGGTGAAGGACGGCATCCTCTACGGCCGCGGCGCGGTCGACATGAAGGGCGGCATCGCGGCCTGGGTGGCGGCGGTCTCGCGCATTCTGGCCGAGGGCGAGGTCCTCGGCAGCCTGTCCTTCCTGATCACGGGCGACGAGGAAGGCCCCGCCCTGCATGGCACCAAACGGGTGGTCCAGGCCCTGATGGCCGAGGGCGAGGTCATTGACGCCTGCGTCGTCGGCGAGCCGTCCTCGCAGCATGCGCTGGGCGACATGATCAAGATCGGGCGGCGCGGCTCGCTGAACACCTGGATCACCGTCCACGGCAAACAGGGGCACGTCGCCTATCCGGACCGCGCGGCCAATCCGGTCCCGGTCCTGGCCCGGCTGGTCGCCCGCCTCGCCGACCACCGGCTCGACAAGGGCTATGAGGCCTTCCAGCCGTCCAACCTCGAGCTGACCACGCTCGACGTCGGCAATACAGCCACCAACCTCATCCCGGCCGAGGCGCGGGGTCGGCTGAACATCCGCTTCAATCCGAACCACACGGGCGAGAGCCTGATGGGCTGGCTCAATGCCGAGGCGGGCAAGGCCCAGGCCGAAAGCGGGCTGCGCATCGAGCTCGAACATCTGCATTCGGGCGACGCCTTCCTGACCCAAACCGGGCCGTTCGTCACCGGTGTGCAGGACGCCGTCGAGACCGCCGTCGGCCGCCGTCCCGAAGCCTCCACCACCGGCGGCACCTCGGACGCCCGCTTCATCCGCGCCATGTGCCCGGTGCTGGAGCTGGGCCTCGTCGGCCAGACCATGCACCAGATCGACGAACGCGCGCCCGTGGCCGAGATCGAGGCGCTGGCGGAGGTGTATCGGGCGGTGATCGGGACCTATTTCGCGCGGGCTTGAGGGCGGCCCCTTGTCATCCCGGCGAGCCCTCAGTGGAGCGTCGCTTCCATCCGCGCGATCCGCCGGTCCAGATCGGCGACCATTTCCTCCAGCCGCGCCTGCTCGGATTTCATGTCCACCGGCGTGCCGTCCTCATAGGTCAGTTGTGCCCCCTTGCCGATCAGGTCGAGACGATAGAGGGCGGTCACGCGGCGCGCCTTCAGCTTTTCCAGTTCGTCGGCCACGGCTCAGTCGCGCTCCAGGAACCGGATCGCGCTCAGCACATGGGTGCGGACGCCCAGCGGCAGGATCGCTTCATTGACGTCAAAGCCCGGCGAATGGTTCGGCGGCGAGGTGGCGGGATCGACCCCGTCCTTCGATCCGCCGAGGTGATAGAAGACGCCCGGGACCTCCTGCGACAGATAGCTGAAGTCCTCGGCCACCGTCGTCGGCGGCGTGGCCGGATTGACGTTGCCGGCACCCGCCGCCTCGGTCAGCACCGGGGCCAGCCAGGCCGACAGTTCCTCGTTGTTGAACACCAGGGCCGCGTTCTGGCGCACCGTGAACTCGGCTGTGGCACCATAGGTTTCGGCGACATTGTCGATGGCGATGCCGGCGCGGCGCACGAGGTCGTCGCGCTGGGCGATGTCGAAGGTGCGCAGGGTGCCGGACAGCGTCGCGTCCTCGGGAATGATATTGTAGCGCACGCCCGCGTCGATCGTGGCGATGGTGAAGACGGTCGGCGTCGTGGTCGGGTCGATGGTCCGCGCCGTCAGGGTGTTGATGGTCTGGACGATCTGGGACGCCACCGCGATGACGTCGACGCCCTTCCACGGCCAGGCGCCGTGGGTCTGGCGGCCGTGCAGGGTGATGTCGACCCGGTCCGAGGCGGCCATGAATCCGCGGGGACGGTAGAAGACCGAACCGGGCCGGCCCGGCACGACGTGCAGGCCGAAGATGGCGTCGGGGCGGGGGTTGGCCAGCGCGCCCTCCTGGATCATCAGCCGGGCCCCGCCGAGCGGCTCACCCGGAGGTGCCCCTTCTTCTGCGGGCTGGAAGATGAACACGATGGTCCCGGGAATGTCCTCGCGCATGCCCGCCAACACCTCGGCGGCGCCCATCAGCATGGCGACATGGGCGTCGTGGCCGCAGGCGTGGGCCACCGGCACAGTCGCACCCATATATGTCCCGGTCGCGGTCGAGGCGAAGGGCAGGCCCGTCGCCTCCAGCACCGGCAGGGCGTCCATGTCGGCCCGCAGCGCCACCGTCCCGCCGGGCCGTCCGCCGCGCAGCACGCCCACGACGCCGGTCTTGCCCACCTCCGTGCGGACCTCCATGCCCAGCGCCCGCAGATGCTCGGCCACGAGGGCGGCGGTGCGGGTCTCGGCGAAGCCCAGTTCGGGATTGGCGTGCAGGTCGCGGCGCCAGGCTGTGACACGGGGCGTCCCGGCGGCGACGGCCGCTTCGATGCGGTCGAGGGCGATCGGCGCTGTCTGGGCCTGGGCCAGCCCGGCGGACAGGGCCAGCGAAAGCGTGGAGACGGCGAGCAGGCGGCGGATGGTCATGGCGGTCCCCAGTGTCCGAGAACCGCCACCGTGCGCGGACCGTGCGGTCGGCGCAAGAAATGAAACGAACAGGAAATTATGCGTTGGATGACGCAGGGCATCGGCAGCCCTAGAGTGCGCCCGTGAACCTTCGCTCCCCCGCCTTCGCCATCCTGTTCTCCGTCAGCCTGATCGCGGCGGCGGGGAACATGGCGCTTCAGTCGGTGCTGCCCGCCATCGGGCGTGAGTTCCAGCTGTCGGACACCCTGGTCGCCGGCGCCTTCGCCATCTCCGCCCTGATGTGGACGGTCGCCTCGCCTTTCTGGGCGCGACTGTCAGACACGCTCGGGCGCAAGCGGGTGATGATGATCGGCCTGGCCGGCTTCGTCGTCTCCATGACCGGCTTCGGCCTCGCCGCCACCTCCGGACTGGAGCAGTGGCTCGGCGCCATTGTCGCCTTTGTCCTGATGGGGGTGGCGCGCACCATCTACGGCGTGTTCGGCTCGGCGGCACCCATTGCGTCCCAGGCCTATGTCGCCGACCGTACCTCGCCGGAACAGCGCACCCAGGCCATGTCGCTGCTGGCCTCGGCCCAGGGACTGGGCACGGTGATCGGCCCGGCGCTGGCGCCCTTCTTCGTCCTGCCGCTCGTGGGGCTGGCAGGGCCCATGTACGCCTTCGCCCTGTTCGGTGTGGTGGTGCTGGTCGTGGTCTGGCGCAAGCTGCCGAGCGGCGAGGTGGTGCGGATCCCTTCCCCCAGTGGCCATCGCGGCAACGCCGGAAAGGGGCTGTGGAAGGACCCGCGCGTGCGCGGCTATCTGCTCTACGGCCTGTTCGTCACCGGGGCGCAGGCGGCCAATATCTCGGTGCTCGGCTTCCACATCATCGACGAGCTGTCGGCCACCGGCATCGCCGTGCGCGACGCCCAGCCCTTCATCGGCATCGCCATGCTGGCCGGCGCCGCCGCCACCCTGATGGCCCAGTGGGGCCTGATCCCCCTGCTGAAGCTGCAGCCCGCCGACCTCATGCGCTGGGGTGCGGCCCTGGCGCTGGCCGGCAACCTGATGAGCATCGCCGCGCCCGGCTACTACGGCGTGGTCGTCGGCTATGCCGTGGTTTCCATGGGCATCGGCTTTGCCCGGCCGGGCTTCACCGCCGGGTCTTCCCTGTCGGTGGAAGCGCACGAACAGGGCGCCATCGCCGGCCTGATGATGTCGCTGGCCGGCCTGAGTTTCCTCGCCCCGCCCGTGATCGGCGTGGCCCTGTATGAGCTGGCCGAGCCCGCGCCCTTCATCGCCAACGCCGTGCTGCTCGCCGCCGCGACCGCCCTGTGCTTCATCAATCCGCGACTGCGCACGGGTCCGCCGGACCTGCCCGACCGCGACGAAACGCCCTCGCCCGAGACTCCCCCCGCCTCCCAGCCGGGACCCGAAGGCAACCGCTGATCGTTTGGGGCGCTTCCGGGCCTTTTCCCGGTCCCAAAGGCGTGGCAGATCGGGCCCATGGACATCGCCCGTATCGAGCGCCGCATCGGCGTGCGCGCCTCCCCCGACCAGATCTGGGCCCTGATCGCGGACCTGCCGGGCTGGGACCGCTGGAATCCGGTCGAGACCGGGCTTGAGGGCACGATCGCCTTCGGCGCGGACATCGCCCTGACCGAACAGGTCGGTGACCTGCCCGAACGCCGCGCCGCCACCCGGGTCGGCGACTGGCAGCCCTATTCACAGCTGGTCTGGGCCGAGAACCGCGGCCTGTGGTTCCGCTCGATGCGCTATTTCGAGATCCAGCCCCTCGACCAGCCGAACAGCTGCATCGTCGCCAACGGCTTCATCTTCTCCGGCCTGCGCGGCGAGTTGTATTTCGACAAGAACCGACGTCACCTGCGTCATGCGGTCGATGCGGTCGCCGAGGCCTGGAAGGCCGCCGCCGAAGCCTGATCGGTTTCGGGTCTGATGAGCGTCAGGATGGGAACGGCCCGGGCCGCATCCGATTTCCAACGCTACTCACGGAAATCGGGGGGTGTCAGCCGCCCGCGGCGCCGGCGGCCATCGTGTCCTGGATGCTGATGATGGCCGGCGTCAGGATGACGATGAACAGCACGGGCAGGAAGAACAGGATCATCGGCACGGTCAGTTTGGCCGGCAGGGCCGCCGCCTTCTTCTCGGCCGCCGACAACCGCATCTCGCGGTTTTCCTTGGCCATGGTGCGCAGGGCCGTGCCCAGCGGCGTGCCATAGGTCTCGGCCTGGGTCATGGCCGTGGCCACCGACTTCACGCCCGGATGGTTGGTCCGTTTGGCCAGCCCCTCATAGGCCATCCGCCGGTCGGGCAGATAGCTGAGCTCGGCCGACAGCAGCGTCAGTTCCTCGGCGAGGTCGATGGACGAACCGCCGATCTCCTGGCTGACCTTCTGGATCGCCGCCTCGATCGACATCCCCGCCTCGACGCAGATCAGCAGCAGGTCCAGCGCGTCCGGGAACGCCTGCATGATGGACGTCCGGCGCTTTGAAATGCGGTTCGAGAGGAAGATGTTCGGCGCATAGAATCCGATCACGGCCGCGAACATACAGGCCGTCAGCCGGGTCATGACCGGCAGACCGAAATCGTTGAAAATGAACAGGTAGAAGACCGCCACGCCGAGGAAGACGAACGGCATCGAGAAGCGGAAGAAGTAGAAGGTCGTCAGCGGCCGCGGGCCGCGATAGCCGGCCTGGGCCATCTTCTCCGCGACCTTGGGATCTTCCAGCAACTTGGTCAGGTTCAGCCGCTCGACGACGCGCTTCTTGAAGCCCTCGTCCGAGTGGCGAAGGTTCTGGGTTCCGGCGTTCTGCGCGGCGATGGCCTGACGCGACCGGCGCTTCAGCTCCTCGCGCCGCACCGCCACGGCCTTCAGCCGACCCTCCAGCTTGGCCCCGCCGTTGAACGATCCGAGCAGGGTCACCAGGGTGGCGAACACCAGCACGCCCACGCCGAGGCTCAGCAGGTTCTGGGTGTTGGTGAAGAACTCGATCATCGGAGCCGGGCGTTTCCTAGAACTTGAACGAAATCATCTTCTTCATCACGAAGACGCCGAACGACATCATGGCCACCGCGATCAGCAGCATGAACTGGCCACGCGGGTCGGTGAACAGGCGGGCCATGTAGGCGGGCGTCGTGATGCTGACGAGGATCATCACCGCGGGCGGCAGCGAACCGATGATGCCCGCCGAGGCCGTGGCCTCGGACGACAGCGCCTTGATCTTCTCGCCCATCATCTTGCGGGCGCGCAGCACGACCGAGAGGTTGTTCAACGCCTCGGCGAGGTTGCCGCCGGTCTTCTGCTGGATGGCGATGACGATCGAGAAGAATTTCAGCTCTGGCGTCGGCATCCGCTCGTACATCTTGTCCAGTGACTGGGCCAGGGTCAGGCCGACGCCGAGCCCCTCGACCAGCTTCTGGAACTCCCCGCCGAGCGGCTGGGGGCTCTCGCGGGCTATGATCTTGAAACAGTCGTGGACCGGCAGGCCGGACTTGATGCCGCGGACGATGACGTCGACCGCGTCGGCGAAATGGCTGGAGAATTTCTTCATCCGCCGCTTCCCGAGGAAGCCGACGACCCAGCGCGGCAGGCCGAGGCCGAGGACGACGCCCGCCCCCAGGCAGATCAGGATGTTCAGCCCGAACAGCAGCGGCAGCAGGAAGGCGATCGCGCCCAGGACCCCACTGATGATCCAGAAGGTCGAGACCTTGGTGGCCAGACCCGCCTGCTTCAGCTTGGCGGAGAGACTGATCCGCGCCTTGCGTTCGGCCCGCTCCGATTCCTGGAGCTGCTGCATGATCTGTTTGCGGCGCGCCTCGGGCGTATTGGCCGCGGCCGCCTTCTTGGCTGCGGAATTGTTCTGCTTGGGACCGCCGAAGGTCTGGGCGCGCTTGACCGCCGCCTCGCTGGAATCGCCGCCGCCGACGAGGGCCCAGCCCAGTCCGCCGACAGTGATGAAGGCCAGGACCGCCGCGAGGATCGGGAGCATCCGCCCTACTCCGCCGCGTCGAGGGCTTCGGCCAGCTCGCGCTCGAGGCCGTAGTAGCGGGCGCGATCCCAGAAGCGGGGACGGGCGATGCCGGTCGAACGGTGACGGCCGATGATCTTGCCGTTCTCGTCCTCGCCGGTGATTTCGTAGACGAACAGGTCCTGGGTGACGATCACATCGCCTTCCAGCCCGACCACCTCCGTGATGTGGGTGATACGGCGCGAGCCGTCGCGCAGGCGGGCCGCCTGGATGATGACGTCGACCGAGCCGACGATCATCTCGCGGATGGTCTTCGAGGGCAGGCCGTAGCCGCCCATGGTGATCATCGACTCCATCCGGCTGATGGCTTCGCGCGGGCTGTTGGCGTGCAGCGTGCCCATGGAGCCGTCGTGGCCGGTGTTCATGGCCTGCAGCAGATCGAAGGCTTCGGGGCCGCGGACCTCGCCGACGATGATCCGCTCGGGACGCATCCGCAGGCAGTTCTTGACCAGATCCCGCATGGTGATCGTGCCCTGACCCTCGAGGTTGGGCGGGCGGGTTTCGAGGCGGACGACATGCGGCTGCTGCAGCTGCAGTTCGGCGGCGTCCTCGCAGGTGATGACGCGCTCGGTCGGGTCGATGAACGCCGTCAGGGTGTTGAGCAGGGTCGTCTTGCCGGAGCCCGTGCCGCCCGAGATGACCAGGTTGCATCGCGAGGCGCCGATGACGCCGAGCACGCGCGCGCCCTCGGGACTGATGGAGGAATACTCCACCAGATTCTTCATCGTCAGCTTGTCTTTCTTGAACTTCCGGATCGTCAGCGTCGGGCCGTCGATGGCCAGCGGCGGGGCGATGACGTTGACGCGGCTGCCGTCAGGCAGGCGGGCGTCGCAGATCGGCGAGCTCTCGTCCACGCGGCGGCCGACCTGCGACACGATCCGCTGGCAGATGTTCATCAGCTGGTTGTTGTCGCGGAAGCGGACGTTGGTCAGCTGGACCTTGCCGCCGACCTCGATGAACACCCGGCCGGCGCCGTTGACCATGATGTCGGCGATGTCGTCGCGCGCCAGCAGCGGCTCCAGCGGGCCGTAGCCGAGGACGTCGTTGACGATGTCCTGGACCAGATGCTCCTGCTCGGCCACCGACATGGAGACGCCTCGGACGCCGCCTTGGTATCGAGCTGGGCCAGCTGGGCCAGGTCGATGGTGTTCATCAGGGCGTTGAAGATCGTCGTCTTGGTGGCGTGGTAATAGTCCGACTGCTCGCGAACGATCTCTGCGACGGCCTGGGCCTTCTTCAGCTGTTCGAAGCCGGGCGTGGCCTTGGGACCGGGTGCGTTCCGGGCGGGCGCAGGCTCGGCTTCCGGCCGGGGGCGCGAGGCCAGCGCGTCCAGCCGGTCCGCCGCCGGAGAAGCGGGCTTGGCGGCGTAGGATTCAGCCTTGCGCGCCGCGGTCTGCACCTGTGCGGCATCCGGCTCTCCGCCGAAGGCGAAGGCCTCGACCTGGATGCCGGGGGACGGCTGTGCGACCGGCGCGGCCGCGGGTGCCGGCCGCGGGGCGGCGGCGGTGCTGCCGGGCTGACCTGTGCGCTTGCCGAACACGCGTCAGGTCTTCTTCTTGAACAGGCCGGAGAACATGGACTTGCCGTCGCCCTTGCCGGCCTTGCCCCTGGGCCCGGCGATCATCGGCAGCTCGCGACGGGAGACGATCTGGGCCAGGGTCTGGAAGGCCTCGCCGGCCCTGGACTTGCCGCCGGCGTCGAGGATCATCTGGCCGTTGTTGGCGGCGGCCCCGAAGACCTTGGGTTCGAACGGAATGATCAGGCTGGGATGAACGCCGAGGGCGGCGCCGAAATCCTTGGCCGGAATCTCGGGACGTCCGGGGACGCCGACCTGATTGAGCACCAGCCGCGGCGGCGCATCGTTCGGCCGGCCCTGTTTGATCAGATCGATCATGTTCTTGGCGTTGCGCAGGCTGGCCAGATCGGGCGTCGCCACGATCACCACCTCGTCGGCGGCGATCAGGGTGCGGCGCATCCAGCCGGACCAGAGATGCGGCAGGTCCAGCACCACGAAGGGCGCGGTCGATCGGATCTGGGTGGTCACTTCCTCGAACGCTTCCGGGGAAATGTCCCAGTCGACGTCGAGGGTCGCGGGCGCAGCGAACAGGCTGAGCTTGTCGGTGCAGCGGACCATCATCCGGTCCAGCAGCACGGGATCGAGCCGATCCGGCTGGCTCAGCGCGTCGGCGACACCGCTCAGCGGATCCTGGTTGAAGTCCAGACCGGCGGTGCCGAACGGCAGGTCATAATCGACGATGACGGTGTTGGCCCCGATCCGCTCGGACATCGCATAGGCGGTGTTGTGGGCGACCGAGCTGGAGCCCGTGCCGCCGCGCGCGCCGACGAAGGCGATCGAGCGGCCGACGAAGGGCTGGGCCGGATCGGCGAACAGGCCACCGATGGCCGAGATCAGTTGCAGGGGCTGCAGCGGGGCGACGAGATATTCACTGACCCCGCGCCGCATCAGTTCGCGGAACAGCAGGATGTCGTTGGTGGCGCCGACCACGACCACCTTGGTGCCCGCGTCGCAGACTTCGGCCAGCTGGTCGACTTCCCACAGCAGGGTCTGCGGGTCCTTCATGCATTCGACGACGATCAGCGGCGGGGTCGGCTCGTGCCGGTAGGCCTCGACCGCCGCGGCAACGCCGCCGACGCGGATCTGGGTCGTGGCCCGGGACAGACGACGGTCCTGACCGGCGCGCTCGGCGGCGGCGAGGGTGTCCTGCCGTTCCGCGAAGACGTGGATGGCGATACGCGGAACCGACACCTCGGCGGTGTGGCCGCCCACGCTCATGGGCGAGAAGGCCGCCGTCGCGCCGGCGACGAGATCCCCGACAGGGTTGAAGCCGGCGGCCTCCAGGGCGGAGTCATCCGGCCGGTGTTCAATGACGGGCTGGACGGCCGGAACCGGGGCGGTCGGAACGGTCGGGGCGGTGAACTGCAGCGCCTGACGTTGATCGACGATGACCTCCTCGAAGCTCTCGAGGTCGGCGGGCGCTTCGGAGGGCATGAGGGTGCCGGGCGCGGCGTAACCCGCGTCGAGATCGAACTCGTCCTCGAACTCTTCAAATGGCCGGGGCGCGAAGGCGTTGCTCATGTCACGCTATTCCACAGCCCCGGAGATACGGCCGTTCACCAGGGGTTCCTGCGGCGTCGAACTGACCTCGCCGCGTCGATAGTTGTCGAACACCACCGCCGCCCGGCCGGAATCGGCGGGCGTCATCGGGCGGGCACCGAGAATGTCGCGGGGATCGGCGATCTGGGCCGCCATATTGGCCGTGATGGCGCAGCCGAAGCCGCCGGAGCTCTGGTTTGAAAAACGCGCGCCCATGTTACGGGCCTCGGCCGCGCAGTCAGGGACGGAGGCGCGAATGGTCTCGAACCCGGCCAGCACCGGCGCCCGCGGATCGGGCGCGGCGTAGGCGGCCATCTGGATGCGGTCTTCGGGGATGCCGGCGGCCTGCAGGAAGCGGCGCACGGCATAGGCCTGCTCGACCGCAACCGGATCATCGCCCGAAGGCGATTCAATCCGGACCTGGCTCGCGCCCGAGGCGCCGTACCGGGCGGCCAGCCCGCGCAGGGCCGCATGCTGGTTTGCAGACAGGCCCTGATCGTGAACGGCCAGGGCGATGCGGTCCAGGCCGGGCTCAACCTGCAGCGAATAGCGCGACAGCGGCGTCATCGGCGCGTCGACAGCGCCGGACACCGAGGCGCAGCCCGAGACGGCGAGGGCTGCGGCGAGGACGAATACGGCGGATGCGAGGGCGCGTTTCACGGGGTTCCTCATTCGATCACATAGCCCACAGGGCCGCTCCAGCCGGCGTCAGCTGGCCGAACAGCAGCGTCTGCGCATCGCTGGCGATCACCAGCCCATCCGCCGGCGTCTGCAGACGGCCGGGCGAGGTCGGCGAGACGATGTAGGCCTCGATGATGATGACCAGTTCAGTCTCGCCCGAAAGATAGTCCCGCGAGCGGAACAGGGCACCCAGGACCGGCAGGCTGCCGATGCCCGGCAGCTGGTCGATATTCTGGCGGGTATCCTCGCGCAGCAGGCCGGCGATCATCATCGACCCGCCCGAGGGCAGTTCCACGGTGGAGGAGGCGCGGCGCACGTTCAGGGCCGGGATGACCAGGGCGTCATCGGCGGTGCCGCCGAGGGTGAAGGCACCGGCGGTCGTCAGCTCGGAAACCTCGGTGGAGAGCTGCAGCGAGATGCGACCCTCCGAGAGCACGATTGGCCGGAAGGCCAGCCGCACGCCGAACGGCTTGAACTCGACGCCGACGGTCACCTGGCCCGTCGTGGAATCGACGCTGCGGCCGACCGGAACCGGGAACTCGCCGCCGGCGAGGAATTCGGCGTTCTCGCCATTGACCGAGGTCACGTTAGGCTCGGCCAGGATGCGGACCAGACCGGCCCGCTCGAAGGCGCGGATATTGGTGCTCAGCCGGCTGCCGTCTCCGGCCTGGTCAATATAGTTGAGGACGCCGCCGCCCAGCTGGCTGCCGGACACGCCGAAAGTGGCCCCCTGGGTCAGGGAAAGACCATCGCCGACGCTGTTCAGGACACCGTTGACGTCCAGACCCAGCTGCTTGATCGCGGTGCGCTGGACCTCGATGACGCGGGCCCGGACCATGACCTGGTCGGAGCCGGCGATGGTCATCATGTTGATGACCTTCTCGGGGGCGGTGACAAAGGCGCGGGCGACCTGGGCGGCGCGGTCGGCTTCGCCCGGGCTGCTGACGGGGCCCGTCAGGATGATGCTGTCATTGACCGCCTCGGCCCGGACCTGCGAACCCGGCATGACCCGGCTCAGGGTGTCCTGCAGGGCCGAGACGCCGGCGTCGACCCGGACGCGGAGCGAAAGGATGGTGCGGCCGGCCGAGTCCAGGACCACGGCATCGGTTTCACCGGGCTGAAGGCCGATGATGGTGATGCGGCGCGGCGAGTGCAGCATGGCCTCGGCGACCAGCGGGTTCGGCACGATGACGTCGCGGGCGTCGGACGGCAGGTCGATGGCCATCGACGAACCGCGCGGCAGATTGATCAGCTGCGCGCCGGCGCCCATGGGGACGGCGGCGCGGGACTGGGCCCGGGCTTCCATCGGCCCGACGGGCGCGACAGCGGCGACCGTCAGACCGACGAGGGCGATCGCGATCAGATGCTTCATTGGACCACCACCACTTCGGGTGCGCCGCCGCGATAGACACGAACGGCGGAGGATTGGCGGACAGCCGGCGCAACCCGCCCGGACGGGCCGCCGGTATCGGCGTAGGAGCGGAGCACGAGACTCAGCTCGCCTTCGGACTTGGCCAGGGCCAGGGCCTCCGCGTCGCGGGGGCCGACCTCCAGGGTCGCGGTGGCCCCCACAACGGCCTGTTCGTCGTCGCCGGCCCGCGTCGACTGGTCGATGGCCAGAACCTTGATGTTCTGCATGACGGTTGAGGAGGCGAATTTGGACCGGTCGCCCTCCTGGGCCCCCATGTTGCTCAGGTTGGTCTCGCGGGTCAGCAGGACGTCGACGCGGTCGCCCGGCAGAATGAAGCCGCCGGCGGCGGTCTCGACCGTCACCCGGATCGCCATGGCCCGCATGCCCGGCTCGAGGTAGGCGGCCATATAGCCGCTGTCGCCGGCGCGGACGATCTTGCGGCTGACGATCGGTTCGCCCGCCAGGATGGGTTCGCGCACTACCGAGCCGACATAGTCAGCCTTGGCGCCGCCGGTGGTCAGGTTGGTGGCGGCGCGGGTGACCGAGGCCACGGTGCCTTCAGGGCGGGCCGCGGCCGGAGCCGCGCCTTCAGCCGCTTCGACAGCGGGCAGCGGCGTCGTGCCGTCGGTGATGAAGGCCGGATTGACCTCATCGACGGGCCACTCCTTCCAGGCCAGATCGGACTCCGTCAGCCGCTGTCCGGGCTGCAGGTCCTTGGCCGCGACCAGCACCTTGGCCATCGGCCGCGCCGGAACGGCGGCGGCGGCGACGGCCCAGGGCCAGGCCGATGGCGGCCACGGCGGCGACGCAGATCACGATGATACGGGCGGGCTTCATCGACGGTCTCCGGCAGGCCGGGCCGGACCCAAGAATCGGTCCTTCGGCCCCCTGCCGTTAACGACCATGCCGGGCGGAGGTTAACGCGGGCCTAAGTGACGGCCGAACCTCGCTATCCCGCGATGAAGGCAGCCAGCAGCGGCGAGCCGGGATAGGCCATCAGCGCGCCGGCGGCGATGGCCACGCCATAGGGGATGTCGCCCCGGGGCTCCATCAGCTGCACCACCCAGCCGGGGGCACCGAGCAGATAGGGGCGCGAATGAAACCGCGCGAACAGCAGGGCCAGACAGAACAGCCCGCCCATCACACCGGTCCACAACAGGAACATGCCCGAGCCGGTGACCCCCAGCCAAAGGCAGGTCGCCGCCATCAGCTTGGCGTCGCCGCCGCCGATCCAGCGCAGGGCAAACATCCCGGCGCCGATGACCAGCGCCAGGGCTGCGACGCCGACACTGGCGGCCACCGTCATGGGATCGAGTCCGACGGCCAGGGCGGCCGGGAAAAAGGCGAGGACCAGAAGTCCGGAGATCCAGTTCGGGATCTTCATCGACGTCAGGTCCTTGAGACCCGCGACGATGGTGAGCGCCGGCATGACGCCGAGGAAGATCAGGGTGACGGTGTCCATCCCCTCTTGTGCCCCGGCGACGGTTAAAACCCGGTTGCCATCCGGTGGCGCAAACGAAAGAGGCCGGAGCGTTTCCGCTCCGGCCTCCCGTCGGTTTCAGGACTGTCGTCGGCGCTTAGGCGCCGGCGGTGCCGCCCATGCCGGTGACGACGTCGTTGAACTTGGTCTTGATGGTCGAGCCCAGGGCTGTCACGGCCGAAATGATCACGACGGCGATCAGGGCAGCGATCAGGCCGTACTCAATGGCGGTGGCGCCCGACTCGTCGGACATGAATTTCGAAACAAACTTGGTCATTGGAATATCCCTCCCGAAGGGGTTGCTGGTGACTGGCGGGGGGAGCCGGTCACCCGCCTGACCCCCTGAACATCCTCACCGTGCGGCGTCCGCGGTTAAGCTTGCGCGTACGATCGTCGTTACCGGAAGCTTGACCATAAGATCCTGGCGGGAGGCCAAACGGCAAAGGGGCCGGAGCGTTTCCGCTCCGGCCCCTCGCCGGTTTCAGGACTGTCGGCGGCGCTTAGGCGCCGGCGGTGCCGCCAGGGCCGTCACGGCCGAGATGATCACGACGGCGATGAGGGCGGCGATCAGGCCGTACTCAATGGCGGTGGCGCCCGACTCGTCGGACATGAACTTCGAAACGAACTTGGTCATCGGTTTTTCCTTTGAACGGAGTGAAGCGAGCTATTGATACGGGGGGAGCCGGTAGCCCGCTTGACCCCCAAACGCAGGACCGTTTTCGCCGATATCGGTTAAAGTCACGTGGTCGGGCGTGGTTACTTGGAGATTTACTCTAAAAAGTTTTCATGTTGGGGGCGCGCCGCCGGCCGGCATCCGGGACGTCGGGCAAGGCAAAGGGGCCGGAGCGTTTCCGCTCCGGCCCCTCGCCGGTTTCAGGACTGTCGTCGGCGCTTAGGCGCCGGCGGTGCCGCCCCAGGGCCGTCACGGCCGAGATGATCACGACGGCGATGAGGGCGGCGATCAGGCCGTACTCAATGGCGGTGGCGCCCGACTCGTCGGACATGAATTTGGAAACGAACTTGGTCATGACTGAAATCCTTCTGTGTTTAAGCGAGCGATCGTTGACACCAACAGGGTCATCGGCCTGTGCCCGCTTGACCCCCTCTTGCACGATCATCCTGCACCTCACGGATTAAGGGCGAGTAAAACGCGGATACATCAGCGCGATTTCTTTATTGACGTTGCGTTTACTATGATTGCGTCCACGATTGAATGATTTCAGACTTTCTTGAGGATTGCAGAGCAGTGTCGCCAGACGCTCACGCGCGCGCCCTGTTCACTGGAAGTCGACGCCATGACCCGATCCCTCTACCCCGCCCGCCTCGTCGCCGTTCTGGCCGCGGCCGCGGTCGTGCTCTCGCCGGCCATCGGGACGGCGCAGTCCGGCAGCCTGAATGTCGGGATCGATCAGGCCCAGCGCGTTCAGCTGCGCGGACCCGCCGGCTCGGTGATCGTCGGCAATCCCGCGATCGCGGATGTCACGGTGGTGGACTCCAACACCCTCTACATCACCGGCAAGGGCTATGGCGTCACCGAGATCGTGGCCGTCGACACCATCGGCCGCACGGTGTTCCAGAGCCAGATCATCGTCACCGACGGGGCAGGATCGGGCAGGGTCCGCGTCTGGCGCGGCGGCCAGGCGACCGAGATGGCCTGCGCAGCCTCCTGCTCGCCGACCCAACGCAGCAGCGACACAGCGCCGACCCCGTAGGAGCGGCCGTGACCAAGGGCTCACCACATCGATCCGGGAGACGCCGCCGGCGCGGTTTTCTGCGCAGCCTGCTGCGTGCGTCCGACGGCTCGGCGGCGGTGGAATTCGGCATGGTCGCCCTGCCCTTCATCCTGATGGTCTTCGCCATCCTTGAGCTCGGGATCGTCTTCGTGACGGACTCCGTTCTCGAGAACGCCACGATCGAAACCGGGCGTCTGGTGCGAACCGGCCAGGCCAGCGCCCAGTCGATGACCGCCGCGACGTTCAAGACCTCGCTGTGCGGGCGGATGAGCATTTTCTCCGCTGACTGCGCCAGCCGCGCGACCGTTGACGTCCGGGTCATCCCGCAGTTCGCCACCACCCCGCCCGACCCCATGTCCGGCGGCACGTTCAACAATGGCGTCCTGACCTACAGCAACGGGGTTCCGGGCGACCTGATCCTGGTCCGGGTCTGGTACCGCCAACCGCTGCTCACGACCTTCCTCGGCCAGGGCCTGTCGCGCATGAACGACGGTGCCGCCATGCTGACCGCCACCACCGCCTTCCGGAATGAGCCGGCATGATGCGCCGGGGCCTTTTCTCACGGTTCGGTCGCGACGAGCGGGGCGTCTCGGCGGTCGAGTTCGCCCTCCTGGCCCCCGTGCTGATCGCCTTCTATTTCGGCATGGCCGAGTTCTGCCAGGGCTTCATGGCCCAGAAGCGGATGGGGCACGTCTCGGCCATGGTCGCCGACCTGGTGGCCCAGGAGGAAACGGTCTCGATCGCCAATCTCGACGACATTTTCGACATCGGCGGCCTGATCATGAAGCCGTTCGCCACAAGCGGCCTGAAGCAGCGGGTCAGCAGCGTGACGCGCACCGCGGGCGTCGCAAGAGTGGACTGGAGCCGGGGCGACGGCATGGCCGCCCGCGCGGTCAACTCCACCATCACCCTGCCGACCGATCTGATCGCCAATGGCGAGAGCATCGTCGTGTCGGAAGCGACCTATGACTACGACTCGCCCGTCGACTATTTCATGCCCGGCATCACCCGCTTCTCGCACATCTACTATCTGCGGCCGCGGACCGTCGACAAAACCCTCTGCTCGAACTGCTAGGTTCCCGTCAGGGCTTCTCTCAACGCCCTGATCTTGGCGTCCGTCTCCGCCAGTTCGGCGGCCGGGTCGCTGTCCGCCACAATGCCGGCACCGGCCAGGGTGCGGAACCGCCACCGGCCATCCTCCCGTTCAAACGACGCCGTCCGGATCAGGACCGAGGCCGTCAGTCGACCGTCGTCCTCGATGTGGAACAGGCTCCCGCACCAGGGGCCCCGGGGAGGCTCATGCCCCGCGATCACCTTCATCGCCTCATGCTTGGGCGCGCCGGTGATGGAACCCGGCGGGAAGGTCGCTTCCAGCAGGTCCGCCGGACCGATGTCAGGACGGGCCAGTCCCGAGACCGTCGAGACCAGATGGTGGACGGTCGGGTGGCTCTCGACCTCGAACAGGGTCGAAACCGAGACCGACCCCGGTCCTGCGACGCGCGACAGGTCGTTGCGCATCAGATCGACGATCATGAGGTTCTCCGCCCGGTCCTTCAGGCTGGCGCTGAGCTCGACCGCCAGCGCCGCATCGCGGACCGGGTCAGGATCGCGAGGTCGGGTGCCCTTGATCGGCCGGCTCTCGATCCGCCGGCTGGCCGGATCGAACGTCAGGAACAGCTCCGGCGAGTTGGAGACCACCGCGCGGTCGCCCAGCCGCCAGAAGGCGCCATAGGCCGCGGCCCGGTCCGCCAGCCGCAGCATGACGTCGAAGGGATCAGCCCCGGCCTTCAGATCACCGGTCCAGGCCCGCGCGATATTGGCCTGGTACAGCTGGCCCGAAGCGATCCGGGCCACGACATCGGCGACCGCGGCCAGATAGGCCTCCGGCGGCGCTTCGGCCTTGAACCCGTCGGCAGGCGCGGGCGGACAGGCCGCCTCCGTCGCGCCGGACAGCCAGGATTCGGCGCGGGCGGCGGCGGCGCGGGCGGCGTCCAGCGTGTCGCCCCGACCGAAGATGCGCACCATTTCGCCCTGATGGTCGAAGGCCAGCATGGCCGGATACCGGGCCAGCATCAGGTCGGGCCAGACCAGCTCGCGCGGCCCCGTGGCGCAGCGGGCCCCGGCGTCATAAGCCAGCAGTCCCACGACGCCGGCGGCGAGGTCCGGGCGACGCAGGAGATCGAGGGTCGCGCCCGGCGCGGTCGGCCCGACATGGATCAGATCCGGTTCCGCCGCGACGAACGACCAGCGGCCCAGCACGCCCCCGTCGGACAGCAGGGCCAGCGGCCCCTCCCGATGACGCAGGCCGGCGGCGACCGCCAGCGGATCCCGCCAGGCTCGGTCGCGGACCTCGACGGAGCGGGCCGCCATGATCACACCGCCAGCCGCGCGCCGATCCGGTCGCGCAGGGCCGCATCGACCCCGAGCGCCTGCTCCAGATAGGCGTCGGTCGAGCCGTGAAGGTCAGCGATCCCGGCCAGGGCGGTCTCGAGATAGACAGGCTCGACCCCGAGGAAGGCGACCACCGCGTCGTGGGATGCGGCCCGGCCGGTCTGGGCCTCAAGCTGGCGAGCGATGCCCGGCGCGCGGCCAGCCAGATCGACGGCGGTGTTGGTCAGCAGATAGTCGGCGACCATGTCGTCGTGATGGACACCCAGCAGATGATGGGTCAGGGCGGCCAGCAGGCCGGTGCGGTCCTTGCCCGCCGCACAATGGATCAGGACCGGACCATCCGTCTCTCCAAGGGCGCGGAAATAGCGGGCGAACAGGTCGATATGCGACGGCTCGAACGCCAGCCGCCGGTAGGTTTCGGTCATGAAGCGCCGGCCTGAGTCCGGCGTCAGGTCGGCCGTTCGCAGGAAGGTCATATGCGGCGCCTCGCCGCCGTCGTCATGCGCGCTCTCGATCACCGCGGCGCTGAAGCCGGCCGGCCGTTTCGAGGGCTGGGCGCGTCGTTCGGACGGCCGGCGCAGGTCGATGACGGTGCCGAGACCCAGGGCACCGAGCCGCTCCAGATCGGCCTCGCTGGCCCGCGCCTGGTGTGCCGAACGGTACAGCCGGCCGGGCGCGACATGTCGTCCCGCCGCCGTGGCGTAGTCGCCGTAGTCGCGGAAATTGTCGAGAGCGTCGAAACGATGGATGCGGCCGGTCATTCGCCCTGTCTAGACGACCCGGCCAGACCGGACCACCGCCCTGCCGTCACACCTTGCCAACAAGGCCCTGCATGGCGTCGAGATAGGCGACGAAGGCCTTGCGGCCCGCCGACGTCATCGTCGCCTCGGTCAGGGGCTTGCGGCCCTCGAACCGTTTGGTCACGGCGACGAAGCCTGCGTCCTCGAGCTTGCGGAGGTGAACCGACAGGTTGCCGTCGGTCGCCTGCAGCCGCGCCTTCAGGGTGTTGAAATCGGCGGACTCGACGCCGGACAGGACAGCCATGATCCCCAGGCGCACCCGTCCATGGATGACATCGTCGATGCGGTTGATGTCGAACGCGTCGGTCATCCGATCAGGCCCGCGCCTGCCGCATCAGCATCCAGCCGGGCAGGGCCATCAGCAGGAACAGGGCGGCCGCATAGGCCAGGTACTGCGCGGCCTGACCCGTAAAAAGCGCCATGAGGGGCGCCGCCACAAAGGACGCAGCGGCCAGCATCCAGAGCGGTCGCGATCTGACCATCGCGCTCGTGACCGCCCAGCCGAGCCCGTAGAACACCATGATGATGGAGGGAACCAGCCAGAAGCCGGTGAAGCCCTGCGATGCGCCCATGCGATAGTCGTTGATGATCAGGGCCACGAACAGGGCGAAGATGCCCATGCCGACGGCAGACCAGACCGTGCCGATGGCGCGGTTCGCCGCGGTCGTCACGCCCGTGCGACGCCGGCTTCCGGTCAGGTTGAAGGTCAGGATGGCGAGGAACAGGGCCGTGGCCGCCAGCCAGCTGACGCCAAAAATCCCGGGGACCCTGAACATCCCGGTGAGCTCGGCCCAGAAGGCGAGGCTGCCGGTGCCGAAGGTCAGGCCGGCCGCCATCAGGATGGGCGCGCCCTGCATCGGTGCCTGGGCGTTTTCCTCCGCCAGACGACGCATCCAGGCGATGTCGGCGACGGGGTCTTCGTTGCGCTCGGTCATGGGTTCAACGTCCTTTCAGAGTCGGCGGCCAAGGGCCAGCCAGAGGCCCGGCAAAAGGGCGGCAAGGGTCAGCGTACAGGCCTGGATCAGGTACTGGTCCGGCGTGCCGAACAGCAGGGTACCCGCCGCGGCACCGCCGAGGGCGACGAGGCAGAGCGCACCCATGTTGGGCGTGCCGGTGCGGACGGCCGCGATCGCCCAGCCCGCGGCATAGAGGGTCAGGCCGGCGACCGGGTTCCAGCGCATCAGCCCCCAGTCGCCCGCCGCGTAAGAGACCACGGCCAGCGCCAGGGCCACGCCCGCAAGGGCCAGGACGAAGGCGCGCGACCAGCCGGCGACGCCACGGGCCGCCTCACCACCGAAGCGGCGAAGGCGGATCAGACCGGTCATGAAGACGCCGACGGCGACGGCCCAGTTGAGGCCCAGGAATGCCGGATGCAGGTCCAGCGCGCCGCTCAGGACGCCCCACTGAAACAGATTGGCGGCACTGAAGACGGATCCCGCCAGCAACAGCAGACGTCCGGCGCAGACCGTCACGCCCGGCTCGGCGCGCAGCGGTGCAAAGGTGAAGGCGGCGGCGGTCATGGGTGCGTCTCCATTTGTCTCCTCTTCATGTCACAAGCACTTTAATATGTAAAGTACTTGCCTGGCTGCGGTCCAGCGTACCCCGGAGCGCTTGCCCGAGGCGTCCTGACGCGAGACAAACGGCGCATGTCCTCCCGCCTCCCCATGAGTTTCCAGCGCATCGCCTATGAGGTGCGCGAGGTCTGCAACGGCGTGGAACTGTCCGTGCTTGAGGCGGCGGTCGCCCGTACCGGTCTGGGCGAGGGCGCGACGGCGATCGACATCGGCACGGGCAATGCGACCGTCGCCATCCGGCTCGCAAAGCGTTTTGGACTGTCGATCGCGGCAGTCGAATTGGACCCCGTCATGGCGGACCTCGCCCGAAGCCGGATCGAGGCCGCGGATGCGACGCGTCTGGTCTCCCTGACCGTGGCGCGCGCGGCGGACATGCTGGCGCGCACTGAACCGGTCGACCTGATCGTCGCGCTCGGGACCACCGATGTCAGCGGCGAGGGCCGGCCGACGCCCGAGGCCGGTTTCATCGCCCTGCGCCGAAACCTGAAGCCCGGCGGCTGGCTGCTGTGGGGCGACGTCGTCTGGCTGGCCGAACCACCCGCCCCGCTGCGGCAGATCACCGAGGTCACCAACCAGTATACGGACGACGCCGGCTGGCGGGTGGCGGCGGCGGCCGCGGGGTTCGAGGTCGTCGACGGCCGGATTTCGCCGCAGGATGTGTACGACGCCTATGTCCGCGACTCCGTCGCCGCGGCCCGGACCTGGGTGGAAACCCATCCCGAAGCGCCCGAGGCCGCCTCGATCCTGTTCAACGCGGACCGGGTCCAGGCCATCCTGGAGTTCGGCCGCGACTATATCGGCTTCGGCCTCTACCTGCTGCGCAATCCGGACTGACCCGGATCAGGCGGTCCGGATGATCCCGCCCGCGACCGCGACCGGCCAGGGCGTCAGCCGCGCGCCGGCGCAGGGACCGCCGACACAGGCGCCCGACAGGGGCTCGAACACCGCCCCGTGCCAGCCGCACAGGATCAACGACCCGTCCGGCACCAGATACTGGTCCAGCTCAAGCGCCAGCGGAAACCCCTGATGCGGACAGCGGTCGACATAGCCGGCCACCTGACCGTCCCGTCGCACGACAAAGCCGTGGAAGAAGGCCTCGCCGATCTGCAGCACGAAGCCGCGCGAGCCGGGGTCGGCGATGTCGGCCTCGGCGCACAGGGCCACGCCCGGCGGTGTGGTCCAGACGCGTTTGCGATCAGCCGGGGCGGTCTCGCTCAATGGCGCTCGACCTTGAGCGGGCGGGACAGAAGGGCGTCGATCATGCCCTGCACGGTGGTCTCGCCGGCCAGAAGCGCCGCGACGGCGAGGGAGATGGGCATCTCCACACCCATCTTCCGGGCCAGTTCGCGCACAGCCGGCGCGGATTCATAGCCCTCGGCCACCGAGCGTTTGCCGGCCAGGGCCTGTTCCACCGTCTGGCCCTGACCGAGCGCCAGACCCAGGCTCATGTTGCGCGACTGCGGGCTGGAGCAGGTCAGAACCAGATCGCCGAGGCCGCACAGGCCCGCCACGGTCTCGGCCTGGCCGCCGAGGGCGACGCCCATCCGGGTCATCTCGGCGAAGCCGCGGGTGATCAGGGCGGCGTGGGCGCTGCGCCCCAGACCGCGGCCCTCGCTGATGCCGCAGGCGATGGCCAGCACATTCTTGATCGCCCCCCCGACCTCGGCCCCGATCAGGTCCGTGGCCAGATAGGGCCGGAAGGCCGGCGCCGACAGCGTCTCCATCAGGGCCTCGCCGAGGGCCTCGTCGGCGCAGGCGAGGGTCACCGCGCTGGGCAGGCCGCGCGCCACCTCGCCGGCGAAACTCGGGCCGGACAGGACCGCCGCGGGTGCCGCCGGCAGGGTTTCGGCCAGCACATCCGTCATCAGCTTCAGCGAGCCGCGCTCGATCCCCTTGGAGCAGAGGATCACCGGCACGCCCGCCCGGTGATGGGCGGCAAAGGCCGCCAGGGTCGAGCGCATATGCTGGGCGGGCGGCACCGCGAGGATCAGGTCGCAGGCACCGAGATCGGCCAGGTCGCTCGTCACCGAAACATGATCGTCGAGCACGATGCCGGGCAGGAAGGCTTCATTGATGCGCCGGGCGCGGATGCTCTCGACCACCTCGGGCTCACGCGCCTGCAACAGGACGTCGAGGCCGGCCGAGCCGCCGGCGCCGATCACGCCCGCGGTCTTGAACTGCATGGTCACTCCCTCAAGCCTTGGCACCCTTGCGGCCCGGCGCATGCGTCGGGTCGTTGAGCGCGCTGTATTCGTCGAGCGGCCAGCGCGGCCGGGCCGCGGTGTCGATGTCCGACACCAGACCCTTCCGAAGCCGTTCCGCCCCCGCCAGTGCGATCATCGCCGCATTGTCGGTGCAATAGGCCATGGGCGGGGCCAGAAAGGCGAATCCGTTTTTCTCCGCCGTCCCCTGCAACGTCGCGCGGACCGTCCGGTTCGCCGCCACCCCGCCCGCCACGACGAACAGGCCCTTGGTTTGCCCTACCGCCTCGCCCGCGGGGCGAGGCTGCTTGAGGGCGTCGGAGTCCGCCCAGGCCTTCAGCGCGCGGTCCGAGCGTTCGGCGAGCTGGCGGGCGATCGCCGACTGGACCGCATCGGCCAGGTCCGCGCGTTGCTGGTCGGTCTCGCAGGTCTGGGCCAGACGGGCCGCTGCGGTCTTGAGTCCCGAAAACGAGAAGTCGCAGTCCTTGCGGCCCAGCAGCGCCCGCGGCAGATCGAAGCGCGAACCGTCGCCGCCCTCGGCCAGCTTCTCCAGCGCCGGTCCGCCCGGATAGCCGAGGCCCAGCGCCTTGGCGATCTTGTCGAAGGCCTCGCCGGCGGCATCGTCGATGGTCGTGCCCAGCCGCGTCATCTCGCCGACGCCGCGCACCTCCAGCAGCTGGCAATGCCCTCCGGAGACCAGCAGCAGCAGGAAGGGATAGTCGACCGGCTGGCCCAGCCGCGCCGAGACCGCATGCCCCTCCAGATGGTTGACCGCGATCAGCGGCAGGCTGCGGGCCAGGGCGACCGCCTTGCCGAAGCTCAGCCCCACCATGACCCCGCCGACCAGACCGGGCCCGGCCGTGGCGGCGACGCCGTCCAGCCCGTCATAGCCCAGCCCCGCCTCATCCATGGCCCGGCGCACGACGCCGTCGATCATCTCGACATGACTGCGGGCCGCGATCTCGGGCACGACCCCGCCATAGGCCGCGTGGTCGTCGATCTGGCTGTGCACCACGGACGACAGGACCGTCGCCTCGCCCTCCGGCGACAGACGCACCACAGAGGCCGCGGTCTCGTCGCAACTGGTCTCGAGGCCCAGCACGGTGAGCGGGCCGGTTGCCCGGCTCTCCTCGCTGCTATAGTCGGCGGACCTCTCCATGACTCATGGCCCCTCTCGTCCGCATCGGCACGCGCCGCTCGAAACTGGCCCTGACCCAGTCGGGCATGATGCAGCGCGCCATCGGCCGGGCCCTCGGCGTCGCCGACACCGACCTGCTCGAAGCGGTGCCCCTCGTCGAGATCGTCACCACCGGCGACCGGGTGCAGGACCGGCGGCTGATGGAGATCGGCGGCAAGGCCTTGTTCACCAAGGAGATCGAGGAAGCCCTGCTGGAAGGCCGGGTCGATGTCGCCGTGCACTCCATGAAGGATGTCCCGGCCGACCAGCCCGATGGCCTGTGCATCGCCGCCGTCCCGCCGCGCGAGGACGCCCGCGACGCCTTTGTCAGCGAGGCCTTCGCCACCTTCGCCGACCTGCCCGTCGGCGCGCGGCTCGGCACGGCCTCGTTGCGGCGACAGGCCCAGGCCCTGGCCCTGCGGCCGGATCTGAAGATCGAGATGCTGCGCGGCAACGTCGACACCCGCCTGCGCAAACTGGCCGAGGGCGAGTTCGACGCCATCCTGCTGGCGGTCTCCGGGCTGAACCGGCTGGGCTTCGAGGCGGTGATCCGCGAGCGGTTGTCGCTCGACGACTTCCTGCCCGCCCCCGGCCAGGGCGCCCTCGCCCTGCAGACCCGGACGGATGACCTCAACGCCGACTGGGTCGAGGCGCTGAACGACCCGATGACAGCGCTCGCCGTGGCCGCCGAGCGCGGCGCGATGACCGCGCTCGAGGGATCCTGCCGCACCGCCGTCGGGGCCCATGCGATGATCGCGGACGGCCAGTTGCGCCTCACCACCGAAATGCTGGCCCCCGACGGCTCGGCCCGCTGGCGACGCGCCGGCGAACTCGGCGACCTGTCCGCCTCCGACATCATCGATCAGGCCCGCGCCCTCGGCCTGCGGCTCGGCGCCGAGGTTCACGCCGCCGCCGGCGACCAGCGGGTCGAGTCCTGACGACGATCCGCCGCGTCTGGGTCACGCGCGCCGAGCCCGGCGCCGCACGCACCGCCGACCGTCTGACCGCTCTGGGCTTCGAACCCGTCGTCGCCCCCCTGCTGGCCATCCGCCCGATCCCGCAGCCTGCGCCCGACCTGACCGGCGTCGCTGCCCTCGCCTTCACCAGCGCCAACGGCGTCGTGGCCTTCGCCGCCCTGACCCCGGACCGCGGCCGACCGGTCTTCACCGTCGGCGACGCCACGGCCCAGGCCGCCCGGGCGGCGGGCTTCGCACAGGTGGAGTCCGCCAACGGCGACCTCGATCGGCTGGCCGCCCTGCTCATCGCGCAAGGCTCCGGGGTCGGCCCGCTGCTGGTCCCCGGCGCCCGGGAGCCGGCCGGCGACCTGCCCGCCCAGCTTCAGGGGCAGGTCGAGGCCCGCGCCCTGCCGGTCTATGAAGCCGTCGAGACCGCCGCCCTCACGCCCGACGCCTTCGACGCGGTTCTCATCCATTCCGCCCGCGCCGGCCTCGTCCTGGCGGCGCTCGGACCTTTCACGGGCCAGACGGTGGTCGCCCTGTCCGCGGCCGCAGCGGCCCCCCTCGGCGACCATTCCGGCCTTGCGATCCGCCTCGCCCGCACCCCCGATGAAAAGGCCCTGCTCGCGGCGCTTGGCAATCCCGCGCGCCCCGTATAAAGAGCGCCTCTCGCGCGGGCGGGCTCCATCCCCCGCGCCAAGGCCGCTTTAGCTCAGCTGGTAGAGCATCGCATTCGTAATGCGGGG
>LNFM01004879.1_pt1 | contig 25829 bp, 22 predicted proteins | sample 596031 | NCBI WGS metagenome assembly LNFM01 (sample SAMN04254537, study PRJNA301005) | activated carbon metagenome | isolation source: dual media filters at the Ann Arbor, Michigan drinking water treatment plant | place: USA: Ann Arbor | reverse complement strand
ATGATGCTGGGCCGCTTCGGCTACATCATCCCGATCCTGGCGATCGCCGGCAGCCTCGCGGCCAAGCGCCCCGCGGCCGAGACGGCGGGCACCTTCCCCACGCATGGGCCGCTCTTCGTCACGCTGCTGGTGGCGACAATCCTGATCGTCGGCGCGCTCACCTTCCTCCCCGTCCTCGCTCTGGGCCCGATCGCGGAACACGTGTCGATCCGGGCCGGGCAGAGCTTCTAGAGGTCCCCATGAGCAAGCATGCTCCCGCCGAGATGGGCCTGTTCTCGCCCGTCATCCTCAGGCCCGCGATCCTGCAGGCCTTCCGCAAGCTCGATCCGCGCAGCCTGGCGCGCAATCCGGTCATCTTCTCGACGGCGCTGGTCTGCGTGCTCGCCGCCGTTCTGGTCATCCGCGAGGGACTGACCGGGGGCCCCGTGTTCTGGATCGGCCTGCAGATCGCGATCTGGCTCTGGTTCACCGTGCTCTTCGCGAATTTCGCCGAGGCGGTCGCCGAAGGGCGCGGCAAGGCGCGCGCCGACGCCTTCCGCTCGACCCGCTCCTCCTCGCTCGCCAAGGTGCTGGTCGATCCGGCCAACCGGGTCGTCTACGGCACCAAGGAGGTCGAGCTCGTCGAGCCCGGCGAGGTCATCCTGATCGAGGCCGGCGACATCGTGCCGACCGATGGCGAGATCATCGAGGGCGTCGCCTCGGTCGACGAAAGCGCCATCACCGGCGAATCCGCCCCGGTCATCCGTGAATCGGGCGGCGACCGCTCCTCGCTCACCGGTGGTACGCGGCTGGTGTCGGACTGGCTGGTGGTGCGCGTCACCGCGCGCCAGGGCGAGACCTTCCTCGACCGGATGATCGCGCTGGTCGAGGGCTCGACATCCTGCTGGCGGCGCTGACGCTGGTCTTCCTCTTCGTCGTGGTGACGCTGCCCTTCTTCGCCTCCTGGTCGGGCACGACGCTGCCGGTGATCTATCTCGCGGCGCTGTTCGTGACGCTGATCCCGACCACGATCGGCGGGCTGCTCTCGGCCATCGGCATCGCCGGCATGGACCGGCTGGTGAAGGCGAACGTCATCGCCAAATCCGGCCGTGCGGTCGAGGCGGCCGGCGACATCGACGTTCTGCTGCTCGACAAGACCGGCACGATCACCTTCGGCAATCGCATGGCCCATGCCTTCGAGCCGGCTGCGAACGTCAGCGAGCGCGATCTCGCCGAGGCCGCCTTCCTGGCCTCGCTGTCCGACGACACGCCGGAGGGCAAGTCGATCGTCGAACTCGCCGCCCGGCGCTTCGGCTTCGATTCCGCGGCCGGCGCAGGCGCTGTCTTCGTGCCCTTCACCGCCCAGACCCGCATGTCCGGTGTCGACCTTCCTGACGGCCGCGCCCTGCGCAAGGGCGCCTCCGATACCATGGCCAAGCTCACCGGCGGCGCGCTGTCGGCCACTGTCGAGCAGGCGGTGCGCAAGATTGCCTCCTCGGGCGGTACGCCACTGGTGGTGGCGCGCGACAACGACGTGCTCGGCGTCGTCCATCTCAAGGACGTGGTGAAGCCCGGCATCCGCGAGCGCTTCGCGGAACTCCGCCGCATGGGCATCCGCACGGTGATGATCACCGGCGACAACCCGCTGACGGCTGCCGCCATCGCGGCGGAAGCGGGCGTCGACGACTTCCTCGCGGAGGCGACGCCGGAAGCCAAGCTCGCCCTGATCCGCAAGGAGCAGGCGGAGGGCCGGCTGGTCGCGATGTGCGGCGACGGCTCCAACGATGCGCCCGCTCTGGCGCAGGCCGATGTCGGTGTCGGGCAACCTGATCGACCTCGACAGCGATCCCACCAAGCTGATCGAGATCGTCATGGTCGGCAAGCAGCTCCTGATCTCGCGCGGCGCGCTGACGACCTTCTCGATCGCCAACGACGTCGCCAAGTATTTCGCCATCCTGCCGGCGCTGTTCGTCACCGCCTATCCGGGCCTGGCGGTGCTCGACGTGATGGGGCTGGGCAGCCCGCAATCGGCGATCCTGTCGGCGATCATCTTCAACGCGCTCGTCATCGTTGCGCTGATCCCGATCGCGTTGAAGGGCGTGCGCTACGCCCCGGCTTCGGCCGCATCACTGCTCGGCCGCAACCTGCTCGTCTACGGGCTCGGCGGCCTCATCGTTCCGTTCATCGGCATCAAGGCGATCGACCTGATCGTCGACCTGCTCCACCTCGCCTGAGGAGAGAGATCATGACCTCCTATCTGCGCCCCTCGCTTGTCCTGCTCGGCCTGTTCAGTGTGCTGACGGGCGCCGCCTACCCCCTCGCCGTCACCGGCGTTGCCCAGGCCGTGTTTCCGGCCAAGGCCAACGGCTCGCCGGTGGTGCAGGACGGCGCCGTGATCGGCTCCGCGCTGATCGGCCAGTCCTTTGCGTCGGAGCGCTATTTCCACGGCCGCCCCTCGGCGACCTCCGCGCCCGATCCGCAGGACGCGTCCAAGACCGTGGACAGCCCCTACAACGCCGCGAACTCGACCGGCTCCAATCTCGGGCCGGGCTCCGCGACGCTGAAGACCGCGATCACCGACCGCGTCGCCGCGCTCGGCGGCGGTCCGCAGCCGGCCGATCTGGTGACCGCCTCGGGCTCGGGCCTCGACCCGGACCTCTCGCCTCAGGCGGCGCTCGTCCAGGTGGCACGCGTGGCGAAGGCCCGCGGCCTGCCGGAGGACAGCCTGCGCCGCCTCGTTCAGGAGCAGGTCGAGCCACCGATGCTCGGTGTCCTCGGCGAGCCGCGGGTCAATGTGCTGGCCCTCAATCTCGCGCTCGACAGGCTCGCGCGCTGATGCTCTGGTTGCTCGCGCATGCCCAGCCCGCAAGACGATAGGCCCCCGCCCGAATCCTTCCTCGCCGGGGCGCGCGGCGAGGAGGAGGCGGGCGCCGGCCGGCTCAAGATCTTCCTCGGCGCCTCGCCGGGGGTGGGCAAGACCTTCGCGATGATCGAGGAAGCCCGCCTGCGCCAGCGCGCGGGCCGCGATGTCGTCGTGGCACTGGTCGAGACGCATGGCCGGGCCGAGACGGCGGCGCTGCTCGACACCCTCGAGCAATTGCCGCGGCGGCAGGTCGAGTATCGTGGCCAGGTCCTGAGCGAACTCGATCTCGACGCCCTGCTCGCGCGCCGGCCGGCGATCGCGCTGATCGACGAACTCGCCCACACCAATGCGCCTGGCTCGCGCCACCCCAAGCGCTGGCAGGACGTGGTCGAGGTGCTCGATGCCGGCATCGACGTCGTCACCACGCTGAACATCCAGCATGTCGAGAGCCTCAACGACGTCGTCGCCCGCATCACCGGCGTGCGCGTGCAGGAGACGGTGCCCGACCAGATCCTGCAGCGGGCCGACCAGATCGAGCTGATCGACCTTCCGCCCGAGGAACTGATCAAGCGGCTCGAGGACGGCAAGGTCTATGTGCCCCAGCAGATCGGCCGGGCGCTCGACAACTTCTTCGGCAAGGGCAAGCTGACGGCGCTGCGCGAACTCGCTTTGCGCACGGCCGCCAGCCGCGTCGATGCCGAGATGCTCGACTGGATGCAGGCCCACGCCGTCAAGGGCCCCTGGCCGGCGGAGGAGCGGCTGCTGGTCTGCATCAACGAGGCGCCGGTGGCGCGCAGCCTGGTACGGGCCGGCAAGCGCATGGCCGAGCGCGCCCGCCTGCCCTGGATCGTCGCGACGGTCCTGACCCCCCGGCACGAGGCGATGCCGGCCGAGACCCGCGCCGTCACCGTCGAGGCGCTGCGCCTGGCGGAAACGCTCGGCGCCGAGACAGTGGTGCTGCGGGCGGAGACAGATGCCGCCGGCGAAATCCTGCGCTACGCCCGCCAGCGCAATGTCTCGCGGCTGGTGATCGGGCGCCCGCGCTCGCAGCGCTCCTGGTGGCAGCGATTGGCCGGCGCCTTCCGCGAGCCCGTCGCGGACCGCCTCCTCGACGACGCCACCGATTTCGAGATCACCGTCGTGACGCCGCATGCGCGGATCGAGCGGCGCAAGGCGGTCGCCGGTCCCTGGCTGCATGGACCTTGGCAGGCTTACGCGACGGCGTTCGGTGCGATCGCCGTGGCGACCGTGCTGGCCCTGCCGATCTCGATCTGGGAGGCGGTGCCGGGCGGCGCGATCTCGGCGATCTACCTGATCGCGGTTCTGATGGTCGGAGCCCGCTGGGGGCTGGGGCCTTCGCTGGCGGCGGGCGCGCTGGGGTCGCTGGCCTACAACTTCTTCTACACGCCCCCCTATTACTCGCTGCACATCAGCCGCTCGGAGGATGTCGTCTCGATCGGCGTCTATCTGCTGGGCGCGCTCTTCACCGGCACGCTGGCCGGGCGGCTCAAGGCGCAGGTCGAGGCGATGCGCGCCGCACAGCGGCGCACCGAAACCCTCTACGACTTTGCCCGCAAGATCGCCTCGGCCACGCAGACCGACGATGTGCTCTGGGCGGCGGCCTATCACATCGCCGCGACGCTGGACTGCCAGTCGCTGATCCTGATGCCGGATGCGGCGGGGGCGCTGCAGCAGGTGCAGGGCCACCCCACGATCGAGGATCTCGATGCCCGCGCCGAGGGCGCCGCGCGCTGGGCCTTTGAGAAGAACGAGCCCGCCGGCGCGGGCACGGCGACGCTGCCCATGGCCGAATGGCTGTTCGTGCCGCTCGCCACCGCCAGCAGCATTCTGGGCGTGATCGGCGTGCGCTTCCGCGACCGGCAGCGCGGGCTCGACCCCGAGACGCGGCGCCTGCTGCTGGCGGTCGAGGATCAGGTCGCCGTGGCTGTGGAGCGGACGCGGCTCGCCGGCGAACTGGCGAATGCCCGCGTCTCGGCCGAGGGCGAGAAGCTGCGCGGCGCGCTCCTGAACTCCGTCAGCCACGATCTGCGCACGCCGCTGGTGACGGTGATCGGCGCCGTGTCGAGCCTGGCCGAGACCGATGGCGTCCTCGGCGCGGCCGACCGCCGCGAGCTGACGCTGACGGCCCTCGACGAGGCGCGCCGGCTCGACCGCTATGTCCAGAACCTGCTCGACATGACCCGGCTCGGCCATGGCGTGCTGGCGCCCAAGCGCGCGGCGGTCGATCTGCGCGAGATCCTGGGCGTCGTCCGCAACGATCTGAAGCGCGTGCTCGCTAGCCACGGCCTCGTCATCGAGACGCCACGCGACCTGCCGCCGCTCCAAGTCGACCCGGTGCTGATCGGCCAGGCCATCGCCAACATCGTCGAGAACGCCGCCAAATACGCGCCGGCGGGAACGTCGATCACGATCACCGCGCGGGCCGACGGCGCCATGGCCGAGATTGCCGTGACCGACGAGGGGCCGGGCATCCCCGAGGCCGAGCGCGAGCGCGTCTTCGACCTGTTCCACCGCGTCGCGGAGGGGGATTCGCGTCCGGCGGGCACGGGGCTCGGCCTGTCGATCGTGCGCGGGCTGGTGGAGGCGCATGGCGGCACGGCACGGGCCGAGGCGGGGCCCGGTGGACGCGGCGCCGCGATCGTGATCAGGCTGCCCTTCGCCCCTGCCTGCGGCGACCTCTCCGAATGACCGAGCCCAAGCCCGCCCGCATCCTCGTGATCGACGACGAGGCGCCGATCCGGCGCTTTCTCGCGATCGTGCTCGGCGCCGGCGGCTTCGAGATGCTGGAGGCCGATCGCGGCCGTCTCGGCGTCGAGCGGGCCGCGACGATGGCGCCCGATGCGGTGCTTCTCGATCTCGGCCTGCCCGACATGGACGGCAAGGCGGTGATCCAGGCGATCCGCGAATGGTCGAGCGTGCCGATCCTCGTGCTGTCCGTGCGCGATGCCGAGACCGAGAAGATCGCGGCGCTCGATGCCGGCGCCGACGACTACGTCACCAAGCCGTTCTCGACCGGCGAATTGCTGGCGCGGCTGCGGGCCCTGCTGCGCAGCCGCGGCGAGCGCAGCGCCGAACCGGCGGCGATCCGCATCGGCGGGCTCGAGATCGATCTGGCGAGCCGCACGGTCAGCGTCGACGGCCTGGCCGTCAAGCTGACGCGCAAGGAGTTCGACGTCGTCGCGCTGCTGGCGCGCAATGCCGGCAAGCTGGTCGGTCACAAGCAGTTGCTGACGACCATCTGGGGCGCGGCCCATGCCGCCGACACCCATTACCTGCGCATCGCGATCGGCCATGTCCGCGAGAAGCTCGGCGACGATGCCGCCGACCCGCGCTTCATCGTCACCGAACCCGGTGTGGGCTACCGGCTCGTCGATACCCGCAGCCCCGTCGGCTGACTTGATCTCAATTGTTTTGGGAAACCAGCAAAAATGCTGGTGCTGCGAGAGAGGATTGAACTGGCTTATGATTAAATAAAAACAATGGGTTAAGACGTTGTTTGTAACGCTGTGACGAGCCGGAAAATGTTACGCTCGGGGCTGATGGGGGCTGTGGAAAAGCCAGCCCCTGGGCAAGGGGGAATAGGAACGGCTGAGTCCGCGGGTCCCGAGAGCGCCAGATGCTGGCCCGAGGCATCTCGCTGGGCGATCGGGCCCCTAAGTCATGGATAAGCCCGTTGGATGATCGGCGTCGCCTGGTCGTTCGTGGTGGATGTCATCGATGGGTATCCGCGAAAAGATCGGCGACGCCGCCGCCGACCCCCGCTTCATCGTCACCGAACCCGGCGTCGGCTACCGGCTCGTCGATGCTCATGGCCCGATCGGATGACAGACCAGAGCTCCGCGCCTGCTGAGCTTGCGTCCGCAATCTTGCTGCGACTGGCGAGATATTCACCACCTGATCTGCTGGGGGCGCCGGCTGGATTGGGTTCCTTGGCGAGTGGCTAACTTCCGCAAAAACCGCGGTTCGTTGAGCACGCTGTCATCGGAGAGTTGGGATTAGCCGCCGGCGCCAAGCTCAAGTTGTAGTTCGGTCTCGGGCGAGACCGCCCATTCAACTAGTTTGCGGGTCGTTTCCGCTATCTCGGTGCGAGAAAGGGCGCATTCCCAGACCACGGCTACCCGCCAGCCGAGCGCTAGCAGGCTTCTAACGTTTCCGGTGTCGCGTTCTACTGTGCGCTGGAACTTGCTGGTCCAAAATTCAGGCCGGGTGGCCGGCGTCGTCGTGTAGCGGCAATGTGCGTGACGATGCCAGAAGCACCCGTGCACAAGAATGACCACCTTATGCCGAGGCAGAACAATGTCTGGCTTGCCGGGCAGGGCGGCCGAATGCAGGCGAAATCGGAAGCCTCGGGCGTGCAGGGCCTTTCGGAGCGCCACCTCAGGGCGTGTGTTCCGGCCCTTGATGCCGGACATCATTCGCGATCTCGTCTCTGGGTCAACGATGTCCATAACGAGAACAAGTTATGCACAATCGCCTGTAGCCTGGTAGCATAAGCGGGTGCGTCCAACTGAGATTCGATGGTGATGGCTAAGACCTACAAGGTGATCGACCTCTTCGCGGGCCCAGGTGGCCTTGCCGAGGGCTTTGCGAGCCTCACCGTCGGCCAGCGGCGCCCATTCGAGGTTGCCCTTTCGGTGGAGAAGGAGGCTTCCGCGCACCGCACGCTCAGGCTTCGAGCGTTCGTGCGCCAGTTCGGCGAAGACCTGCCTCAGGAGTATCTCGCCTGTCTGAGCGGGGCGCCTCAACCAGATTGGGCGCAGCTTTACCCCCGGCAGTGGGCCGCTGCTGAGGCCCACGCCGTCCAGTTGGAGCTTGGCACCCGCCAAGCCAATTCCATCATGGAACCCCACCTCGAGGCTCTTGCAGATCAGCCGACGGTGGTGATCGGTGGCCCTCCATGCCAAGCCTATTCGGTGGCAGGCCGCGTCCGTAACAAGGGCGTTGAGAATTACAGCGCGCGGGACGATCACCGTCACTTCCTATATCGTGAGTACATCCGGATCCTGCGTCGAGTCCGACCCGTAGGCTTCGTAATGGAGAATGTGAAGGGTCTCCTATCATCCAAGGTGGATGGCGTTCGCATCCTCGACATGGTGCTGAAGGATCTAAGAAACGCGGCCGGCCCGGAAAGCTACGAACTCGTTGCCCTGACGCCGGGATCAAGTGTGAGAGCGACGTGCAGTAAGCCGCCCGCGGCCGAAGACTTCTTGGTGCGCGCCGAGGAGCATGGTGTGCCTCAGGCTAGGCACAGAATAATCATCGTCGGCATCCGCCGTGACTGCGCCGGCCGGCTCCCGCGTCTGGCGGCCGGCTCGCTAATGCCGGCTGTTGAAGAACAGGCGACCGTTGGTCAGGCGCTTGAAGGTATCCCGGAAATCCGGAGCGGCCTGAGCCGCGGCGACTCGTTCCAAGCGTGGCGCGATGCGCTGGTGGACGCCATGGACAATGTGCTGGAGGCGCTCACGGCGTCCAGCTCGCTCCTGCACGCCAAGCTAGTGGAGCCCGCAACCCTTGTCCGCAATAGCTTCTGGATGAGGTGTCCGGTCCTCCCAAGATCAGCAACGCAGGCAACCAGCATAGGAGCAGGTGCGCCCCGCGACCTTTTGCAGTGGCTTGAAGGCCGGGCAGACGGCAGGTTGGCAAACCACGAATCTCGCGGGCACATGTCAGCCGATCTCAGCCGCTACTTCTTTGCGGCCATGTTCGCGAAGGTGCATGATCGTTCGCCTAGGTCGCTTGAGTTTCCGGAGGCGCTGGCGCCGAGCCACAGGAACTGGAGCTCGGGCGACTTCAATGACCGATTCCGCGTACAGCAGTCGGGTCGCCCTTCGAGCACGGTAACAAGCCATATCGCAAAGGATGGACATTACTTTATCCATCCTGCCCCCCTGCAGTGCAGGGCGCTCACGGTGAGAGAGGCCGCACGCCTTCAAACGTTCCCTGACGATTACCTCTTCCTTGGCAACAGAACCGAACAGTACGTTCAGGTAGGCAACGCGGTGCCCCCCTTCCTTGCACGTCAGATCGCTCAAGCTCTCCTGCGCATCATCGAGGAGCCAATGGAGTGCTCGGAATCTGATGATGTCGCCGCGCCGTTGGCAGAGGCTCTAGGAGGGTTAAGGTAGCTAGTGCGTCTTGCTCGCGCGGCGGCTGAACCACCGTCCCAGTCGCCCCCGGATATCGTGACCGCTTGGCGCCGGCTCGATGGTAGTCGTATCCGACGCGTCGCAATCCGAGGCGGCCACGCTCATCTCCTCCGCCACCCGGGGGGACCCGAGCTGCGACCTTCTGGCGCTTGCTGTGCCATGCTCAATCGGTTCCAGACCCAGAGACTCGGCTGCTCTCGTGAATGCTTGGTCTACGAGCGCGGTCAGCGCCGGGGCAGGCAGCATCGCCAAGGCCGTAACCTCGTTCTTCAGTCGCAAGTGGATCACGGCGCGCCGCATGACTGATTCCATGCGACTACGCCCATAGCGTGCAGCCGCCCGCAGCCAACCTTCACCGATCGCTAGGGCTAGCGGACGCTGCGCGGCTATCGCCGTGCGCTCCGTAATCGCGACCAGCGCATCCTCGGACAACGCTTGCAGAAGCCCCCACCGATCCTCGTGGTATGGACCGCGGTCGAGCGCCCGGCCTCTCACCCAGAGCCTCTGGAAGGTATTCCTGATGCCTCCATGCCAGCGATCCGGGGATGTCCCGTATCGCCAGAACGTCACCCTTGTCAGAAGACATGTGGCCATGAAGGCCCACACATCGTCCCGCAAGGCCTCGCCCGACTGAAACAGGGGCATGGTTGCAAGAAGCTCGGTGCACGCCGCGTCGAACCGAGCCCGCTGCTCGGCTGAGTCGGAATCCGGGTAGCCGTAGCGTCGTGCAACTTCCTCGACCCTCTTCAAGACATCTGCCAGTTGCTGGGCTGTGGCAGGCGTGCCGCCCACTGCAGCATATGTGACGGCGTCCGGCAGGCTAGCGACGGCTTCCCGTCCGGGCGCTGGTCCACTGGCGGCTCCGATAACCTCGATCACGTGCTGTACATCGAGGCCATTCATTCGCGGAAGCAGTGTGACCGGCGAGCTCATCCTTCAAACCTTACGCTTGCGAGCAAAGCGGCCCGGAACTCGCCGGGCCTTTGTTCAAGCATGGAACGCGCCTCGTCGACGCTCACAAACGCCCGCTCGAGCCAGTGGCGCGCCTGATCCGCCAGCGTTCCTTCCTCCGCGTCATCGAGGTCGCTAGGATGGTCGGCGTTCCTCAGCATCCCCTCGCACACCTGGGAGATCACGTCGGACATAATCGCCTGAAGGATCAGCGGGTCCTGCGCCTGCACACGCTCCACCACCCCCGGCTGTCCGGCGTTGAGATAGAGACGTATCGCGCCTCGGAAGTCTCGGTGTGCCCCTGCTGGCGACCAGTTGACGAACCACGGCGCGTGCCGGTGATGCCGTCCCGCAAAGTGGGCGGCGAAGTCCAAAACTTCCATTGGAAACCTCGGGTCGTCGCCCTCGAGCCGCGTGGTTAGCCGGTCGGCCCAAAGTCTCGAGCCGGCCTCCGACGGGGAAAGCGTGCTGCCAAGCACGCCTGCTTTCAGAAGCAGAAGAGAAGTCCGGACTGACAACTGGTGGGAGATCAGGCGCGAGGGCGCCTCGATTACGATCTCCTGCACGGGCGTGCCATGTGGGAGCGGGGTTCTCTCCGCCATTAGTATCTCCCGCCAAGGATTGCCGCGGCCGGTCCCGAGCTCAACGACAAGCTCTAGGTCGAAGGGGCCGGCGAGATCGAGCGCCTCCTGTGCAGCACCCCAATCGAGTGTAAGGCTGCGCTTCAGCAGGAGCGTGGAGAGGTAGTCCCAGTCTGGGAGCAGTGCCCCCGTATCGCCCTTCGCCTCGCCATTGAGATCGTGGCGCCATGCCGTGGCGCGCACGCAGCCCTCAGGAAGCTGGTGGAAGGCTGCGGTGGAACGGCGAGTCATGCGCGACGCTCCAGCGCGGCCTTCAGCGTGACAGCGCAGTCCGGCGGGATGGAGACAAGCACCCGCACCTCACCTTCTTGGTCGCCTATAGGCACAGTTCCCGAACCTGTAGTGAGCTCGCCGCTCGGATCCTGCACACTAAGAACCAGCGGGATTTCAAAGCCCACCTCATCCTCGACCGCGAGCCCCGCGCCCTCGACAGAGAAAGCAGGTTCAAGAACAAGCGTGTCCTGCGGACCGCGACCGCTGACCATGACGACGAACTCCGCAGCTGGCCGTCCCTCCTGCAGCAGCAGTCGTCTGAAGACGGGAGTTGACGCTCTTCGACGCCGCGGTCCGCCAGCCGCGCCTACGCCCCCACCGGGGTTTCGCATTGGGCCACCATGTCCATGCCCCTTCAGGAACTGGCCGAGCGTTCCAGCAACGGCGGCGAGTGCGGTTCCCTCCTCATCTCCCTTTGCGGGCGTTGGCTCAGGGGCGGCAACGCTTCGGCCTACTTCCCGGATCCTGCGGATGGCAGCCCGAACCCACTTGCGCTGTGTTTCGTCGCCCAGCGTCGCCGGGTCCCACGTATCGTGCGCAGCTGGCTCGGAGCGCGCGAAGGCCTGCTCGATGTCCGGGTCGCTGCTCGCGACGAACACCCCAGCCCACTCAACCCGATGGTCTGGAAGCGGTGTTCCGGCTTCCACCCGAACAACGAGCTCGACAGGTCGCATGGTAGCGATCCCTGCCGACGCCGCATCGAATACGCTGCCTGGCTCGTCGAAGGGCGGAACACGGTGGCCGCGCACTCCTTTAAACACCGCCAATCGACCGAGAACCCGCCCATACTTGCGGATCGGTATGACGGCCCGGTCGCCCGTGCGGATCATGTCCATGGCGGCGCAGAAGTGGTCGAGCGGCGGAACGTCCTCAGGGAAAGGCAGCTCGATTTTGAGATCCTCGCAGAATACCTGCGCATCGATCCGGCGTTCGTCGGGACATGTCCGCATCAGCCTTGGCCAGAAGTTCCAAAGCAGCTCTCCTGCCAGCCTCCCAGCTGTCCGCTCAAGTCCGGGCTCTGCCGAGGGCCTCTCGAGACCCAATGACTCGTCGTCTGATTCCTCGCCGGCCTCGGGAAGTTCGGCCTCACCGAGTTCCGGATCCAAGATCATGATTGTCGTGCCGGTCTGACCGCCCAAGCGCTCGGGAAGTCCCAACGACCGGGCGATGAGCTCCGCCAAGTCACCTGTCGCAGGCTCGGTCACTCCCTCCTCGCCTCGCACTCCCCACCAGTGACGACCGGTGTATCTGTTCACGAACCCGTCGCCGGTGCTCCTCGAGCCGGACGGCCCTAGGTGACAGCCCATGATGCGGCGTTCATGTCCGCCTAGCGTGGCGATGACGGTGTCCACGAGAACCGTGGAACAGCGGCTCGCCATGTAGAGCGAGGCCTTCCCGAAGCCATAAGTTCCCCCGCCCTGGTCAGTGTTGCGCTGGGTGCCGACGTTCCGCAAGAAGTCGATGAAGTCTGTGCGTTCGGTGTCTTCTCGCATGCGGTCCGCCCGGGTCGGCCCGCCAAGTCCGCTGGTCCTGAAGTCTGCAATCTCGAGAACGCGCGGCGCACCGCTCGCCAAAAAGGCTTCGATAGGCGCCTTGGACTCCGGCACGAAGGGCAACTCCTGCAGCACGGCTTCCCGGAGGAGTCGTACCTCGTCTACTCTCAGCGTTCGCAGACGTATAAGGATACCGGGACCGCGGCCAAGCTTGGCCGCATCGCAGCTGTTCTGCACGGCCTCGCGGATTACGAGTTGGAGCACATCAAGCGAGGGCGTGCCGAGCAGCCGCCGAAACCCGCCATCACCAATATTGCCGGTAGCTGCGTAAGGCTCGGACTGGAGTGTCAGTGGCGTCATGCGAGACCGGCCACGATCATTTTCTCCAGCTTCAAGACCTCAGAGTCTCCCAAGCGCAGGCTCGATGCGGCGGCGAGGTCGATCTCGTACGTAATTCCTCCAACACCGTTCGGCAGCCCTCCCGTAAAGGAGGCCGGCGTTACTCGCGGGAAGTCCCCCGTGACGAGGTATGTTTCGGAGCGCTCGATGTTGAAGCTGACGTGGTTCCAAGCATCTGAGGTCGGATCCGGACAGTCCATGGCCGCCAGCCGTTCCCGAACTGGTTGCTCGGGCGCGCCGCCTTCCAAGATAGCTTCAAGGAGAGTGCCGACCGAGATGCCGCCCCCGGAGGTGCGCTCGAGCACGTAGCGGCGCAAGTGCAAGGTGCCCGCGACCGGCGCAGCAAGCTGTTCGACGCTGGAGATCACGACGTGCCCCGTCTCCCGAGCCGAGGACTTCACCTCGATCGCCGTATTGCCGCCTCGAAAATCGTGGCGATCATTGTCAGGCCCGAACCAAAGCTCGACCGCGCGCGGGTGAAGTCGCGTGAGCCGTTCCAGCAGGATCAGCTCGGCAACAAGACCCCGGATCCGGCGCTCTTCGACCTTGTCGGGCGGTGGCGCCACGAATAGGCGTCGCATCTCGAGGACAGCGGATACGAAAGAGGCCATACCCGCATCACCCGACGCGATGCGTCCCAGCACCGCCTCTACCAATTCGGCAAAGGCGCGCTCTAGCCGAAGATCTAGGCAGGTCACCACGAGGTAGCTCCTAGTGGCACCGCCGCGTTCCCCGAGACGTTCGATCAGAGCGCGCAGCATCGGAGCGCCAAGGTCTCTCGGACGCCGGGCGTCGCTCGGAACAGGGAGCAGCAGTTGCGGCAGGCCGCCAGACCCCAAGCCGAGCTTTGCGGTACCAAAACCCGTCTCGACTTTAAGGTCCGCGGCCTCGGCGAGCCACGCCGGAGTTGCCCCTGCGTGAGTGCGCAGGGACGACCACGTGCGCAGGATGCTATCACGCGCAGTCAACGCCAGCCGCCCTTAGCGCTTCGGCCTCCTCCGCGTCCTGCTCCTCCAGCTCTTCCTGAGAGAGTGGTTGCAACTCGACGCTTACGAACGTGCCCGAGTATTCTTTGGAGCCAGGAAAAACGAGGCCGAATCCGAGAACATCTACTACAGCGTCCAGCGCGACACGCGACTTCGTGCCTGGCCGCGCTGGCGAAGCCTTGTCGATGGGATAAAGAAGCAACAGCGGACGATCACCCACGACCTTCCTGCGCTCGCTCTTGAGCTGCTCCCAGTCAAGCTGTTGATCCACTTTATCGTCGGGGCAATCGAAGGCGGCGTCGACCTTGGACATGAGAGCCTTGATGTCAGCGAGGTCATCGACGGAACTGTCCAGCCTAGAGCGCTTGACCATCCTGATCTCGGACAGCGGGCCGAGCGGTTTTGTAGACTTGGCGCCGTCGGCTGCCTGCACGACGCCGATGTTCCAGTTCAGAAGCTTGTCGTCATTTTGCTCAAGGAAGGACAGGAGATGTTCCGACCGGAGGTCTTGATGGCTGGGGTCTATGACATAGCTCCGGAAGAAAGTGAGGACCGCTTGCCGAGGCACGTCTCGGAAGATGACGCGGCCGCCGATGTCGTCCCTCTTCCCTCGGATGGCGGCGGCGGAGATAAGTGTCCCTCCGGCCAACCAGTTGTCACCGAGCAGCTTGTCGTTGATCCGGGGAAATCGAATCGTCTGCACGTGTCGCCCCCAATAGCCCACGCTGGAGCGCTTCGCGTGGCGCATCCGACTGCGTCCGACGATCGCCATGCCTGGGACGCTTCGGATCCTTACTGCGACATCCATCGGCGTGATTGATGGCGAGCGGCTGTAAGCCAGCATGTCCGCGCGTATCTCCTCCTCGATTGCGGCGAGCAACCGGAACCTCACTTGCATGGATCTCGGCATCCAGATCCGCGGCATGTCCTCGTAGCCCTCGCGGTAGCCAAACCAGCGGCCCATTTGGAGCAGCGTGTCATACTGATTAGAGCTGCGGAGAAAGAAACTGACGACGAGGCCGTCGAGCGTGAGCCCGCGCGCTAGGATGCTGCCGCCGACTACGACATAGGTCTTCGGTTTGCCGGTGTAGTCGATGCGGTCATCGCTCGAGCCGTTTTCGATCGGCACGCTCAGGGCCTTTATCACGTCTGGCAGGAACGGTGCGAGCTGATCGAAGGTAATGGGCTCAGCCTTCGTGATCCCCGTGGGAAGGCGGCCTTGTTCCCCCTCCCAGACCCTTTTCAGCTGCGCGCCGATCTCGCCTTTGGTCGCCGCGATGCTCTTGCCGTTTAAGGCCAGCCAGTCGTTCACGAGCTCGGCGATACGCTCGTGCATGATCACGTACGCTGACGTATGGATCAGCATGGTCATATGCTCGCCAGCCTGGCCTCGAGCGCGGCGGGCTGCACATGTGCAGATGAAATACAGGAGCGCATCTTGCAGGCTGCCTGCCATGCTAGGCTCGAAGCCGGCTTGGTTCTTGCGGGAGGCGGGCTGAAGGAGGGCTTCATCTGTATCCGGGACATCCCGCAGCATGCTGAGTCCCTCCTCGTCGGAGCGGGGGTTGGCCGGATCTTGGGGGGGCAATCCAAAGATGGAGCGAGTTCCGAAGTAACCCTCCGGATAGGGGAGGGCGGTGATGAAGTCCTTCGGGTATAGGTCGTCGAGGATCTGCGTCTGCTCGGCGTAAGGATTTATCAGGATGTTGGCGAACGGCGTGGCGGTGTAACCCACGTAGCTGATTGTCGGCGCACGCTTCAGGATCAGGCGTAGCCGCTCGTTGATGCCAGTCATGTAGGCGTCGCTGGTCGCGGCGTTTACCCCGGCCTGGTCGCACTCATCGTCAATCAGCAAGAGCCGAATGCGCGACATCTCTGCGGCCGGTGTTTCCGTTATGCACTCGAGGAGGCGTTGAAGCGGCGCCACATTCTTCTTCATGACCGCCAGTTGAACTTTGTTCAGCGCTTCTAGGTGACCCTGCGCAGGCGTCTGAAACTCCCCGTCGAGGCGTTCGGTCGTGAGGCGCTTCCAAGCGCTGGGCTGCCGCTGCACGAGATCCTTCTCGATTCGCCTCTGGGTCTGCTGGCGAAGCTTATCGGTGACGCCGGCAAGCACGACAACGAAGTTATAGCCGCTGTCCACGGCCTTCGCGATGACGGCTGTCATGTTTGCCGTCTTTCCCGACTGCACATAGCCGACGACGAGCCCACGACAGAGGAACCGCTCAAGTCTCGGATCATCCAGCAGGGAGACGACCTCGCTTGAGGACGCATCAATCGAGGCCACGGTGGTGATCTCGTCCCAGCCCTTTGTGTCGACTAGGTAGCTCTTCAGGGAGGGCCATTGCCGATCACCGATCTTTGGACCGGTATACCATTCCTTGCGAGGCGTCTTGATGGAGTAGCGCCGCAGCAGCACGAACTCGTACTCGCGGCTGACCAACTGCTTGGCCTCATCGAGCGCGGCATCCAGCTGAGAACTCCATGTTCCCATCAAGCCCAATAGCTCTTCCTTCACGTCGGCTGCAGCCGCGTCGAGGTCGGCCAGCCGCGGCAGCTTGTCCCGCAGCGAAGTCATCAGCCTGAGAACCTGCGGTGAGGGCATTTTCTCTCCATGGATGGGCCGCGGCCATGCCAAAGACTTGGCCCAACTTGCTCCCCACAGCCGACTTCGCGGATGAGGAAGCGGTTCGTGTAGTTGAGGGCCTCGCTCGCATTCGACGGCGCGTGAAAACGCGTCGAATCATTACCATCCTCAAAGCTGCTGCGGACGAAAGCACAGCAGCGAGCCGCAGTCCACGCGGCCGCTCGTGAGGCGCGAGAGTCTTGGTTTGGGGGCAGAACTGGGGCCGCTGGCGGCCTGCGGTCTAGGCACCGCCTCGTTTCGTAGAGAGAGCCAGCCGTGATCGTTCGGCAATATCAGGCGAATCCTGAGCGCCTTAGCTCGCCCGCTTCAATTCGAGCTCGGTGAGAACTGGCCGGCTGCCGGCTTGGAGGGCTGGACTGTTTGGACGCGGTCGTCTGGTAGCTGTATCTACGTGCATCATGTCTGGAGTATCAGCCCGATGCCGAAGCCGCAAAAGCGCAACAACACGTATTATCTCGACCGGCTTAAGCGCGATCACCCGAAGATCCACGCTGACTACCTTGCCGGCAAATTCCCATCAGCTCTACAAGCGTTCGAGGCTGCTGGCTTGAAAAGGGCGCCGCACTCGTCTGCAGGAGCTAAAGAACGCCTGGCAGAAGTCTACGGCTGGCGAACAGCGAGATTTCCTGACTTGGCTAGGCATTGGTGCGCCAGCGCCTTCTACGCCCGTCCCTGGCCCTCCCTTGGCGATCGACGGCAGGCTTGAAACATGGGCAATGAAGCGGATCAACCACATCATCGCAGCACGGCGGATCAAAATTGGCGCGGTTATGAGCGAGCTTGGCTTTAAAGCAGGTAATCCATCCCTCGGCTTGGCATTGAACCAAGGCTTCGTCATCCGGGACCGGACAATGCTTGATGCACTGGAAAAGTGGTTGACCGCGAACGCCTTTGTTTGACCGGGTATCAACATCTTCCGAGCCGGAGGATCCGACGCCGGACCTGGGTCTTCCTGCTTATGAGATTCAACGTCTTCCTCCTCCGGAGACCGGAGGAGTTGAAAACGCAGCAAATCACCTTCGCCGGATGTAACCGCCGCCTATATGAATATATCTTGTTTAAACATGTAGTTCATTAGGCTGCGGTTACACATTGGCTGTCGTCAGAGGGCAGTCAGAGGCGCGGACGCAGTCGCCTTCTCCCGGGCCCGGTGCGCAGCGACCTTGGCTTGGTTCCGCTTCCGGTCTGCTTCCGCGACAGGCGAGACGTGTCCGGTCAGCTTCAAGGTGACCCGCTCGGCAGCGGCCGCGACGTTGCGACACCGGTCACGAAGAGGACAGCGGCTGCAGCTGCTGCCGGGCGCGTCGATTGCCTCGCTGATGCCGAAACAGCCGACGAGGAAGTCGTCGTCGTCGAGCATCACATGCGGCTCCTTCAGGAACAGTCCGTCGTCGACAGCGGCAGAGAGCCGTTCAAGCACCCGGCTGGCCTGGTCTGCCGAATACGCAGACAGGCACTCGTCCAACGAGAGATAGCGGTTCGTGATGGCAATCCAGCCGACCAAGTCGACGCGATCCCGAAGACTTGCGACCTGGTCGCTCTTCGTCTGGTCCCGGAACCGACTCTGGATAGGGAGCCCGCGATCGTGCTCAAGCCGGAACTGCGGGACCTCGAGCCTATGCATAGCGTGGTAGATCTTCTCGTCGAGTTCTACCTGGAACATGCTCTGCCACGCGTGTTCGCTCTTTACGGTCGCGAAGATCTGATGGGGAAGCGGCGAGGCCTTGCGCGTACGCCGCTGAGCAAAGTCGAAGCCAAAGTCGATCAGCAGCTGATACGGCATGCCCAGGCGGTCGGCCTTCTGACGCGCCCTCCAGAGCTGGGTATACTGCTGGGTGCGGAAAGCCGGTACTCCGGGCCGGACACCGCTGACCCGCTCAGCGAGCTCGCGATCGACGTTGGAGCGGACGTAGCGACGCAACGCGTCGGTATAGACCCTGCGGAACTCTTCAGTGGCCTCAACGGGCGACATGAAGCTGTAGGCAAACCAGCGAGTGCTAGCGAGCTCTCCCTCGATAACAAGGTGCTTCGGGTGCAGGATCTTCCGCATACAAACGAGGTCAGCAAGGCGCTTCATCAGCTGGGGCTTAGGATTAGACATGCGTTCTCCTTCGGACCGAAGCCCGTTATCTGTTTGACGGTGTGTGAGCGCGCTTGATCGCTTTATAGCGGGGACACCGACGCAGTGCAGACGATCATGAGCGTCGCGGACAGCAGGCGTTCGGGCCGTGATCGTTCACGCCGGAGAGCCAACTCCACGCGGCAAATCGGCAGCCGAGACGCTGGCAATCCGTAGTAGAGAAATCTACCTGGTTGCGAGGGTGACATGGGAGGTTTGGACCAAGAGATGCTTCGGGGCGGGGAAGGCACTCCCATCAGCTCTCTGGAATTTCTCTAGGACTTCGACATCGCACCAGCGCGTCGGCGGTCGCGTACTCGCACCATGAGCGGAGGACGGGCGGCGCCAGAGCTCGTCCCATAGAACGATGTCGGCGCTTCCAAACCTATGATATTCGACGTTCTGGCTGGCAACGCAATCCTACCATCAGCTGGAAAGCAAACGCGATGCTGGATCAAACCGAAGGTCCCAGCGCGTAGTCGATTTCGCTCGGTACTGGCGACTGGGTCTGCCAACCCAGTGAGCAGCTCGGACATGTTCCAGGCGCGACCTAGTTGGGGTCCTGCTACGCGTTGATTAGGAATTGGGTGAGCTGATCCCACAGTTCCGGGGCTGACAGTGAGTCTGTCTCTGGACACGCTCACTGAGTGACCCTGAAGCCGGCTGGTTTCTTTGTCGCTCGACTTGTAGAAAGTTGACACGTTTGAAAAAAGAAAAATTAGGATCAGATTTGTCAACTTGGTGTAAACTTCCGGGTAACGTTGAGAGTTTTTTGCGGTATCTAGGTACCATTTCGGGTTGCGCATGACAACCTTCTGAGTATCGGGGAATGACTATTCTCAATGTTTTCTGGGGTCGAGGTTGACGGATGTTGCCTAGATGTAAACGTTCGGCAACCCAGACCACAGTCGCTGCTCCGGCGCGGCGCTGGTGCACATCGACAACCGTTCAGACGGCAAATTCCGGCGAACCGCTTTACGAGTAAGCCGACCCTAGGGTCGAGCTCGACCATTAGCCGAAAGCTCTCAGTCGGATGACGAGATCAGTCGCTCGGGGTTGAGCGCGGCTGAGCATGCGCAGCTCTTCGTGTCAGGAGGCCTTGGACGGCGAGTGGCGACGCGTCGATACCCCCGTTTGGATTCCGAGTTGGTCCGCCGTGGCGTCCTCGACGAAGAATCCGACGAAGCCGTTTGCTAGCAGCACATAAGCGGCCGACCGAACGGAATTGAGAACCGCGAGATGGATAAATGGCAGCAGATGTCAGCATTCTTCTGCTGCAGCAAAGAGCTGCCGCTATAAGCTAAGAGTCAGCACTGCTGCTGGCGAAGCAGGAGATTAAAAATGAACGCTGCAAATTGCGATATCGATGACTTGGAGGTTAGGCCTGATATAAAATTTGAGATTTTTGTTTATAGGGGCGGCGTTAGGTATTTGGCCGATGTTATGGCGTGGCGGGGTGACGTGTCCAGCAGGGATGTCTTCCTGTTGGACTGCGAGCTTGGAATTTTCGACCTTCGTGATTTTGATCTTCGTTACCACGATGGGATGAAACGGCGCGAATTGCGCGACTTAGCGATCTACACGCTTGGCGAATTGATTGCCCAGATCCCCGACGATCTGTGACTATTTTCGAGCGGGTTCGCCGCCCTTCAGCGACGGACCCCTTTGGCCTCTCACCTGCGTCGCGTGCAGTGCTGATGGGGCGCCGCACTCCAGAACCAACACGTATCCCGCACGAATGTCTTGATATTGATAGCTGTTCAGGCAGCCGCCTATACCACCCCGCAACCCAAGCTCAACACGGCGCGAGCGGTGTGGCCGTACATCGACTAGGGCCCTACTACTTTGGCTCAGGCGGGCGCATCCCGCCGCAGACGCTTCAGCATTTTACTCGGGGGCAGCGCAGTCCTGATCTCGCCACTCGCTACCAAGACGAAGAAGCGCTCGAACAGCCGTCGGTTGCGGACCAAATAGATCGCGCTCTTGGCCGATCTGCGCTGAATGAGCGGCGCCCTGCCGCTGGCGATGTCCTTGATCATATCCGAGAACTCGCCGGGTGCCAGGACGATATTGTAGCGCTCCAGGAGTCGACGGTGGAAATGCCAATGACGCTCGGGGATTGATTTCCCGAGCCACCGAGCGTCGAAGCCGTCGTCGCGGATCACCGCCCAGCTCCAGGCTTGGTCGGCTCGAAGATGCGACGGAGATGCTGCACGCGTTCGAGCGTCGGCGCTGGGTCCGAGTCCCAGGACGACAGACGAATGACCTCCAACCAGAAGCGCTCGTTAGGCGTAAGGGGGCGAAGATCGAGCCGGGGCATGCACCGCCGGCACTCATTGCCGTGGATCTCGCTGATCATCGGCCAAAGATCCCGCGAATGGCCGAGCGGCCTCGGGCAGTAAGGCTGGGGTTACTGTGATCCGATGCGCGCCGGATCTCCTCGAGCCAAGCGACCTCGTTCTGGGTAATCAGAGCACCAAAAATCTGGCGGATGGCCAGCTCGGTCGTGTTCCTGTCGAGCTGTTCGACAGCAAGGGTGAACAACAAGACCGGGTCGCACTCAAGTGCCTTGGCGAGGCTTACGACGCGGTCCAGCGGCAGCTTGCAGGCACCGCTCTTGAGGAGCGAGAGCATATTGGGATTGAGGAAGCCCGACTCCTTTGCAATTTTGAATTGTGTTTTGCGATGCCTCAACTCCAGGATACGTTTTTCCAGAAATGCAGGAAGTCGAGTGTCGGAAAAAGGTCGGTTTGAGCGTGCTTTCATTTCCACCGGGCCATAGTAATCGTCAGCAAAAGCGCTGATTATTGTCTTATAGCTTGGTGTTAAGTGGGGTTTTTACTTTGTGTATGGCGGGATTAAATATCGTATCTAGGATAGCGCTGGATCGCTTCCTGTTTTGTCTTCAGGGTCACGTCTCCGTAATTGTCGCCGGCGGTTCTGCCTGCGTGACCTTGGATGGCGTCAATAACGCGATCCGAGATGCCTTCCTCGCGCCCGACCGTCTTGAACCGGTGCCGCCAGCCATGGTTTGGACTAACACCGGTGGGAACGACCTCGAGCTTCTGCAGCCACTGGCTGACGCGCCCGGCCACCGTCCGTGCTCCAACGATGGCGTCCTTGTCCTGGCGGGCAGGGTAGAACAGGGGACCCTCGGGGGATGCGTTTACGAAGTCCAGGAACCCCAGCTCGAGGACCTGCGGATGCAGGGGCACGTCGCGGTAGCCACCAGCCTTCACGGTGCCTGCGGCGGGCGTGATCCTCATAACTGATATCTCACCCTCCTTGCGAATGTCCTGCTTGCGCAGCTGGGTGATCTCGGCAATGCGAGCGCCGGTGAACGCGCAAAGGACGGGCGCCCACCGTTTGGCTGCCGTTGTCTGAGGAGCTTCGCGGTTGACCGGGTTGTCGCGCTCAACCGGCTTGTAGGCACGAGACGCCTTCAGAACCGCCGTCGCTTCGGCGAGCGTGAAGCCCTGTTCTCGGCTCAGCTGGCGCTTGGGGACCTCCTGCCTGACCTGGTCGGCGACATTGACGTCGAGCCTGTCGTTCTGGACCGCCCAGGTCAACACAGTGCGCACCGCAGCCAGATAGACGTCCGCCACCGTCTTGACTGAGTGCGTCTTTAGCCGCGCATCACGCCAGGCGATAAGATCCTGTTTGGTCAGCCGCTGGGCGTCGTCATGGCCGATCGTCTTGCGCAAATCCGCAAAGACTGGTCCCCATCGGCGCTCGGCCTCCGAACCCTTTCCCACGAGCTGCTTGGCCGCGATATAGTCAGCCACCAAAGCCTTGATGGAAACGGGCGGCTTCTCGTCAACCTCGGGCGTCGCATGAGCGATAAGAGGGTGCGTAGGCTTGCCGCTGAAGTCACCTTCGTCGCGCTCGGCCATCCTCGACAGGGCTTCGTATTCAGACACGCACATCCCGCGCGCCAAAGCACGCCAGTCATCGGTGCCGAAGTTGGCTGTCGTGTTGCCAAGGCGCCGGTATCGCTCAATCCGGCCTCCTACGAGCTCGGCCAGTTCGCCGTCCGTCAACCGGCCGGCGATCCCGTCCCGGAGCCTGGTAGCGAGGACATCGTCGACTCCGACCGACGCATAGCGTGCGTCCCGGCTCCTGAGCTGCTCGTCGAACGAGAGCCGCGACTGATAATTGCGGAGAGCGATCTGGTCGATTGCGAGCGGATATCGCCCTTGGTCGATCTTGCGATCGCCGGTTTCTATCGCACGTCGCTCAGCAAGGGCGATCTCGTGCTGGAGCAGCGCGACGGCGCCGGGGAGCTTGCGGACAGCGTCCTGACGGTCAGGGCCGAGGGCTCGCCGCAACTCGGTCTTGCCATCGATGAACGGCCGGAGTTCCTTGGGAACGACGAGGCGGGCGAAAAAGCGACCGTCCCTGTTGAGCAGATACTGGTGCGCCTTGCGAGGCATCAACGTCCAACTGATTTGTTACGCGATTTGTAACGTCAGAATGGACAGAAGGCCTTATTCGTCAAGAGTCTCAGCCACATCAGGAAGATGGGCTGGTGCTGCGAGAGAGGATTGAACTTCCCGCCGCTCGCCCAAAAAGCCCGTAAACACTGGGGTTTTGGCGACCTCGTCGTTAGACGTGTGTACCACCATGGTGTCCGCTTGCCCAGCTCCGAACGTGATGGCGATTCATTTTCTTAGTACCCCTACGAGGGCGGCCGTCTTGAGGATTGAGGCTTTGGGGTGAGAATGTGTCTGTATGGACGTCTATACAGGCACACCGATCAGTCGGCTTGAGATCGTTGAGCGGGGCGGTCGGCGGCGCTTTAGCGATGAAGCGAAGCTGCGGATCGTTGAGGAGAGCTATTCGGGTCGGCGACTGGGCTCGGCGACGGCGCGCAAGTACGCGATCACGCGCTCGCAGTTGAACGATTGGCGCGATGCCGCACGTGCCGGTCGGCTTGGTCCCGCTTCGAGCGCTGGATTCATTCCGGCTGTGATCGTGCCGGAGGTGACGGCGACGACCAGCCCGCCGCCCGTGGATGGCAGCCGGATCGAGATCGTGACGTCGAACGGGCGGCGTGTCGTCGTCGACGGAAGGGTTGATGTTGATACGCTGCTTCGGATCGTACGCGGCCTGGAGACGCTGCGATGATCCCGGTTTCGCCGGGGGTGAGGGTCTGGCTTGCGACGGGTTACACCGACATGCGCCGTGGCTTTCCGGGCCTGTCGCTGCAGGTTCAGGAAGTGCTTAGCCGTGATCCGCTGAGCGGGCATCTGTTCTGTTTCCGAGGGCGCCGCGGCGATCTTTTGAAGGTGATCTGGCATGATGGCCAAGGGGCCTGCCTGTTCACCAAACGGCTGGAGCGGGGACGCTTTTTGTGGCCGAGTCCGGCGGATGGGGCAGTGACGATCTCTACGGCTCAGCTCGGCTATCTTTTGTCGGGAATCGATTGGCGTAGCCCCCAGGAAACCTGGCGTCCGACGCGGGCGGCTAGCATTTAGCTTTTGAAATCGCAGGAAAAATCTGATTCACTGGCTTCGTGATGATGAAGCCGGACGATCTTCCTTGCGATCTCGCAAGTGCCCTTGCGGCGCTGCGGGCCGAACGCGAGGCACGGTTGCAGGCCGAGGCGGTGGCCGCCAGCGCGCAGGCAAAACTCTCGGACACCGAGGCGTTGATCGCGCATCTGCAGCTGATGATCGAGAAACTGAAGCGCGAGAAATACGGGCAGCGTTCCGAACGCACGGCACGGCTGATCGAGCAGATGGAACTTCAGCTCGACGAACTCGTGACCGCGGCGAGCGAGGACGAGCTTATCGCCGCCGCCGCGGCGACGAAGAGCGGGACCGTGCGCGCCTTCACGCGCAAGCGGCCGGTGGGCAAACCTTGGCCCGAGGACATCGAGCGCGAGCGGATCATCATCGATCCACCCTCTGCCTGCGCCTGCTGCGGGGGATCGCGGCTGTCGAAGCTGGGCGAGGACGTGACGCAGACGCTGGAAGAAATCCCGCGCCGCTTCAAACTGATCGAGACGGTGCGCGAGAAGTTCAGCTGCCGGGATTGCGGGAAGGTCAGCCAGCCGCCGGCGCCGTTCCATGCGACGCCGCGCGGCTTCATCGGCCCGCAACTGCTGGCGACGATCCTCTTCGACAAGTTCGGCATGCACGCTCCGCTCAACCGTCAGAGCACGCGCTTCAAGGCCGAGGGGATCGACCTGCCGCTGTCGACGCTGGCCGACCAGGTCGGCCACGGCACCTTCGCCCTGAAGCCGGTCTTTGATCTGATCGAGGCCCATGTGCTGGCGGCCGAGCGCCTGCATGGCGACGACACGACGGTCCCGATCCTGGCGAAGGGCAAATGCGCGACCGGGCGGATCTGGACTTATGTCCGCGATGATGGCCCCTTCGCCGGACCTGCGCCGCCGGCGGCGGTGTATTACGCCTCAAGCGATCGCCGCGGCGAGCACCCTCAAAAGCATCTGGCCGGGTTCGCCGGCATCCTTCAGTGCGACTGTTACAATGGCTTCGAGCCGCTGTTCGACCCGCAGCGGAAGGAACAGCCGATCACGCCGGCCTTTTGCTTCGCCCATGCCCGGCGCGGCTTCTTCGAGCTGGCCGACATCGCGAAAAAGGCCCGCGATGGCGTGAAGGGAAAGCCGGTCTCCCCGGTCGCCCTGGCGGCGGTGAAACGCCTCGACGCGCTGTTCGAGATCGAGCGCGCGATCAACGGGCGCAGTGCCGAGGAGCGGCGGGCAGTGCGGCAGGAGAAGAGCAAGCCGCTTCTCGACGAGATGCATGCCTGGCTGCTACATGAGCGAGAGACACTCTCGCGCTCCGCCGAGGTCCTGAAGCCGATCAACTACATGCTCAAGCGCTGGGCCGACTTCGCCCGCTTCCTCGACGACGGCAGGATCTGCCTCAGCAACAACGCGGCCGAAAGAGCGCTACGAGGCATCGCTCTGGGGCGGCGCAACTGGACCTTCGCCGGCAGCCAGCGCGGCGCCGACCGCGCCGCCGTCATGCTCACGCTCATCGCCACGGCTCGCCTCAACGACGTCGATCCGAAAGCCTGGCTCGCCGACGTCCTGGCCCGCATCGCCGATCTGCCCGTCTCATGTCTGCACGAACTGCTGCCGTGGCAGTGGCGCCTCCTGCGCGAAGCCGAAAAGCCCGCAGATCAGAAGGCCGCCTGAACTTCACGTGCCGCCATCATAGCCCCCGTGGCCCTCGCGCGAAGGCTTCTGAACCGCCCCGGCTTCACCGGAGGCCATTTGGTTTAAGTCACGCCGCCATTTGCTGCTCACCGAGCATGGCGTAGTAGCGCTCCTCGGCTTCG
>LNFM01004440.1_pt1 | contig 25832 bp, 27 predicted proteins | sample 596031 | NCBI WGS metagenome assembly LNFM01 (sample SAMN04254537, study PRJNA301005) | activated carbon metagenome | isolation source: dual media filters at the Ann Arbor, Michigan drinking water treatment plant | place: USA: Ann Arbor | reverse complement strand
TGCTCGAAGGTGTTCTCTTGCGCCCCTTCGAAAACGGTCTGGATCACAGCGAAGCCGACACCCCTCGGTGCAAGCGCGGCATGCAATCGTTGCAACGTCGGAAACCCATGCAAGTGGCACCCAGGGCACCAGTGCTGGAAGGCGAACAAGATCTTTGGACCAGCCCCGACATCCGACAGCTTGAGCGGCGCGATGCTAGCGCCATCGTCGCCAATCCATTTCTGCACCCGTAGCTCAGGCGCTTGTCGTTCAGCCAGGCTCATCGATCCTCCAACCCCGATGCAGAACCCCGGTAAATGGTCGCGCGTCGCAACAGCACGCCAAACCGGCAATGCGTCTCTCTCCCGACCTCTTGATCCGGCAGAAAATCTCCCGGCGTTGAGACCCCTTGGAAAGCCCCCATCAGGCGAGATGGTAGAGGCTGAACAATCCGTCTGTCCACATTCGCCCGATCCGCCAGCCGGCCTCTTCAACGATGGTTCGGAACGCCGATGAAGAATGCTTGTATGAATTTTCCGTATGTATGCTCTCGCCAGCCGTGAAACTGAAAGTTTGACCGCATATCCGCACGACCTGCGATACTTTGCTGACAAGGTGCATTTCGATCCGGCTCTTGTCGGCGTTGAAGACGGCGCGATGTTCGAACGAGGGTAAGTGGAACGCCGGGGTGATTTCGCGATTGATCCTGGCCAGAATATTCAAATTGAACTGGGCCGTTATCCCGGCCGCGTCGTTGTAAGCTCTGACAAGTGTCGTCTCGTCCTTCAGCAGATCTACGCCTATCACCAGTTCGGCATTGCCTCCCAGGGTTCGGCGCCAACTGCGCAACATGTCGCTCGCGTGTTTTGGATCAAGATTGCCGATCGTCGAGCCAAGGAAGAAGCCAAGCTTCTTCCTGTGCCGAAGGTCTGCGGGGAAGGCGTCGAGTGTTGAGAAATCGTCAACGACCGGTCTGACTACAAGCCCAGGGAATTTGGCAGCTAGCCGCGTGCGGGCCTCCGTCAGCGCATGGCGCGACACATCTATGGGAACGAACGTGACGCCGTTTGGGGCCAGTCGCAGGAGGGTATCCATTTTGCGACTGGAGCCGGCACCAAGCTCGACGATGACCTGATCGGGCGTCAGTTGTCCCATGATGGCGGAGGCATTCTCCTCCAATAGCGCGGCCTCGCTGCGCGTGAGATAGTATTCGGGCAGTTCCGTGATCAACTCGAATATGTCGCTGCCGCGTGCGTCGTAGAAGTATCGGCACGGCAGTGTTTTCTGGGGCTGGGCCAGCCCATGAATAACCGCTTTAACAAACTCTGCGTCGACGACATTGTCCGCTGCGACCGCGTGTGAGGTTTGAAGCATCAAATGTCGGCCGCTAGACGCAGACCGGCGAACTGCCAGCGCTGCTGAGGGTAAAAGAAATTGCGATATGATGGACGGGAGTGGCCGGGTGGCGTGATGCACGAGGCTCCTCGCAGCACCTGCTGACTGACCATGAACTTGCCATTGTACTCACCGATTGCCCCAGGCGGCGGCGTATACCCTGGATAGGGAGCGTAGGCACTCTGGGTCCATTGCCAAACCGAACCATACATTTGCAGGAGCTGTTCGTTGTCCTGCAAAGCAGCAGGTTTCAGCTCCGGCGTGAATGTGACAGCGTGCGGTGGCAATCCTCGCGCGGCCAATTCCCATTCGAACTCGGTCGGAAGCCGATGTCCGCTCCAGCGAGCAAATGCCTCTGCCTCGAAGTAGCTTACGTTGCAAACGGGGGCGGCCATTTCGAGCGGGCGAAGTCCCTCCAGTGTCATCAGCTTCCAGTCAGCGCCGTAGCCTTCCCAATAGAGCGGGCACCTCCAAGCTTCACGTTGCACCGTGTTCCAGCCATCGGCCAACCAATGGTTTGCGTCGCGATATCCACCATCCTGAATGAACGAGATCCATTCGCCGTTGGTCACGAGCCGGTTCGCCAATTTGAACGGCCGCACGAACGCTTGGTGGCGTGGGTACTCGTTGTCCCATGCATAGCCGCGGCCATCATGTCCAAATTCGATCAATCCGCTCTTGTATTCAGACCATCGCAGGAGCGCTGCTGCCGCATCGCTGATAAGAGATGGCTTGCCAGGCATGTACGCGGGGCGAAGCGGGTTCGCTGCAAAGAGAGCAAGGAGATCCATGAGCAGCAGTTCTTGATGCTGCTCCTCGTGATTGATGCCGATCTCAATCAACCGATTGACCTCGGGCTGATCGCCTGGAAGCAGGTCGACCAGACGGCCTAATGCCTCATCGACGTGCTGACGATAGGACATGACCCTGTCGACGGACGGGCGCGTGAGAAGCCCGCGCATGCCGCGCGGCTGACGCGCCCCCTGGCTCTCGTAGTAAGAATTGAAGCAGAAATTGAAAGTCTCGTCGAAGATTCGGTAACCCGGCAGAAACTTGGCAAGCACGAAGGTCTCAAAAAACCACGTCACATGTGCCAGATGCCATTTGGTCGGGCTGGCGTCATCCGTCGGTTGAACGACCATATCTTCTGCTGTCAGCGGCTTGACCAACTCCAAGCTTCTGTCACGCGTCGCTATCAGCCGCGGATACAGGCAGCTTCGCAAGATCGAAGTATTCGGGATAGCGGGGGCAGCCATCTCGTGCCTCTCCTATGAATTATGACTTTGGAAACGCGCAGCAGCCCCGCAGGTTGCGACGCATATTCGTCGTTGGACGGGATTGAAGATAATCGCTCGTGTCCTCGATGCCGGTAACTGGCTGAGCCATCGTTAACGTAGGGACTCCAGCTCTGTACGGCTGGGACGAACTCCCAGATCGGCAGCAGTCGGCTCCTTGCGTGAGACTATATTGCGAACCTACGATGAACCAGTGACTGCGAAGCTATTCAAACTATAGCGAAAGGGTATTGGCAAATTATACTGGCCCGACCCTATAGAGTGGTTCCAGTCTGTCGTGACAAACAAGGGGATACGGCATGGTCACCAGAGGGTTCAGGGGCCGCGGCTCTGGCGGCGACGGGTCAAATCGGATTCCGCCCGGGCAGCATCTGGTGGAGAATTTTCCGGTTCTGTCAGCAGGGCCCACACCAAGCGTGGAGCCCTCCGATTGGACGTTTACCGTCAAGATCGGTCCGAAGCCCGTCAAAGTTTGGGATTGGAGCGCGTTCAACGCGCTACCGAAGACCAAAATGACCCGAGACATTCACTGCGTCACGTCCTGGTCCAAGCTGGATACCACATGGGAGGGTGTACTCGTAGAAGACATTCTTGCAGATGCCGGGCTTGAGCGGCCCACCGATTTCGTGCTGGCGCACAGCTACGATGGATATTCGACAAACGTACCGCTTGCGGATCTGCTCTCAGGGAAAGCGATGGTCGCGCTCAACTATGCGGGCAAACCGCTTCCGCGCGATCATGGAGGGCCGGCGCGCCTTCTGGTTCCGCACCTCTACTTCTGGAAATCCGCCAAATGGGTGAATGCGCTGCAATTCACCACGCGTGACGAGGCCGGCTTTTGGGAGCTGCGTGGCTATCACATGTACGGCGATCCGTGGCGCCAGCAACGATACACCAATGACTGAAAACTTGGCGCAAACCGTGCCGTGGCAGTCATGCGTGATCACTGAAATCGTCCAGCAAACACCAGGTATCAAGAGCTTCTTCCTCCGGTTGAGCAAACCGTTCGCGCACGTCGCGGGTCAGCACGTCGATGTCCGGCTGACCGCGCCTGATGGCTACAGCGCAATGCGCAGTTACTCGATCGCGTCGTGGGCAATCTCTTCCCCGACCATCGAGCTCGCGATCGAGCGCCTGCCGGACGGCGAAGTTTCGCAGTTCTTTCACGATGTCGCGGTGATCGGTGACGAGATTGAGCTTCGTGGTCCGCTCGGCGGCCATTTCCTATGGCCTGAGCTTGCCATAGAACCAGTGCTCTTGATCGGAGCAGGTTCCGGCCTCGTGCCGTTGATGGCAATGATCCGGCAGCGCCGCGCGCTGTCCCAGGTCGTGCCGACGGCGCTGCTCCTGTCCGCACGAACCGCTGAGGACGTTCTCTTTTCGGAAGAGCTTCATTCCGTCGAAATTAGCGATCCGGCGTTCGTGTTGGCGCTGGCAATTACGCGCGAGAAACCGATACGTGCATCGGACTATGCGCGACGGATCGACGGCGTGATGGTCAAAGAAATTCTAGCGCAGCTTCACGGGAAGCCCACGCAAGTATTCGTTTGCGGGTCCAACGGTTTCGTCAACGTTGCGACCGATGGCGCGCTGCTGGCGGGCCTGGACCCCTCCATTATCAAGACCGAGCGCTACGGTGGCTAGCGGCGCAGGCTATTTCGCGTGACTGCCTCGAACATGCTGCGCGTCAGTCGAGTCAATACTGGTGGAATGATGGAGCATGCCGAGTTCGAGGCAGCTTTAGCAAAGCTTCCGGAGGGATACAGCCAAGGCTCTTACGACGGCCGGCGTTTCGGCTTGATCGTCAGGCGATCCGAGGACGGACGTCGCAACAGTCTGTTTGCCAGGGAGTTGGCCGGGACCGACATTATCAGCTTCAACTTGTATCGCGTTACATCAGGTAAAACATCGCTCAAGCCGTGTGAGATGCCTGCGGAAAAGGTTGTGGCATTCGTGCTGGATTTCCGACCGGACTCCTGACGGCCAACCGCTCAGTCTGCAATGCCCGCCCTCTACGACTGCGCATGTCGCGCCAAGGTATCGAAACTATAGTCGCTGGTCATTGGACTTCGTCTGGCGATGAATTCAATTCTACACGTCGCCATCCGTGGGGAATCGGTGCTGGCTCCCGTGTGAGCCATGATGAGAGAGTCTAGGCGATGACGAAGACTAGCACGGCAACCGTTCCGACACCTTCTGATCTCAACGACTGTGCGGCGATGACGGTCGCTGACGCTCTCAAGATCATCCTGTCAAACAGCTATGCGATCTACATAAAGACAAAAAATTTCCACTGGCACGTCTCCGGACCCTACTTCAGGGATTATCACCTGCTCCTCGATGAGCAGGCTGCAGAGATCCTTGCTGCCACCGATGCGATTGCCGAGCGCGCCCGAAAGACGGGCCACACAACCATTCGATCAATCGGCGATATCGCGCGCCACCAGACCATCAAGGATAATGATGCTGAGTTCGTGACGCCGCAGGACATGCTGGGTGAGCTCCGCGCCGACAATCTCCATATGGTGGAGTCGCTTCGCCGCGCCAAGGAAGTTGCCGACGGGGCGAAGGATAATGCGACGTCCGGCCTGATCGATACCTGGACGGACGAGGCGGAACGCCGTGCGTGGTTCCTCTTCGAAATCAGCCGCTAGGTCTGCGCAACTTATCTTCGGCTTATGGATTGTTGCACTACCGGTTATCTCGGTCGAGGCCGGCACCTCTTCGGGGGTGCATGACAATTAAAAGGCTATCCCGAAGTCTCGTCAAGAATTCCTCGGCCACATGGATGCCGGCTGCGGTCACCCGCAGCCGGCGAAAGCCGCCTATTCGGCGGCGTTAACTTGCGTGTCGCCGCCATTGTCGTTGGCAGCCATACGCAGAGGTTCTGGCAACCACGCCTTGTTTTCCAGAAGTTGCTCGGCACGATCGGCAAGCTCGGACTTCTTTAGCTTTTCAAGAGCAGGCGCATGCGAGCCGTTGACTTCGTCGATGGCGGCAAGAATCTGCGATCGATTGACCCGGCTGAAATAGCCTTCGGCAGTCGGGCTAAACCATGCTGTCATGTCCAGCTGCAACGCATCGGCAAGAACGTTCGCGTGCGCTATCCGGCTGTCATCACGAACGCCTTTGCGCTGAATGGCATCGATTGCGGTACCCGCGATATATGCCAGCAGGTCCAGAAGCTCATCACGAGAGAGCGCCAGCAACCAGTTCCACAACGCTTCCGGATTACCGGGAATGCGATCACCGAAGCATGCCTTCTCCTGCGCTATGACGGTCAGAGCCTTGCAGAGTTCGGGCTTGGCAATGACGCTCCGGGCGTGTGCCGAACGGACGGACAGCTGAAGGCAGCTCTCCGTGCCGGAACCGGGATAGAGGACATCGAGTGCAAGGCAGTGTACGACAGACACAATCGCGATGTCAGGTCGGCGCATGAGCTCCGCACCGATTGCAGCGGTTTTCTGGGCGGTCAGATCCTCGATCAGCCGCGGAGATAACCCCTCGGCAGTCTTTAACGAGCCCGTATTGGGTTCGTCGGATATATCGTCCGATAGAACATCCTCCGGCCTGACCAGACCACGGTCAACCGATACGGAGCCATCGTGATTCAATGAGATGACAGCTCCTGCGATTGATCGTGTGCAATCCGTCCAGTACTGACCAAGGGCGTTCAGTTCATCGATTCGCTTCTCGATAACTTCGAGACGGTCGGCACTGCCGTCATCGTCGCTGTCGATGAGCTCGTCGTACTCGGAGCTCAGGCGATCGAACTCTGCCTGACGTTCTTCGGTGAGAGGCACGCAGTCGGGGTATTCGCGACCAAACTTGGATAGAACGTCATGGCCCAGCTGGACTGCAATCTCGGTCCAGAGCCAGCCTTCGGCCGCAATTTCCGCTGCCAAAGGTTTCAGTTTCTCGGCGACCAGTCGATCAAGAAGAACGGAATCCTGCACGAAGGCATCGCTGTCATCTCGGAAGAGATCGCGGCGCACATCGCCCCCGGCCGCTTCATAGGCTGGCAGACCGAGGAAACGCACACGCTTGTCAGTCGCACGGACTTCACCCTCGGTGAGAGCGCGACGCACTGCATGAGCACTGAGATGCCACGACGGGGTTTCAGCGAAGACACGCTGTTGTGCAGCCTGATCGTCCGAGATGGCAAAAGCCTGAGCGATATCGAGATCGATCTCGCCTTGGCGATAGGCATCGAGGATCACAGGGCTGAGGCGTCCAAGCTTCATGCGTTGAGCAATCAGCTTTTCGGCGACCCCGAAGCGTGCTGCCACGTCTGCGGTGCTGGAACCGTCATGGATGAGCTTGCTGAAAGCTTCGAACTGGTCCGCCGGGTGCATGGATACCCTGATGACGTTCTCAGCCAGGCTCAGCTCCGATGGATCGGCATCATTGGATGCCAGAGTGCAATTCACCGGATGGTCGGCTTCGATCAGACCCTGCTTGGCAAGTTGGGAGAGTGCGAGGAAGCGTCTGCGTCCGGCGATGATCTCGTATTTCCCGCGTTTGCCTTCGCGGATCACGAGGGCCTGCAATTGGCCGTGCGCGACGATCGATGCTGCAAGTTCGTCGATGCCGTCTGCGGCCCCGGTTTTGCGGACATTGCCCTTCCAGGGCGTTAGTTTGTTCAAGGCGATAGTGGTGGTGTCAGTCATGAGTGATCTCCTTTTGTTAGCGGTTTCTCCTGAGAGACGCGAAAAGGAGGGACGGGGGCATAGCTGAAGCGGTCATGCCCAACACGGGAGGCCCCAGCTTTGCGTCGGGGGCCGAATGGAGCGGGCAGGGCATTGACGGCGAGGCGCACCCGGCCAAGGTCGCGACATCATCGAAGGAAGCCGCAACGGAGAAACGGTGCAAAGAGTGACCGGGACACTCGCTTGGAGCAACTGCTCTGCCTAGGTTAAATGCTCACCTTGAGGGGGCGCCCGTGTCCGACGAAGATCGCATAATGGATGTGTTGCGACAGGCGAAACGGCTCGCGCAAGAGTATCGCGAACTCACGGGTAAGCCGCTGGGCATAACCGGTGAAGTGGCAGAGTACGAAGCTGCAAAGCATCTTCGCATCAAGCTCGCACCCGCGCGCCATGCGGGTTACGACGCCACCGATGAGACCACCAGAAGGACATTCCAAATCAAGGGTCGATGTGTGTTGCCAGGGTGCAAACCGAGCCAGCGTCTCGGCTCGATCGATATCACCAAGGAATTCGACGCTGTGCTTCTGGTGCTGCTCGATAAAGATTTTGACGCGACTCACATCTACGAAGCCGACAGAGATGCTGTGATTGAGGCTTTGAGCAAACCAGGCTCCAGGGCACGAAATGAGCGCGGCGCAATGAGTGTATCACTGTTCAAAAAAATCGGCCGTAAGGTGTGGCAGTGTGAGCAAGTTCGATGACGCGCCAAATAAACTGGTGAGTTTTGCGCCAAATAGCGTGGTGAGCGTCCGCCAAATATCGTGATCAAATTTGGACAAATATTGTGATTGAAATAGGACACATAGGGTGAGAGTTCACAGCACTCACATCCCGGGACAGTTTCCATAAGAGTGATAATGTATCTTATGGAAATTAGCTTAAGCCGTGGTGGCTTCTTCAGCTAGCCCGACGTGTTATTCGTTTCCATCCTTTGAGGATGTTCCTGCTCGGAGATTCGTTTTGAAGCATGGGCAGTATTTGTTCATCCTCATGGTTGCCCGCGTCCGCGCTCCACATCACTACCTTCATCGCGATGGGAAAATCATCGTCCTTCGGCTTGTTGAGCATCATGCCTGTCAAAGCCTGCAAATTTGTTGAAGGCCGCGACAGATTGAGCAGGAGTAGACGGTCAACGCTCACGCCAAGGATATAAAAGCGATTATGCAGCACGAACACATGGCCATGTCGCTCTTGGTGTCTGGGATCACCTTTCGCTAGCCAACGCATGCGCGGACGACTGCACTCGGAGCAAGCGTACATCGTGGCTTGGTATTTGATGATTTCTTCGGCGTCGTCAGCAAAGCGATAGAGCACGTAATCGCCTTCGAACTCCCGAAATGCGTGGCGGTTGGAAGAACGGGTAAGTCCCGCCTCGAACTGATCGTAGAAGCTGCAATCTATGCATGGCTCGCTGTAGACCAATTGAAGCGCCGCTAAAAAGAGCTGCTTGGTGTTCTCGTAAGACCGCGCCAGTCTCTCCGGCTGGCTTAAAAGCAAAGATATTTGCGATGGGGCCAAACGCTCGTCGAACAGTGACCGCCGGACCTCCGCGAAGGACCAATTCTTTCTCCTCCGATAGTGTTCGATGTGAAGCGCAACCTTACGCCAGTCGTCCACTGTCTTGGGCGTCCTTGGTGTCGTCGGCGTCGTTAAGCGACGCGAGGCGTTTTTTTTGCTGGGCATGATCAAGCTCGGAATTGGCGGTCTTGCGCAGCTTACCCACGATGATCCACATCGAACAGAGTGTTCGATATCGTTGAGTACGTTCGCTTTATGCGAGCGTTCAGCGCTACATCGCTCATGGACAGCATAAATTTCGTAGGGAAAAATTCGATCACGGGGGCGCAACAGAGAAAGGAAAGCTCGATGTCAAAGCGTAATGACTCCAATGCCCACGTCGTACACACGACCACCTACAAAGAGAATCTGTCTCCCTACTCAACATTCGCCGGCAATCGCAGAGCCGAGGTGGTGTTGAGCGACGGACGGACCGGGTGGGACAACGGACGGAATGACACGCAGGCAATTGCCAAGGCCATTCGGCACGCGCGTTCAAAGTAAAGCACGGCAGCGGGTAATGTGAAGAGGGGTGGGGCTTTGCCCTGCCCCTCTTTCAGTCCGATATTGGTCACGAAGCGAGTTCCTGATTGCCCATAAGGGCATAATTTTACAGAGCAAAAAGCATATTTGATATGTAGACGGAATAATGATACATTGTATGTATGCGAGTTGAAACGAATTCAGAGCCTGAAACAAGAAAACGGCCCGTCACCGTGACGGTGCGCGCTGACCTGCTTGAAGAAGTTAGGACGCTCGAACTCAATGCCTCCCAGGCTGCCGAAGACGGCATGAAAGCCGCTGTTAAGCGCGCCAAGGAACAAGCATGGCTGACAGAGAGCGCAGATGCCATCCAGGCCTACAATGAGCGCATCGCGGCATCGGGCATGCTTCTCACCCCTTCATGGCTACAGGGCTAGATGGCCCGGTTCGACGTCTATGAATTAAGCGGCGCCGGTCTTCTGGTCGTCGACGTTCAGGCCGATCTCCTGTCTCGTCTCGACAGCCGTGTGGTTGTGCCGCTTCTACCGGCAGAACAGGCTGGGTCGCAGGCAATGCCGCGTCTCGTTCCATTGATCAGGCTCAACGGCTCGGAGTACCGGCTGATGACACCTGATATATCCGGTGTGTCGGCAGCCAATCTGAAGACGAGCGTGGGTACCGTCGCGGACCAGCATCACGTCGTCGTCGATGCGATTGATTTCATGATGCAGGGATTCTGAGAATTAGTCTTCGCGCTCGATTTCTTCAGAAGCCTTACCCCGCGTTATTGGATTGACCGCTCGCAGCTCCTTAAGGCCAACGCTTGCATACCCCTCCAGGAGACTTAGAAGCTCGCGATATCCCGTGGCCGATCGGATGTCGGTAGGCAACTGAATGCCGTGTTCCTCCATCTTAGACACATCGAACGGCAAAACTGGATAAGGCGTATCGTTGACCATGCGAATGTATGGAGAGAACGGAACCAGCATGAGACCGCAAAAGAGGTACTTATTATAGACAGCATCATACGCGGCCCTCTCGCGCTCGTCGTTCAGCTGACTGTAGCCCGGTCGGCCGAGAGGCTCGTAGTATGTGTTGATATTTCCTATCGCCTCTTCGAGTGACCAAATCCGTTTCCGTATCCATTTTGCAAAATAGGCATGTTGAAACTCTTCGAAGGTTGCAAGGTCGATGTTCGTAGCCTGAGCGGCTTCCTTGGCCCCGCTCTGAAAACCCGCCTTGGATATGATGTATCCTCGATGCGCACCCGTTTCGAGAATGACGGTCCGAAATGAATGAACTACAGCTTTCGGTATTGCTGCCGCCCAATTCTTGCACTCGCAAATTATTGTGTGCCTGATGCCGTCGATTGTGTCGTGAGCGAGGACATCAACATCGACAGAGCCTCTCGGCAGGGTCAGCGAAGCTTGACGCAGAACCGTCATGCCGCATTCCTCAAGGATCGCGGCAACAACTTCTTCAAGATCCTGCCACGTGGCTGGTTGCGCGCTCGTGATCAGCGTCATGGCGTCAGCGGCCGTCTTCAGGATCGTCTACCTCGCCAAGAATTTCCTCAGCGCCAGAGACGAAGAAATGGTGCTCGGTATTTTTGTTGAGGTAAGTGATCAGGTCGGCGCGCGCGCCTGCGATGGTCTGATAATATTGCCGGAACGCCTGCGATACCTCTTTTGCCCTCTTAGCGTTCGGCGGGATCGGAATTTCGATCTCCAAGTATCGTTTCCCCACATCCTCTCGGTTGGTTTGCATGAAAACGACGCGACGCCACTGGTCGCGAACGACCTTTAAGGTCAGAGCCCACAGTAGATAGAACGGATCAAAATGAGCCGTCACACCCGGTCGGATGATGATGACTTCCTTGGTCGTGACGACCTGCTCTTGCCCAGGCAAGAGAATACAAAAATCGCCAATGTTCTTTGATGTGCGCTCGGGGCAGAGCAAGTCAAACGCGCGAAGCCCCGAGCTTTCGCCTTTCCAAAAATACTTAGCGACTGAGCGAGGCACTCTGTTCGTCGGATTGATGTTGACGAGCCCCGCGCGCAAATCAGAAACCTTGATGTAAGGCACTTCACCTATGCGTTGGTCTTGCGATGGCGAGCCGTGACCTCCGCGAATGGTGATCAAACCTTCGTCGCACAGCTCGCCGAGCGTCGAGAAGGTAAAGCCCTTGAACTCCTTGGTTGCCATTGCTGCGCGGAACTGCTTGCCGTAACGCCGGTCGTAATAGACTGGAACAGCACACCGTATATTGACATCCGCTTTGGGTAAGAAGGTGAGAGTGTCAGTCCGCTTCCCCTTAGCTAGAGCCTTGGCATCCTCAAGAAGCTGGTCGTTGACGGCGTCTACCAATCCCTGAGTTTCAGGGTCCTTGACCTGTTTGCGCTTGCCAGTGGCGGGATCAATGATCGGCAGAAGCCGGCCGCCTTTCGAGAGCCCGCATGTCGGTGCGGTCGATACCATGATTGTTTCTTCGGAAAACCAGGACGGCTTGGCAATCATCAGCTTCTGCCTTTCTTTGTCCGACCCGTTTTCTTCGATGGCTGTTTGGCCTCGGCTGACGACTCCTCGCCGATCTTCTCAAATATGTAGAAGTTCGTCTTTGCGCGGCAGAATTCTTCGAACGCTTCCATCGGGATGTTCAGCATTCCCCTAAGCGCATAGCGGGGCTGGAGCCACTCGGCCAGCCATCGGTAAGAGAAGCTGAAGAAGTACGTCTCTGGCAAAACAATGCCGACACGTCCGCCGACACGAAGCAAGCGGTGTGCGAGTTCGAGGTAGACGAGGCCAATCTCTAGATCCGAAAAATCCGTAGGACCTTTCATCGCTGCGGCAGTAGAGATTGTGTACTTCGCTGCACGGCAGTCAGCAGCTTTGACCTTTAGATTCTCTCCGAAAGGCGGATTGGTAATCACGACGGTGAACTGCGCATACCCGAGCGGAGCGTCTAGCGTCGTAAGTTCGTGACTGAGCTGCGGATACTTGGCGGCCCACTGATCGCTACGGATGGCGTCACCAAGCAGGACATGGGTAGAGCCGTCCTGCATGGCCACCATGATCGCACGCGTGAGCTTGACACCAATATCGTCCTTATCGATGCCGTACAGGTTATCGTTGGCCCACTTGACCCTGTTCCAGACCTCAGAATCGTCCGGGAATTCCTTATCGGCGACCTGACGGAGAGCCTCGATCAGAAATGCTCCGGTGCCGCATGCAGGATCGATGACCTTGTCTTCGGATGTTATCTCCATGGCCATCAGTGCCGGCCGCACAATTCTGAGCGGTGTCAGGTATTGCCCCTCCCCACTCTTGAGAGCGCTTGTTCGAAAAATCTGAAAGGCTTTGGCGAGCAAATCGACGTGGTCGCCAAGTATGCGCAACGGTGCAAGCTCCGCTACGACCGCGAAGATGGTTTCGTCGCTGAGGAACAGACGTTCCTGATCCGAGGCTAGGAAAATTCGAGTGCGTTGCTTTTCAAAGTAGTCTTTGAACATGTCGCGCAGGCGCGTTGCGGTCACTTCAATTTTATTATCGCTATTTCCGTAGATTCTGAACGCGACGGGCTTGGCCTGATTGGCAGAGCGGCTGGCGATGGCATCGCTTTCCAGTTTGACAAGCAGGACATGAAGCAGCTCGCGAAGCTGATCCTCTCGCCTGGTAACGTTCGGGTCCGACACCACCACGGTTGCGACGAGCCGTTTGAGTGCGCCAGTCAGCTCAACTTCAGTAGGAATTCGAAGCGATTTCCACGACGGAGGAGCCTTCGGAGGTTGGGTGAGGTCATCCGTTGGGCTTGGCAAGCCAGGGTTCTCGACGAACACCCAATCAGCGCCGTGGCGCTTGTAGACAGCAAGGCTCTGCTCTCCGTTCGTCCAATAGCCGAGCTTGGCCATTGGCTCGTTGCTCAGATATCGCATGAGCTGAGCGCGACCCTTGGTGATATCTGGCGCCTTGAACTCAAATATTACGCTGAGCGCATACCATTCACCGCTCGCGTCAGCAAAAGCGACAAGGTCAGCTGAACCGCAGGTATCGTATTTCTGGCCGCGTTCACGCTTGGTCAGATCGTGAGGGGTGTCTGGGACAGGCCATTCCGGCTTCCATCGCAGCTGGTTTTCACGCCAGCCGAGCTTAAGCAGCCTCGCGATGACAGCTTGGCGTACGCGTTCTTCCGGCTTCATGGAGGGTGTATCAAGCATGGGGTTTTGGACCAGAAAAAGGAGCTACTCACTTTATGGAGCACGATTACCAGCTAGCATAAAAGTGAGCTACTCCCTTTTTCAGTTTCATCCCCAGCATTGTGTCCTCAGGCTGGCTTAGCTTTCGGCGCTGCCTTCGAAGACGATGCTAGATCAAGCTCCAAAGCCTTCGCCCTGCGGTCCATCACTTGAGCGGGCGTCGCGGATGAGAGGATAGCCCCTGCCCTCGTCTCGACCTTGGCGCGGAATGTCTGCGCCAGCGTGTAGTCCTCACCCTTCAGACGTTCAGCGTCTTCCTTGGTGAAAGCTTCGGCGGCGGTGATGTTGACGGCCGGCGCGAACCGCTCGCCACCGAGATTGACGAGCCCGACACCCTGCTCCTTAAAGGCATCAAGGGTTTCGCGGCCAAGCTTGGAGGTCTTATCGGCAAACTCGATGCGAATGTTAATGCGCTCGGGATCGATCTCGATGCCCTTGCTTTCTTTCAGGCTGTCCTTGGCCTTCGCCTTGTCCTCTGCGGACATAGGACGGATGAGGCGAACGGTGTCGATCGGTACCGTGCGCGTGACGCCTTCATGCGTTGTGTACTTCAATGAGTTTGTAGCCATGATCATTTCCCTTTCAGAATGTGGGAACAATCATCGTCTGCTTAAAGATGAAGTCACGCTGCATAGCAGCAAGAGTTCTGGAAACAACTTCGTTCGACACCGAAGCTACCCGCAAGGGATCGAAGCCGAACGGCGGAAACCCGCATTTTCCGGGGTTCCGTTCACGAGAGCCCGGTCGGCTTTCGCCGATGCGGCCAATCTGTCCTGCGAATCGGGATACGATTTCCAAACCCATTGCAAGGAAAGTGCGTTGTGCCGGACATCAGTGCCGTCGAAATCCCCAAACCTCTCAACTGGCAGGACTTCCAACGGTCCAGTGTCGTCCTGTTCCGCTGCGTGCTCGGCGACGAGAGCGTTCAGGAATTTGGGCGCGAAGGACAGACGCAGCACGGAATCGATCTTCTGGGTTACCGCAACGCCGATACCTCTCGTCCGGTTGATATCCAGTGCCGTCGTATCAAGAAGCCACTGACCGAAGACAAGATGCGCAGCGACGCCGAAGAGGCGCGCGCCATCAAGCCCGCACTAACGGAACTGATATTCGCAACGACCGCAGAACGCGATAAGTCGCTCCAGTTGGCGGCCGCCAAACTGACCGAAGAACTTAAGGCTTCCGGATGGAACTGCCGTGTCACCGTGATGTCATGGCCCGACCTGCAGCACGACATCGCGCAGCATCCCCGGGCGCTGCGGGCATTCTGGCCTGCAATGGCTGCCAACGATGCGCCGGTCATTGCAGTCGTCAGGGAAAGCTCAGCCAACGTCTCGGCAAAACTCGACGAACAGATGACGCTTATCCGCGAGATGAGCGAAAAACTCTCGCGCTCTGCATCGGCAGTGACTGAGGAATACGAAGCCGATCTGGCGCCAGAGGTGAAGCAGGAACCGGCGGGTCTGCACGGCAGACTTTCAGAAATCAGGAAGCTTATCGCGAAAGGTAAGACCAAGACCGCCCTCGAATCCTTCAAGGAAATCGAACGCGAAACGCTTCCGCCATATGCCAAATACAGGGTGATCGCCAATATCGGAGCGATCCACTTCAACGCTGGCCGCAATGATGAAGCGCTAGACTATTTTCGTCAGGCGCTCGCGCTTCGTCCGGACGATCCGAAGGCGGTGATCAACCTCGCCTACGCGGAGTTGGTGGGCGGCGACATTGAAGGCGCACGAGCTCGCGGCCTGGCCGTCCTTGAGAAGCAACCGGATCATGCCGGAGCCGCGAGCCTTGTTATCCAGTCGCATCGAAACGATTCCGCGCTGAACGATCCGTTCGCGCTCGTGCCGCAGGCATCGCACGAGGCGGCCGAGGTATTGACCGCTGCAATCGTATTCTTGCGCGCTCGGGACGACCTCTCGTGGTTCGACGTTGCCAAGAACGCCGCTGCCAAATATCCGAACGATCGTCACCTTGTCCGCTTTGGCGCGGAAGCAGTGCTGGAGCCTGCTCTGGCCGATCGCGAAGTCATGTTCGGAAAGCAGATCGATTCTGCCGTACTGGAAGCGGTTGGAAAGAGCGCAGCCAAACTTCGTGACCTTTGGCGCCGCGAGATGGACATGGAGGATGTTCGCAGCGAAGAGGCCTGCCCGCTCGCGAACAATGCCGCTGGGGCTCTCCGCTTCATAGGAGATGACGAGGGTGCTGCGCGTGTCCTCGACGAAACGCTGGCAAAGGTCGGCCAAGACGCGGGCTTGGTGAGAGCGCGCGCACTGCTCTACCTGCATGCGGACGAAGACCGGAAGGCAGCAGACCTCCTGGAATCGGTCGACGATCCCGAAGGCACCCTGTTCCTCGCGCAGCTAACGGCGGCGAAGGAACCGGCGAGAGCCCGTACAGCGCTCGGGCGACTGAAACCCGATCAATTGCCGAAGCATATGCGGGTCATTATTCCCGAAGTGCAGGGTGAAATCGCACTCGCGGAGAAAGATAAGTCTGCCGTCGCTGACGTGCTGAAGGAGCTCGAAGCGCAGGGAGCGCCATTCCCGACGATCGCAATTTTGCGCGCGCGGGCAGCCGAGGAAGGCTTGATCGAGGTCCCGGCACGGGGCGAGGAAGACGACGACGCGGAGGATGGTCTTCAGCCCGCGATTGCAGAGATTGTCAGTCAGTTGCCGTCTCACGAGGCAGCACTCAGCTTTGCTGACCGGGTGCAACTGGCCCAGTTCCTGGAACGGCACAATGCCGATGAAACGGCATCGAACCTGCTGCACGGCCGCGTCGATCCCAGTCGTGACAGCGTAAGCCTTCGCACATACCTTGGAGCCAGCATTGGGGCCCAGCTGTTTGCCAGATCGCGCGCAGTTCTCGCAGCCTTGCCCCCTGCCCTTCTCGATCTTCCCACCTATGCAAGGATGGCCGCTACGTATCACTGGAACATTGGCGACGCCAAATCAGCCGAACCGTTTGTGGCGCGGTTGAGTGCGGAATCCCCGCTACGTCTCGATCTGCTGCTTTGGAACATCGATGCGCTGATCCGCATGAACGCCGAAGATCGTGTCAGGAACATCCTCAAGGCACCGGTCGAGACTACCGCAGACGGTACGCTAGCCGATAAACGGCGCCTGGTCTCAGCCCTGACATCCTACGGCCAGCCCGAACGCGCACGCGCTCTCGCATACCGAATGTTCGCGCTGAACCGGGACGATCCGGGCGCCTGGATGACGTTCATGGGTACGATGCTCACGGGCGAGCCTACCGATCGCGATCATATCCTCGATCCGGTCATTGGGCCGGATCACGCCTTCGAGATCCGCCTGGCGACCGGTGAGGCGCGCCGGTATGTGCTGGAAAGCGATCCCGACGTGCGCCGGGTGCTACCTGACGCCCTGGCGCCTGACCACGATATTGCAAAGCTCCTTCAGGGCCTGAAGGCAGACGACACGTTCGCGTGGCCTAGCGACGGCAGCACCGCGATCGTTACCGTCGCCAAACACAAATTCCTGGATGCTTTCCACCTGGCGATCGGTCGGTTCAACGACCGCTTCCCTACGGCGAAAGGTTTCAGGCAGGTCAATGTCGGTACGGCCGAAAATTTCGATATCAGCGCCATCGAGAAGATGCTTCGGGAACGATCGGAGCATATCCAGGCCCAGACCAAACAATATGAAGACGGCAAGATTTCCCTCGCGATGCTGGCGCATCTCTGCGGCGTCGACCCGATCGATACGATGCTCGGGCTTGCTGAGCTCGGAAGTACCTACCGGGTATCCATCGGTTCGAGGGAGGAGCGGGACGGAACGGCCGCGCATGTAAAGGCTCACAAGGCTGCCGGCTGCATCGTCGATGCGGCCACCTATCACTGCATCCGGCGGCTCGGCCTCGAAGAGGCAGTGAAGGCTGTGTGCGGACCTATCGGCATCACGCAGGCAACTGCCGACATTTATCATGCGCGTGTGCAGTCGCTCGACGTTGCGGGCGGCGAGCCCAAAGGCAGCATGGCCATGCGCAACGGCCAGATGCAGATGATCGAATATTCTCCAGAGCAGATGGCGAAGACGAGGCTCGTCGTTGAAGGCGATCGTGATTGGCTTGCACAGAATGCCGAAGTGATACCGGCAATACCGAAGACCGATCCGCCTTTGGCGATGCGGCGTCTGGCGGTCGTTCCCGGCGCTCGCTTTTTCGACGACGTGTTTGCTGCGAGCGGGTCGTCGCGGTTGCTGCTGGCAGACGATTTGTTCACCCGCCAGGTGGGTTACGCACTTGGCGTCCGCTCGACCTCGCTTCAGCCGGTGCTCATGATCGCGCGAGAACGCGGTATCCTCTCTCCGACCGCATATGCGAAGGCAATTACCGATCTCATCGACATCGGGCAGCGATCCATCGGTATAGACGCTGCCGGGCTGCTTGCGGCCCGCATGCTCGACATGGAAAACGATGAGCCCCGCGTTGGCAAACGTCTCACCTTGGCGGCCAAAGTTCTCGGCGGTCCCGCCTGCGATCCTGCTTCACACTGCAGCGTTGTCGCCGAGTTCATTCAGCTGCTCTGGAAAATGGATTCCTTCAGCCTCGATGATTTTGCCGTCATCTCTCATGTCTTAACGGCAGTGCTGCGCGATCGAACCGAAGACTATCGGGAGATGCTTCAGAGGATCGATCAGCATCTGTCTGGAAACAACGAAGCCCGCCGCTATTTGCGCGCCTGGTCACGAGGCCATTTTCTGCAGTGGCCGTAAGTTGAAATGCGGCGTGTGGCCGGCAAGCCGAAGGGCTATTCAACCGCGCCCTCCGCCATCGTCTTAGCCGGGTGCAAACCACCAAGACTCCAGGACACCATCTGGGGGCCTAGCAGGCTCTGATCAGATAAGCTGCGTGTTTGCCTTGATACTCGATGGCTAGGTCAACCTGACCGCCCTCGCCCAGGCTGACTGTCGTATGCAGCGTCAAAGTCTTCCTATGCGCTAATTCCATATCGATGACGGCGCGCGCCGCATCCGCAAGGCATTCATAGGTCTGTACGGGCTCGAAGATGCCCAGGCCATTCTTGCGAAAGAGCTCCCACTGTTCGGCGATCGGTTCACTCATTGCTGACCCGGTCCCGGCGTCCGTCCTCGATCATGTCGGCGTTGCGAATCTCGAACCCTTCCGCCTTCAGCGAAGTCATGATGACGTGCTTGATGGTGGTGCCGCGATGGAAAGCTCTCAGCTTCAGCTCCCTCCAGACATAGTCCGGGATTTCGATGCTGAAGTTCTTCATGTGGGCGCGCGGTGTCGGAATGGATTCCGGATCGACCTTCGGCTCGGCCTTAAGAGCGACCCTGCCCCCCTCGCCCGCCTGGTCGGACGGTTTGACCATGGTGGCGACGCCCTTCTCTTCGGCCAGTCGTTCAAGGCGGCTGTCGATATCGGCATCAAGGGCGAGAAACGGTTTGCGGCTATTATTCATGTCAGCCTGCCTTGCGCAGTTCGTCGGCGTCCGTTGCAACGATGGCAGTAATCTCAGCGAGCAACGCCCGCACTTCGGCCCCTGCCCCTTTTTCGCGCTCGGTCAGTGTTGGCGGCTGGCCGTTGAGGAACATCTCCTTATAGGCCGAGCGCTCGACGAGCGCGGTGCGGAACAGCGGTAGCCCATGGCGCTCCAGTTCCTCGTAGGCGAAGTCGGTGACGCGCGAGCGTAAGGGGAACACCTTGGTCAGCAGCAGCCGGTACGGGATCGGCCTCCCCGTCTCCTCGCGCACGTCGCGAATATCGCTGACGACTACCAGTGCCTCGCGCAAATCCGGCTCGGAGGCCTGTGCCGGGATCACGACCAGGTCCGATCTGGCCAGCACCTTGAACATCGTGGTTTCGCGCGTGCCTGGCAGGTCGATGCAGATGTGATCGAATTCGCCGCTCATGGCCTGCTTGCGATAGAACTCCCCGAACGCCTTCGACTCGATGGCGACAACAGTGAGCCCGTCGAGCGGCGCCTTGCGCGCCCATCGCTCAAGGGTCTTGTTCTGATCGAGATCGATAAGCAGGACGCGGCTGCCCTGCAGGGCCAGCTCGGATGCGATGGCGGCGCATGTGGTGGACTTACCGACCCCGCCTTTCGAAGACGCAAAACTGATGATCATACAAAACTCCACGCACAGAACGGTTCGACACATCGGCCTTTGATCGGGCCTGCTTGTTCGATGGTGCCAGATTCGTTCAGTCCACCAAGCCACCACATGCGGGGCTGGTTGCTCCGGCAGGAGTCCAAGCCTCCAGAACACCAAGTCACCATCTGATGGTTTGCTAAGCGGCGATCCAGGCCGGGAGCCTGAGAGCACTGCCGCTTCCGGGAAGCAGGAGAACACTAGCTGGCGGGGTAGCGACGTTGCCAGCCGACCAGCTGCCGATATCACCATGTCACCACTTGGTGGTCTGGTGACTTGGAGAGTTCACCAGGTCTGCAAGCGATCACTCGGTGGTGTCGCCAAGCAGGCGTAAATCGCGCTCATGGTTTTCGGAGCCGTCCGTCGCGGGCCGATCGAGACGGCCAAGGGCCCACGGCTGCAAGGCCGACCGCGTATGCGGTCGCTCGTCTCGGCCTTGAAGCCGGGGAAGGGGCGGCTAGGCCCGATGGCGATGGATGGCGGAAATCCTCATCGCGGCGCAGCTCATGGTTTTTGGTGGGTTCAAAGCAACATACATAAAACTTGCAATAGATCCGTACACGGAGCTATAACTCATTCCATAATTCGGACTAGAGAGGTTTTTTGATACGCGATTTGTTTTCCAGAGTACTTGGTTGTCATGCGGCGAGCCCCGCCACGGAACACCAGTTTATCGAGATATCTGCCGGCATGAGTACCCGCTACGTCCGTGGCGGCAAGCTTCATCGAGCGGATGGCCCGGCTATCGAATGCCAGAACGGCAATCAGTATTGGTATCGCGAAGGCAAACTTCATCGCGACGATGGCCCGGCTATCAAATGTCAGAACGGCAATCAGTATTGGTATCGCGAAGGCAAACTCCATCGCGAGAACGGTCCTGCTATCGAATGGGTGGACGGCCATAAGATATGGTTCCGCGATGGTAGACTCCATCGTGAAGATGGTCCCGCCGTTGAATGGGATAATAACGGCGAACAGCATTGGTACCGTGACGGCAAACGCCACCGTGAGGATGGTCCCGCTATCGAATTGGCGGACGGCGGTAAGGAATGGTACCGCGACAACAAACGCCACCGCGATGGCGGGCCCGCCATCGAATGGGCGGACGGCGAGAAGTATTGGTACCGGGAAGGCGTGCAGCAGATCCCAACGCCGCTTTCGTTTCGGGATAGGCGATCGCTTCACGTGATCCACCGACGCAAGGCATTTCAGCCGGGCTGAGACACATCCAAATTCTGACCAGAGAGGTTTTTTGATCAAGGAGTTGTTCGCACGCATTCGAGGCGGTCTGGCGATCCGATTAAAATCGGGCCGGGAAAATGAACGGCATACCGGCACTATCGAAAGGGCTGACGGCGGTAAGGTATGGTACCGCGATGGCAAACTCCATCGGGAGGATGGCCCCGCCATGGAAAGGGCTGACGGCGGTAAGGTATGGTTCCGCAATGGCAAGCTCCATCGCGAGGATGGACCGGCTATCGAACGGGTTGACGGTTCTAAAGAATGGTATTGCGACGGCAAGCTCCACCGTGAGGATGGACCCGCTATCGAAGGTGCTGACGGTTCAAAACATTGGTACCGCGACGACAAGCTCCACCGCGAAGATGGGCCCGCTATCGAATGGCCTGACGGTTCTGAAGAATGGTTCCGCGACGGAAAGCTGCACCGCCACGATGGTCCCGCTATCGAACGGGTTGATGGTTCTAAAGAATGGTTCCGCGATAACCAGTCGGTCTTGCCGCCATTCAGATCCAAGGACTCATTCTTTGTATTGCGTCGTCGGTGGGTGCCACGGCAAGCTTAAGTGCCTATATAAAGATCGGGCAGAGGCAGGAGGTGCGCTGATGTGCGGGAAGTTCACCCAGATGTCGTCATGGCAGGAGGTACACGCCTTCTCGCAGCCGCTCATCATGAAGAATCCGGCAGACGAGGCTGTCGTCTCCACGCCCATGCGTTTCGCGAACATCATGCGGCTCGGCGCCACGGCCGCGCGCGAACTTGTTGCCATGCGATGGGGATTTGCAGGGCGCGACGACCCCGCGCCGACGCGTCCCAAGCACATGCATGCCCGATCCGAGACGATCGACAACCGGCCCACGTTTGCAGACGCCTTCGCGCACGCACGCGGCATCCTGATGGTCGACACGTTCAACGAGGGCGAGGAACTGCCGAACGGCAAGACCAGGCAGTGGGTAATCACACCGCAGGATGGCCAACCGATCGCCATCGCGGTCATCTGCGAGAAGTGGAATAACGGGTCCGAGGTTCTGGAAACCTTCATCCAGGTGACCACGCCCGCCAACAAACTCATCTCGCGCATCACCGACCGCATGCCCGCGATCCTCCCTCGTGAATCGTGGGCCACATGGCTCGGAGAAACCGATGCAAGCCTCGCGGACACCAAGGCGTTGTTGAGCACCTATGAGGACAACGGGTCTTGGACGATGGCGGCGCAAGCGCCAAGCAGCCGGTCGCGACGCTCACTGCTTGGCAATAGGCAGCCAACCCTGTTCTGACTTTGACTGCTGCTAAGGGACTGGGACCCATGCCGCGATAACGAGTTGGTCTTGCCGCCATTCCGATCCAAGGAAGCTTTGTTCTATGGCGTCGTCGTACGGGTGCTGAAACCGGGCTGAGCTTTTCACGAAGAGTGAGTCTTAAAGCCTGACCGCTCTAAGAGGTTGTCACGGGCTGCTCTACATTCCCATCACGCCAAGCAAGCGGTCTTACCGTTTAGCGAAGCGTGGGTGACGGTCGAGCTATCAAGGCATCACCCGCCGCGCAGCGGCATTGAGAAAGGCGCCGCGGATAGTTTCCAGCTCGCTTCTAAGTTCTAAGATTCAATATTCTGATTCAGGCGCCGGATTTGCTCTTAGTGTCAGAGGCTTGCGTTACCAAAAGTGAGGAAAAGGGTGGGATAGGTGAGTTTCTGGGTGGATTCGCGTGAGGAATTGGATGGCCTCAGGTGAGCAACCGGGTGGCTTGCGGTGAGAGAGTGGGTCGCGCGATGGGGCAGGGAAGCTCAAGGTGAGTTTTTGGGTGGCTCATTCTGGAATATCGAAACTGATCATGTCCGCGGCGCCTGCTCGGCGGGCGCGACGGCCAACGCGGCTCTTCTCACGCTCGTCGTAAGCACGGCATAACGCATCGGGAGATTTCTTCACCCACGTCATGAACAGCTTCTCGATGCTGCGGCCCTTCTTGACCGGCATCACATCGACGGTGAAGTCGCACAACTGGTTGACCTCATCGATCGCAGGCTTCAGGCAGTATTTATTGAAGTCGGCATAGCGTTCGAGCTTGCCCTCGGGGACGCCGAGCATGGACCGCATTGCGTCAACGGCGAACTCCTCGCTCTGCTTGATCAGACCGATACGGCGTTCGATCATCTCGTAAAGACGGATCGAGTACTTGGAGCGGAGCGCATACATAATATGGGACCGGAGCGTAGCCCAGGCGTTGCTTTGGGCGATGATCACGAGCAGGTCCGGTGGAAACGTGTAGTAGAAATACCCGTCCTTTCGGTCCTCGGTTTTGTTGGTACCGAGCAGGTGGACACGGAAGGTGGCCATCTCGCCAGTGTCGGGATCGCGGGCCCGAATTTTTGCCCATGCGCCCATAAGTGTGTCGAACGCTTCATCAAGCCGGTCGTTGCCCGCATGACTGCCGCGCAGGCTGGCCTTTAGGATTTTATGGACCCCGCCCTCGCGGATCGTGTTCCAGGCATGCCCGAGTAGCTGATTGTAGAGAATGGTTTCGCTGCGGCTGAGAGGGGTCAGCTCGACGATATCGACCAGCTCGCGAGGCTTGATAATCTTTCCCATATGATCGGGATCGAGGAATTGGCCTGACGTCTTCACATCGACCGCGAGCAGCTGGCCGGTGCGCTTAATTGGGGCTGGTTCATCGAACTCAGGCAGGAGGATAGTCACGCGATTCACCGGCCCAGCATGCCGAAGCAGAAGTGAGGCCGTCAACGGACGAACTCAATCTCGGCAGCAACAATCTTGCGAATTGAGGTCGACCCAAAAACTCACTTTAACTTTGGCTGGAATCCCTCTATTTGGCCGCGGCGCGATTCTCCCACCCAAAAACTCACTTGTTGCTGCTATGGCACCATTCGCGTCGTACTGACGGCGCAGCTACCCAGCTGGCGTAGAAGGTCGCGATCGTGTTGGAAAGAAGCTGGTCCGTGCGGCACGCCGCTCGCGGTATGCCCCGAAGACGATAAAACAGATACTCGGCCACATGCGCACGGGTTGCGAAGCGAGCGCCCCCGACTGATAAGGCCCGAGCAATCAGGATGATCGATCCATTGTAGTTCGGACCGTGCTCAAGGCCGTTTTCTATGAGGTGCCTGAGCAGGCGGGCGGCATGCTCATAAGGCAAATCATTATTCAGCAGGAGCGGATCACGGTTGGATGCAGAGAACAATCTGTTGCCTGCCCGCGCACGCTCCTGCTCAAACGCGATGCTGACCCGCGGAGGGTGCTGCATCGCCCACTACTCTTCGTCATCGGAAAGATCGGCCACGGGCCGGTCGGACATCCACTTCTCGACCTCGTGAAGGAGGAACCCGATCCTGTTAGGTCCAATCCGCCGCCGGCGCGGAAACTTGCCTTGCCGTTCAAGCCGGTAGATGTGCGTCGGCGTGTAGGTCGTGAGGGCGCACACCTCGATCATGGTCAGGAAGCGCAAATGGGCGAGCACGATGTCGAACTCACGTTGCGGAGCGGAGCGGTCTTGTGGTTCGTGACGGGGAATATGCATGCGGGGGCTCCATGGGCCAAAGGGGTCCAAGTGAAGACGTCTAATTTTGCGGGAATACGCAGCACGCGAGACGAAATCGCCTCGTGTGAATTGTCATAACATGAGATGATAAATACGTCTAGTCGTAATTTTGATATTATTCCTGCCTAGACGTTATTGTTCCTCTTTAGACGGGAATGAAGTGCCATCCCGAGCCGACGAAGCTGGTCGGGCTCGTAGAGCACCGACAACTCAGCGAGGATGGTGTCGACCTCTTCATACTGACGAGCAAGTTCCGGAATGTCGTCTTCCGGATGCCGGGAGACCCAGTTTGCGAAGGCTTGATATAACTGGGGGTCCAGGTCGCGGAGATGGCCGCGTTTAAGGCCATTGCCCAGCCAGAGTTCGTAGACCCGACGAACGAACTGAGCGGGATTGGTTTTGACCCTGCGGTCGCGATTAGCCCAGGCCTCGGGGGCAGTGGTAGGCAATTCTCCTGAGCCTCGTGGCGGTGGCCCCTTGCCGAGATTCTCCAGCATCACGGACACGAACCGCATAAGAAAATCGCTGTGTTTGCTTTCAGGTAGCTGCTTGATTTTTGCTACGTTATTGAAAGCTTTTGCCAACGCTGCGACCGCTTCATCGAGCGCAGCGTGCCTATCTGCTTCACTCTTCCCTGCGGCTTCCTGGGTGCTTTCCCTCGCGCTCGGCCGGGGTCCGTTGTTCGGTTCGGAGCTAGGGCCTGAAGCATGATCTGCTACTAGCCCGGCAAATTTCGCACGGGGCGGTCGAGCGTTGATCCGGTCGCGATACCTACCGGAGAACCGCGGCTTCGCCACCGGCAAAAGCGTATCAGGCTTTGCGTCGGTCTCTGTGTCCCGCGCGGAAAAGTCGTCAGGAGGGGCATCCGTCGAATACTGGTCTCGGCCCCTCTCGCGATTTGTCATGGCCGTGCATCCCGGTAGCATAAGCGGGGTGTCGCATGTTTCTCTCGCGCGAGTAAAGAAAAATAACGAAATTATCAAAAGGCGCCGATGCCCATCGGGGCCCAAGAGCGGCGACGCGCATCTTCAATTTGCGTCCACGGTGCGTCCACAGTAATTATCTGATTACGCTGTAATATCCGCTAACCCGTTGATATGTCTGGCGCGCCCGGAAGGATTCGAACCTCCGACCCCCAGATTCGTAGTCTGGTGCTCTATCCAGCTGAGCTACGGGCGCACGCCTTGCAAATCGGTGCTGCGGACGGCGGCGGAGACACCCCGG
>LNFM01004438.1_pt1 | contig 25837 bp, 25 predicted proteins | sample 596031 | NCBI WGS metagenome assembly LNFM01 (sample SAMN04254537, study PRJNA301005) | activated carbon metagenome | isolation source: dual media filters at the Ann Arbor, Michigan drinking water treatment plant | place: USA: Ann Arbor | reverse complement strand
CCGGCGGCCGTCGGCGCCGAGGTGGCGCACGTCTACGCGGCGGCGGGCACCTACCCGCTGACGATCGCGCGATCCAACGTGCTCGGGCACACCGATTCGTTCACGATCCACCTGACCGTCGCCGAGGCCCCGGCGTCGAGCACGCCGGACCCGCCGAGCGCGCCGCCGGTCGCGCCCTCTCCGGCGCCCCGCGCCGTGCCGCTGACGGCGCAGATGCGGCTCGTGCGGTCGGACGGCCGGCTCGTCGTGCGCGTGAGCGGCCGGGCAGGGGCGGCCGAGGCGGGCAGGCGGGTCCTCGTCGAGCGCGTGGCCCGCGGCCGGACCGTGCGGGTCTGCGCGCTGACGGTCTCCGCACGGGGCGCGTTCGCGGGGCGCTGCCGACTCGGGAGGGCCGTACGCGGACAGGGTCCGGACATGCGCCTGCGGGTCCGCCTGCCGGCGGCGGCCGGCGTCCGCGGGGCGCGCACGAAGGCGGTCCTCCTCAGGTCGTGAGGCGAGGCTGAGAGCCGGATCCGGCGACGGGCCATCGCCGCGTCCGGAAGGAGGGGACTGGCATAGGATCGGCCGGTGATCGCGCGCCTCGCACTCGTCACCATGCTCGCGGGGATCGCCCCGGCCACGGCCTCCGGCGCGATCTACGAGTCGCTCGACGGGGCCGTCGTGTTCGACGCGGAGGCCGCGACCGCGGCGATCGCGACCACCGACGGCGTCGCGATCCTCGGCCCCTCGCGTCCTCCCGCCCCGTTCGTCCTCGAGGGCCTCCGGCTGGAGATCACCTGCCGAGACGGCGAGGTCGAGCGGTCGGCCACCGTCGAGGGGCCGGTGCCGGAGGCCGCGCGCACGTTCGCGCTGCAGCCCTCGGCGGTCCCCGGCCTGCCGCGCTTCGATCTGCCCGAGTGCCGGATCAGGCGCACCTATGTGATCGGCGACGCGAGCGGCTCGTTCCTCGACGCGAACGTCGAGATCGTCCCGCTGGTGCCGCACGTCTCGACCCCGCGGGAGCGCTTCACCAGGCGCTGGAGGGGTATCGGCGATCAGGCGCGCATCACCATCGGCGGAACGCGGATCGTGGTGAACGCGCGGGGCACGACCTACGCCGCCTGGGCCGAGGAGGGGCTCGGCGGGAACGCCTTCGTCGCGGTGTGCGACATCGGGCACCGCCGCGTCGTCGCGCGTTTCCCCACCGGCCTCGGGCGCACCCGCCGAGCGGCCCGCCCCCTGCGGGCGGTACCCCGCCCGCCGGCGGCCGCGCCGGGTCGCTGCCGGCTCGGCGCTCCCTTCGTGCTGCTGAATCAGGGGGACCCGTCGGTGCCGGGTCCTGTTGTCACGGTCCGCCTGCGTCCGGTGCGCTGAGCCGGCCGGAGGCGGACCGGCCCTCGGTGGCGGCGCGAGAGGTCCGCGGTCGGCATAGTGCCCTGGATGTTGCGCCCGTCCAGCCCGCGCCCGTACCGCTCACCGGTCGTCAACGCCCTGCTCGTCGCCCTGGCGGCCATCGCGCTGATCACGGTCATCGGGTTGATCGACCTGTGGCCCCAGGGCGAGGGGATCGAGCGGCCGCCCGGCTTCGGCCAGCTCGGCGCCGAGCCGGCGACCGTGACCGCCGTCGATTCGGAGGGCTGCCGGGTGACGCCCCCGCCCGGCCCCGGGGCCGATGCGGAGCCCGCGGAGTGCCGGCGCGTCACCGTGCGCCTCGACTCGGGCGAGGAGGCGGGGGAGACGACCGCCTTCGACGTCATCGGCCCGATCGACATCGGCGTCGGCGACGACGTGCGCGTGGCGAACAACAACCTGCCCGAGGGCACGCCGGGGGTGGGCGGGCTGCCCGCCGACCGCTACGCGTTCAGCGACTTCGAGCGGCGCTCGCCGCTGGTCTGGCTGGCGCTGGCCTTCGCCGCCCTGGTGATCGTCACCTCACGCTGGAAGGGCCTGCGCGCCCTGATCGGCCTGGCGGCGAGCCTCGCCCTGGTGGTCTTCTTCGTCGTGCCGGCCATCGTCGAGGGGCGGGAACCGGTCGCGGTGGCGACGATCGGCGCCCTCGGCGTCATGCTGATCACGATCCCGCTGGCGCACGGCCTCGGGCCGAAATCGATCGCGGCGTGCCTCGGCACGGCGATCGCGCTGGTGCTGACCCTCATCCTCGCGGAGATCGCGACCGGGCTCGCACACATCACCGGGTTCGGATCGGAGGAGGCGTCGATCCTCAGCGCGACCACCGACACCTCGATCAAGGGCCTGCTGCTGGCGGGCATCGTGATCGGGGCCCTCGGCGTGCTCGACGATCTCACGGTCACCCAGGCCTCGATCGTCATGGCCCTGCGGCGCGCCAACCCGGCACTCGGCGGACGCGAGCTCTTCCGCGAGGCGCTGTCGGTGGGCCACGACCACATCGCCGCCACCGTCAACACGCTCGTGTTCGCGTACGTCGGGGCGTCGCTGCCGGTGCTCGTGATCTTCAGCGTCGGGGGCACCTCCTTCGGCGACGCCCTCAACAGCGAGGTGGTGGCGGCCGAGATCGTCGCCACCCTGGTCGGCTCGATCGGGCTGATCGCGGCCGTGCCGATCACCACCATCATGGCCGTCGTGCTCGCCACCCGGCTCGAGCGCGACCGGCTCGGCGAGGAGCACGGGCACGGGCACGCCCACTGACGCTGAGCGCGGATGCGCCGAGCGCTCAGGCTCAGGCGCTCCCGGTGGGCCGGCGCCGTCCGCGCAGGAGGATCTCGTGCCCGGTCAGCTCGATCCCCGCGCGCAGGGCGGCGTCCTCGATCGCCTGCTCCAGCGCGGGATCCTCGAAGGGCTCGACGGCTCCCGTCTCCTCGTTGACCAGGTGATGGTGGGGACCGTCGGGGTCGGCGATCTCGTATCGGGAGACGCCATGGGCATCGACCGACCGGGAGACGAGCCCCAGCCCCTGCAGCTCGTCGAGCACACGGTAGACCGAGGCCTGCGAGCCGGGTGAGCCCTCCGCCCTGAGGCGGTCGACGATCGTCTGCACGCCGATCAGGCACTGCGCCTCGCGCGCGAGCAGCTCGACCACCCGGGTCCGGGCGGCACCCGATCGCAGGCCGGCGGCGGCGATCCGCGTGTAGGCACGTGCGAGCCACCTGTCGCGGAGCGCGGCGTCCATGGCCGCAGTCTCTCACAGGCGACAATGAGTCTCATCCTCGCCGTGCCGGTGGAGGACGCTCAGACGGCGGCCTGCAACTCCCCGTGGTGGTCGCAGTGGTTTCCGTGGGGGTGGTGCAGGTGGCCGGCCACCAGGTAGTCGGTGTGGTCGTCGTGGGGGACGGCGTCGTGTCCGCAGCCCGGGCCGTGGACATGCTGGGCGTCGTGGCCGTCGCAGTCGTGGCCTCCGCCGCAGCCGGTCGGGTTGGCGTCGCCGGCCTCGAGGACGTGCTCATCGACGTGATCGCCGTGCGGGTGGTGGAGGTGGCCGTCGTGGAGGTAGTCGACGTGGCCGTCGTGCAGCACGGCGGCGTGGCCGCAGCCGGGGCCGTGGACGTGGTCGTGGCCCTCGTGGGTGTGGTGCGTGTGATGTGTCATGGGGGGCAGTGTGGTGCCGCCCCCGCCCCGGAGGAAGCAGGTGGGAGTGAGAAGCGTTCCGACCGCCGGCCGGCTCCACCGCGTCAGCCGGCCGTCACGGCCTTCCGCACGGCCTGGACGACGTCGTCCTGATCGAGCTCGGCCACCGCGGCGTGGATGGTCACGGCGACGCTCGGGCGGCCGTCCCAGTGGAGGCTGATGCACGTCTCCAGGGGAGGGCAGCCCTCCTCGCGGCACGCCAGCTGCGTGACGCCCACGACCAGCCCGGCGGGCCGCGCCAGGGCGTCCTCGGCCCATCCACGCACGCGCGCGGCGGCGGCGGGGTCGGGACGCGGGGCGTTCCCGGCGAACACGAACGGGGGGACGAGCGGCCTCCTGGCGCGGACGACGTGGCACAACTATAGTAACGATTCTTGTTACCGAGAGTGAGGACGAACGGATGAAGAGGGTGATCCTGGCCGCCGGCCTCGTCGTCGTCGCGCTGCTCGCAGCCGCATGCGGTGATTCGGACGAGACCGCCGCGACGACGGGCGGCGAGGCCGGCACGATCAGCGTCGCCGCGGCCTTCTATCCCATCGAGGAGGCGGTCCGGACCGTCGGCGGCGAGCGCGTCGAGGTGACCAACCTGGTCCCGCCCGGAGGGGCCGCGCACGATCTCGAGCTCAGCGGGGAGGCCGCCGCCGCCATCGAGACGGCCGATCTCGTGCTCTATCTGGGCGAGGGCTTCCAGACCTCGGTCGAGAGCGCCGTCGCCAATCGCGGTGACGCGGACTCGGCGATCGACCTCCTGGACGGCGTCGATCTCCGCGGGGCCGACGCCCCGGTGCCGGGCGTCGTGGGCGAGGTCGACGGAACCCTGATCGCCGGAGGCGTCAAGGACCCCCACTTCTGGGTCGACCCGGCCCTGTTCGGGTCGATGGTCGAGACGGTTCGGGACGCCCTGGTCGCCGCCGACCCCGAGGGCGAGCCGACCTACGCGGCCAACGCCGAGGCCTACCTCGCCGAGGTGGAGGATCTCGACGCGGAGTTCGCGGCCGGCCTCGAGGCATGCCGTGGAAAGGCACTGGTGACGAGCCACGCCGCCTTCGGGTACCTGGCCGACCGCTACGGCCTGCTCCAGGCACCGATCGCCGGCATCAGCCCCGAGGAGGAGCCCGATCCCAAGAGCCTGGCCGCCACCGCCGCCTTCGCCAAGAAGAACGGCGTCACGACGGTCTTCTTCGAGACGCTCGTTCCGAAGGATCTCGCCGAGACGGTCGCCGCGGAGATCGGCGCCAAGACCGACGCCCTCGATCCGGTGGAGGGGATCCCGCAGGATCAGCTCGACGCCGGGGCGTCCTACCTGACGATCCAGCGCGACAACCTGACGCGCCTCGAATCCGGGCTCGGGTGCACGACGGGCTGAACGACGAGCCGGCGCTCTCCCTCGACGGCGTCACCGTCCGGTACGGCCGGACGGTGGCCGTCGAGGGGGCATCGCTCGTCGTCGAGCAGGGGGAACTGGTCGCCCTCGTCGGCCCGAACGGCGCGGGGAAGTCGACGCTCTTCCGGGCGGCGCTCGGCCTCGTGCCCTACGAGGGGCGCATCGTCGTCCACCAGACCCGGCGGCGCGGCATCGCGTTCGTCCCTCAGCGCCTCGAGGTCGACCTCGACTTCCCGATCACCGTCGGCCAGGTCGTCGCGACCGGCCGGCGTGCGGTGGACGGGGGCCTCCCGCGCATCTCGGCGCGGCTCGCGCCCGCCGTCGCGCGTTGTCTATCGCGCGTCGGCCTCGACGGCATGGAGAGGCGCGCTCTGGGTTCGCTTTCCGGCGGCCAGGTTCAGCGCGTCCTGATCGCGCGGGCCCTGGCCCAGGAGCCCAGCGTTCTGCTGCTCGACGAGCCCCTCGCCGGCGTCGATCCCATGGTGACCGAATCGCTGGTGGACCTCTTCATCCGGCTCGCGGCCGAGGGCGCGGCGATCGTGGTCTCGACGCACGACCTCGCGTTGGTGCGGGACCGCTTCGCGCGCTGCGTGGCCATCAACCGGACGATCGTCGGCGACGGCGACCCGGCGGCGGTGCTCTCCCCGGCGGGCCTCGAGCGCTTCTTCGGCCTTCCCGTCGCAGCGGAGGGCTGATGCTCTCCTGGTTCACCGACCCGTACTCGTTCGAGTTCATGCAGCGTGCCCTGGCGGCGGCCCTCCTTGTGGGAGTGCTCAGCCCGCTGGTGGGCACGTGGGTCGTGCTCGGGCGGCTGTCCTACCTGGGGGACGCGATGGGCCACGCCTCGCTCTCGGGCGTCGCGGTGGCGTATCTGGCCGGGTGGAGCATCGTCGTGGGCGCTCTGGGCGCCGGGCTGGTGATGGCGGCCCTGATGGCCGTGCTGGCGCGCAATCCGCGCCTGCGCGGCGACGCGATCATCGGCATCGCCGAGGTCGCGCTCTTCGCGATCGGGATCATCATCATCAGCCGGGCCGACTCGATCTCGGTCGACCTCACGCACTTCCTCTTCGGCTCGATCACGACGGTCAGCGACGGGGATCTCAGGATCAACGCGGTGCTCACCCTGGTCGCCCTGGCCGGCGTCGTGCTGCTGTTCGGGGACCTGCGCGCGGCCACCTTCGACCCGCTTCACGCCGGCCTGGTCGGCGTGCGGGTCTCGGCCCTTCGCCTGGTCCAGTTCGCCGCGCTCGCCATCGCGGTGGTGGTCTCGCTGCAGTCGGTCGGCCTGCTGATGAGCATCGCCATGCTCATCGTCCCCGCCGCCGCGGCCCGCCTGTGGAGCACGACCCTGCTCCAGATGACGCTCCTCGCATGCGCGATGGGGGTCGCCTCGGCGGTCCTCGGCCTGACCCTCGCCTACCACCTCGCCAGCGCCCCCGGAGCGACGATCGCCCTCACGGCGGTCGGCATCCTCGCCGTGTCGACGGCGCTGACGATGCCGCGCCGGGCGACGCTACCGGCGGCTCACGCGGGCGAGACCGCCTGAGCCGGAGGGAGCAGGAGGTCGCGGCTGCAGTGCGCGCAGCGGCCCCGCAGCACGACGTCGTGCTCGATGAGCGAGAACCCGGGTGGAGCGGACGCCGCGCTCAGGGCGCTCTCGAGGCGGTGGTCCTCGAAGGGGACGACCCGGCCGCACTCGACGCAGACGACATGGTGGTGGCGTTCGCCGTCGGGGCTGAGTGCCTCGTAGCGGGCCAGCCCGTCTCCGAGGTCGATGCGCCGCACGAGGTGGAGGGAGTGGAGCTGCTCGAGCACGCGGTAGGCGCTCGCCACCCCGATGGGATGCTGCGCCGCCCGCGACCGGTCGACGACCTCCTGTGCGCTCAGGCAACAGGCCGAGGCATCGAGCATCTGCACCACGACCGCCCGTGCCGCGCCGGAGCGGTGGCCCGCTCGCGACAGCGTCTCGCCGGCGTGAGCCGCCCACGAGCGCCCTCCGGGACAGGGGGCGGAGGGGCTCATGTCACCGCGATGCTGAACACCCCGCCGGCGTCGGTGCCCGCGAGCAGGCCGGCATCGTCGGGGAACCACGACAGTGAGCTGACGCCCTCCATGAGCTCGATCCGGCCCCGCTCGCCGGAGGCGCCCGCGCGGAAGGCGAAGATCCGGCCGGCCTGGGAACCGGCGGCGATCATCGCCCCGCGCCACTGGGCCGACAGCGCGCTCACCAGCGAGTCGTCCCCCTCCACGATCGACGGGCGCGAGCCGGCGGGCCCCGGCGGGGCGCAGTCCCACGTGGTGACGTCCGATCCCCCACCGGTCGCCAGGTGGCGCCCCGAGGAGTCCCACGCCAGCTCGCGGATCTTGGTGGGATAGCCCGACATCTGGAGGTCCGTCCTTCGCGTGACCATCCAGAAGTGGACCGTGGCGTCCTGGTCTCCGGTCGCGAGGTGGTGTCCGGTCGGGCTCCACGCCAGGGCGAGTGACGACCCCGTCCACTCCAGGCGCACCGGGTCTGGCGCATCGGGCGACCAGAGGGTCACGCCCCCGTAGGAGGTCGCGGCGAGCAGCGAGCCGTCGGGGCTCCAGCCGATGTCGGTGACCGTGCTCGGGTGGTCCGGCCACTCGGCCAGAACGATCCCGTCCGGCCGCCAGATGGTGATCCGGCGGCCGGCGCTCCCCGCCAGCAGGGAGCCGTCCGGGCTCCAGCGCACGCGCTCGACCCAGGACGCCCCGGCCTCCAGCTCACGACACCCCTGGGGGTCCCAGATCCGGACCGTCCCGTCGTGCCCGCCGCTCGCCAGCGTGCGCGATCCGGGCCGCCAGTCGAGGCACGATGCGCCCTGCGCGTGGCCGGGATGGTCGTGGCGCGGAGCGCCGGTGGCGGCGTCCAGGATCGCGACGTCGCCGGACACCGCCGCCGCGGCCACGAGCGCCCCGTCTCCGCTCGGCCGGGCGACGATGACGTGATCCTCGAGCTCGGTGCGCCAGCGGACCGTCAGGTGCGCGCGCTGCCCGGCGAGCGCGGCGCTACGGCGGACGGGCCTCACACGAGGCATGCGCGGAACCCCTCCTCGATCTCGTCGCGGTCGAGGTTGCGGCCGATGAAGACCATCGTGGAGCGGCGAGGCTCGCTCCCCCAGGGGCGATCGACCTGGCCGTCGAAGAGCATGTGGACGCCCTGGAAGACGAAGCGGTCGGGCTCGCCCTGGACCGCGAGAACGCCCTTGCTGCGGAAGATGTCGGCGCCCTTGCTCGCCAGCAGGTCCCCGATCCAGGCGTTCAGGCGCTGCCCGTCGACCTCGCCCTCGACGTCGATCCCGACGGATGTGACGGTGTCGTCGTGCTCGTGGTCGGGCGCGAACTCGCGCGCGACCAGCGGGGAGACCGGACCGTCGGGCCCGGTCAGCTCCATGGCGAACTCGTCGGGGCCGTGCTGGGTGAAGAGGGCGATCGGGCCCTCGGACTCCACCTCGAGCGCGACGCGGGCGCCCCCCACGGCGGCGACGCGTGCGAGCTCGCCACCGACCCAGAGCGTGGCGCCCTCGTCGGGCTCTCCCGAGAAGGCGATGGTCGCGTCACGCAGCACCCCGTCCAGGGCCGGGTCGCTCGCCGCGGGCAGGGGCACGGCCAGGAGGTCGATCGTCTCGTCGGGTCCCGCGGCGAGCGCGATCTCGTAGCTGCCGGGCGGGAGCGTGTAGACCCCGGCCCATTCGAAGGGGTAGGAGGGCGCCATGAAGGCGGGGTCCACGTCGAGCGCGCGATCGAGGCTGAAGCCGCCGACGTCCAGGATCGCGTCGAGATCGACCGCCGCGTCGCGCGAGCGGTGGAGCGAGGCGGTCACGTTCATCGAGCGGATGCGCCTCTCCAAGCGCTCGAGATCGGCGTGCTCGACGAGATCGGTCTTGTTCACCAGGACCACGTCGGCGAAGGCGAGCTGCTCGGCGACCTCGGGCGCGTCGTCGATGTGCTGCCAGACGTGTTTGGCGTCGACCAGCGTGATGATGCCGTCCAGCCTCAGCTTGGACTGCACCTCGTCGTCGACGAAGAAGGTCTGGGCCACCGGGCCGGGGTCGGCCAGGCCGGTGGTCTCGATGAGGATGTAGTCGAAGCGCTCGCGCCGCTTCATGAGGTTCCCGAGGATGCGGATGAGATCGCCGCGAACGGTGCAGCAGATGCACCCGTTGTTCATCTCGAAGATCTCCTCCTCGGCATCGATCACGAGGGCGTTGTCGATACCGACCTCGCCGAACTCGTTCTCGATCACCGCGATCCTCTTGCCGTGGTTCTCGGTGAGGATGCGGTTGAGCAGGGTCGTCTTGCCCGCGCCGAGGAAGCCCGTCAGCACGGTCACCGGAACGCGGTCGTCGGTTGCGGTCGTCATCGCGGGCTCCTCAGGATGGGCATCGTCTCAGGGTGCCAGCATATTACTAAGACTCATTATTGTGATGGTCCCATCGCGTTGAGCCACGCCCGCGTCGGGCGATGCCCGCGCGGTCAGCCCCCGTGGGAGTGCTGGTGGGCCGCTCCCGGATCGCTCGCCGGGAAGGGGTCCTCCTGGGCGTGCCAGCCGCCGTCTCCGAGGGCGATCTCGTCGTCGGTGAGAAGGCAGTCGTCCAACGCGTAGCGCAGGGCCTGCTCGTCGATGCCGCGGCCGATGATCACGATCTGCTGGCGGCGGTCGCCGAACTCCCCGTGCCACTCCTCGAGGATCTGGCGGCGCTCCTGCTTGGTCTCGGGCCACTCGGCCTGCGGCACCGCAGCCCACCACTTCCCGGTGACCTCGTAGCTGCAGGCCCCGCCCGCCTGCGACCAGAGATAGACCCAGTCGGGCCGGGTCGCGATCCAGAAGAAGCCCTTCGAGCGGATCACGCCCTCCCAGTCACCCTCGCGGATGTGGTCCATCCAGCGCCCGGGGTGGAACGGGGTGCGCGCCTCGTAGACGAAGCTGGTGATGCCGTACTCCTCGGTCTCGGGCGTGTGCGTGCCCATCAGCTCGGCGACCCAGGTCGCGGAGCTCTGCGCGGCCTCCATGTCGAACAGGCCGGTGTCCAGGACCTCGCCGAGCGGAACCTCGCCACGTGAGATGCGGAGCACCTTGGCGCGCGGGTTGAGGCCGCGTACGACGGCCTCGACCTCCTCGGCCTGGGCCTCCTCGACCAGATCGGTCTTCGAGATCAGGATGACGTCGGCGAACTCGACCTGGTCGACGAGGAGGTCGGAGACCGTGCGCTCGTCGCCCTCGCCCATCGACTCGCCGCGGTCGGCCAGGGCGTCGGCCTCGGCCAGGTCCCGCGGGAAGTTCAGGGCATCGACCACGGTGACCATGGTGTCGAGGCGCGCCACCTCGCCGAGGCTCCGGCCCTCGGTGTCCTCGAACGTGAAGGTCTGGGCGACCGGGAGGGGTTCGGAGATCCCCGTCGACTCGATCAGCAGGTAGTCGAAGCGCCCCTCGCGTGCGAGGTTCGAGACCTCCTCCAGGAGATCCTCGCGCAGGGTGCAGCAGATGCAGCCGTTGGTCATCTCGACCAGGCGCTCGTCGACCCGGTTCAGGGCGGCGTCGCCCCCGCGCACGAGCGCGGCGTCGATGTTCACCTCGCTCATGTCGTTGACGATCACCGCCACCCGGCGCCCCTCCCGGTTGGAGAGGACGTGGTTCAGGAGGGTCGTCTTGCCGGCTCCGAGGAAGCCGGAGAGGACGGTCACGGGCAAGCGGTTCACGGCGACTCCCGGTCGGGTACACACGGCAGAGTAATAATCATTATCATACCTGCCGTGATGCTCGACTGGCTCATCATCGGCGGCGGCGTGCACGGCACCCATCTGGCGGCCGTCCTCGTCGGACGCGTCGGCATCGACCCGGGCGGTCTCGCGATCATCGATCCCCACCGGCGCAGCCTGGCGGCATGGGATCGGCGCGCCCAGGCCGTCGGCATGGAGTATCTGCGCTCACCGGGGGTACACAACCTCGGCCTCGGCCCGATGGACCTCATCACCTGGGCGGACGCGCGCCCGGGATGGGCGAGCTCGGAGCCCTTCATGGCCCGGTATCTACGTCCGAGCGTCCCCGTCTTCCGGGCCCACGCCGACGCCGTCTGCTCCCAGCACGGGCTCGGCCTGCGCCGCATCGTGGGTACGGCCGAGCGGATCCGCCCGTGGCGCCGGCGCTGGCGCATCGAGACGACGACGGGCCGGCTCGACGCCCGCAACGTCATCCTCGCCCTCGGTGCCACGGGCCACACGAGCCGCCCGGACTGGGCCGCCCGGCTACCCCCGGAACGGGTGTCGCACGTGTTCGACGAGGAGTTCCTCCGGGAGGACGCGCCCACCGGGGCGCACCTGGTCGTCGTGGGCGGCGGCATCAGCGCCGCCCAGGTGGCGCTCTCGCTCGCCGGCTCCGACCGGGGCCCGGTCACCCTGCTCATGCGCCATCGCGTGCGGCGCCACATGTTCGACAGCGATCCCACCTGGCTCGGCCCGGTGCGGATGGCGGAGTTCCTCTCCGATCCCGACCCGGCCTCGCGGCGGCGCACGATCGCCGCGAGCCGTCACCGCGGCTCCATCCCGCCCGAGCTCGCCGACCGCCTCGCCACGCAGGCGCGGCGGGGGAGGGTGCTCGTCCGCCGGGCGGAGGTGGAGGATGCCCGGGTGCGCGGCGGGGCGGTGGCGCTCGACCTGGGGTCGGGAGATCCCCTCGTGTGCGACCGCGTGGTCCTCGCCACGGGTGTCGACCCGGCGCGTCCCGGAGGGGAGCTCGTCGATCGGCTCGTCCGCGAGCTCGGCCTTCCGGTCGCGCCGTGCGGGTACCCGGTCGTGGATCCGGCGCTGCGGTGGTGCCGCGGTCTGCACGTCACGGGCCCCCTGGCCGAGCTGGAGCTCGGGCCCGTCGCGCGGAACATCGCGGGAGCGCGCCGCGCGGCGGACCGGCTGGTGCTCGCGCTTTCGGGGTCGGAGCGCCTGTCGTCCGACGGGCGCATGGCGGGAGCACCCGCCCTCTCGGCCCGATGACCCCGCTCGTCATCCTGATCGGCTTCCTCGGCGCCGGGAAGACGATGCTCCTGAGGGCGTGCCTTCCCGATCTCGTCGCCCGGGGCCTGGCTCCCGCCGTGATCCTCAACGACTACGTCAACGCCGGCGTCGACGCCACGACGCTTGCGGGACTCGTCGATGATCTGACCCCGATCGACGGGACCTGCGTCTGCTGTGACTCACGGGACGCCCTGCTCGGCGCGCTGATGAGCGCCCGCCGCGGGCCCCGGGCGCTGGTGCTGGTGGAGGCCAACGGCACGGCGGACGCCGGTGACCTGATCGAGGTCCTCGCCGCCGACCGGGCTCTCGGTGAGTACTCGCTGCCCGTGCAGGTGTCGGTCGTCGACGCCGGACGATGGCAGCGCCGCCACTGGTACGACGCGCTCGAGGCGGAGCAGGTCCGCACGGCCGCGTTCGTCGTCATCACGCGTGATGAGGAGGTCACGCCGGCCCGGCGCGACGAGGTGCGGGCGGCGCTGCGACGTCTCGCGCCCGCGGCGCGGATCGTCGACGCGAAGGGCCTCTGCCATGCGCTCGGGGAGATGGCGGGGGAGTCCGCGGACCAGGTCGCTCGCCGGTTCGGCGCGGATGGTGGTCGCTCCGGCCATCACCATCTGGGCCGTCATCACGCCTCGGCCGTCGAGATTCCCCTTGCGGGCACTCTTGATCGCGCGACCCTCGACGCGTGGCTTCGGTCCCTGCCGCCGGAGGTCGTCCGGACGAAGGGCGTCGCGCACCTCGCCGGGGAGGGCTGGGTCTACTTCTCGCGTCTCGACGACGACGAGAGCATCAGCATCCGGAGGATCCCCGTCGTCGACCTCGAGCCCGTCGCGATCCTGATCGGAGCGGGCCTCCCCCGGGGGCTCGGGGCCGGGGTCGAGCGGCATCGCCCCGATCGGCTCCCGCGACGCCCTCCGGTGATCGTCCAGCGGAGGGCGCCGCGGTCGAGCTACTTCCCCCGGAAGGACTCGATCTGAGGAATGAACGAGGAACGGCCGCGCTCGGGTGGGCGCGGCTGTTCGGTGCGCGACGGGGTCGCCGATCTCCGCCGGGCCCCCCCGGGTCCCGCGGTGAGCACCAGCGCGATGAAGGCGGCCGACCGCACGACGCGCACGGCGCGCAGCCCGCGTGTGAGCAACATCCTGCCGGTCGATGTCCGATCTGCGTCCCGTATGTGGGAGCGTCGCTCGTGTCTGCGGCCGCCGCCGCGCTGATCCCTGGTTGGCACGCCTATCGGCATGCCCCTGGGCCGTCTCAACGAACGGGACGGAGCGCGCGCCGGGCCGTCTGCGGACGGGCCGCGGCGGGGATGCGCCGATTGGCGCGCGCGGGATGCGCCAATTGGCGCGCCCGGCGTGGGCGGGTGCCCGCCGCGGGGCGACCCGCGGCCGTCCTCAGGTGCCGCGCATCGAGCGGAAGCGCCTCAGGCGCAGGGAGTTCGAGACCACGAAGACGCTCGAGAGGGCCATCGCCGCGCCCGCCACCAGGGGGTTGAGATAGCCCGCGGCGGCCAGCGGGATCGCGGCGACGTTGTACGCGAAGGCCCAGAAGAGGTTGCCGCGGATCGTGCCGAGCGTGCGCCGCGAGAGGCGGATGGCGTCGACGGCCCCGCGCAGGTCGCCCGAGACGAGGGTCAGGTCGGACGCCTCGATCGCGACGTCAGTGCCCGTGCCGATCGCCAGGCCGAGGTCGGCCTGGGCGAGAGCGGGCGCGTCGTTGACCCCGTCTCCCACCATCGCGACCACGCGGCCCTCCGCCTGGATGCGCCGCACGACGTCGGCCTTGCCGCCGGGCAGCACCTCCGCGATCACCTCGTCGATGCCGGCCTCGGCCGCCACCGCGCGCGCTGCACCCGTGGTGTCGCCGGTCAGGAGGACCGGGTGCAGGCCGAGGTCGCGAAGGCGCGCGACGGCCTCCGGGCTGCTGGGCTTGATCGTGTCCGCCACCACCAGCAGGCCCCGCACCGCGCCGTCCCAGGCGACGGCGACGGCCGTGCGCCCCTGCGCGTGCGCGGCCTCCAGGGCGCCGGTCAGCGGTGCGTCCAGGACGAGGCCCCACTCGGCCATCAGCGCCGGCCGCCCGATCACCACCGGATGCCCCTCGACCATCCCCTCCACGCCCAGGCCCTCGCGGTTGGCGAAGCCCTCGGGCGCCGGCAGTGCTCCCAGCTCGGCGCGGGCCGCCCGCGCGATGGCGCGGGCGATCGGGTGCTCGGAGCCGTCCTCCAGGGCGCCCGCCCGGCGGAGGATCTCGGCGCGGTCCTCGCCGCCGGCCGCGATCACCGTGGTGAGCGCCATCTCCCCGGTCGTCACCGTCCCCGTCTTGTCGAGGAGGATCGTGTCGACGCGCCGGGTCGATTCGAGGATCTCCGGGCCGGTGATCAGGATCCCCATCTGGGCCCCGCGCCCCGTGCCCACCAGCAGGGCCGTCGGCGTCGCCAGGCCGAGCGCGCAGGGGCAGGCGATGATCAGCACGGCGACGGCGGCGGTGAACGCGAAGGTCGGGCCCGCGCCATTGGCCAGCCAGAAGCCGAGCGTCGCCGCCGAGAGGGCGATCACGACCGGCACGAAGACGGCCGAGATGCGGTCGGCCAGCCGCTGGACGGGCGCCTTGCCCGACTGCGCGCGCGTCACCAGCCGCCCGATCTGCGCGAGGGCGGTGTCGGCGCCGACACGGGTGGCCCGCACCACGAGCCGTCCGCCGGCGTTGATCGTCGCCCCCGCCACCGTGTCGCCGGGGCCCACCTCCACCGGCACGCTCTCGCCCGTCAGCAGCGACGCGTCGACCGCCGACGAGCCCTCCTCGACGATCCCGTCCGTGGCGATCCGCTCGCCCGGGCGCACGACGAAGCGGTCGCCGGGGCCGAGCGCCTCCACCGGCACCCGGCGCTCCTCCCCGCCGGGGCCGAGCACCGACGCCTCCTTGGCGCCGAGCTCGAGCAGCGCGCGCAGCGCCGTCCCCGCCCGCCGCTTGGCCCGCGTCTCGAAGTAGCGGCCGGCGAGGAGGAAGGTCGTCACGACCGCCGCCACCTCGAGGTAGATGTGATCGGCGGCGGCGCCGGGGTCGACGACCAGGTCGAAGCCCATCCGCATACCCGGATCGCCGGCGCCCAGCAGGAAGAGGGCGACCAGCGACCACCCCCAGGCGGCGAGCGTGCCCACCGAGATCAGCGTGTCCATGGTCGCGGCGCCGTGGCGCAGGTTGACCCAGGCGGCGCGGTGGAAGGGCCAGGCCCCCCACAGCACGACCGGCGTGGCCAGCTGCAGCGCCAGCCACTGCCAGTTGTCGAACTGCAGTGCGGGCACCATCGACATCGCCAGCACGGGCGCCGAGAGGGCGGCCGAGGCGATCAGCCGGCGCCGCAGCGGCGCGGACGGATCGATCTCGGCCGCCGCGTCGTCCGCCGCGCCGGCCGCCGCCGGCAGCTGCGCGCCGTAGCCGGCCGCCTCGACGGCCTCGACGAGGCCCTCGGGCGCCACGCGGGAGGGGTCGAAGTCGACCGTCGCGGTCTCGGTGGCGTAGTTCACCGTGGCCGCGACCCCCTCGAGGCGGTTGAGCCGCTTCTCCACTCGGGCCGCGCACGAGGCGCAGGTCATGCCCGTGATCGGCAGCTCCACGTGTTCCGGGCCGGTCTGCGTCGGGGCGGTCACGGGGCGTGTTCCGGGTCGTCGTGGACCGTTCCCGGCGCCGTCTCGGTGGTGCCGGTCCCGGGGGGCGACGGGGCGGCGGTTGGCGCGTGCGTGCGCGCGGGCTCGTCCTGGCGCAGCGGATCGACCGACGCGCCCGCGAGCGCACCGGCGCCGAAGCTCGCCCCGAGGACGACGACGAACGCCGCGATCCTCGTGCGCGTGGTCATGGCGTCAGCTGGTATCCCGCCTCGGCCACGGCCGCCGCGACCGCGTCGTCGTCGACCCCGGTGCCCCGCACCACCAGGCGCCCCGTCTCCAGGTCGACGTCGACGCCCGTGACGCCCTGGAGCGCCCCCACCTCCTCCAGCACCGCCGCCCGGCAGTGCCCGCACGTCATGCCGGTCACGCCGTACACCGTCTCGGTCTGCTGGGACACGCTCGCCTCCTCAGGCCCGTGGCCGGCTCTCGCCGGACGGGTTTACATACTCCCCCAGTGTATGCCACGATCCCATCGATGACACAACCCCACCAGGAACACGACGCGCAGGGCCCGGGATACTCCGCCGCGGGATCGACCGCCGCCGTCCTCACGCGCCTGAAGCGCATCGAGGGCCAGGTGCGGGGCATCGCCGGCATGGTGGAGGACGAGCGCTACTGCATCGACGTGCTGCAGCAGATCTCCGCCGCCCAGGCGGCCCTCGACAAGGTCGCGCTCGCCCTCGTGGACGATCACACCCGGCACTGCGTGCTCGGTGCGGCGCCCGAGAACCAGGAGGCGATGCGGGCGGAGCTGATGACGGCCCTGACCCGGCTGATGGGCCGCCGCTGAGGCGTCAGGGGGGTGTGGCGCCGCCCGCGTCGAGCAGGGCCCCGAGCCGCTCGAGGTCCTTCGGCAGCTGACGGGCGACGATCGGCTCCAGGGCGCCCTCCATGACGCGGCGCAGCCCCTTCAGGTGGAGCTCCACGACGACGTGCACCCGGGTGGATCCCTCACCCTCGGGCTCCGTGCGCACGGTGATGCGCCCCGCGCCGCCGTCGGCCGTGCCGGACTCCTCCCAGAGGCGATCCGGCTCGAACCCGACCACCTCGACGGCGACGGTGCCGACGCCCCTGCTCTGCTCGCGCCACCGGGTGCCGAGCCCGGCGGGGCCCGGCGTCAGGACCTCGACGTCCGAGGTGTTCTCCTGCCAGAGCGGTCGGCTCGGCGGGTCGGACACGACCGCGAAGACGCGATCAACGGGATGCGCGATGACGCGCTCGGCCTCGACCCTCACGCGACGATCCTAGGGCGCGCGCGGCGCGCGCGTCAGGCGGTCGCCATCTCCGCGCCCTCGCGGCCGACGACCCGGTCGCGCCCGAGCGACTTGGCCCGGTACAGGGCGGCGTCGGCGTGTCGGTAGAGCGCTGCGGCGTCGCCCTCCTCGCCGAGCGCGCAGACGCCGGCCGACAGGGTGACGGCGATACCGTCGGGTCCGGGAGCCAGCGCGATCGCCCGGCGCGCGCGCTCGGCCGCGCGGACGGCCTCGGCGGCGTCGGCCTCCGGCAGCAGCCAGGCGAACTCCTCGCCCCCGACGCGTGCGACCAGCTCGCCGAGGCGGGCCCGGCGCGACAGCTCGCCGGCGACGCGGATCAGCACGGCGTCGCCGGCCGCGTGACCGTGCACGTCGTTGATGTCCTTGAAGTGGTCGAGGTCGAGGATGACCAGCGAGAGGTCGCGGCCGTGGCGGCGGGCGCGCTCCACCTCGGCGGTCAGGCGGTCGTCGAACTCCCGGCGGTTGGCGAGCCCGGTGAGGTGGTCGGTGATCGCCTCGGTCCGCCGCCGGGCCAGCAGGTGCAGGTTCTCGCGGAAGGTGAAGCCCGCGCGCACCAGGATCATCGCGATCGTCGCGGCCGCGAGCAGGATCACGCCGGTCGGGAGCGCGAAGAAGTGGTCGAACACCAGCATCGCCGTGGCGATCACCGCACACACGCCGGGGGTCAGCAGCATGCCCCAGCGCTCGATGTCGACGGGCACGGGCTCCTGCGCCGGCTGCCACGCGGCGAAGGCCAGCAGCAGCGCGCCGGCGGGGAAGAGGGCGTCGAGCGCCGTGCCGTCCACCAGATCGCTCGTCGCGCTGAGGTAGATCAGCATGCCGTCAGCGATTGCGGCCGCGGCGAGGCCGGCCCCGAGCAGGCTCCATGTGCGGTCGGGCCGCCAGCCGCTGAGGGTGAACACGGCGGCGACGAGGCCGAGCAGCATGGCGTCCCCGAGCGGGAAGGCGAGCAGCGTGCCGAGCGCGGTCGCGCCCCCGGCGGGCGCGCTGAGCACCGGGTCCCAGAGCGCGCCGATGCAGGCTGCCGACACCGTCAGTGCGGCGATGGCCCCGTCCACCAGCAGGGTGGGGTGGACCCGGGAGAACTGGTTGCGGGCGAGCAGGATCAGCGCCGCGCCGCTGAGTGGGTAGAACGACAGCCACAGGCCGTCGCTCAGCGACGGCAGGGGCGGGATCTCGGTCTCGTCGAAGGCGAGCGCGTAGTAGAGGTCGCCCGCCGCCCAGGCCGCCAGCCCGATGCCCAGCAGCAGCCACGCGAGGCGTCCCGGCCCGCGCCGCAGAGGGCGCGCCAGGCAGATCGCCGCGCTCGCGATCACGAGCGCGTCGGCGAGGCGCTCGGCCGGGACGGCGCGCAGGGGGCCGTCGGCCACGCCGAGCCCGATCTGCGCCGTCGCCGCGGCATAGACGGCCCAGAGGGCCGCGAGCGCCCCCCAGCCGGTGCGGGCCAGCGCCCGACCGGATGTCACCAGCCGGCCCCCCGCGACAGGACGATGCGGCTCGTGCGCACGAGGCGGGTGCCGTCGGGCCGGCGCACCGTGGTCACCGCGCGGGCGGTGAGCCGGGGGCGGCTCGCGATGCGCGCACGCCCGGCCCGGTTCAGGCGCACCGAGACGGTCGCACGACGGCCGGAGGGGACGGAGAAGGGGCGCTTGCCGAGCTTGATGCGGCGGCCTCCGCGGGTGATCTCGACCCGCTGATGGGCGGTCGCGCGGCCTGCGACCGGCGCGGCGATGTCGATCACGAGCGTGCCGCGGCAGGCGGTCGTCGCAGTCGCGGGGCAGGTGAGTGCGACCGCCGCCACCCCGTCCTTCGAGACGGTGGCGAGCGGGCTGACCGCGGCGGCCGGCGGGCGCGCCGCCGGGGGATCGGCGGGCGTCGCGTCCGCCGGAGGTGACGCGGGGGCGGACGGCGCCGGGTGCGTCGCAGGGGGCCCTGCCGACTCGGTCACGCGCAGGGAGAGGTCGTCGAGGAAGCCCTGGTTGTCGGCGCCGGTGACCCGCGTCATCGCCATCGTCACGCGGATCGCCCGCGTGCCGGCCGGGATGTCGCCGGTGGCCGCACGCCGCAGCAGCGTGGTGAGGTTGTGGCGCTCCGCGCCGGTCACCGGACCGATGGTGAGCGGCGCGCCGAGCGGCTGGGCGGCGCCGTCGAGGTGGATGGCGGCGAGGGAGGCGTGGTCGCCCTGGGCGAGGAAGCCCCCGATCAGGGCCGACAGGGTGGCGTCGGCCCGGCCGGCGTCGATCGCTGTCGCGTACGCGCTGACGTCGACCGTCTGCTCGGCTGCCGATGAGGCGGAGGCCGGGCCCCCGATGAAGAGGTTGGTGCCGCCACCGAGCCGGCCGGCGTCGACGAAGGTCGGAAAGCCGGGCGTTCCGTAGCGCACGACGGTCGGCTGCCCGGAGACGCGCGTCCAGCCCGGGAAGGTCGGGGCGGCGGCCGAGTCGCCCGCGGCGCCCGGGCCCTCGCCGCCGGGGTTCGCCAGGAGGTTTCCCGCGCCGGGCGACGGCCCGCCGCCGAGCAGCGCGACCAGGGTGCTCGAGTCGTAGCCGGCCACGACGACGTCGGCGTTGCCGTCCTCGTCGAGATCGGCGATCGCCGGCGGGCCCGTGCCGGCGCCCACGCCGCCGATCGCCGAGCGCGGCGCGAAGTCACCGGTCCCGTCGCCGAGGAACACCGAGATGGTGTCCCCCGCGGAGTCGGAGGCGATCAGATCGACGCGGCCGTCGGAGTCGGCGTCGGTGGCCGCGACGCCGTGGGGTCCGTCGCCGGTCACCAGGGACCTCACGACGGCGAAGCCGCCGTCCCCGTCGCCCCGGAGCACCGAGAGCGTGTCCGAGCCATAGTCGGAGCTGACCAGGTCTGGTCGCCGTCGCCGTCCAGGTCGGCGAGGGCCAGGGCCCGCGGCTCGAGCCCGACTCCCGTCGAGACAGGAGCGGCGAAGCCGCCGGTGCCGTCTCCGATCAGGACGGAGACCGTGTCTCCGAAGGCGTCGGCGGTCGCCGCATCGAGCACCTCGTCTGCGTTGAAATCGCCGACGACGATGGCGAACGGGCCGCTCCCGGTCGCCCAGGTGGATCCCGTGGCGAAGCCGCCGAGGCCCGTGCCACGGCGGACCGTGACGGTCCCGGCGCCGTAGTCGGCGGTCAGCAGATCCTGGTGCCGGTCGCCGTCCAGGTCGGCGAGCGCCACCGAGATCGGGATGTCGCCCACGGCATGGGTCATGGCGGTCCCGAAGCTCCCCGTTCCGTCGCCGAGGAGGACGGAGACGGTGTCGGCGCCGATATCGCCCGAGACGAGGTCCTGGTGCCCGTCCTCGTTCAGATCGCCGACCGCCAGGGGATAGGGCGCGCTGCCCGTCGGGACCGTCGACGGGCTCGCCAGTTCACCGCTCCCGTCGCCCATCGTCACCGACACCGTGTCGTTCAGGCCGTTGGCGACCGCGAGATCCTGATGGCCGTCGCCGTCGAGATCGGCCACCACGGGCGCGTACGGCCCGGGGCCGACGGCGATCTCGCCGCCACCTCCGGGCACGGGCGCGAAGGTCCCGTCACCGGCGATCGCCGGGGCCGCCAGGGCGAGGGTCGTGGCAGCACCGGCCAGCAGCAGCGCGCCGCGCCGTCGCCTGCGAACCCCGCGCCGCGTCATCTGGCCCCTTCCGTACGTCGCCCGGTCCGGCGGACCGGCGCCGCCGCGCGGGCGCCCATCCGCCCTCAGCTCTCATCGGCCTCGCCATGGGGGCGGTCGACGAGACCGCGAGGTTCCTCGCCTACCGGCGCGCCCCCCTTCCGGCGTGGGCCGCCGAGAGGTCGAGTGCGATCGCGAGGACCAGCAGGCCGGTCCAGAGGTTCACGGGTTCGAGCTCGAGCGGTTCCCGGCCGCCGATGCGGTCGGCGATGAACCAGACGACGAGCCAGACCAGCGTCATGGCGGTGCCTCCCCGGCCCGGTCCGGGCCGACTCGTGTGGGTGTGCGGTCCGAGCCTCCCCCCGCGCCGTCGGAACGGCAATCGGGCGCGTGCCCCATGCGCGACGGCGCATCACGGAGCGTCGCGGCGGAGAAGCCGCAGCGACGGCGCGCAGCGCTCACCCGGGCTGGGCCCGACGCCGATACCCCAGTGATGCAGAGAAGCCTCGTGACCGGCCTGCCCCGGCTTCCCCGTGCCGCGGTCACCGCCTACTGGGTGGCGGTGTTGCTCGGACTCGCCGTCTACGGTGTGCACCTAACCGTGGGGTTCGGGACGGGGGCCGAGGCGTCGTCCTTCTTCGACGACTGGCTCTACTCGGCCATCGGCGTGTCGGGCGCGCTGCTCGTGCTCGCTCGTGTCGCGCTGGTGAGGCAGGAGCGCCTGGCCTGGACGCTCATCGGTCTCGCCGTGCTGTCGTGGGCGACCGCGGACATCATCTGGTGGCAGGCGTTCTCCACCGCCGACGAGATCCCCTATCCGTCGGTCGCCGACGCGCTCTACATCCTCTTCTTCCCCCTCGTCTATGCGGGGCTGATCGTGCTCCTGCGCGCCCGGGTGCGCCGATTCCACGCGAGCATGTGGCTCGACGGGATCGCGGCCGCGTTGATCATCGCCGGTGTCGGAGGGGCCGTCCTCCTGCCTCCGATCCTCGACTCGAGCGAAGGAGCGAGCGCCGTCGCCATCGCGACCAATCTCGCCTACCCCCTGGGCGACCTCCTGGTGCTGGGTGTCGCGGTGGCGCTGGCCGGGCTGCTCGGCTGGAGGCCGGGCCCAGCGATCGGCCTCCTCATCACGGGCTGCCTCGCCTTCACGTTCGCCGACGGCGTCTACCTCTTCCAGGTCGCCGGCGACGGCTACGTCGAGGGTGGCGTGCTGGACTTCATCTGGCCCCTCGGGATCACCTGCATCAGCCTCGCCGCCTGGCAGCCGCTGTCGCTGGCCCGCTCGGCGCGGCTCGAGGGCCGTCGCGTGATGCTCCTTCCGAGCCTGGTGGTGGTCACGGCGATCTCGCTCCTGGTCTTCGACCACTACGTACCGCGCGGCGGCTTCGCGGTCTGGCTGGCGGCCGGGGCGCTGCTGGTCTGCATGGGCCGCGCCGGGCTGACCTTCCGCGAGAACATCACCCAGGCGGGGACCGACGCCCTCACCGGCCTTCCGAACCGGCTGCTCTTCGGCGACCGCGCCGAGCAGGCCGTGCTGCGGGCGCGCCGGCACGGCGCGCGGGCCGCGATCATGATCATCGACCTCGACCGGTTCAAGGAGGTCAACGACACCCTCGGCCACGCGTCCGGAGATGTGATGTTGCTCGAGATCGCGCGCCGGCTCCGCGCGACGCTGCGCGAGAGCGACACCGTCGCCCGCCTCGGCGGCGACGAGTTCGCCGTCCTCCTGCCCGGTGTCCAGGGCGCCGAGGGTGCCGAACGCGTGGCGGCCGCGCTGAGCGAGGAGATCGCCCGGCCCGTCATGGTCGACGGCCTGTCGCTCGACACCGAGGCCAGCATCGGGATCGCCTTGTTCCCGGATCACGGGGCCGACGTCGCGGAGTTGCTCCAGCGGGCGGACGTCGCGATGTACACGGCCAAGGCCGAGTCGCTCCCCTTCGCGTTCTACGGCAGAGAGCAGGACGAGCACAGCCCCGAGCGCCTCACGCTGGTCACCGACCTGCGCCGGGCCATGGAACAGGACGAGCTCGTGCTCCACTACCAGCCGAAGGTGGACCTCGAGACCGGCGCTCTGGCGGGCATCGAGGCCCTCGTGCGGTGGCAGCACCCGGACCGCGGCCTGCTCGGACCGGGCGACTTCGTCCCGGTCGCCGAACAGACGGCCCTGATCCGGCCCCTGACCCTCCACGTCATCGACCGCGCTCTCGAGCAGTGCGCCCGTTGGAGCGCCGAGGCGCGGGACCTGCGCGTCTCCGTCAACGTCTCCGCGCGGAATCTGCTGGACGTCCACTTCGCCGACGGCGTGGCGGAGGCTCTCGAGCGCTGGGGCATCAGAGCCGGACGGCTCGAGCTCGAGATCACCGAGACGGCGCTCATGGCGAACCCCTCCCGGGCGCTCGAGGTGCTGCGCGGACTCGACGCGCTGGGCGTGGCGCTGTCGATCGACGATTTCGGTGCCGGCTACACGTCGCTGAACTACCTCAAGACCCTCCCCGTCGGGGTGCTCAAGATCGATCGGTCGTTCGTCGGCAACATGGCCACCGATCCCGCCGACGCGATGATCGTCCGCTCGACGATCGACCTCGCCCGCAACCTCGGCCTCCGGGTCGTGGCGGAGGGGATCGAGGACGCGGCGACCTACGAGGCGCTGAAGGGGCTCGGCTGCGCGCTCGGGCAGGGGTTCCACATCGCCCGCCCGATGGCGGCGGACGCCCTCCAGGAGTGGCTGCGGGAGCGCTGCGACCCCGGCTCGCCGCGCGACGGGAGCAGGGCGGTGGCACGGCCGGCGCGCTGAGCGCCGGCCGCCCTCCGGTCAGCGCCGCCGCACCACCAAGGCCCGGGTGCCGTCGCCGCTGCGGACCCCGTCGCCGGCCCACTGGGCGACGAAGGTCGTCGTCCGCTTGATCCGGATCGTCGTGCTGAACGAGCCGTTCGAGGCGACCGTGAGAACGCGCGGCGCGAAGGCCGAGGCGTGCAGCGTCACCTGCTCGCCGCCCGTGGCGCCCGCCAGGCGCCCGGTCACCGTGATCGTCGCCGGACGGCGGATGGTCCTGCGCGAGGCCTTCAGGGTCAGCACGCTCGCGACCGCGGTGCGGCCCCCGGTCGCGGTCGTGAAGATGCGCCCCTGCCCGGCCAGGGCCCACGCCCGTCCGGCGACGGCGTCGAGGGCGCCGACCGGCTCACGGCCCACCAGCTCAGGGGTCCAGGACAGGCCGCCGTCGGCCGTGTGGAGCACCACCCCCTGGCCCCCGGACGTCGAGGCGGTGGCCCTCAGGGTCACGAAGGCCTGCGACGGCCCGGCCGCTGCGATGCCGGCGACCGTGCGGAGGGCGACGCCCAGCGCGGGGGTGACCTCGACCCAGCGCGTCCCGGCGGTGCTCGTGCGATAGAGGCGCGAGCCGGTGGTGGCGATCCAGCATGTGCGCGGGGCGATGCAGTCGGCGTGGGCGATCGTGGGTGTCCGCCTGCCGACGCGCGGCAGCCGCGCCTGCGTCCACGTCGCGCCTGCGTCGGTGGTCACCAGCAGGCCGGCGCGGCCGACGATGAACGCCCGCCGTCCGCTCCCGACGGCGTCGATGATGCCCCGCCGGATGACCGCGGTCCGGCGCAGGACCGGCGAGCGGACCAGCGAGAGCGTGTCCCCGCCGTCCACCGAGCGCGCCACGCCGTCGGCCGTCACCAGCAGCACGCGCCCCGCTCCGAGCGTGACGATGTCCTGGAGCGCGCCCGCGGCGGGGCTGGGGTCGAGTATCTGCCAGCTCGCGCCGCCGTTGGTCGTGCGGCGCAGCGTGCCGCCGTCGTCCTGCACGTATCCGGTGAGCGGGTCCGCGAACGTCGCGCGCGCGATCGAGCGCGCCGTCGGGATGCCGACCGACTTCCAGGTGTCCCCGCCGTCGGAGGTGAGCGACACCGCCGCCGGGCCCGTCGCGTAGGCGAATCCGCCGGCACCCGCGCCGATGGCGCCGATCTGGCCGGTGATCGCACTGCTGCTCGTACGCCACGTGACCCCGCCGTCGTCCGACAGCACGGTGACCCCGCCGTCGCCGGCCGCGACCGCGCGCGTTGCCGACGCGAAGGCGATCGCCCTGATCGGGCTGGCCGACGCCGTCACCTGGGTGTAGGTGGCGCCCCCATCGGGGGTGCGGATGATGTTCGCGCCGGAGGCGGTGGTGAACAGGCACAGGTTCTCGTCGGCGCACCGGACGCGCCGCAGGTCGCCGCCGGGGGCGGTGGGGACCGGCACCCAGTTGGCGCCGCCGTCGGTCGTCCGGAGGACTGTTCCGCCGTCGCCCACGGCGTATCCCACCGTCGCCGAGGCGAAGGTCAGTGACCGCAGCACGCGGGGGACCACGGCGACGAGCGTCCACGACGCGCCCGCGTCGACGGTGCGGTAGACCGCGTTCGTGCTCGTGGCGAACGCGGTCGTGGGGGAGACCGCCACGAGATCGGTCGGCGAGCCCGGGATGGGCGTGCGCCGGGACAGGCTGACGCCGCCGTCGCCGGTGCCGAGGATCACGCCCGACGCGAACAGGATCAGCCCGTTCGAGGCGTCGGAGAACGCGACCGCGAGGACGGTGCTGCCACAGCCGGTGTCCCCTCCGCCCACGTCGATCGTGCCGAGCGTCGCCCCGGAGTCGCCTGAGCGCCGGACCGCGCACACGCCGCTGGTCACGAAGCCCGTCGCGCCGACGGTCTCGACGCGCGTCAGGTCCTGAACCGTCGCCGAGGGTAGCCCGGTCCAGGTGGATCCGGAGTCGGTCGAGCGCAGCAGCGTCCCGAAGCCGCCCACGGCGTATCCGGTGGATCCGGCGAAGGCGAGGTCGGCGATGTCCTCCCCCTGGGGCGACGGGTTCGACCACGACCAGCCGGAGTGGCCGGTGGAGACGGTGGCGCCGGCGACCGCGGGGGTGGCCCCCGCGAGGGCCGCGGCCACCGCGACCGTGAGGACTCGGGAACCGCGGGCGCGTGACATCACGTCATCTCCGGGAGAAGTGGGGGCTCTGCACCCACCCTATCCCCGCAGGGGGATCCCGTCGTCCTCAGGCGGGTTCGAGCTCCCCGGAGCCGGCCAGCATCGCCCCGTAGCGCCCGCCGGCCAGGACGAGCTCGTCGTGCGAGCCACGCTCCACGACGCGGCCGCTCTCGAGCACCACGATCTGCTCGGCGTCGCGCACGGTGGAGAGGCGGTGGGCGATCGCGATCACCGTACGCCCCTCCGAGAGGCGCTCCAGCGCGATCTGCACCGCGCGCTCGGTCTCGGTGTCGAGGGCGCT
>LNFM01010136.1_pt1 | contig 25838 bp, 25 predicted proteins | sample 596031 | NCBI WGS metagenome assembly LNFM01 (sample SAMN04254537, study PRJNA301005) | activated carbon metagenome | isolation source: dual media filters at the Ann Arbor, Michigan drinking water treatment plant | place: USA: Ann Arbor | reverse complement strand
CGCTCGCAGTCGGCGCGTTAGCCGCTGCGCGCGAATGCTGTACCGGCGCGAGCTTCGGTTCCGTGTCCGCATCGACCTGCCGCATGAACCAGTGCACGGTGCGCTCGAGCCCGTCTTCGAGCGATACCTGCGGCTGCCAGCCCAGATGCTTGTTGGCGCGGCCGATATCGGGCCGGCGTCGGCGCGGGTCGTCGCGCGGCAGCGGCTTGAAGGCGATGCGCGAGCGGCTGCGCGTCAGGCGCAGGATGCGCTCGGCCAGTTCGAGCACGGTGATCTCCTGCGGGTTGCCGAGATTCACGGGGCTGGCGTCGAGCGGGCTGTCCATCAGCCGCAGCAGGCCTTCGATCAGATCGCTCACGTAGCACAGGCTGCGCGTCTGGCTGCCGTCGCCGTAAACAGTGAGTTCCTGGCCGGTCAGCGCCTGCATGATGAAGTTGCTGACCACGCGGCCGTCATCGGGCTGCATGCGCGGGCCGTAGGTGTTGAAGATGCGCGCGATGCGCACGTCCACGCCGCGCTGGCGGGAGAACTCGGTCGCCAGCGTCTCGCCGCAGCGCTTGCCTTCGTCGTAGCAGGCGCGCGGGCCGGTGGGGTCGACCGCGCCGGTGTAGTCCTCGCGCTGCGGGTGCACCTGCGGATCGCCGTACACCTCGCTGGTGGAGGCGAGCAGCATGCGGGAGCCATGTGCCTGGGCATTTTCCAGCGCATGCAGGGTGCCGAAGACGGCGGTCTTCACCGTGTCTATCGGTGAACGCTGGTAGGCGCGCGGGCTCGCCGGGCAAGCAAGATGGAAGATCGCGCTGCAGGCGTGGTCGAACCGCTCGGCCACGTTATGCGCGGTGAGACTGAAGCGGCCGTTGCCCAGCGGCGCCAGATTGGCGCGATCGCCGGTCGACAGATCGTCAATCGCCATCACGGCGGCACGTTCGCGAACCAGGCGCGCACACAGGTGGCTGCCGATGAAGCCGGCGCCGCCCGTGACCAGCACCTGCCCGCGCAGCAGCGGACTCGAAGAGTCGACCGACCGGGGAAGCGCATCGGGCGCAGCGGCCCCGTCAACCCGAGGCGGCGTCATGGCGCGGCCCCGTTTGCCCGATGGATCGGGAGGTGAGTCAGCAGGCAGTCAAAGCAATGAGATAGGTGCATGGCAGCGCGGCGGATAAACGTGGCGGGTCAAGGCAAGCCGTATGCCTTGCCCGTTGCAGCAAGCCGCAGCGTTCTGCCAGGCACCCCTCGCCGCGCGACACGTTGGCGTCACGCGCAGCCGTTCCAATGCCCCGATGCGACCGTCTACCGACTCTCGTTCCGTGCGCTCGCTGCGCCTGCGGATCGATCCGCCCGCGCCAGCGCAGGCGGCCACACCTCCTTTGTCGCTGGGCACCGAGCTTGCTGCCTCCCGCAGGAAGGCCGACCGGCCGTTCCCCGTGAGGATTCCCGTGCGCATTGCCTACGTGACAGAGACCTATCCGCCCGAGCTCAACGGGGTGGCGGCCACCGCAGCGCGCACCATCGAGCATCTGCAACTGCGCGGCTGGAAGATCGATCTGGTGCGCCCGCGCCAGCCGCACGAATCAGCGCTCGACTCGCCCGACGAACTGCGCACGCGCGGGCTGGCGCTGCCGATGTACCCCGATCTGCGGATCGGACTGGCGACCAGCGAGCGCCTGGCCGCACGCTGGGAACGCCAGCGTCCGACCGTCGTGCACGTGGCCACCGAGGGTCCTTTGGGCCTGGCTGCGGTCCGGGCGGCGCATCGCCTCGCGCTGCCCGTGACCTCCGATTACCGCACCAACTTTCACTGGTACATCAGCCACTACGGCATGCCGTGGGCGCAGGCCCCGGTGTTCGCCTACCTGCGCCACTTCCACAACCGCACCGACCGCTGCTTCGTGCCGACCCCGGCGCTCAAGGCGCAATTGGAAGCAGCGCGTTTCGAACGGGTCGAGGTGGTCGGTCGCGGTGTCGACAGCGCGCGCTTCTCGCCGCAGCATCGTTGCGCCGAACTGCGCGCCTCCTGGGGTGTACGCGCCGACGAGCCGGTGGTGCTGCACGTCGGCCGACTCGCCGCCGAGAAGAACGTGCGACTGGCGTTCGAAGCATTTCGCGTGCTGGCCAACCGCGCGCGTGGCGCCCGCCTGGTGGTGGTGGGCGACGGACCGCAGCACGACGCGCTGCGACGTCAGTATCCGGAGGCGATCTTCGCGGGCCGCAAGTCCGGGAGCGAGCTGGCGCGCTACTACGCCAGCGCCGATGTGTTCCTGTTCCCCAGTGTGACCGACACCTTCGGCAACGTGCTGCTGGAGGCGCTGGCCAGCGGCCTGCTGGTGGTGGCGTATGACATGGCCGCCGCCAACGCCCACATGAGCAACGGCAGCAATGGCCTGCTGGTGCGTCCGGGCGATTCGCACGGCTTCGTTGCCACCGCCAGCGCGGCCGGCGCGCAGCTGCGGGTCCTGGGTCACTTGCGCCAGGCCGCACGCGATACGGCGACCGCACTGACCTGGGATCACATCGTGCGCCGCTTCGAGGCCTCGCTGCTGCAAGTGGCCCACGTGCGAGACGCGCCCGATGTTCAGACCGTCATCGCCTGAGTCGCGCGAGCGCCATCGCCCGTCCGCAGAAGGCGCGCGCCGGACGCGCACCTATCGCGTTCACTTCGATCGCGAGCACTGGGTCGCGCGCGACACCGCGTGGGCCACGCGGCTGAACCGCGCCACGCATTACCGCGCCGCGCTGCTGCCGCTGGCCGCCGCCAGCCGCCTCGGCGACGGTGTGCTGTGGTACGCGCTGATGCTGTCGCTGCCCTTCCTGGCCGGACGCGACGGCCGCGCCTGCGCCACGCAGATGGCGATTGCCGGCCTGATGTGCGTGTCGCTGTACTGGGTGCTCAAGCGCTGGGCCGCGCGCCCGCGGCCGTTCACCGCCTGCAGCGACATTCGCCTGTGTGCGCGCGCGCTCGACCGCTTCAGCTTCCCGTCGGGTCACACGCTGCATGCGGTCGCCTTTACGCTCATCGTGGTCGAGCACTTCCCGACGATGGGGTGGGCGCTATGGCCGTTCACCGTGCTGGTGGCGGTGTCACGTGTGGCGCTCGGGCTGCACTATCCGAGCGATGTCGCCGCCGGCGCGATGATCGGTGCCGGCATCGGCTGGCTGGTCCTGCTGTCGGGCATCGGCACGGCGTGGATTTGACCCGCCGGCGACCTGCGCTACCGCGGGTCGATGTGCTCACGCTCCTGATCGACGGTCGCCAGCACGCTGGCATGGCGTGATGTCGCCTGCACCGCCTGCGGCGGCTGCACCGTGGTGCCGGTCAGTGGATCCGGCGGCAGCGCGGCGATCCAGTCGTCGGCCACATCGCCCTCGGTCCGCGCAACGCGCTGCTCCAGTGCGGCGTGCAGTGCACTCTGCCATGACGCCATCACGTCCGGATGGTCGGCGTCGCCCGGATGCAACGCCAGGCGCAGCAACGGTCGACGCGCGTTGATCATCGCCAGCACGGCATTCCAGGGCCGTGAGGCGGCGCGCCGCCAGCGGCTGCGCGTGCTCCAGCACAAGCTGGGCGCCATCAGCGTCTGGCCAGCCGTCAGCAGCAGCACTTCGCGTCGCGTGGCGGCATATTGCAGCGGTGTGTCGGCCAGTGCGGCGCGCGCCGCGCGGCTCATCAGCCAGGCCGGCGCCACGAAGCCGCGCAGCGGCCAGCCGCGCGCGGCGAACCAGCCCACGCCGGCGTGCAGTCGGCGCAGCGCGTCGAGCCGGTCGAGCGCGGCGAACTCGCCTTCCCCGGCGGTATAGACGCGGCGCGACAGCAGCTCGAACGGACGTCGCACCGGCGCATCGTCGACATGCGTCCAGCCGTGCAGCACGGCTTCATCGCCATTGCCCAGCCGTGCGTCGATCGCCCGCAGGAAGCGGCGGTCATGCGCCGAATCGACCCCGCGATAGCGCGGCACCACGAGCAGCGCCACCGGGATCGGCGCCACCGCTGCCACCGCGGCCAGCACGCGCTCGCAGGCGCACCAGGTCGCCGGCGCGACATCGTGCAGGCTCACCGACAGCGTCGGCGCCAGCGCCAGCGGATCTGCGGGCCGGCCCACATCGATGAAGTTCCAGGTTTGCGGCCGGGCCGCCTGCCCGCTGGTGGGCCGGGCCGGATCGAGCGTGCGTGGGGTGGCAGTCATGGCAGCACCGATGCGAGCGGCGGGTGGGTCGGACCGGCGGCGTCGCCGTCGTGGCTGCGGCGCATCGCGCCGCACAGCGTGATGTAGCGCGACAGAATGGCCGGCAGCACCACGTTCCAGTCATAGGTCATGGCGCGTTGTCGAGCGGTGTGTGACAGCAGCGCGCGATCGCGCTCGCAGGTGGCATGGATCGCTGCCGCAAACGCCGCGGGCTCGGCGTCCGCCACCGCAGCGCCGACGCTCGCGTCGACCAGTTCGGCAAGGCCACCGCGCGCGCGCACCACCACCGGCGTGCCGCAGGCCATCGCTTCCAGCGGCGCCAGACCAAAGGTCTCGACATCGCCGGCATGCACGAACAGATCGCAGCTGGCCAGCGCACGCGCCAGCCGCTGCGGCTGGCGTTCGAACGGCAGTCGTCGCAGGTGCTCCCCGGCCAACTGCACCGGTCCATCGCCGATCAGCGCGAGCACATAGCGCGGGCCCAGTTGCAGCACCGCGCGGGACAGCTGCGGCAGATTCTTCTCGACCGCCAGGCGGCCCGCATAAAGCACCACCCGCTGCCAGGGGGCCACACCGATCTCCTCGCGCCAGGTCGGATCGCGCGCCTGCGGCGTGAAGCACGCGGTATCGACGCCGAGCGGTTGACGCACTGCCCCCGCAATGCCCGCCGCGTGCAGCCGCGCACACAGCGCTGCGCTGGGCGCCAGCACGAGGTCGAAGCGCGTGTAAAGCCGGCGCAGGTAGCGCCAGGCGACCGCCTCGGCCCGCATGCCGCCAACGCGCGCCGCCAGTGCCGCCAGGTCGGAGTGAACGAAAGCCACGGCCGGCACTTTCAGAGCGCGCGCCGCATCGAGCGCCGACCAGGCCAGCGTGTATGGATCACCGGCCTCGATCAGATCGGGCGCCAGCTGCTGCACGATGGCACTGCCGCGCCGGCGCGAGCGCGCCACGCGGTAGCCGCGCGCGAACGGCAGCGGCAGCGATGGCACTGCCACGTCCGCGCCCTCGGCCGGACCCGGCACCACCGTGCTGTGACCGATCCCCCGGGCCTGCAGCCAGCGTCGCTTGGCGCCGATGTAGCGTCGCACGCCGCCGCTGGCGGGCCCCCAGAACATCGTGAGGTCAGCGAGATGCAAGGCGCATCGCAGGCCGCGCTAGCGGCCGTCGTCCGGCTGTCGCACAGGCATCGGCGATTCACCGGCTGCATGCGCCGGCTCATCGTCCACTCGCTGCGGTGCGCGCAGCGGATCGAAGTCGGCCCACTGGCCGTCGCGCCACTGGCCATCGGCGCGCTCGATGTCTTCGGCACCGTGGGCGCGCAAGCACTCCACCACCGGCACGCCCTGCTCAGGCGTGCCGACGTTGACCGCGAGCATGGTTCCGCCGCGCCGTGTGCCGGACTCGCCGCCGACGGCGGTCTGCTCGGTGGGCTCGCTCTTCGTCGCTGCCATGGCACCGGCGAGTGAGCCGACGAATGCGCCGGCGCCGGTGGCGCCGGCAATGATTGCCGGAGCCACCAACGGCGCGGCGACCGAAGCCGCCACGCCCGCCACCGCACCTGCAGCCGCGCCGACCGCAGCGCCCTTCAGCGCGCCGCCGCCCGACGACTTGGCACCCGGCGACACCTCGCGATCCCCGCCTATCGGAAATTCGGCATGCCGACCGGCATCCATCACATCAAAGATTGCAACGTCTTCTGCCTGCACGCCTTGTTCGACCAAAGCGTGTTTGAGATCGGCCGCCCGCTCCTGCGTGCCGATGCGCGCGGCCACGATATGCGCCATCGCTGACTCCCCGTGTTGACCCGTTGGAGAAGGTGCAGGCAATTGCGGTGCCCACCTCCCCGTGGGGAAGTTTCGGCAGCCGTGCGGCTACGCGTCGTTCCGTAGTCATCCGTGCAGTCGCCGAAATCCCGTCGCGGGCACGCCAACTGCCGATTCGGTGCGCACTTTCGACGAAAGGGTTTGCCGTGCAGACCTCCACGCACCGTGTTGCGCCGAGTTCATCCCTGCGTGCCACCGTGGCACTCATCCTGCTCATCATCGGCGGCATCAACTGGGCGTTCGTCGGCCTGTTCGGCGTCGATCTGGTGGCCACGCTGCTGGGCTCGATGTCGCCGGCCAGCCGGCTCGTCTACATCCTGGTGGGCGCCGCTGCGCTGGTGGCGATTGCTTCCTTCAAGCGCATGACACGGCCGCGTCCCGACTGACGCGCGGCAACGACTTCAACTGAATGACTGGAACCGACATGGGCACGTTTCGCAATGACGATGTGATCGAGGTCCTCAACGACCTGATCGAGAACTGCAAGGACGACGAGTACGGCTTCAACGAACTGGCCGATCACACCCAGTCCGCCGAACTGCGCAGCCTGTTTCGCAATCGCGCCATGGGCTGCTCCGAAGCCGCGGCGCAGTTGCAGCGCTCGGCCGCCGAATACGGCGGCACGGCGGAGTCGGGAGGCAGCGTGGCCGGCGCCGTCCATCGAGGCTGGGTGTCGGTGCGCAGCGCGCTGTCGAGCCGCACCGACCAGGCGATGCTCGAAGAGTGCGAACGCGGTGAAGACGCCGCCTTGGCGCGCTATCGCCGCGCGCTCGACCGCGATCTGCCGGCGGACGTTCGAACGCTGATCGCAGTCCAGCTGGAAGGGGCGCAGCGCAATCACGACCAGATCAAGGCCTTGCGCGACAGCTACGCGACGACCGTCTAGCCGCAGAGACGTCCTTGCGAATACCTGCCAACCACTTAGGAGAAACCGATGAACCGACCTCCCATTTCGCTGCATCAACCCGCCCGCCGCATCGGCGGGCGGCACCTCGCGATGGCGTTCGCGCTCGCCGCTGCCGCGCTGTCCGGCTGCGGTGACGACGACCAGGCTGCGCGTACCAATCCTCCCGGCAGCGAGCGCAGCACCAACGCGGCGAACTCGCCCGGCGGCACGACCACCGGGCAGTCCGCCACGCCTGCGCGGCCTTCGAGCGGCAGCGCGGCGGGGGCAGCGGGCAGCGGCTCTGGCAGTGCTGCGTCTTCGAGCGGGACTGACGCACCGTCCACTAGCAGCGCCACCGGCACACCGGGCCAGATGGCTGCGGCCTCGCCCACTCGACCCAATCCGGAGGCCAACGCCGCCGTCGGGACCAGCGAGCGCAAATTCGTGATGACCGCCGCATCGGGCGGAATGATGGAAGTGGAGGCCGGCAAGCTCGGGCAGGAGCGCGGTCAGAGCCCGGCGGTCAAGCAGTTCGGCCAGATGCTGGTGAGCGACCATGAGAAGGCCAACGCCGAGCTCGCGCAGCTGGCCTCGCGCAAAGGCATCGAGCTGCCGGCGCAGATGATGAAGGAGCATCAGGCGCAGATCGACAAGCTGCGCAAGGCCAAGGGCGCCGACTTCGATCGCATGTACATCGAGCATGTCGGCATGGACGAGCACAAGAAGGACATCGCCGCCTTCGAGCGCGTAATCCGCGAATCCAATGATGGCGAGGTGCGAGGCTTTGCTCAGAAGACCTTGCCGGTCCTGCAGAAGCACCGCGAGCAGGCGCAGCAGCTGGCCAGCAACAGCCGATCGTCAGGTGCAACGCCCCGCAGCAACACCGCGACCGGCAGTGCAGGCGGCGCTGGGCAGGGCGGCACGCCGGGCGCAGGCGGCTCGCCCAGCGGCTCGTCCTCTTCCACCGGCGGCATGAAGTAACGCGTCATGCGTCGCCGCGTGTTTCTCGCCGCTGCGATCGGGTTGGCCGGAGCGACCGCCGGCGCCGTGGCGCACCCCTGCCTGACTCTGCGAGAGCGGGTCCAGACAGCACGCGCGATGAGCCTGCATGGCCGCGCCTACGAGCAGTTGGGCAACCGTGCCGAAGCGGTCCTCTTGGCGGGCGACAGCACGGCGCGCGGCACTGGCGCGCAACGGCCGCAGGAGTCGCTCGCCGGGCACATCGGCGCGGCGCTGCCCGATGCGCGTTTGGTGAACCTGGGTCGCAACGGCGCCTGCTTTGGCGACGTGGTGGCGCAGTTGGCCGAGGCGCCGCCGCTTCCTTATCGCTTCGTCGTCATCTGCGCTGGCGCCAACGATGTCCTGCAGATGCATGCCAGCAGCCGCATCGTTGCGGACGCCCGTCGCGCGGTTGAATTGGCGCAGCGCCTGGCCGAAGAAGTGGTGCTGATGACCGTCCCGAATGTCGGCAATGCACCGCTGCTGCCATGGCCATTCAATCGTTTCTACAGCGCTCGTTCGCGCGCCCTGTCTGCGCGGCTGGCGCCGCTCGCCACGCTGCCCGGGGTGTCGATGGTGCGCTTGTACTTCGACGCCGCAGAAGATCCGTTTGCGCTCGAGCCGCATCGTTACATCGCGGCCGACGGCCTGCATCCGACTTCGGCGGGCTACGCGTTGTGGTTCAGTCGGCTCAGGAACGCGGCACCGCATCTCGTCTAGCCCCGCCGCCGCAGGTGACACGCAAACCTGTCGGTCCGCGTGAGTCTGTAGTCATCCTCTTGGCGAAGGATTCCCCGACGTAAACCTAAGTATTCCTGCTTCAAGAATGCACGGGTAGATTGCGCCGCTCTATGCGTACCTGGATCGAGCGCGGCGCCACCACGCGCCCCTGGCTGATTGTTTGCTCATTCGCGGCTGCCTATTTCCTGGCGGCCGTTGCCGGGCAGTGGATCGCTCTCGAGGGCGAGGCGTTCACCCCGCTGTGGCCGGCGGCCGGGCTGTACCTGGCTGCGCTGTTGATGGCGCCGGTGCGGCGTTGGCCGCTGCTGATCCTCGGTGCCGCTGTCGGTAACCTGTCCTTCGATCTCATCGTCAATGAGCGCGGGCTTGGCACTGCGATCGCCTTCTGGCTCATCAATACCGCGGCGGCGAGTGCCGCCGCCGTCGCCATTGGCGCCGCACTGCGCAAGCCGTTTCAACTCGAGGACATGCGCTCGATGATTGCATTGGCCTTGTTCGGGGTGGTCGGTGGACCGATGCTGGCCGCCACCTTGGCGACCGCGTTCCTGGCCTGGGCGTACGGCACCGCGCTGGGCGAGGTCTGGTACCCGTGGCTGGTCGGCGATGCGCTCGGCGTGCTGCTGACCGCACCGCTGCTGCTGTCGCGCCGACCGTCGCGCCCGGCCGACGCCAGACTTCGTATGTCGATCGAGGCAACGGTCTGGCTGCTGGCGACAGGCGCGGGCATCTGGCTGGTGTTCCAAGTGGCGCAGTCGACGGTGTTGCGACCCTACGTGCTGCTGCCGCTGCTGCTGTGGGCAGCGATCCGCTTCGGCGTGTTCGGCGCTGCCGTGGCAACCACCTTGCTGTCCGTGTTCGGCGTCGCACTCACAGTGCGTGGCTATGGTCCGTTCGGCGCGCTCGACGCCGACGCACGCATCCTGATCCTGCAACCGCAGCTGACCATTTTCGGCCTGACGACGCTGCTCGTCGGGGTGTTGTTCCGCGAGCAGCAGCAGGCGGTGGGTGCGTTGCGTCAGGCGAACCTGCGGCTCGAGGAGCGCATTGCCGAGCGCACGGCGGCAGTGACCGCGAGCGAGGCGCGGGCACGTAGCCGCCTGGAGGAACTCGAGTTCATCTACGCCAACGCACCGGTGGGTCTGGGTGTGCTGGATGCCGACCTGCGGTTCCTGCGCATCAACGAGCGCCTGGCGGAAATGAATGGCCTGCCGATCGAGGCTCACATCGGCTACACGGTGCGCGAGATCGTGCCGGCGATGGCCGACACCACCGAGCCGCTGCTGCGCGAAGTGCTGCGCACCGGTGAGGCCAAGCTTGACGTCGAAGTCACGGGACAGACGCCCGCACAACCCGGGGTGCCGCGCATCTGGATCGAGCACTGGCTGCCGGTGCACGACGATCGGGGCCGCGTGGTGGCGGTCAACATGGTCTGCGTGGAGGTGACGGAGCAGCGCCGCACCGAGGCCGCGTTGCGCGAGAGCGAACGGCGTTTCCGCAAGTTCTCCGACCTGATGGACGGCGTGCTGTGGATGCGCGACATCGTGCAAGACCGCGTGCTGTTTGCCAGCCAGGCGTTCGAAACACTGTGGGGTCGCACGCGCGACGAGTTGGGTCGCAACGCCGATACGTGGTGGGAAGGCGTCCATCCCGAGGATCGCGAGCGGGTGGAAAAGTCGTTCTTTCGCGACGTCGCCATCGGCACCTACGAAGCCGAATATCGCGTGCTGCGCCCCGATGGCAGCGTGCGCTGGGTGCGCGACCGCGGCTTTCCGGTGCACGACGACGCCGGCAACCTGGCGTATGTCGCCGGCATCGCCGACGACATCACCGCCGATCGCAGCGCACGCGAGGAGCTTGCCTACAGCGAGAAGCGGTTCAGGTTGGCGGCGCGCGCGGCTCAGGGCATGGTGTACGAGTGGGACAAGCCAAGCGACCGGGTGTGGCGTTCGGAAGGGCTGCTCCATCTGCTCGGCTTCCATCCGGCCGACGTTGCGGCGACAACCGCGTGGTGGCGCGACCGCGTCGCACCCGAGCACATGGAACGGATCGTCGTGTCGTTCGAACGCATGGTGCAATCTGGCGAGGACCTGTTCGAGGTGGAGTACCGCATCCAGCATCGCAATGGCCAGTGGATCGACGTCTGGGAGCGCAGCTTCGTCGAGCGCGACAACGAAGGCAACGTGTGCCGGGCGATCGGCAACGTGGTCGACATGACGGAACGCAAGCGTGCGCAGGCCGCCATCGCCGCCAGCGAAGAGCGCCTGCGCGTGGCGGCCGATGCGTTGCAGGGCGTCGTCTACGACTGGAACCTTGCCACCGACGCGGTGGTGCGCTCCGACGGCCTGGAGACGCTGCTGGGGTTCAAGCCGGACGAGGTGCCGGCCCACATGGGCTGGTGGCGCGCGCGAATGCACCCGGAGGACGAGCAGCGTGTCTTTGCGCAGATCAAGCAGGCAGCGGCCCGCGGCGAGTTGCGCGTGGAAAGCCAGTTCCGCATCCGACATCGAGACAACCACTGGGTTTGCGTGCTCGATCGCAGTTGGCTGCAGGTCGACGCCCGCGGTCGACTGGCACGGGTGATCGGCAGCGCGATGGACATGACCGATCGTCAACGCTCGGAAGCGGCGCTGACGGCGTTGGCCGACGCCGGCCGCCTGCTTGGCCAGCAGCTGGACGCAGAAAGCGCCTGCCGGACGCTGATCGCCGCCGTGGTGCCGCGGCTGGCCGACATTGCCGCGGTGTGGCTGCCCCGGCATGCGAAGTCCGCCCTGCTGGTGGTGCGGCATGTTGATCCTGCGTGCGAGTCGCAGGCGGCCGAGCTTGCCAGCCGCGAGTTTCCGCTCAAGCGCGAGGGCTCGGCGATGGACCGCGCGCTGCGCGGCGAAGCCGTGCTCGTGGAGCAGATCGACGATCGCTCGGAGGCGGAGATCGACGCCCTGCCGGTGCTGGCCCGCCTACATCTGGGCGTGCGCTCGGCCCTGCTGCTGCCGCTGACCGCCCGGGGCGAGACGCTCGGCGTGCTGGCCATGGCCCTGGCCGGCAGTGACGAACATGCGGGCCGTCACTATGGCGCCGCCGATTTGACGATCGCCACCGAATTGGCACGACGCGGCGCCCTGGCGATCGACAACGCGCAACTTCACGAGACCACCCAGCGCGCGCTGATGCAGTTGCAGGTGCAGGATCGGCGCAAAACCGAGTTCCTGTCGATGCTGGCGCATGAGCTGCGCAATCCGCTGACGCCGATCCGCAATGCAGCCGAAGTGCTCGGCGCGCTGGCCCAAGGCCAGCCGCAGTACCAGCAGATCGCCGACGTACTGCGGCGGCAGACGCACAAGATGGCGCGCCTGATCGACGATCTGCTCGACATGGCGCGCATCACCCACGGCAAGGTGAAGCTGGAGCGCATCAACGTCGATCTGATCGACATCGTCAACCAGGCGGCCGACACGCTGCGGCAGCAGGCAGCGGCGCGCGAGCAGACGATCAACGTCAAGCTGCCGAGCCATCCGGTGTGGGTCCACGCCGATGCCCTGCGTCTCGAACAGGTGCTCATCAATCTGCTATCCAACGCCTGCAAGTTCGGCGACCACGGCGACGCGCTCGAACTGACGCTGGAGGCCAACGACCATGAGGCGATCGTCTTCGTGCGCGATCACGGTACCGGCATCACGCCTGCGCTGCTGCCCCACGTGTTCGACCTGTTCACCCAGGACGAACGCACGCCCGATCGCAAGCATGGCGGCCTGGGCATCGGCCTAGCCCTGGCGCGCAGCCTGGTGCAGATGCACGGCGGCCAAGTCGACGCGCACAGCACCGGGCCCGGCGACGGGGCGACCTTCGTGCTGCGGCTACCGGTGGTCAAGGGGCCCGGCGTGGCGAGGATCAGTGCACCGACCGCCGCGCCAACGCCGGCCGCCCCGACGCGCGTGCTGATTGCCGAAGACAACGCCGACGCCGCCGACACCCTGGCCCTGTTGTTGCGCGGCGCCGGCTACACCGTGCAGGTGGCGCGCAGCGGACCGGAGGCGGTGGCACTGGCGAGCGAGTTCCGACCCCAAGTTGTCCTGCTGGACATCGGCCTGCCGGGCATGGATGGATTTCAGGTGGCGGCGCGGTTGCGGCTGGCCAAGGCCACCGCGCACGTGCTGATCGCCGCGGTGAGCGGCTATGGCGACGCCGATTCCAAGCGCAAGGCACACGCGGTCGGCATCGACGAGTACTTCGTCAAGCCGCTCGATACCTTTGCACTGCTGCGGCTGCTCGACGGCCGCGTCCGCGCCGAAGCGGCGTAGCGGCGTAGCGGCGTAGCGGCGTAGCGGCAGCGAACGCCGCGCTCAGCGGTAGTTCAGGCCCATCGCGTCGCGCACGTCGCGCATCGTCTCCTGAGCGACGGTTCGCGCCCGCGCACAGCCGTCATCGACGATCTGGCGCAACCGCTGCGGCTCCTCCAGATACGGCTGTGCACGCTCGCGCCACGGCAGCTGCTCGGCCAGCATCGCATCGATCACCGGCTGCTTGCAGTCGAGGCAGCCGATGCCGGCGCTGGTGCAGCCCTTCACCACCCAGTCGCGCGTGGCCTCATCGCTGTAGACCTTGTGCAACTGCCAGACCGGGCACTTTTCCGGGTTGCCCGGATCGGTGCGGCGCACGCGCCGGCCGGCGCCTCGCGCATCAGGATGGCATTGCCGTAGCTCTTGCTCATCTTGGTGCCGTCGGTGCCGGGCAGGCGCAGCACCTCGGTGTGCAGGGCCTGCGGCTCCACCAGGATGCTCTTGCCGCTGCCCTTGAAGTGGCCGGAGAGCAACTCGGTGTCGGCGGCAGTCCAGCCGCTCACGGTCACGGACGCTTTCTTCAGCACACCCTCGGCCTTGCCCAGCGCGTCGGCGGCACCTGTCTCGCCAAAGACCTTGCGCTGCTTCTCGAAGTAGCGCTGGTCGTCCTTGGCCAGCTTGGCCAACGCGGCGGTGACGAGGGCGTCGAAGTCGCGGCTGCGGCCGTACAGATTGTTGAATCGGCGTGCGACCTCGCGCGTGAGCTCGACATGCGAGCTCTGGTCCTCGCCCACCGGCACGTAGGTCGCCTTGTAGATCAGGATGTCGGCCGCCTGCAGCAGCGGATAGCCGAGAAAGCCGTAGGTGGCCAGATCGCGGCCCTTGAGCTTGTCGATCTGGTCCTTGTAGGTCGGCACGCGTTCGAGCCAGCCCAGCGGCGTGCCCATCGCCAGCAAGGTGAACAGTTCCGCGTGCTCGGGCAGCCGGCTCTGCAGGAAGATCGTGCAGCGCTCAGGGTCGAGGCCGGCGGCGATCCAGTCGACCACCATCTCGTAGACATAGCGCCCCATGACGTCGCGCTCTTCGTAATGCGTGGTCAGCGCATGCCAGTCGGCGACGAAGAAGAAGCACTCATGCTCGTGCTGCAGGCGCACCCAGTTTTTCAGCGCGCCATGGTAGTGGCCGAGGTGCATGGCGCCCGTGGGACGCATGCCGGAGAGGACGCGGTTCGACACCATGGTCTTTCGAGATCTAGAGAAACGCGGAGACGATCGACTGCCCGAGTTGCAGGAACGGGCGCAGCAGGGTACTGAGCGCGCCGGTCACCAGCAGGCCGATGATGATGAACATCCCGTAGGGCTCGATGCGGGCGAACTGATAGGCCAGCTTGTTCGGCAGCAGCCCGACGGCGATGCGGCCGCCATCGAGCGGCGGGATCGGAAGCAGGTTGAGCGCCATGAATACGAGGTTGACCTGCACCCCGGCGTTGGCGACGAGATAGAAGAACTCCTCTTGCACGCCCGCGAGCATCAACACCTTGGCGAACAGCACCCAGGCAATGGCCATCGCCAGGTTGGCCCCGGGGCCGGCGGCGGACACCCACACCATGTCCTGCTTGGGGCGACGCAGGCTCCCGAAGTCCACCGGCACCGGCTTGGCCCAGCCGAACATGAAGCCGGACAGCGTCACCATCACCAGCGGAACGATGACGGTGCCGATCGGGTCGATGTGGCGCAGCGGGTTAAGCGAGATGCGGCCGGCAACGAACGCGGTGTTGTCGCCGAACAGGCGGGCGACGTAGCCGTGGGCGGCTTCGTGCAGCGTGATCGCAAACAGGACCGGGATCGCATAGACGGTGATGATCTGAACGACGTTTTCCATCCGCCGAGTCTACCGGCGCCGCACCCTTCACCCGGTGCGGGTGCTCAGCCGAGGCCGAGCGGCTCCAGGCTGCCGCGGCCGTGCCGCACCAGCACGGCTTCCTTGCCGGTGAGGTCGACGATGGTGGTCGGCTGGATGCCGCAGGCGCCGGCATCGACGATGAAGTCGATGTCGTTGCCCAGGCGCTCGGCGATGTGGTCGGCATCGTTGAGCGGCAGTTCGTCGCCGGGCAGGATCAAGGTGGTCGAAATGAGCGGCTGTTCGAGGACTTCGAGCAACCCGAGGGCCGCTGGATGATCAGGGATACGGATGCCGATCGTCTTGCGCGACGGATGCGACAAGCGGCGCGGCACTTCCTTGGTCGCTTCGAGGATGAACGTGTACGGCCCCGGCGTGACCTGCTTGATCATCCGGTACTGGGTGTTGTCGACCTTGGCGTAATTGGCGATCTCCGACAGATCGCGACACAGCAGCGTCAGGTGATGGCGCTCGTCGACACCGCGAATCCGCCGCAACCGGTCGGCAGCGGGCTTGTCGTCCAGGTGGCACACCAGCGCGTAGCTGGAGTCGGTCGGCAGCGCACCCACGCCCCCATGGTCGATCAGCTGCTCGGCCTGTCGCAGCAGCCGCAGTTGCGGATTGAGCGGGTGAACCGTGAAGCGTTGCGCCATGAGTGAGCCTGGAAAGTCAGCAGTACCGGTGCCACACCGGCGTCAGATCGCGCGGCAACGCGGCGGCCGCACCGAGTTCGGCATTCGATTCACCGGGACCGTGAAAGTCGCTGCCGCGCGAAGCTTCGAGTCGAAAATCGCGCGCCATCTGCGCAAAGCGCCGCCGGTCGTCGGCGCTGTGGTTGCTGGTGGACACCTCGACCGCCACGCCGCCCGCTTCGCAGAACTGCTCGAACAGCGCCCACAGCTCGGTGGCGCTGAGCTTGTAGCGCGCCGGGTGCGCCAGGATCGGCACACCCCCCGCGTCACGGATCCAGCGCACCGCCTCGGCCAGTCCTGCCCAGCGGTGCGGCACGAAGCCCGGCTTGCCTTCGACCAGAAACCGACCGAACACTTCGCGCGTGTCGCCGCACACCCCGCGCTCCACCAGGTAGCGCGCAAAATGGGTGCGCGAGACCAGATCGATGTTGCCCGCGTACTTGAGGGCGCCCTCGAGCGTGTCGGCGATGCCGGCTGCCGCCAGACCATCAGCCATTTGCTGCGCCCGACGCAGGCGACCGGAACGCGTGTGTGCGAGGCCGTCGAGCAAGGCCTGGTTGTTCGGATCGATGCCCAGGCCAACGATGTGGATCGTATGGCCGGCGAAGGTGACCGACACCTCGACCCCGGCCACGAAGCGCAGACCGAGCGCAGTGGCGGCCACCTGCGCCTCGCCGATACCGCTGACGACGTCATGATCGGTCAGCGCGAACAGTTGCACGCCATGCTGATGCGCGCGCTGAACCAGCGCGCGCGGCGTCAAGGTGCCATCGGAGTAGATCGAATGCGCGTGCAGGTCGGCATTCACGTCGTGCGGTTGGACCGTCATGGCGGCAATTGTAAGGTCCGACATCGGTCGGGGCCGATCCCGCCCGGGGCCTGCGCGCGGCTGCTCAGTCGGGCAGCGCGTCGACAAATGACTCGATCAAGCGCGCCAAGGCGTGTGGCTGGTCGTGATGCAGCATGTGCCCGGCCTCGGCGACGATCGCCCGTTGCATCCGCGGCAACAGCGCAAGCCGACGCTCGACCTCCGCCGCGTCGCCCGCCCACTTGTGCGCATCGGTGGCATCGCCCTCCACCCACAGCAGCGGCGCCACTATCTGCTGCCAGCAGGCCTGCACCTCGGCCCAGCGATACAGCACCGGGTTGACCAGCCGATGCGCCGGGTCGCCGGCAACACGCCAGCGCCTCTGCCCTTCGGCCGGCGCAGTCGGCACCGACCAGTGCGGCGCGAGAAAATCCGCCTGCGCCTGCGTCAGTCGGCCGTTGGTCCGGCGCAGCCGCGCCGACACCTCGTCGAGCGACGCGTAGTCACGCAGGCCGGGCGGTGCCTTCAGTTCGTCCATCCACTGCGCAAAGCGCGCCGGTGCGCGCTCGGGCGGCGTGTCGCGCAGGCCGAAACCTTCCAGATTGATCACCGCGCGCACCCGCGCCGGGCGGATGCCGGCATACATCATCGCGATGTTGCCGCCCATGCTGTGGCCCACCAGGATCACCGGCGTGGGGCCGACCAGCGCATCAAGCAGCAGGTCAAGATCGGCCAGGTAATCGGGGAACCAGTAGCAGTCGCCCGGTCCGCCATCGGACAACCCGAAGCCGCGCCAGTCGGGGGCGATCACCGCGCGCTCCTGCGCGAACGCGTCGACGACGAACTGGAACGAGGCTGACACGTCCATCCACCCGTGCAGCATCACCAGCGGCACGCCGCCCGCCGGCCCCCAGCTGCGTACGTGATACCGCAGTCCGCGCAGCGGGACGTGACGCGAGGAAGACGGACGACGCACCGGGTAGGTCATTGCAGCCACGCCGTGATGAGAAGATCATGCAGACGCGCACGATAGCGAACCCGCCGAGCGCGCCGCCTCAGGAAAGACGCATGCACGACCACTATCCCGAGCTGTACCGCTCGTACCGCTGGCAGGTGCCGGCCGAGTTCAACATCGCCGAGGTCTGCGGCCGACGTTGGGCGGCGGAGTCGTCGCGCGTGGCGATCTACGCGCAGGACGACGAGGGTGGCCACGCCGTGTTCACCTACGCCGCGCTGGCGGCCGATGCGAACCGGTTGTCCAATGCGCTGGCCGCCCTCGGCGTCAGGCGCGGCGATCGCGTGGCGATCGTGCTGCCACAGCGGGCGGAGACCGCGATCGCGCACTTGGCGATTTATCAGCTCGGCGCGGTGGCGATGCCGCTGTCGATCCTGTTCGGCCCGGACGCCCTGGAGTATCGGCTGCAGGACAGCGCCGCCGTCGCGGCGATCTGCGATGACAACATCGCCCAGACGCTGCTTGGCCTGCGTGCGCAGTGTCCGGCACTGCGCGAAGTGATCACCCTCGGCATGCATGTCGACGGCGCGCACGCGTGGAGCCGGCTGCTGGTGCGCAGCGGCGATAACTTCGCGCCGGTGAAGACGCAGGCGCGCGATCCTGCGGTGCTCATCTACACCAGCGGCACCACCGGCCCACCGAAGGGCGCACTGATCCCGCATGCCGCGCTGATCGGCAACCTGCCTGGTTTCGTCGCCTCGCAGGACTGGTTCCCGCAGCGCGGCGACGTGTTCTGGTCCCCGGCCGACTGGGCCTGGACCGGCGGCCTGATGGATGCGCTGCTGCCCACGCTGTACTTCGGCTTTCCCATCGTCGGCTACAAAGGCCGCTTCACGCCCGAAAAGGCGCGCGAGCTGGTCGAACGCTACGGCGTCACCAATGCGTTCCTGTTCCCCACGGCGCTGAAGATGATGATGCGCTCGCCCGCCTGGCACGACACGCGCGGCAAGCTCAAACTGCGCGCCATCATGAGCGCCGGCGAGTCGGTCGGCAGTGCGGTGTTCGAGTGGACCCGCGAGGCGCTCGGCATCACCGTCAACGAAATGTTCGGCCAGACCGAGATGAACTACATCGTCGGCAACTCGCAGCAAAAATGGCCGGCGCGCGCCGGGGCGATGGGCCGCCCCTACCCCGGCCATCGCGTCGCGGTGATCGACGAGGCCGGCGACGAAGTGCCCGTTGGCGCCGTCGGCGAGGTGGCGATGAACCGCCTCGACATCCACGGCGACCCGGATCCGGTGATGTTCCTCGGCTACTGGAACAACCCGCGCTCCACGGAGCGCAAGTTCACCGGCAACTGGTGTCGCACCGGCGACCTCGCCTCGCGCGATGCCGATGGCTACCTCTGGTATCAGGGCCGCGCCGATGACGTGTTCAAGGCGGCCGGCTACCGCATCGGGCCGAGCGAGATCGAGAACTGTCTGGTCAAGCATCCGGCGGTGGCCAATGCGGCGGTCGTGCCCAAGCCGGACGCCGAACGCGGCGCGGTGGTCAAGGCGTTCATCGTGCTCAGCGATGCGTACCGCTTCAAGGGCGACAGTGCCTTGGTGGCCGAATTGCAGGCGCATGTGCGCGGCAAGCTCGCGCCGTACGAATACCCGAAGGAGATCGAGTTCATCGACCAATTGCCGATGACGACCACCGGCAAGGTGCAGCGCAAGGTGTTGCGCGAACTCGAAGCCGGACGGGCCGCCGACCGGCCCGCGGCGTCAGGCAGCGGGGGTTGACGGGCGCTCGCCGACCAGCATCTTGCCGACGGTCGCGCACACGCTGACGCCGTGCTGGTTGAGTGCCACGCCTTCGCAGGCAACGATGCCACCGCCATGGCGCGGCTTCGGCTCGAGTGCAACGACCGTCCAGGTGATCGTCAGGTCGTCGCCGATACGTACCGGCGCCAGAAAGCGTGCGTTGTGCTCGAGGTAACCAAGAGCCGTGCCGGCGTAGACCATCCCCAGTTCGGCGCCCATTAACGCCGATGTGATGACGCCGTGCAGGATGCGTCCGCCGAAACGCGAGGCGCGCGCAAACGACTCGTCGACATGCAGCGGGTTGAAGTCACCGATCAGACGGGCGCCTTCGCTGACGTGCGCTTCGGTGATGGTCACACGGCGGGTGTAGAGATCGCCAATGCGCACCGCCGAGTACGGGGTGCCGATCGGGACGCGCTCAGTCTGCGGAGCGCCTTCAAAGGGACGATTGGATGAGGGTGGCGGCAGTTGTGTCATGCCACCGATTCTGACCCGACTTAGCCAGACCGGCGAGCTTCAGCTATGGCACCGGCCGGCAGAGCCCCTGTCGCAACGGCGGTCGCTTCGGCGGTAACGCCCGCCTGAAACCTTAGGCAACAACGCGTTCGGCGCGCGGCGGCTCCAAAGACGAGTTGAGCGCCCGGCTCATGCCCAGGGCCAGCAGCCGTTCACGGCCGTCGGGGTCGGCGTCGATCAGCGCCGCCACCACGGTGCTCGACAGCGCCCGATAGCGATAGCGGTTGTCGCCTTCGGGCAGTTCACGCCAGCCTTGTGCGACCAGCCATTGCCACAGGTCCCGGCTGAAGCCGGCTTGCACGGTCAGGCGGAACTGGTTGCAGCACAGCGTGGAGCCGATCGGCGGCAGCCGCCGGGAGGGTTTGGCATCACGCTTGATGCGACGTAGCGACGCGATGGGCGACGAGAACAGCCGAGCCAGATTCATGTGCAGCAACCTCCAGACAGTTGCCCACTGTATCGACGCCGCCTGCGTGAAAGAATCCCGTCTCCGGGGATCACGTCCCCCTTCACACGGACTAGCGGAAGTTCGAGCGGTGCCGAGGAAGTCAGCTGCCGCGCCGCGCTGGCGTGACATGGCGCGCGTCGGCAATGGCGGCGATCAAGACGGCCTCACGCTGGTCGGCCGCAGCGTCGATCAGCATCGTCACCCAACTGCTAGGGATATCCCGGTAGCCGCGACGATCCGGACGGAACGTCGCTTCCCGCCACCCTTGCTCGAGCAGCCAGTTCCACAAATCCTGGCTGAGGCCGGCCTGCACGACCATGCGCAGGTCGTCACGCACGATGCGTGCACCGAGCGATGGCCTCAAGGACCGGCGCGGGCGGGACCGCTCGCGCCGAATACCAAAGATGTTGCGAAACTGATTGCGGACGTTGAGAACCACTGAATCCATGCCCCTGATGCGCGGCGGATGATGCCGGCGAGTCCTACCTTCCGGCATCCCTTACACGGGCGACGAAGCACCGACGCCGCCCGGCACGGCATTGTCCGGGTCATTGGGCAGCATTGACAACTCTTCGGGCAGGAAACCGGCGCGGCGTCTTGCTTCGAGATTGAACGGTCCACGCATGCGCGGTGCGCCGAACTGCACCGAAAGTTGTTCGTAGCGCAACAGCGGATCGCTGTCGCGTGCGGCACACAAATGGTGAAACCAGCGATTGCCAATCGCCACGTGACCAATCTCGTCACGCAGGATCACATCGATGATGCGGGCGCCGGCGTGGTCGCCGATCGAGACCAGCTTGCTGCGCACCTGCGGCGAGGCATCCAGGCCACGCGCCTCCAGGGTGCGCGGCACCAGCGCCATGCGCGCCAAGACGTCGTCGCGGGTGCGCTCGGCCATCTGCCACAGCCCATCGTGCGCCGGCAGGTCGCCATAGCGGCAGCCCTGCAGCGCCAGATGGTCCACCAACAGGCTGAAGTGCTCGGCCTCCTCAGCCGCGACCTGCAGCCAGTCGCGGTAGTAGGCATCGGGCAGGCCGGCGAACCGCCAGCAGGCGTCCAGCGCCAGGTTGATCGCGTTGAACTCGATGTGCGTCAGTGCGTGCAGCAGACCGGCGTGCCCTTGCGCGGTGCCGACCGCGCGCTGTGGCACGTCCTTGGCCGACACCAGCAAGGGACGTGAAGGCCGCCCCGGCAGACCCGCGGGCGCCTCGATGCGGCGCTCGGCATCGATGGGCAGGTCGGCAGCGGCCAATGCCCGCACCGCCGTCACCTTGGCCACCGGTTCGGTCAGGCACAGCGCAGCCAGCGCACCGGCGCGCAATTCGGTGCAGCGATCGAGCGTCGATGCCGCGTCCGATGCGGCGGACCCGGTCATCTCAGCGCGCTGCCGCGGTCGCCTGTCCGGCGGTTGGCACCACCAGTTCGGCGCTGACACGCCGATGCGCGTGTTCCACATGGTCGGTGATCAGGCGGGCGGCCAGCGCGGCGTCGCCCTGGGCGATCGCATCGAGGATCCCGGCATGCTCTTTCCATACCTTCTGTGTGAAGCGCGGCAGCTTGAGCACCTCGCCCATCGAACGGCGCAGATGCTGCCAGTGCAACTGCATGGACTCGATCACCAGCGGGTTGCCGCTGGCCTGATAGATGAAGTTATGGAAGTCGATGTCCGCCTGCAGCGTGGCGCGGGCGTCGCCCGCGGCGGCCACCCGCTTGCCCGCCGCCACCAGCGCGCGCCCGCGCGCCAATAGCTCGGGCGTCATGCGCTGCGCAGCCAACGATGCCGCCAGCGGCTCGACCGCCGCGCGGAACTCGTAGATCGCATCGAAGCGACGGCGATCGGCCGGCGCCACCTGCAGGCCACGCCGGCCGTGCTCGATCAGGAAGCCTTGCGACCGCAGCCAGCCGAGTGCCGTCATCACCGGCTGGCGCGAGACCTGCAGGCGGGCGGCGACCTCGTCCTGGGTGATGCGTTCGCCGGCTGCAAGCGACCCGTCGCAGATGGCATCGAGGATGCTGTCGTACACCTGCTCGACCAGCGACTTCTGCGGTTCAAGCGACTTGATGGACATCGCGGTCATGGGGGCTCGAAATGTTGCGCTGCAGTTTGACAGTCTTGACCATCGACGTTGAAACTGCATTCTGTATACGGTATGCAATTTGCACAAGCCCCGCCACGTCGCGTTCTCAGCAAGGATTTCCATGAGCACTCCCCCGATCCGCGTTCTGCTCGCCAAGGTCGGTCTCGACGGCCATGACCGCGGCGTCAAGGTCGTCGCCCGCACCTTGCGCGATGCCGGCATGGACGTCATCTACTCCGGACTGCACCGCACCGCGGACGAAGTCGTCGCCACCGCGATCCAGGAAGACGTCGACGTGCTTGGCGTCAGCCTGCTCTCGGGAGTGCAGCTCACCGTGTTCCCCAAGATCTTCAAGCTGCTGGGCGAACGGCAGGCCAACGACATCATCGTCGTGGCCGGCGGCGTGATGCCCGACGAAGACGTGGTGGAACTGAAGAAGATGGGCGTGGCCGAGGTGCTGCTGCAGGACACACCGCCGCAGGCCATCATCGACACGCTCACGCGCCTGGTCGAGCAGCGCGGCCCGCGCTGACCTGCATTGATTTCACATCCAATGCGCTGCCCACCACGGCAGCTGACCGGAGACAGCCGCGATGGCGCTGATGGAACAGTGGTCCTTCCCTACTCAGTACAATGAGGCCTACCTGCCGCCGGCCGACAGCCGCTACTGGTTCCCGGTGCGCGAGACGATGCCGGCCGCCGAACGCGAGCGCGCGATCCTCACGCGCCTGCAGGAGGTCTGTCGCTACGCCTATGACCATGCGCCTTTTTACCGACGCAAGTGGGACGAAGCGGGCTTTCACCCAAGCCAGCTCAAGTCGCTGGAAGACTTCGAGTCGCGCGTGCCGGTGGTGAAGAAGGCGGATCTGCGCAGTTCGCAGGCCGCGCATCCGCCGTTTGGCGACTATCTGTGCGTGCCCGGCGAGGAGGTGTTCCACATTCATGGCACCAGCGGCACCACGGGCCGCCCCACCGCCTTCGCCGTCGGCCGCAACGACTGGCGCACGATCGCCAACGCCCACGCGCGAATCATGTGGGGCATGGGCATGCGTCCGGGCGACATGATCTGCGTGGCCGCGGTGTTCAGTCTGTACATGGGCAGTTGGGGCGCGCTGGCCGGGGCCGAGCGTCTGCACGCGCGTGCGTTTCCGTTCGGCGCCGGTGCGCCGGGCATGAGCGCACGGCTGGTGCAGTGGCTGCACGCGATGAAGCCCGCCGCGTTCTACGGCACGCCGAGCTATGCGATCCACCTGAGCGAGGTGGCGCGCGAGGAAAAGCTCAACCCGCGCGACTTCGGCCTGCGCTGCCTGTTCTTCTCGGGCGAGCCCGGTGCGTCGGTGCCGGGCGTGAAGGACCGCATCGAGGACATCTACGGTGCCAAGGTCTATGACTGCGGCTCGATGGCCGAGATGTCGCCGTTCATGAACGTGGCCGCAAGCCAAGAGAGCCATCAGGGCATGCTGTGCTGGCAGGACATCATCTACACCGAAGTGTGCGACGCGGTGAAGTTCGAGCGCGTGCCCTACGGCGAGCGCGGCACGCCGGTGTACACGCACCTGGAGCGCACGAGCCAGCCGATGATCCGGCTGCTCTCCGGCGATCTCACCCAGTGGGTCAACGAAGCGAATCCCTGTGGCCGCACCTATCCGCGGCTGCCGCAAGGAATCTTCGGCCGCATCGACGACATGTTCACGATTCGCGGTGAGAACATCTATCCGAGCGAGATCGACGCAGCGCTGAACCAGTTGCCGGGCTACGGCGGCGAACACCGCATCGTCATCACGCGCGATGCGGCGATGGACGAACTGCTGCTGCGCGTGGAACCGGCAGAGGGGCTGCACCGCAGCGGCACCCAAGCGCTCGACGCGTTCCGGCGCGAGGTCGCCCACAAGCTGCAGACCGTGCTCGGCATTCGCACCAAGGTCGAAATCGCCGCGCCTGGCAGCATCGCCCGCACCGATTTCAAGGCGCGTCGCGTGATCGATGATCGCGAAGTGTTCCGCAGCCTCAATGCGCAATTGCAGCGCGGCACCTAGGCGGGCGGCATGAGTTACATCCCGTCGCTGACGCTGCTCGAGCAAGTCGTTGCAGGGAACATCCGCGCGGCTGGGCGGATGATCTCGCGAGCGGAGATCGGCGTAACTGAGGCCCGCCCCGCGCTGGCGCAGATCTATCGGCGCGCGGGGCAGGCGCACGTCATCGGCCTGACCGGCGTGCCCGGCAGCGGCAAGTCGACGCTGGTGGCGCGCCTAACCGCTGCGTTGCGCGCGCGCGGCGAACGCGTGGGGATCGTTGCGGTCGACCCATCGAGCCCGTATTCCGGCGGCGCGATCCTTGGCGACCGCATCCGCATGACCGAACTGGCGACCGACCCGGATGTCTTCATCCGCAGCATGGCCACTCGCGGAGCCACCGGCGGAATGGCGCGCGCCGCGCTCGACGCGGTGGACATCCTCGACGTGGCCGGCTTTCGCACGATCATCATCGAGACCGTGGGTGTGGGCCAGGACGAAGTGGAGATCGCGCTGGCCTCCGACACCACCGTCGTCGTGTCCGCGCCCGGCTTAGGCGACGAGATCCAGGCGATCAAGGCCGGCATCCTGGAGATCGCCGACATCCACGTGGTCAGCAAGTGCGATCGCGACGATGCGAACCGCACGCTCACCGATTTGAAGCAGATGCTCACGCTGGGCGTCATGGGCGGAGCGCATGCCGTGAGCAAGCCGGCGTGGCAGGTACCCGTGGTCGGCGTCAGCGCCTACACGGGCCAAGGCATCGACGACCTGCTGACGCGCATCGTCCAGCACCGCGACGTGCTTGCCGCCACCGATCTCGGCCTGCAGCGGCGCCGCCGCGTGGCCGCCTTCCGGCTGGAGAAGACGGCGCAGACGATGCTGCTCGAACGCTTTTCCAGCGCGGCCCGCGATGTCGCCCCGCCGCTGGCCGACACCCTCGCCCTGCGCGGCACCGATCCCTACGCCGCCGCGCACACCCTGATCGCACGATCGCTACGCAAGGAGTACGCCGATGACCTGGCTTGATCCGAACCTCACCGACAAGCTCGAGCGCGAACGCGCGGAGTGGGAGGCCAACGAAGTCGCGTCGTTCCTGAAGAAGCAGGCCGAGCGCAAGGAGCAGTTTTTCACGATCGGCGACTTTTCGGTCAAGCGCGTCTACACCGCGGCTGATATCGCCGCGACGCCGGTCGAGGACATCGGCCTGCCCGGCCGCTATCCGTTCACGCGCGGCCCGTATCCGACGATGTACCGCAGCCGCACCTGGACCATGCGGCAGATCGCCGGCTTCGGCACCGGCGAAGACACGAATGGGCGCTTCAAGTACCTGATCGCGCAGGGCCAGACCGGCATCAGCACGGACTTCGACATGCCCACGCTGATGGGCTACGACTCCGACCATCCGATGAGCGAGGGCGAGGTCGGCCGCGAAGGCGTGGCGATCGACACGATGGCCGACATGGAGGCGCTGCTTGCCGACATCGACCTGGAAAAGATTTCGGTGTCGCTGACGATCAACCCCACCGCCTGGATCCTGCTGGCGATGTACGTGGCGCTCGCCGAGCAGCGCGGCTACGACCTCAACCGGCTGTCGGGCACGGTGCAGGCCGACATCCTCAAGGAGTACATGGCGCAGAAGGAGTACATCTATCCGATCGCCCCGAGCGTGCGCATCTGCCGCGACATCATCACCTACAGCGCCAGGCACCTGAAGC
>LNFM01004437.1_pt1 | contig 25839 bp, 19 predicted proteins | sample 596031 | NCBI WGS metagenome assembly LNFM01 (sample SAMN04254537, study PRJNA301005) | activated carbon metagenome | isolation source: dual media filters at the Ann Arbor, Michigan drinking water treatment plant | place: USA: Ann Arbor | reverse complement strand
GGGGTCGTCCGGTGAGTCCGGCGAGTCGGGGACGTCCGGCGAGTCGGGGCGCTCCGGTGAGTCGGGTCGCTCCGGCGAGTCGGGTGGTGCCGGCGAGTCCGGCAGGCCCAGCCGCGGCGAGTCCGAGCGACGCGCCCGCTGGCGCAACGAGGCCGAGAGCCTCTCCGAGCGCCTGCGCGGCGGCGAGTCGGGCGGGCCCCGCTCCGAGCTCCGCGAGCTCGCCGAGCGCATGCGCGAGCGCAGCGGCTCGGGCTCCCTCGAGCGCGACCTCGAGCGCGCCCTCGAGGACGTCGAGCGCGCCCGCTCGAAGCAGTTCGACGAGATGAACAAGGGCGAAGGCGAAGGCGAGGGCGAAGGCGAAGGCGAAGGCGAAGGCGAAGGCGAAGGCGAAGGCGAAGGCGAAGGCGAGGGCAAGGGCGAAGGCAAGTCCGGCCGCGGCAGCGCGCGCACCGGCCGGCCCAGTGGCAAGCCGGGCCCCGGGGGCGGTCGCGGCAGCGATCGCTACGGCGACGTCACGCCCCCGCCCGACGCGAGCCGCGGCCCGGCCGAGGAGGTCGACGCCCAGGCCGCAGGCCCGATGCGCGGCGCGGTCCGCTACATCCAGCGCATGGCGCAGGGCCAGCGACCCGGCCCCGAGTTCCGCGACGTCCACCGCGAGTACGAGGAGATCGCCGAGGCCGCGGTCCGCCGCGAGCAGATCCCGCTCACGCGCCGCGACTACATCCGCAGCTACTTCGAGGCCGTGCGCCCCGACTGAGTTCCTCCCCGCGCGCACGAGCGCGTCCCCTTGGCTCCTCCCCCCGCCGTCGCCATGAACACCGCCATCCCCACCACCGCGCCGACCCCCGCCGCCACCGCGAGCGCCCCGACCGACGATCGCATCGCGCGGGCGCAGGATGCCCTCGGCGCGCTGAAGACCGAGATCGAGCGGCGCCTGTTCGGCCAGAGCAACCTCGTGCTGCAGGCGATCATCGGGCTGCTCACGCGCGGCAACATCCTCATCGAAGGTCAGCCCGGCCTGGGCAAGACACTGCTGGTGAAGGTGATGGCGGAGGCGATCGATCTCGAGTTCTCGCGCATCCAGTTCACGCCGGATCTCATGCCGGCGGACATCACCGGCAGCCAGACGCTGGTGCACGACGAGCACGGCCGCGCCCGCCTCGACTTCCGCGCCGGACCGATCTTCGCCAACCTCGTGCTCGCCGACGAGGTCAACCGCGCGACACCGAAGACCCAGTCGGCGCTGCTCGAGGCGATGCAGGAGCACGCGGTCACCGTCGGCGGTGTGCGCCGCCTCCTGCCCGAGCCCTTCTTGGTCGCCGCGACCCAGAACCCCATCGAGATGGAGGGCACCTATCCCCTGCCCGAGGCCCAGCTCGATCGTTTCCTGCTCAAGCTCGAGGTGGTGTTCCCGTCGTTCGAGGATCTCCGCGAGATCGGCCTGCGCACCACCGGACGCGCCGAGGACACCACGGCGCGCGCGATGGATCGGCAGACGATGATCGATCTCCAGAACCTCGTGCGCGACATCGTCGTCGCGCCCCACGTCGCCGAGTTCGCGGCCTCGCTGACGATGGCGACCCACCCCGAGTCGGCGAACTCCACGGCCGACGTGAAGCGCTTCGTCCGCTACGGCGCGAGTCCCCGCGCCATGCAGGCGCTCATCCTCGCCGGGCGCGCGTACGCCCTGCTGTGCGGGAGGGCCTGGGTCGCCGAGGACGACATCCGCGCCATCGCCCACCCGGTGCTGCGCCACCGCATGATCCCGAGCTTCGACGCGAAGCTCGAGGGCATCACGAACAACCGGCTCGTCGACGGCCTCATCGCCACCGTGCCCAACGTCCGCGCGGGTTGACGACGATGCGCGTCGATCGAGCCGCGCTGTCCCGCTTCGCCGCCCTGCGCCTGCGCGCACCGGGCCCGGCGACCGCATTGCAGCAGGGGGACCGCCGCTCGCCCTTCCGCGGCCGCGGCCTCGAGTTCGCGGACTTCCGCCCCTACGATCCCGGCGACGACCTCCGCCTGGTCGACTGGAACGTCTACTTCCGCCTCGGCGTCGCGCTCGTCCGGCAGTTCAACGAGGAGCGGAGCCTCTCGGTGAAGATCTGCCTCGACGTGAGCGCGTCGATGGGCTTCGGCACCCCACGCAAGGCCGACCACGCCGCGCAGCTCGCCGCGACCCTGGCGATGATCGCCCTGGGCCACCGCGACCCGGTGGTGCTCGCGTGCTTCGGCGGCGAGGACCGCGGCCTGCGCTCGCGCGCGGTCAACCTCGACGGCCTGCCCGAGCTGCTGCACCTGCTCGAGCGCACCGAGCCGGGCGGCCGCGGCGACGCCCACGGCCAGCTCGTCGCCCACCTCGGTGGCAGTCGGTGCGATCGCCTCGTGTTCGTCTCCGATCTGCTGCACGAGGAGGCCGAGCGCGACGCCCTGCTGCGGCTGTGCGCGGGCGCGTGCCCGCGGCCCGTGGTCCTGCACGTCGTGGGCGCCGACGAGCTCGAGCCCGATCTCGAGGACGTCGAGCGCGTGATCGATTCGGAGACCGGCGAGACGCTCGTCATCCGCGACGGCCGCGACGCGCAGGCCGACTACGCGCGCGCGCTCGCGACCTGGCTGGGGACGATCGAGGAGCGCTGCCGCGGCCTCGGCATCCAGTACGTGCGCACCGACGCGCGCCGCGGCGCGACCGAGCTCGTCCACGGCGATCTGTACCGCAAGCAGGTCGTCGAGCACATCGCCGGGGGCGCCGGATGACGCCCACCCTGCCCTGGGCCTTCGCGGCGCTGGTGCTCGCGGTCCCGCTGGTGGCCGCGTACCTGCACCGGCGTCGCCGCACCGACAAGCGCGTGCCGTCGGTGATCATCCTGCGGGCGATCGCCGGCACGTCGCGTCCGACCCGGCGCGCGTGGTCGCGGCCGCGACACCTCGTGTCGCTGGCGCTCGTGCTGCTGGCGCTCATCGGCCTCGTGGTCGCGTTGGCGGATCTCCGCGACGAAGACGATCGCCCGCGCGACTTCGTGGTCGTGCTCGACACCTCCGCGAGCATGGCGGCGAGCGACGGCGAGACCCGGCTGGCCCGCGGCGTCGAGGCGGTCGGCGACGCGCTCGAGTCCCTCCACGCCGGTGACCGCGTCGCGCTCGTCACCACGGGGGCGCAGAGCCTGGTCCGCATCGGACTCACCGAGGACCACGCCCGGGTGCTCGAGCTCGCGCGCACGGCGACCGCCGGTGGCACGAGCCAGGGCGCCGCGCGGGCGCTCCGCCTCGCCGACGCGATCTGCAGCGCAGGCCGCGACGGTTCGATCGTCCTGGTCTCCGATCGCGTGGGCGTCGACGTCCCGACCACGCGTTGTCCGCTCGAGCACGTGTCCGTCGGCCGCGACGGTCCCAACGCGGGCATCGTGGCGCTGTCGGTGCGCGAGGCGGACGCGCTCGGGTTGTCCGAGATCCACGTCGGCGTGCTGTCCGAGCTCGGCCGCGAGCAGCCGCTCGAGCTGAGCCTGCGCGTCGACGACACGGTGGTCGACGTGGTCTCGATCGACGTGCCCGCCAGCGGCGAGCTCGAGAAGCTCCACCGCATGCCGCTGCCCCCGGGCGAGCGGGTGTCGGCCGCGATCACGCACGTGCGCGAGGATGTCCTGGCGCTCGACGACACCGCCAGCGTGGCGCGCCACGGCGGCGCGCGCGTCTCGGTGCTGCTCGTCGCCCAGACGCGGCTGTCGTTCACCGCCGAGGCGCTGCGCCTGCACCCGCGCGTCGACCTCCGGGTGATCGGGCCGCAGGACGCCCTCGCGCCCGGCGACGCCTTCGACCTCGTCGTGCTGGAGGCCGACTACCGCGCCGGACCCCTCCCCTTCGCGCCGAAGCTCGTCGCGCTGGGCACCACGGCGTCGAAGCTCGGTGTCGCGACGGGCGGCGAGGTCGACACGCCCGAGATCCTCCGGTGGTCGTTCGACCACCCGCTGTTCCGCTTCGTCGATCTGCAGGGCCTCGACGTGCCGAAGGCCGCGACGCTCGCTCCGACCACCGAGCAGACCTCGCTCATCGACACCGAGTCGGGCAGCCTCGCGCTGGCCGGGCAGTGGGACGGCCGCGAGATGGTCTATGTCGGCTTCGCGCCCCACCAGTCGGATCTCGTCCTGCGCGTCGGGTTCGTGAACTTCGTCGCGAACCTCGTCGAGTGGGCCGCCGCGCCGCCGCCCGAGGAGGCCGACGGACGCGAGGGGGTGCTGTCTGCGCTCGAGAGCCGGGTCGCGCCCCCTGGACCGCTGCCGGGCGCCGCACGCTCGCGGTTCTCGAGCAGCGCGTTCGGCGGGGCGCCGCTGTGGTCGTACCTCGCGATCGCGGCCTTCGGCGCGCTGTGCCTCGAGTGGTTGTTGCCCGCGTTCGCGGCGGCGATCGTCCGCCTCCGCCGCCGCCGCGCCCAGGCGGTCCGCCCATGACGTGGCTGCCCACGCAGTGGCTGCCCGAGATCGGGCGCCCGCACCTGGTGTGGCTCGCGGTGCCGGTCGCCGCGCTGCTCGCCTACGATCTGTGGCGCCGCTGGGGCGATCGACCCGGTCAGCGCGCGCTCGCGGCCGTGACGCGCACGCTCGGCATGCTCGCGCTGGTGTTCGCGCTGCTCGATCTTCGCTGGCACGAGCGCGACGACGTCGGGCACGTGGTGTTCGTCGTCGATCGCTCCGCGAGCATCCCCGACGCCGCGCTCGCGGGCGCCATGGCGGAGGTCGAGCGGCTGCGCGGCGAGCTCGACGACGACATCCGCGCGGGCCTCGTGCTGTTCGACGGCGAGACCGAGCTCGCGGTGCTCCCGGGCGCCCCGTGGTCGCCGCCCTCGCCCCTGCGCACGACCGTCGTCGATGGCAGCGACATCGATGGTGCCCTCGCGATCGCGCTGTCGCTCGTGCCCGACGGCGAACAGGGCGAGATCGTCCTGTTCTCCGACGGGCGGCGCAGCGGCGGCGAGGTCGGACTCGACGCGCGGGCGCTGGCCGATGCGCGCGGCGTGACGATCGACACCATCGTCGTCGATCCTTCGCGCAACGACCCCGCGGTCCTCTCGATCGAGATGGGCGATCCGCAGGTCCGTCCCGGATCGACCGCCAGCGGCAAGGTCCAGCTCGTCGGCGGTGACGGCCCCCAGCGCGGCACGCTGACGGTGAAGGTCGGCGACCAGATCGCGCTCCGCCAACCGGTCGAGATCCCCGGCGGCGAGACCCTCGAAGTGCCGTTCTCCCACGGGCTCGATCCCCTGGCGAAGCCCGGCACGAGCCCGGTCGAGGCGACGCTCGAGCTCGAGTCGGACGGCGACATCGACACGTCGAACAACCGCGGCACCGGATCGCTGGTGGTCGGCGAGCCGCCGAAGGTGCGCGTCATCGCGGGCGAGGAGGCCGACGGCGGCGCGATCGCCCGCGCGCTGCGGGCCGAGCGGATGGAGGTCGAGGTCGTGAAGGCCAGCGAGATGAAGCCCGAGCACAGCCGGCTCGAGAGCGTCGACCTCGTGGTGCTGGCCAACGCCCCGGCCGAGGCCATCGCCGGCGAGCGCGGGCTGCCCGACGCGTTCATGGGCAACCTCGCCCGGTGGGTCGACGGCGGAGGCGGCCTCATCGTCCTCGGCGGGCCGATGGCCTACGACATGGGCGGCTACGGCGACACCGCGCTCGAGAAGATCCTGCCGGTGAAGATCGATCCGGTCGAGCAGGAGATCGAGTCGGCCGCGACCATCGTCATCATCCTCGATCGCTCCGGCAGCATGTCGGCGATGGCGGGCTGGTCGAAGACCAAGATGGAGCTCGCCGACGAGGGGGCGGTCGCGTCGATGCGGCTGCTGCGGCCCTTCGACCAGATCGCCGTGATGAGCGTGACCGAGGAGGTGCGCTGGGAGGTGAACCTGCAGTCGGTCGGCGACGGCGGCGACATGGAGCGCCGGGTGCTGCGCGTGCGGGCCGACGGCGGCGGGATCTACGTCTACACCAGCATCGAGGCGGCGCACGAGACCATGAAGAGGGTCGACACGCCGCTGCGCCACGTGATCCTCTTCAGCGACGCCGCCGACTCCGAGGAGAAGGTCAAGGGCGTGCCGTTCGGCGACGGCCCGGGCCCGCGCGCCGAGGACCTCGCGCGGAAGATGCGAGACGAGGGGATCACCACCAGCGTCATCGGCATCGGCAGCGACGAGGACGTCGACACGCAGTTCCTGAAGGACCTCGCGAAGGCCGGCGGCGGGCGCTTCTACCTCACCGCGGACGCCAGCAAGCTGCGGTCGCTGTTCGTGCAGGAGACCGAGCGCCTCGTCGACAGCTCGCTGAAGGAGGTCCCGTTCCGGCCGATCGCGCTGGCGCGTCACCCCGCGCTCGAGGGCATCGACTACCAGCGCGCGCCGTTCCTGAAGGGCTACCAGCAGCTCGAGGCGCGGCCCACCGCGGAGATCGTGATGGCCGCCGCCGAGGGGCACCCGCTGCTCGTGACGTGGCGCTACGGCCTCGGGCACGTGATCGCGTGGGCGAGCGACGCCGGGCCGCGGTGGTCCGACGAGTGGCTGCCGTGGTCCGGCTACAACGCCCACTGGACGCAGCTCGCCCGCTTCGCCCTGCGATCGGGCTCGGGATCGGACACCCAGATCGAGGTCGACGTCGCCGGCGGCAACGCGCTGGTCCGGGTCGCGCGCCGCGACGACAAGGGCCTGTCGATCGACGACGGTGCGGTGAAGGCCCGGATCGTCGACGGCACCGAGCAGCGCGCGATCGATCTGCGCGCGCGAGAGCCGGGGCTGTGGGACGCCAACGTCGCCACCGCGCCGGGGCACACGTACACCGTCGAGGTGCTCGACGGCACCGACAAGGTCCTCGCGCGCCACACGTTCGCGCCGCCGCCGTCGGCGGAGCAGCGGCACCGCACGGCCGACCGACCGTTCCTCGAGGACCTCGCCGCGCGTACCGGGGGCGCCGTCGGGCCGCAGCGACTGTCGCCCCAGGTCGCCGCGTCGGTGACCGCCCGCGTCCACCGGCTGTGGCCCTTCTTCGTCCTCGCGGCGCTGCTGCTGCTCCCCTTGGACGCGATGCTGCGCCGCTCGGCCCGCGTGGTCTGACGATCGCGGCGACTCGTCGTCGACCAAGCGCTGTGCGATGCTCGGGCTCACGATGCGACGCGCGCGAAGCTGGGCGGTCGTCCATGTCCTCGCCGCGGGGGGCTGCGGTCGCGTGGAGGCCACCGTCCCCGCGCAGCAGGCCGCCGCGGTCGGGTCCTCGAAGGTCGAGACGATCGCCGAGGCCCCGCCACCGCCGGCTGTGCGACCGACCTACCGCCGCTGCGATCAGCACCGTGGGCGGCTGACCACGGGCCGCGGCTTCGATCACACGCGCAGCCGCCTCGTCGCCGCGGCGAAGGCCACCCATGCGATCCAGGACACCTTCGCGCTCCCCGGCGCGGCGGTCGAGCTCGCCGCGAAGATCAGCTACGGCGATGGCGGCAAGGACCTCGAGGACGAGGACGTCGACATCGCGTTGGACGATTGCGACGGTCGTCTGGGTGGCACTGCGAAGACCGATGACGACGGCATCGCCCGGATCTCGATCACGGCGCCCACGCAGCCGGGCGCGTACCGGGTGCAGGTCGTCGTCCTCGGCGACGGCAGCGAGACCCGCGCCACGCTGCACGTGCTCCCCGCCACGACCGAGCTGGTCGTGTTCGACATCGACGGCACGCTCACCACGACCGACGACGAGGTCACCCGCGACGTGCTCGACGAGCACTTCGGTCACCTCGCCGATGGCGAGTACGCCGCTGCGGCCTACGACCACGGCGCCGCGCTGGCGCGGCTCTGGTCCGAGCGCGGCTTCGTCGTCGTGTACCTGACCGGCCGCCCCTACTGGCTCGTCGACCACACGCGGGCGTGGCTCCGCGCCGGCGGCTACCCGGAGGGGCTGGTGCGCACGACGCTGCGTCACCGCGACGTGGTGCCCAAGGTCGACGGCGTCGGTGCGTTCAAGGCCGCATACCTGCGCAGCCTCGTCGACGCGGGCTACCGCATCGTCGCCGCCCACGGCAACGCGAGCACCGACGTCTGGGCCTACGCGCAGGTGGGGATCCCCGCGGAGTCGACCTTCATCATCGGCCCGCACGCGGGCGATGGCGGCACCGTCGCCGTGCGCGACGACTGGTCGGCGGTGCTCCCCGTCGCCCGCGACCACGCGCCGGCGGCCCAGCCGTTCGCCTGGCCGAGCGCGCCGTCGAAGTGACGGTGGTCAGGGCGCGACGCCGAGCGGCATCGGCTCGGCGTCGGCGGCGGCCGGCCGACCGTGCGCGACGCGTCCGAGTTCCTCGCGCGCGCGCGCTCGCCCCTCGACCAGCGCGTCGATCCGACGCTGCAGGTAGGGCGAGAACTGGCCCCCGTAGCGGGCCCACAGCTCGGGCAGCCGCCAGTCGTCCCCGGTGACCCGCCCGCGGCACAGCGCCGATCCGCAGCCGCAGGTGAACTCGTCGTACGACGAGCCATCGCTCATCGCGTAGTCGTAGCAGACCTCTTCGCCGCGGCGGATCGCACGGCGGGCGACGAGCGTCAGCTGGCCGCGCAGCGCAGCGTTGGGCTCGCACGAGTGGTTGAACCAATCGCCCGGGCCCGGCACGCCGGACACGACGTAGAGATCCTCGTCGACCTGCAGCGCGAGGCGCCGGAGATCCGGACCCGCCCGCGCGAGATCCTCGCGCGGCACGACGTCACCGCCGAACACCGCGAGTAGATCACCCTCGGCGATCGAGCGCCGGGCGAAGACCGCGTATCCACCCTTGTGCGGGTGGGGGCGGCCGATGAGCGAAGGAGCAGTCCAGCAAGATGGTCGTGGATTCACTGGCTCTCGTGGGATGACGGGTCCGGGTGAGCGCCACGGGCCGCGTGCGAGACAATCGGCGTGCGAACGATCGGGTGGCGAGCGATCGGCGTCAGCGATCCCCATGGTAGTGGATTTCCAGCGGTCCGCTCGGCCGGCGCGTCGCCGGAGTCGGCGCGGTACGACACGCCGGCCCCGGCGAGATCCCGGGCCGCCTCGCCCGCACCCCCGTTCGACCTACACCTGCGTCGGCTCGCGGTCGAGGCCCTGGTCGGCGAACGAGGCGGCGTCGTCGAGCGGCTCGAGGTGCGTCAACACCGTGGTCTTCGGCCAGGCCGCCGCCAGCGCGAGCTCGATCCGCTCGCAGAGATCGTGCCCGCGCTGGACCGACCACGACCCGGGGACGAGGACGTGGACGCTGATGAACCGCCGGGCGCCGGCCTGGCGGGTCCGCAGGGCGTGCCACTGGGTCTGCTCGGTGGCGCTGTGGCGATCGAGGATGGCGGCCAGCTCCGCCCGCGACGCGGCGGGCACGGCGGTGTCGAGCAGGCCCATCCCCGCCTGGTGCAGCAGGCGCGCCCCGGTCCAGAGGATGTTCACCGCCACCGCGATCGCGAGCAGCGGATCGAGGATGACCCAGCCGGTCGCCTTCACGGCCAGGATCCCGCCGATCACCCCGACCGACGTCCAGACGTCGGTCATCAGGTGGTGACCGTCGGCCGCGAGCGCGACCGAGCCCCGCCGGCGGCCGACCGCGAGGAGCACCCGGGCGACCGCGAAGTTCACGCCGGACGCCGCCGCCGAGAGGGCCGCGCCGACGTCGAGCTCGCCGAGCTCCGCCGGCCGCATCAGGCGACCGATCGCGGAGGCCACGATGAGCGCCGCGGCGGCGAAGATGAGCCCGCCCTCGACCCCGCTGGCGAAGTACTCGGCCTTGTCGTGGCCGTGCGGGTGCTCGTCGTCGGCAGGCCGCTGCGCGACGTGCAGGGCCACCAGGGTGACCACGGCGGCGACGAGGTTGACGACCGACTCGAGGGCGTCGGACAGCAGGCCCACCGAATCCGTGACGAGGTAGGCGATCGACTTCAGCGCGATCGTCACCACGGCGGCGACGATCGACAGCCACGCGTAGCGCGTGAGCGACGACGGCGCGGCGACGCTCATCGGTCGACCCCCGCCGCGTCTGGCAGCTCGAGCACGAACACCGCCCCGCCGCCGGGACCGGGCTCGACCCACACCCGCCCGCCGTGGCGCTCGGCGACCTCGCGCACGATCGCGAGGCCCAGGCCCTTGCCCCGCGCGGCGCGATCCCGGCGCTCGAAGGGCTCGAAGATCCGCTCGCGCTGCTCGGCCGGGACCCCGAGTCCGCGGTCGGCCACGCGGACGCGCACGCACCCCGGCGACACCTCGACACCCAGCGTGACGCGGCCGCCAGCGGGCGAGAACTTGATCGCGTTGTCGACGAGGTTGTCGATCGCCTGCCGGAGCACGGACGGCGCGAACTCGGCCGAGGCCCGCGCGGCCCCCACGACCTCGAGGACCACGCCGCGCTCCTCGGCGAGCCCCAGCGCCGACTCGACGGCGTCGGCGACGAGCTTCGCCACGTCACCGGGGACGCGGTCCAGGGGCGCGGCCCGCAGGGCGGCCACGTCGAGCAGGCGCGAGGCGAGCGCGGCGAGGCGGTCGACCTCCTCGCGCAGGCCCGCGAGCACGCGCTCCAGCTCGTCGACGCCCCGCGGCCGCCGCAGCGCGACGTCGATGCCGGCGCGCATCGCCGTCAGCGGCGTGCGCAGCTCGTGGGCCGCGTCGGCGAGCAGTCGGTCCTGGGCCTCGCGCGCCGCCGCGAGCTTCGTCGTCGTGATCGCGATCGCGTCGCGAAGGCCGCCCAGGACGTCGCGCGCGGGATCCGGCGGCGGCGCGTGGCCATAGTCGCCGGCCCGCAGCCGCTCCATGTGATCGCCCAGCGCGGTGATCCGCCGATGCAGACGACGCGCGTGCACGGTCTGGATCGTCACCAGGGCCAGCATGACCACGAGCACTGCGCCGCCGGTGACCTGCCAGTACGCGCGCACGGCCGCGTCGTGGTTCTCGAGCGACGCGGCCAGCCACAGACCGTGGGCCGAGCCGTCCGTGGCGAGCACGCGCATGCCCACGACCCGGTGCGGGACGCCGTCGACCACGGCCGTCGACAGCGTCGGCTGCAGCTCGAGCGCCGCGGGATCGAGGGCGGCGGGCACGTCGGCGCCCTCGGGGTAGCGGGCGATGATCCGGCCGCGCGGATCGTACAGCGCGCCGCGGGGCGCGAACTCCCGCACGCTCGAGTCCAGCGGAGAGTCGATGAGGTGCAGATGCGGCGCACCGGCGCGATCGAACAGGCTCACCGCCTCGACCGCGGCCTGCGAGAGCAGCGCCTGATCGACGCTCGCGTGGAGGATGCGATCGAGGGCGACGCCGCCGACGACCAGCGCGGCGCCGAGGAGCAGCGCCGGCAGCAGCGCGCCCACGAGGAGCAGCCGGGTCCCGAGCTGCACGTCAGGCCCCGCCGACCTCGAGCCGGAAGCCCACGCCGCGGAGGTTCCGCAGGGTGACCTGCGTCGAGCCGATCCGCGCCAGCTTCGCGCGCAGGTAGCCGACGTAGACGTCGAGCACGTTGGGATCGCCCTCGTAGTTCGTGCCCCACACCGCCGCGAGCAGGTGGCTGCGGGAGAGCACGTCGCCGACGTGCGAGAACAACTCCTGGCACAGGGCGTACTCGCGGGCGGTCAGCGGTGCCTCGGCGGTGGTGCCGTCGCTGGCGTCGCGGACCAGCACGCGGCGGCGCCCGTCGATGTGGACGTCGCCGGCGCGGCGCAGCTCGATCTGTCCGCTGCCGCGGCGGTGCAGCGCCTCGATCCGCGCGACCAGCTCGGCGAAGTCGAACGGCTTGACGAGGTAGTCGTCGGCGCCGCTCTTCAGCCCGCTGACGCGCTCGCCGATCTGCCCGCGGGCGGTGAGCATCAGCACCGGCGTGCGCAGGCCCCCGCCTCGCCACTGCCGCAGCAGCTCGAGTCCGTCGATCCCCGGGAGCATCCAGTCGAGCACGATCACGTCGTAGTCGATGTCGCGCCCCTGATCGAGGGCCGCGCGACCGTTGGCGCAGACGTCGACCTGGTGCCCCTCTTCGACCAGGCCGCGGCGCACGATCTCGGCCACGCGGTCTTCGTCCTCGACGAGCAGGAGTTTCATGGGAGAGCTCTCATGGCGTCGTCTTCGTCGTCGAGCGGGCGCGCACGAGCCGGCCGAACCCATGGTACAGCGCCGGCAGGACGACGAGGGTGAGCGCGGTCGAGGTGATGAGCCCGCCGACCACCACGGTCGCCAGCGGCCGCTGGACCTCGGCGCCGACGCCCGTGGCGAGGGCCATCGGCACGAAGCCGAGCGCGGCCACGAGGGCGGTCATCGACACCGGGCGGACGCGCTCGCGGGCGGCGAGCACGACCGCCTCGCCGATCGGGTAGCCGGCGCGCTGGAACTCGCGCAGCGCCGACACCAGCATCACGCCGTTGAGCACCGCGATGCCGGACAGCGCGATGAACCCGACCGCCGCCGAGATCGACACCGGCAGGCCCCGCGCCGCCAGGGCGAGCACACCGCCCACGCCCGCGAACGGCACGTTGAGGAAGATCATCAGCGCCGGGCCGATCGCGCGGAACAACAGGACCAGGGTGACGACGATGCCGACCATCACGGCGGGGATGACCCAGGTCAGCCGCGCGCGGGCCTGCTGCAGCGACTCGAACTGACCGCCGTAGCGCAGGCGCATGCCCCGGGGGACCTCGACCTGGGCGTCGATGGCCGTTTGCACCTCCGCGACCACGTCGCCCAGGCTGCGCTCGCGGACGTTGAACCCGATGAGCACGCGCCGCTGCGCCTCGTGGCGGTTGACCAGCGCCGGCGAGAGCACGGTCTCGATGTCCGCGATCCGCGAGAGCGGCACGACCGTCCCCGCCGGGGTCGCCACCGGCAGGGCCGCGAGGTCGAACGCGGCGACGTCACCGTGCACGCGCAGGCGCATGGGGATCCGCACCGGGCCGTCCCAGCTGCCGCCGACGTCGACGCCGACACGGATCGCCCGCACGACGTCGAGCACCTGCGCCGCGTCCATGCCCAGCAGCGCGGCCTCGACGACCTTGGGTCGCACGTCGACGACCGGCACGTTGGGCGGGGCGAGCACGCGGACGTCGTGGGCGCCCTCGACCCCCGCCGCCGCGTCGCGCAGCTCGTTCGCGACGCGCTGCAGCTCGGCGAGGTCCTCGCCGTAGAGTTCGATCGCGACGTCGGTCACCGCGCCGCCGAGCAGCTCGTTGAAGCGCATCTGGATCGGCTGGGTGAACCCGAACTCGACGTTGCGCTCGCCGGTGAGCTCGGGGTCGAGCAGCGCGTTCATCTCGGCGAGCAGCGCGTCGCGATCGAGGCCCTCGCGCCACTGGTCGCGCTCGGCGAGGTCCACGAACACGTCCGCCTGCTCGAGGCCCATGATGTCGGTCGCGACCGCGGGCGACCCGATGCGCGAGGTGACGCCGCGGACCTCCGGGACGGCGAGCAGCCGCTGCTCGAGTCGGCCGGCGTCCTCGATCGCGTGCTCGAGCGAGATGTCGGCGGCGCGGGTGACTTGGATGACCAGATCGCCCTCGTCCAACTGAGGCACGAACGAGGTGCCGAGCTGGGCGTAGACCCAGCCGCCGAGCCCGAGGGAGGCCGCCGCGCCCGCGAGGACGATCGTCGGGCGGCCGACGGCGAAGCGCAGCACCGGCGCGTACGCGGCCTCGATCGCGCGGGCGAGCAGCGGCGGGCGCGTCGGCACGTCCTTGGGACGCATCCGGCCCGCGACCGCGGGCACCCACGTCAGCGACAGCACCAGCGCGCACGCCAGGGCGAACACCACCGTCAGCGCCATCGGCCGGAACATCTTCCCGTCGACGCCCTGCAGCGCGAGGATCGGCGCGTACACCAGCACGATCACCGCGACCGAGAACGCCATCGGCGCGGCGACGTTGGCCATCGCGCGCTCGACCACGGCGCCGCGGGCCTCGCCGCTCGCGTGCTCGAGCAGGGCGCGCTGGTGGTGCAGCACGTGGAACACCCGCTCGACGACGACGACGGCCCCGTCGACCAGGAGGCCGAAGTCGATCGCGCCCAGGCTCATGAGGTTGCCGGGGATGCCGAACACCACCATGCCGGCGCCCGCGCCGAGCATCGACAGCGGGATGACGGACGCCACGAGCAGGCCCGCCCGCAGGCTGCCGAGCATCGCGACCAGCACGATGATGACGAGCACCGCGCCCTCGGCGAGGTTGCGACCGACGGTGTGCAGCGTCGCGGTGACCAGCTCGCTGCGGTCGTAGACGATGTCGACGCGGACATCCTCGGGGAGCACGCGCCAGATCTCCGGCATGCGGTCCCAGACCGCCTGCACCACCTCGAACGCGTTGGCGTGCAGCGCCATCTGGACCATCACGTAGGTGGTCTCGCCGCGGCCGTTCGCCGTCGCGGCGCCCAACCGCAGCAGATCGCCCCACGCGACGTCGGCGACGTCGGCGACGCGCACGACCCCCGCCGCATCGCTGCGGACCACGGCCGCGCCGAGGTCGACCGGGCCCGCGGGCCAGTGGACGCCGCGCAGCAGGGCCGCGCCCGCACCGGCGCTCACCGATCCGCCGGGCGCGGCGCCCGAGGCCCGCGACAGCGCGATCGACAGCGCGTCGAGCGTGACGCCGCGCCGCGCCATCCGCATCGGATCGGCGCGGATCTCCAGCGTGCGCCGACGGCCGCCCCAGGTGTTGACCTCGACCACGCCCTCGACCGCGCGCAGCAGCGGCGCGACGCGCAGCTCGACCAGCTCGAGCAGCTCGGCCTGCGAACGACCGGGCGACGCGAGCGTGAGGTGGAAGACCTCGCCGAGGCCGCCGGTGTGGGGCCCGAGCGCCGGCGGCTCGACGCCGGCGGGGAGCTCGGCGGCGAGGTTGCCGATCCGCTCCTGCACCTGCTGGCGCGCGCGCCACGGATCGACGTCGTCGTCGAACACCACCGTCACCGCGGAGATGCCGAAGCGCGAGAGGCTGCGCTGCTCGTCGACGCCGGGCAGGCCGCCGAGCGCCACCTCGATGCGCCGCGTGACGAGCCGCTCGACCTCCTCGGGCGTGAGGCCAGGCGCGCGCGTCAGGATCTGGACCTGGTTGCTCGTGATGTCGGGCATCGCGTCGAGCTGCAGCCGCCGCGCGACGAAGCCGGCGATCAGCGCGAGGGCCAGCACCGCCGCGATCACGTGGGCGCGCCGCCGCGTCGACGCGATGACGACGCGCGCGAGCAGGTGCAGCGACGGCGGTGGCGGCGGGGACGGGGCGTTCACGGGGCGTCCTCTCCGGCGGCGACCCACGCGGTGGCGTCCGCGGCCACCTCGTCGTCGACGCCGAGCTCGCCGCGGACGAGCGCGGCGCTGCCCGATCGCCCCACCACGACGACCGGCACGTGCCGCCCGCCGTCGCCGTCGCGCACGACGACGACCATCCGCCCGTCGTGCCACCGCATGCTCCGCTCGGGCACCTGCACGACGCCGGCCTGCTCGGTCTGCACGAGGACGCGGCCGCGCATGCCGTGGGCCAGGGGCACCTCGGGCGACGGTCGGAGCCACGCGCGGGTGCTGCCGTCGACGGGATCCACGAGCGTCGCCTCGGGCGTCGAGGCCAGCGGGATCCTGCGGCCGTCGAGGCCCTCGAACACGAAGCTCGCGCCGTCCGGCAGCGGCTTGGGCGTGCGCAGCTCGACGCGACCGCTGCCTTCACCGACGATCTCGAGCAGCGGACCCGAGGTCGCGTCGCGGACCTCGCCGACGATCGCGGTCACGGCGATGACGACACCCGTGGTCGGGGCCTCGAGCGTGAGGCCCCCGCGGCGACCCCCGCCGGTGCCCCCGCCCCACCCTGCGATCACGGCGGACGCGAGGCGACGATCCGCCTCGAGGCCCGCGAGCGTCGCGTCGATCTCGAAGACCTCCCGGGCGCCGACGATGCCGTCGCGCTGCAGCGCGCGCAGCTGCTCGGCGCGGCGCCGCTGGGGGACGGCGCGCGCCTCGGCGGCCGCGATCGCAGCGTGGGCGCGCAGCAGCTCGGGCACCGCCACATCGATCACCGGATCGCCCGCGGCCACGCGGTCGCCCGGGCGCACGCGGACGTCGACGATGCGCGCGGGGTAGACGACCGCGACCTGCGAGCGCGCCGAAGGATCGCCGACGACCACGGCGGGCAGCTCGGTGAGCGCGGGATCGCTGGGCGCCGTGACGCGCACCCACGGCGTCGCGGCCGACGCGGAGACCTCGGCCCCGGCGCCCGCGGGCGGCTGCGGTCGCGGGGCGCACGCGAGCGCGCCGACGATTGACGCGACCGACGCGACCGACGCGACCGATGCGAGGAGGTGGAGCCCGGCCCTCATGTCGCCGGCTCCTCGGTCACCGCCGCGAGCAGCAGCCACGCGTGGACCTGCGCCCAGTTCAGCGCCGACTCGGCCGCGACCCGATCCATCTGCGCCGCGGCGAGGGCCCGGCGCGCCGCGAGCACCTCGAACACGGTGGCCTCGCCGGCCTCGCGCTGGCGCAGCAGCGCATCGAGGCTGGCCCCGAGCGCGGGCACGAGCTCGGCGTCGAGGTGCTCGAGCACCGCCCGCGTGTGGTGCAGCTCGTGCAGCGCGGTGGCGACCGAGGCGGTGAGCGCCGCGGTGTCCTCGAGATCCGCGGCGTGGAGCTGCGCCTGCTCGAGCACCGCGTCGGCCTTGGCCCGACCGCCCGCGCCGCGCCCGGCGAAGCTCACCCCGAGGATGCCGTAGGCGAGCAGGCCGTCGCGATCGTCGCGATCGATCTGTGCGCCCGCGGTGAGCTGCGTGCCCCGGGCCTGGCGCGCGTGCTCGACGGCGCGGGCCCGCGCCGCGGCCAGCGTCAGCGCCCGCGCGCGTACGGGTGGGAGGCGCTCGACGGCGGCGAGGCGCGTCGCGAGCTCGGCGTCGTCCGGGAGCACGGGCGCCGGCGCGGGCCCGAGCGTCGCCAGCGGCGCCCACGGATCCGACGCGGTCTCGCGCGCGAGCACCAGGCCGAGGTCGTGCGCCTGCCCCTCGAGCGCGATGACGCGGGCGTCGGCGACCGAGCCGTGCGCCCGCGCCTGGGCGAGGTCGGCCCGCGCGAGCACGCCGGCGTCGACCGCCCGCGCCACCGCGGCGACCATCGTGCGCGAGGTGGCGGCGTCGTGGCGCGCGAGCTCGAGCTGACGCTCGACCGCGTGCAGATCGATCCACGCACGCGCGGCCGCGAGGCGCTGCTCGAGCCGCTGCGCGCGGGTGTGGGCATCGAACGCGCGGGTCTCCTGCCGCGCCGCGGCCCGCCGCGCCCGACCGAGGCCGGTCACGTTCCACGACTGCAGCACCGTCGCCTGCATCGCGAATGTCTGGCGATCCGTCGGCAGCACGCGCATGCCCGGCTGCACGAGGATCTGCGGCTGACTCACCGTGCCGGTGAGCCGGCGATCGAGCCCACGCCGCGCGGCCGCGGCCTCGTCGCGCACGGCGACCGACGGCCGCTCGTCGACCAGATCGATCGCCTCGTCGAAGCCGACGGCCCGCGGCGGCGCGCTCGCCTCGAGGTGCCCCGGGCGATCGACCGGCGCCGCGAGGCCCAGTGCGAGGACGAACGACATCAGTCCCATGGCCCGTTCATACGCGGTCGCGGCGGGGCGTGTTTGAGAGGACCCTGAGAGGATTCTTAGGGTCCGGGCGGGGGCTCCCCGTCCTCCGCCCAGACCAGCCGTGCGACACCCACCTCGCCGAACGCGTGCTCGAGCCGCGCCGCCGCGATCGCGGCGACATCCGTCAGCCCGGCGCGGTGGGCTGCGCTCGCGGCCGGCGTGGCCTCGGGCCACTGCACGAGCACGCACCGCCGTCCGCCCGCGTCGCGGCGGTTCTGCTCCGCGACCGCGAGCGCGGTGGTGCCCGAGCCGGCGAAGAAGTCGAGGACCGTACCGCCGGGCGGGCACCCGAGCTCGACGCAGCGGCGCACCAGCTCGATGGGCTTGGGATGATCGAAGAGCGCAGCGCCCAGAGCCGCGCGCAGCTCGATGCTACCCTGCTCGGAGCGCAGCGCCCGATCGTCCCACAGCGCCCGGGCCTTCGTGGTCTGCTTGCGGCACTTCTCGTAGACGTTGTAGCCGCCGTCGCGGCGGCGCTTCGCGACCACGCCCGACGCCGCCGGATCACCCGGCACCACCGCGGCGCGCAGCTTGTCGCGGCCCCATCGCCACACGCTGCCGGCGCCCACGCGGTTGCGCGGCAGGACCTCGATCGCGCCGGGCGATCGCGCCAGCGCCACCGGGTGACACCCCGCCGCGTCGCTCGTCGCCGGATCGATCCAGATCGGATACTCGAGGTTGGGTCGGTTCGCCGGGGTGAACCGCGGGTTGCGGTTCCGCAGCTCGCGGAGCTCGTAGGGCCCGCGCGCGTCGTGCAGCGGCAGCGCGTCGGCCTTGGGCAGCTCCGCGATCCGCGGGTCGTCGCCGCGGCCGTAGCACAGCACGTACTCGTGCGTCACCGCGATCGGCAGGTAGTCGCGGCCGCCGCGGTTGCTCACCACGACGATCTGCGCCACGAACCGCTCGCGACCGAACACCTCGTCGAGCAGCATCCGCAGGTGGTGGACCTCGGCGTCGTCGATGCTCGCGAACAGCACGCCGCCGTCGCGCAGCAGCTCGTGCGCGAGCATCAGGCGCGGCAGCATCATCGCGAGCCACGGGGCGCTGCGACGGGCCGCGGCGTGCTCGGGGCCCCGCGCCGCGCCCTTCGACCGGGCGTCCGTCGAGTAGATCCCGCGGTAGACGAAGTCGCGGCCGCGGTTGTACGGCGGGTCGATGTAGATCGCGTCGACCGTGCCCGCGAGCTCGTGCTTCAGGAGCTTGAGCACCTCGAGGTTGTCGCCCTCGACCAGCGTCACCGCGGCCCCGGGCGCGCGCCGGTGCAGCCGCAGCACCCCGCGCGGCGGCGCAGCGGCGGCGGCCAGCGCCTCGTCGCGGCCCGGGTACACCAGCCCGAAGTCCACCGTCCGCGGCCGCGAGGTCGCGCCGCGAGGCGTCTCGTCAGGATCTGTCATGCGAGGATCTGGGCCTCGACCCCATCGGCGCCGACGCGGGCGGCGACGCGACGCCCGGCGTGCGACGTGGCATCGCCGACGCGCAGCGCGACGTCGTGGTCGGAGCGCGCCCACCACTGACCGCGGCGATCGGCGCCGCGGTGCACGACGACGTCGAGCACCCGACCGATCTGCGCCCGGCGGAACCGGGCGGCGTGGGCCTCGGAGACCGCCCGCAGCGCGGCGGCACGCGCTCGGATCACCGTCGGCGGTACGGCGTCGGACATGTGGGCCGCCGCGGTGCCCCGACGCACCGAGTACGGGAACACGTGCAGGTACGCCAGCGGCAGCGCGGCGAGCACGTCGAGCGTGCGCTCGAACGCCGCGTCGTCCTCGCCCGGGAAGCCCACGATCACGTCGGTCGAGATCGCGAGCCCGGGGATCCGCGCCGTCGCCTCGCGCACCAGCGTGGTGAAGTCGTCGACCCGGTGCCCCCGACGCATCCGCGCCAGCACGCCGTCGTCGCAGCTCTGCACCGGCAGGTGGAGGTGACGACAGAGATGATCGGGCGCGCCCGCGAGCAGCTCGAGCAGCGCCCCGTCGACCTCGTGGGGATCGACCGACGACAGCCGCAGGCGAGACGCGCCGAGGACCGGGAGCAGCGCGGCGACGAGTCCGGTCAGCGCGCCGCGGCCGTGGCCGTGGTCGCGCCCCCAGGTGCCGAGGTGCACGCCCGTCAGCACGATCTCGGCGACGCCGGCCTCGACGAGCCCCCGCGTGCGCAGGACGATCTCGTCCGCGGCCAGCGATCGCGACGGCCCGCGCACCGACGGCACGATGCAGAAGGCGCAGCGGTAGTCGCAGCCGTCCTGCACCTTGAGCAGCGCGCGGGCGCGGGCGTGGGCCACCGGCGGCAGCACGCGCAGCGGGACACCGCGACGCAGCCGCCCGATCTCGACGTCCGGCGCCGCATCGACCCCGCGCTTCGCCTCCGCGGCCCGGGCGACGTGCGCGACGATGTCGGGCTTGGCCGCGTTGCCGATCACCGCGACGACGCCCGGCAGCGCGGCGGCCTGCGCCGCGGCGGACTCGGCGTAGCACCCCGTCACCACGATCCGCGCGCCGGGGTTGCTCCGCGCGATCCGGCGCACCGCCGCGGCTGCGTCGCGATCGGCCTCGTGGGTGATCGTGCAGCCGTTGACGACGACGACCTCGGCGTCCGCGACGTCGCCGAGCTCCGCGCCTGCGCGGGCGAGCGCCTCCGCCATGGCCTCGGTCTCCGAGGCGTTGAGGCGGCAGCCGAAGCCGAGGACGGCGGCGCGCATGGGCGCGTGGACGCTAGCACGTCCGGCACGCGCGGGGCCGTCGACAGGTCGGTGGAGGCCGTGCGACGCTGCCGCGATGGCGACGCCGCGCATCGTGCTCGCGCTGGTGCTCGCGGCGTGCCGTCCCTCCGCGACGCCGAGCACCCCGTCCGGCGCGATCGAGACCCCACCCCGCGCCGCCATGTCGACCCCGACCCCGCCCCTCGTCCCCGCGCCGCCGTGGTCCGTCGACGTCGCCGACGGCAGCGGCAACGTCTTCCACTGCGAGCACGCGGTCGACGGCGCGCCGCGCTACGAGTACCGGCCGGTCACGCCCGAGCAGAGCTCGACCGGGACGTACAGCGGCGGAGATCCGCGATCCGGCCCGCTCGACGCCGAGGAGGTCGACGCGCTGTGGCGCCTCGTCGAGGCCGCGGCCGCGGGCACGGCGGGACACACCGACGCGCGGGCCAAGGGCACGGTCGCGCTCGCGGCGAGCGGGCCGACCGACGCCTCCGTCGTCCTCACCGCGGACGCCGGCGCGGAGCTCGTCGCGTGGCTGCGGGCGCGGCCGTAGTCGGCGGCGCTGGGCGCCCGACGCAGTTGCGCCGCGGGCGATGCCCGTCGATCCTGCCCGCGATGCACCGCCGTGTCTGCACCGCGATCCTGCTGATCGCCTCGGCCTGCGCCGATCCGGCCCGCGACGACGACGTGCCGTGGACGTCGACGCTTGCCACCGCGTCGGCCGAGACCGCGGCGACGACGGATGCAGGTGACACCGCGACGCCTGCAGACACCAGCGGCGTCGTCGACACGACCGAGGGCGCGCCCCTGCCCGACGTCGGCGAGGGCGGCACGACCGGCTCCGACTGCACCGCGCCCGACCCGGCCCCCGCGTGGCAGCTCGCCCACCTGCAGGACGTCGTCGCGCGGCTCTCCGGCGCGTCCGACCTCGACGGCGCCACCCTGCCCGATCGCGCCACGGCGCAGCGCCGCGCCCTCGTGGCGACGTGGCTGCTGCAGCACTACGGCGCGCTGGGCATCGACGCCACGAGCCACGACTACGGCACCGGCACGAACATCATCGCGACGATCCCGGCGACCGCCGCGAGCCAGGGCACGCTCGTCCTCGGCGCGCACTACGACAGCGTCCCCGACTCGCCCGGCGCGGACGACAACGCGACCGGCATCGCGGTGATCACGGCCGCGGCGCGCCACCTCGCCGAGACCCCATGCCGCACGCACGACGTCCTCGTCGTCGCCTTCGACGAGGAGGAGATCGGCTTGGTGGGCAGCACCGCGTTCGCCACCAAGCTCGTCGTCGATCGTACCCCGGTCGTCTCGGTGCACACGATCGATCAGATCGGCTGGGACGCCGACGGCGATCGCGTCCTCGAGATCGAGCGCCCCGACCCCGGGCTCTTCGAGTTCTACGACGACGTCGCGCTCGACGTGCCCACGCTGGGCGGCCTCACGGTCACCGACACGGGCTTCACCGATCACGTGGCCTTCCGCGCCGCGGGGTTCGTCGCCGTCGGGCTCTCCGAGGAGTACGTCTCGGGCGACACGACCCCGCACTACCACCTGCCGAGCGATCGCTACGACACCGTGGAGTTCGGACTCGTCGTCGCGGCGTCGACCCTCGTGAACCGCGCCTTCGGCCGCGCGGTCGCGCCGTAGCGTCGCTTCACTTCGGCGCGGCGAGCCAGGCGTCGATGTCGGCAATCTCGCCGGCCCATCGCTCGCGATCCGTCGCGTAGAGATCACGGGCCGCCGACGCCAGCGCGCGCGGCTCGGCGATCGCGGGCGCGCCGACCTCCGCGTCCGCGACGCGGGCGGCCGCCGCCGCACGCCAGCGCGCCTTCGCCAGCGCGAACATGGTGTCGGCGAACAGCGTCGGATCGACCTCGATCCGGCCGCGCAGCGCCAGCGCGCGGGCCAGCGGTCGCAGCGCGGCGGCGGGGTCCCCCGCAGCGTTCGACGACGCGCCCAGGGCGTTCGCGGCGTACACGATGTACGGGTGCGTCGCGCCGAGGGAGGCCTCGAACATCGTCAGCGCCCGGGCCTGCACCGCGATCGCCTCGCGCGGGCGCCCGGCGGCGACCAGCGTGTACCCGATGTTGAGCAGCGACACCGCGACGTCGGGGTGCGGATCGCCGAGCACCGCCTCCCAGATCGCGAGCGCGGCGCGGTGACGCTCGAGCGCGCCGTCGAAGTCGCCGGCGTGCCGCGACACGCGGCCGAGATCGTCGAGCACCGTCGCGACCGACACGTTGGTCTCGCCCCGCGCCGCGCGGTGGATCGCCAGCGCGCGCTCGAGCGGCGCGCGGGCGTCCTCGAAACGACCGGCCTCGGACAGCGCGACGCCGAGCTCGCGCTCCGAGTTCGCGACCAACGGGTGATCGGGCCCATACTCCCGGGTGCGGATCGCGATGGCGCGCCGATGCTCGTCGATCGCGGCGTCGATGCGACCGAGCTTCACGTCCGCCGCGCCCATGTCGTCGAGCGTCCGCGCCACCGAGAGGCCGTCGGGCTCCCGCTCGGCCCAGTAGGCCAGCGCGCGGGCGTGGGCCACCAACGCGGTCTCGTACTGCCCGGCGGCGACGAGCATCGCGCCCTCGGCGGCATCGAGCTGCGCCGCCCGCTCGCGATCGTCCCCGAGGCGACGCACGAGCGCGCGACCGATCTCGAGCCACGTCGTCCCCGCGGCACGATCGGCGCGGCCGTAGCCGACCAGGTGCGCCAGCTCGGTCGCATGGTCGGCCGCCGCCGCGGTGGCTCCGGCCTCGAGGCTCGCCGCGAAGGCCCGCTCCCGGGCACGCCGCGCGACGTCCGGGCTGCCGGCGTTCGCCTCGATCTCTCCCTGCCAGCCCAGCGCCTCGCCGCGCAGCGCGGGATCGCCGAGGCCCTCGGCGGCGAGCAGCAGCGGCGTCAGGAGCACGCGCGCGATCGGGTAGCGGCCGAGGGCCACCGCCGCGCGCACATCGGCGAGGCGGTCCGCGATCGCGAGCACGGCGGGGCTGCGCGCGGGCGCCTCGTCGCTGCCATCGCACGACGAGGCCTCGGGCAGGCCGCGCACGGCATCGATCGCGCGCTCGATCGTCCGCGGATCGACGACGCCCTCGGCGCCTGCGCCCAGCCCGGGCTGGCCCAGGGCGGTGAGCAGCGCGTCGAGCTCGGCGCGCTGTCCATCGAGGCAGCGCATGCGCCGATCCATCTGCGCCTCGCTCTGCTCGCCGGTCACACGGGTCGCCCGACACACGCCGTTGCGCGCGTCGATCCACGCCGCGCTCCAGGCGTCGAGGCGCGCCGCGACGCTGCGCCAGACCCCGGGCGCGTACGCCTGGCCCGAGCCCGCGAACGCGGCCGCGAGCGCGTCGCGGCGCGCGTCGTTCCACGTCGAGGCCATCGCCTCGTCGAGCCCCGTGCACGCGGGCGCGGCGGGCTCGATCGGGTCGGCCCCACCCCGCGCGCCGACCACCACACCGGTGGCGACCAACGCCGTCGCGCCGAGCACCGCGACGCCGATCCGACGCACGCGCGCCGCGGGGTCCCGGCGCAGCGCATCGAGCAGCGCGTCCATGCTCGGGTGACGCGCCCGCTCGTCGGTCTGCAGGCCGCGCACGAGCGCCGCGTGCACGTGCCGCGGCACGCCCGTCCCCGCCGGCGGTTCGCGCAGCTTGCCCTGCAGCACGTTCACGCTCAGCGCGGCCAGCGTCTCGCCCGCGAACGGCCGCTCGCCCCACAGCGCCTCCCACAGCGCGACGCAGAACGAGAACTGATCCGAGGCCGCGGCCGTCGGCGCGCCGAGGTGTTGCTCGGGCGACATGTACGCGGGCGTGCCCATCAGCGCCCCGGCGGCGGTGATCGTCTGGTCGAGCGACGCGACGCCGCCGCGGCCCGACGCCGAGCGCATCGCGGCGCCGCCATGGGTGCCCGACGCCAGCACGCGCCCGGTGGTCTCGTCGTCGCTGCGGGAGGGCGCCCCCTCGGCCTGCCGCGCGAGCCCGAAGTCCAGCACACGGACCCGCCCGTCGCGGCCGATCATCACGTTGTCGGGCTTGAAGTCGCGGTGGATGAGCCCCGCGCGGTGGGCCGCGGCGAGCCCGAGCCCCGCTTGACCGAACACCGCCAACGTCTCGGTCCACGGCCGCGTCGCGTCGGCGCACCATCGCCGCAGCGTGGTCCCGTCGACGAGCTCCATCGCCACGAAGACCACGTCCTCGGCGACCCCGACGTCGAACACCGGGATCACGTTGGGGTGCGCGAGGCGGGCCATCGCCTGCGCCTCGCGCAGCAGACGGTTGCGCTCGTGGTCGTGGCCGCCGCCGACCGGCACCAGCTTGAGCGCGATGGCCCGATCGAGATCCGGATCGAAGGCGCGGAAGACCACACCCATGCCGCCGCGCCCGATCGGATCGACCAGGACATAGCGACCGATCGACTGCCCCCGCGCGATGCGGACCGCGGGCGGCGGCGGAGCGTCGACGCCGTCGGCGAGCGTGACCGCGTGATCGCCCGCCGCGGTCTCGGGCAACACGACCGGGCCCTCGGGGATCTCCGACGTCATCGGGTCCTCGCGCGTCCTTCTGGCGTCAGCGCGACTTCCGTCGGCCGAAGATCAACCGCGGCAGCGACAGCAGGCTCTTGCCGACCGCGGCCGCGAGCTGCGTCCCGAGCTCGAGGACGCTCCCGGCGTTCACCTCGATCGCGACCTGCTGCCCCGAGGCGAGGTCGTGCATCGCGCCGCGGGCGACGGTGCGGATCCCGTCGGAGCGAATCTCGATCGCCAGCCGGGCGACCACCGGCAGCTCCTCGGCCGCCGCCAGATCACCCCCGCCCGCGCGCGGGGCGAGGTCGGTCTCGCCGCGGGATCGAGGGGTCTGCGGGGGTCCCGGCGGCCCCGGAGCGTCTGGCTCGTCCACGTCGGCAGCCTAGCAGCCCGCGGCCGGGGGCAGCGACGCGGGCCGTGCGCGTGTGTTCGACCACATCCCCCGCCGCACCGGCGCGGGCCCCGACCGGGTTGCTGCGCGGAGATCAGGTCGATATGCTCCGCCGCGTTTCGACGTTATTGGGCGCGGTGACCCCGCCCGTTCCAAGAGCCTGCCGTCGGCGACTCGAGGGCGCGGACCACCCCGTCAAAGGAGCAAGACAAGACCATGAAACCCAGAATACCGGGCCTGCACTGGCTCGGCGCAGCGGGCTTGCTGCTGGGGTGCCAGGGGTCGGGATCGTTTGCCAAGCTGCAGGAGACCCTCGCGGGGATCGAGCAGAAGCAAGACAGCATCCTCGCCAAGCTGGACACCCTCGAGCAGAAGGTCGGCCAAGCGCCCGCCCCAGGCAAACCAGGACAAGACCCCAAGGGCCCGAAGCCGGGCGCGCCCGACCCGAAGGCGACCTACAAGGTCCCGGTGAGCGGTTGGGCCAAGGGCCCCGCCGACGCCAAGGTCACCATCGTCGAGTGGTCGGACTTCCAATGACCGTTCTGCTCGAGAGTCGGTCCGACTCTCAAGGAACTGTCTGACGAGTACAAGAACGACCTGCGCATTGTCTTCCACCACAACCCCCT
>LNFM01004435.1_pt1 | contig 25854 bp, 27 predicted proteins | sample 596031 | NCBI WGS metagenome assembly LNFM01 (sample SAMN04254537, study PRJNA301005) | activated carbon metagenome | isolation source: dual media filters at the Ann Arbor, Michigan drinking water treatment plant | place: USA: Ann Arbor | reverse complement strand
GGAGTTGAGGCCAAAATGCTCGTCCGCTGCCTTTACGCCAGCCGCGTCGCCACGCCGCTCCCGGCCCCGGTCCTCGATCAGATCCTGGCGCAGTCGCATCGCAACAATCCGCGGCGCGGCATCACGGGGTTGCTCTGCTTTACCAACAACGTCTTCGTGCAGGTCCTGGAGGGCGGGCGCGACGAGGTGTGCGACCTCTACAACGCCATCGTGCGGGATGAGCGGCACAGCCAGGTGCGGCTGCTGGCCTATGAGGAGATCGCCGAACGGCGCTTCGGCAACTGGACGATGGGACAGGTGGACGCCAAGGCGATGAACCCTTCGCTGCTGCTCAAATATTCCAAGACCGCCACCCTGGATCCCTTCGCCATCACCGGCCAGGCCACCATGGCGCTGCTGATGGACCTGGTCGCCACCGGGACCATCACCGGGCGCACCGGAGTCTGAACCGTCGCGGGACAGCGGCCGCCGCATCGGCAAGCCACGCCCATGGCTTATTTGCGTGTCACCCGTCGCATGGCGTCGGCCAGGGAAACACCGGCCTCGCCAAAGCCCGTCCATGGATCCCGGGGCAACCTGCCTTGCGCCAGGCCGGTCAGCCGGAACCCGGCCGGATCCAATGTCGGCGTGACCGCGGACCAGGCGATGGGACAGGCCACCGGCGCGCCGGGCCGCGCGCGGGGCGAGAAATTCGCGATGGCCGTGGAGAGCCGGTCATTGCGCAGGTAATCGAGGAAGATCTTTCCGCCCCGGGCCTTCTTGGCCAGGGTGGTCGTGTAGCGATCCGGCGCATCGCGCTCCAGCAGCGCGCAGACGAGGCGGGCGAATTGCTTCGCGGCCGTCCAGTCCGGCCCTGATCCTCGCTTGGGCGTGGCCAGCGGCACCACCAAATGCAGCCCCTTGCCGCCGGTCACACGCGGAAAGGGGCGCAGCCCCAGCACCTTCAGCCGGTCGCGCAATTCGAGCGCACCCGCGACCACCGCGGTGAAATCCAGCTCCGGCGCCGGGTCGAGGTCGAAGACCAGCCGGTCCGGCACCTCGGGCGCGTCCGCCATCGCACCCCAGGGATGCAGTTCGACCACGGAGACCTGCGCCAGCGCCATCAGCCCCGCCGCGTCTTCGATGCGCATATAGGGCTTGTCCTGCCCCTCGATCGTCACCTCCCCGATGAGCGGCGACTGGCCGCGCATGGCGTGGCGCTGGAAGAAAAGCTCCCCGGCGATGCCCTCCGGCGCGCGCAGCACCGAAAGCGGCCGCCCCGCGATATGCTGCAGGATGCGGTCGGCGAAGCGCGCGTAATGCGCGGCCAAATCGGCCTTGGTGATGGCGGGCGTGGTTTCCGTGGCGGGCCAGAGCACGCGCTCGGGATGCGTCAGCCCGGCCGGTGGCTTGCGGCGCGTCACGGCCGGCGCCTCGGGTGGCGTGACCTCGGCGGCGGGCTTGTCCTCGCGAAGGCCCTGGAAGCTGGCATGGCGCAAAATCCCCTCCTCGGTCCAGCCGCCATAGGCGACCTCCGCCACCAGTTCCGGCCGTGCCCAGCGAACGCCCGTCACCCGCGCCGGCTGCTTGCCCGCGAAGGGTGAGGCATCCACGCGCAACGGCTCCAGCAGGCCGACCAAACGCGATGCGACCTGGCCGGAGAAGCCGGTCCCTACGCGGCCGACATAGGCAAAGGCCCCATCCCGATACGCGCCCACCAGCAGCGCCCCCAGCCCCTTGCCGGACGCCTCCGTGGTCCAGCCGCCGATCACGAACTCGTCCCGCCCACGGCATTTCGCCTTCTGCCAATCGCCGCCGCGGCCGGAGACATAGGGCGCATCCTGCCGCTTCGAGACCACGCCCTCCATGTGAAGCCGGCAGGCCGAGGCCAGCATGGCTTCGCCGGTGGCGGCAAAATCCTCCAGGTAGCGCAGGGTGCCGTCCTGCCGGGGCGGGATGCGCTCGCGCAGGGCGGCCTTGCGTTCCCGCAGCGGCTTCTTGCGGAGGTCGGCCTTGCCGTCATGCAGCAGGTCGAAGGCATAGAAGCTGGTCTTGCCCTTGCGCTCGCCCGCCAGGATGGCTTGCAAGGCAGCAAAGCTGGGCTCGCCCTCCGCATCGAGGGCGACTGCTTCGCCATCCACCAGGCCGTCGGGCAGCGCCTTCGCCGCGCGCGCGATGTCGGGGAAGCGTTCCGTCCAGTCGAGGCCCGTGCGTGTGCGCAGGCGCGCAGCACCGCCCTCGACCCGCAGCTGGAGCCGGTAGCCGTCGAGCTTGAGCTCATGCGCCCAGGCCCCGCCCTCCGGCGGAGCGGATACCAGGCGGCACAGCTGGGGTTCCACGAAATCGGGCATGGAAGCGGCCGAGGCTCGCTGGCCGCGCTTGCTGCCCTTCGGCGCCACGCCCTGCTCGATCTGCTGGATCGTCAGCCCGCTCGCGACGGAGGTTTCGGCCTGCAGCACCGCGTCGCCCTCACCCGGGCGGGCCATGCTGTCGCGCTCCTTGATGAGCAGCCAATTGTGCTTGCCCGGCGTGTCGCCGGCGCGGGGCTTCAGGCGGATGAGGACGAAGCCGCCCCGCAGCCGCTCTCCGGCCAGCACGAATTTCAGCTCGCCACGCTCCAGATCCGCCGCGACCGCCTCCGGGTGCAAGGGCGCCCAGGCGCCGCGATCCCAGAGCTGCACCACGCCCGCGCCGTATCCCGGCTTGGGGATCACGCCCTCGAAGCCGCCATATTCCAACGGATGATCCTCGACTTCCACGGCGAGGCGCTTGTCGGCCGGGTCCAGCGAGGGGCCGCGCGTGACCGCCCATGATTTGAGAACGCCCTCCCATTCCAGGCGAAGATCGTAATGCAGCCGCCGCGCCGCGTGGCGCTGGACAACGAAGGCCAGTTGCTCCGCCTCGGGTCCGACGCCGCCCTCCGGCTCCGGCGTGCGGCGAAAATCGCGCTTGGCCCGGTAGCGTTCCAGCGGAGCTGACGCCATCACCCGGCCCGCTTGCGCTTGGCGGGGGCTTTCTTGGCCGGCGTCGTCTTCGCGGCGGGCGCCTTGCCCTTGCCGCCGGCCTCCAGGCTCTGGCGCAGCGCTTCCATCAGGTCGATCACATTGTCGCCGCGGGGCGGGGGCGCGGCCACGCCGTCATCGCCGCCCTCCTGCTTGCTGCGGATCAGCTCGCGCAGCGCATCCTCGTAGCGGTCCTTGAACTCGCTGGGATCGAAGGGGCCTTCCTGCTGTGCGATGATCTTCTCAGCGATCTCGATCATTCCCGGGTTGCGCCTGGTCTTGGGGATGTCGTCGAAGATGTCGGCCTCGTCGCGCACCTCGTCATGGCTGCGCAGCGTCGTCAGCAGCATGCCGGCGCCGCGCGGCTCGATGGCCACCACGCGCTCGCGCGTGCTCATCACCACCCGGCCGAGGGCGACCTTGCCCGCCTCCTCCAACGCCGCGCGGATCACCCAGAAAGCGTCCAGCCCCGCCTTGCCATCGGGCACCAGGTAATAGGGATCATTCCACCAGATGCGGTCGATCTCGGAGGCGGAGACGAAGCGCTCGATGTCGATGGTGCGCGTGCTCTCCAGCCGGACGGAGCGCAGCTCCTCATCGGTGAGGAGAACATAGCGGTCCTTCTCAACCTCGAAGCCGCGCACCAGGTCCTTGCGCTCCACTTCGCCCGTCTCGGGATCGACGACCTGCTGGCGGATGCGGTTGCCGGTCGCGGGGTTGATCAGGTGGAAGCGGACATCATTGGCGGTGCTGGTCGCCGCGTAGAGCGACACGGGACAGGCCACCAGGGAAAGCCGCAGATGGCCTTGCCAGCTCGGTCTCTGTGCCATGTCCCTGTGTCCTCCGGAGGGGTCGGTGTTTCGCAGGCTCCGGCGCCTTGTGAACCTGCATCCTGCGTGCGCCGTTGCTGCACGGACGAAGAACGGGTGACGGCTCTGACGGTTGCTGCGCCGGATGGCGCTGATGCGCAGGTGCTGCCGCTGGCCGCGGCACCAGGGAGACAGGTCGCCAGGGATCACGCCATGGCGGCAGGCGAAGCTGGAGCCTGAGCGGCGCCAGGCTGCCCCTTCGCATGCGGCGATGATGGGTGCTTGACCTCGCGGCCCGTTTGCCATGGCAACCCGCATGGGATGGCGGCGTTCTCGAGGCAGGGCTCCTGGCTGGAGCGCAGATGGAGGACATCAGGTCATGAACGCAGCAGACATCCAGGAGCACATGAGCATTGTCGGCTCTTGCGGCAATCCAGTGGGCACGGTGGATCATGTGGAAGGCGATCGCATCAAGCTGACGCGTGCGAGCGATCCGCATGGCCAAGGTCATCACCATTATCTGCCGCTGGGTGAAGTGCTGCGGGTCGAAGATGGGAAGGTTGTGCTCTCGATGAATTCCGAAGACGCCAAGCGGGCCCTTCAGGCGCAGGGTGCCGGCTAACATTGCGTTCCGGGCGCTGAATTTGAGGGGTGACGCACGTTCGCTGACGGCTGCCCGTGTGACCGCCGCGCCAGATTTCAACAACGGGTTCTCCACCACTGCCCCCATGCGCTCAGGCTCGGCGGGCGTGATGGCGCAACCATTGAAGCGCCTCCGCGATGAAGCGTAGCCGGGCCGAGCGCAAGAACAGTGGCCCGCTGCTCGAGCCGGCCTGCCCGGCTGATTGGCCCGCATGCATCGGCGTGACGGGCTGAGGCCCTGCGCATCCTGCACTGAACCCTGGAACAGTTGCGCCGCTGCCGCCACCCCACCTCGGCCGGCGGCGTGGCGCGCTCCTCATCTGCGCTGGGGCTGATCCAGCGCCATTGTTGCGGCAGACTTTTCCCCCTCGCCGGACGGAGCCGCCGCCGCGCGGCAACCCCGATTGACCAGATATTCGAAGCTACTTGAACTTTCGAAAATCCTGTGAGAGTTTGCAGCTTTGCTGACTCGGCGTCGAAGCCGGGCAGCAGGGTGCCGGATTCTGGGTCCGGCCTCGGCACAGGGAGGAACATCAGGATGACATGCGGTTTCGCAGGCGGCCCGCCCGCGCAGTGCCTCTCGCGCCGGCTGTTGCTGGGCGGGCTGGGCGCACTGGCCGCCACACCTGCCCTGGCTGCCTATCCGGAGCGGCCGATCACCCTGCTGCACGGCTTCGCCCCCGGCGGCTCGGCCGATGCGCTGGCGCGGGTGCTGTCGGTGTCGCTCGGCAGCCTGCTCGGGCAGACCATCCTCGTTGAGCCGCGGCCTGGGGCGGGGGGCATGGTGGCCTCCGCCGCGCTGAGCCGCGCGGCGCCTGATGGCTATACGCTCGGCCTCATCACCGGCGGCCACGCGGTCGCCGCCGCCTTTGGCCGCAACCTCACCTTCGATCCGGTGGATGGGTTCACCTGGATCTCCCGCGTGGTGGAATTCGGCTTCGTCATCGCCGTGCGGGCGGATCATCCGGCGCGGGACCTGCGCGCGCTGTTGCAGATGGCGAACCGGCCGGGTGGCATCACCTTCGGCTCGGCCGGGGTGGGCTCCACGCACCATCTGGCCGGTGAGCTGCTGGGCGCCATGTCCGGCGCGCAGCTGGTGCATGTGCCCTATCGCGGCGAGGCGGATGCCATCACCGGGCTGATGAGCGGCGACCTGGCCTGCGCCATCATCACCACGGTGACGGCCGGGCCGCAGCTGCAATCCGGCCGCTTGCGGGCGCTCGCTGTGACAGCGCCCGAGCCGGTCGCGGCCTTCCCCAATGTGCCGCCCGCGGGTGAGACCGTGCCCAACTACGCGGTGACGACCTGGGCCGGGCTGGCGGGTCCGGCCAGTCTGCCCGCCCCCGTACAGGCGCGCCTGCACCAGGCGGTGATGACGCTCGCCGAACAACCGGAGCATCGCAGCCGCCTCGCCGCGCTGGTGGATGGGCGCGTGCGGACCAGCTCGGCCGAGGAACTCCGCAGCCTCGTCGCCAGCGAGATCTCGCGCTGGCGGGAGCTGATCGGCAGCCGGCAAATCCAGGCGGGTTAATCGGCCAGGAAAGCCGGCAGCGCCACGTTGAGCCCGGCGGCCGAGGCCGCCAGGCGCTTCCAGGTGCCATGCGGCAGGGGGATGCCCTCGCGCTGCCGCCGCGCCATCACGCGGCCGCCGCGATCCCCCGGCAGGAGCACCGGCATGGCACCGCTGGCCGGCACGGCGGCCACGGCGGCGGCCAGCGCATCCACCTCGGCGGTGAAGGCGCCGGCCTCGCCGAAGGCCGCGATGTCGAGCGCGATGGCGAGGCCGTTCATGCGCGGCCCCTCCTTCGCACCTTCGCCGCGCAAGGCGAGGCTGATCAGCGGATTGCCGGCGGCGAGGCTGGCCAGGCACTCGATCATCAGCGAAAGCCCCGCACCCTTCGGCCCGGCCATGGGCAGAAGGGTGGTCAGCTTGGCCGGGTCCGTCGTCGGCTGGCCGGTGGCATCCACGCCCCAGCCCTCGGGAACGGGGGTGCCCGCATCCTTCGCCGCCATGATCTTGCCGAGTGCGACGGCCGCCGTGGACATGTCGAGCAGCAAGGGCGGGCGCGTGCCGGCCGGGATCGCGATGGCGAGCGGGTTGGTGGAGACCACCGCCCCCGCGCTGCCCGGCCAGGCCATGAGCGGGCCGGAGGCGGTCATCACCAGTCCCGCCATCCCCTGTTCGGCCGCGCGCAGCGCGAAGTGGCCGACGGCGCCGGCATGGGTGATGTCCCGCGCCACCACCCAGCCCAGATGCAGCCGCCGCGCGATGGCGATGGCCTCGTCCATGGCGCGGTTCATGGCGACGGGGCCGGGCGCCTGGTCGGCATCGAGCAGGCCGATGGCACCGGCCTGCATGCGCATCGCCATGCGGGGCTTGGGGTTGATGGCGCCGGTGCCGATGAGCTCGAGATAGCGCGGGATGCGCAGCACGCCGTGGCTGTCCACGCCGCGCAGATTGGCCCAGACGAGCGTCTCGGCCCAGGCGCGCGCATCGGCCTCGCTGGTGCCCGCCGCCTGCAGGATGGCGGCGGCGAAATCGCGCAGCGCGCCGGGCGCGATGCGCGCACTCATGCCGGCGTGGCGGGGAAGTAGCGCTCCATCCAGCCCTTCAGGATGTCGCGGCCGCGATGATCCTTGCCGAAGATCGGGAAATGGTCGGTGCCGGTGATCAGCACCAGATCCTTGGGCTGGCCCGCCATCTCCCACATGCGGATGGATTGCTCGACCGGCGTCACCGTGTCGTCCGCGCCATGCATGAAGAGGACGGGGCGCGGGGCGAGCTGGTGGATCACCTCCTCGGCCTTGAAGTCGAACATGCTCTGCGCGGTGTCGGCGGCCACCACGGTCTGCGCGAGGTGGGAGAGGTTCTTGCGGAGATGCTCGGCCATCGGCACCACATCCCAGCGGCTGACCATCATGGTCTCGCCGGTGCGGGCCTTGTGGGCGCGGCCTTCGGCGAGGAGGTTGGTGAACTTCTCCCAGGCCTCGGGCGTGGCGTGCTGGCCGCGGAACTTGCGCTCGCCATGGCCCCAGCCGCAGGAGATGATCGCCGCCGCGAAGCGCGTGTCGGTGCTGGCGGTATAGGCGGCGATGGCGGCGCCGAAGGAATGGCCGAGGACCGCGATGCGCGCGGAGTCCACCTCGGGCCGCTGCGCCAGCCAGGTCATGGCGTTGCGCGTATCGGCCACCTGGTCATGGCAGAGGACGTAGCCGCGCGTGCCCTCGCTCTTGCCGCAGCCGCGGAAATCGATGCGGAGCACGACATAGCCCCAGCTTTCCATCAGCCGGCTGACCACCTCGGAATAGGAATTGTCCTTGGCGCCGATGAAGCCGTGCAGGACGATGACCGCCGGCAGGCGCTGATCTGGCGCGCGGCCCTCCGGCACATGCAGGCTGCCGGCGAGCGTCAGCCCGTCCGAGGTGAAGGTGATGTCGCTGTCCATGTCCTGCCGTTTCCTTGCCTGGCAGGCATCATGCCCCGATTTTCGAAACTTTCAAGATCTTCGATTTTCTGGTCATGCCCCGACGTCAGCCTCTGGGCGGCTTGATGAATTGCGGCGCGTAGAGCCGCACATTGTCCACCGTCCATTGCAGTTGCTTCCGCAGCAGTTCCGCCGCCTCCGGCCCGCGGCGTTCGAGCGCCGCCTGCTTGATGGCCTCATGCTCCGCGAGCCGCCCCGGCCCCTGCGGGCGATGCCGCTGCGAGAGCAGGCGATAGCGCTCCATATGGTCATAGAGCAGACCGCGCATGTGCAGCAGCCAGCGCGAGCCGCAGGCCGAGACCAGCGCGTGGTGGAAATCCCGGTGCAGCGCCACCCATTCCTTGAAGCGTTCCGCGCGCTCGGCCCGCGGGCGGGATTCGATGGCGGAGAGGCGGTGGAAGGTCACCACCACCGCCTCCTCCCAGGCCTTGTCGCCATTTTCGACGGAGGAGAGGATCGCGCGCTGCTCGAACTCCAGCAGCAGGCTGGAGACATCCAGCAGATCCGCCTCCGAGACCGGGGCGACGCGATAGCCGCGATTGGCGTCCACCTCCACCATGCCGACCGAGGCGAGGTGGGACAGCGCCTCGCGCAGGGTCCCGATGCCGACCTCATAGGCCGCCTGCAACTCGGCGAAGCGCAGGCGCGCGCCGGGCGCGTAGTGGCCGTCCAGGATATCGGCGAGCAGGCGGTTCAGCACGGTCTGGCTGATCAGGACCGCCGCGGGGGCGGCGCGCTTGGTGGCTGCCGTGGCGGACATGGGGTGGGGCACTCCTTGGAGGGGTGAGAGTGACGCCGTCCCCCGCATCGCTCAAGGGGCGGCGGGGGACTTCACCGAATGCCAGGCAAAGAGGCGCGGCGCCGGCGCCTCGCGGTAGATGGCGGTATAGGTCATTCGTGTCGCGATGCCACCACCCGGGCGCGCGATCTCGGCATCCGCCTCGCCGAAGACGAAGCTGAAGCCGCCCTCCTGCCGGATTTCCCGCGTCAACGCCGCGTAGCGCAGGTAGCGCCGCTCGCCATCGCGCAGCTTGCGGAGGAACTCGGCCTTGTCCTCCACCGCGCCGTTGGAATGCACGAAGCGCAGGTCATCCGCGATCAGCGCGTCGAGGGCCGCGAAATCCTGCGCGATCATCGCCTGGAAGCGCTGGTCTTCCAGCGCCAGGATCGTGGCGGCATCCGGGGCCATGTCAGCCCTTGTCCTCGGGCAGTTGCAGCCGGTGCATCTCCAGGAAGGCCTGGGAGGGCGGCAGGCCCCAGACGTCGCGCGGCAGGCCGACCCAGGTCTTGGGGCGCTGCGGCCGGTCGCGGTGCCAGGGGCGGGGGTCCCAGAAGCCTAAGCCCTCATCCGTCATGCAGTCGAGGCCGTGGAACAGCTCGATCGCGTTGCCCTCGGGGTCGCGGTGATACATCGCGACATTGTGGCCGGGGCCGTGGCGCACCGGGCCCCAGAGGATGGGCACCTTCTGCCCGCCCAGGATATCGGCCGCGCGGTGCATGTGGCCGGCGTCGCGCAGCTCGAAGGCCATGTGGTGCATGCGCGCATCGGGGCCGCGGGTGAAGTTCACCGTGTGGTGCTCGTGGTTGCAGCGCAGGAAGACGAAGCGGTCCTCGATCCAGTCGGAGACGCGGAAGCCGAGTTGGTTGCTGAAGAAATCCGCCGTCGTTGCCGGGTCGGGCGCGAAGCAGGCGACATGGCCGAGCTTCAGCGGTGCCACGCCGGGCAGGGGCATGCGGTTCTCATAGCCGTGGAAGCCGAAATGCAGCTCGATCGCGCGGCCATCGCTGTCGCGCGAGCGCAGCGCCACGGGGCAGCCGGGCGCCACATCCGAGCAGCGCTCGGCCGGCATTCCCGCCGCCAGCAGCGCGCGTTCGACGGCGGCGATGTCGGGCTCGGCCGGCAGGTCGAAGCCGAGGCGCGCGAGGCCGGGGATTTCACCCTGCTCCAGCACGATGGAGAGCTGGCCCGCCTCGCTCGCCAGGAAGGCGCGGCCCCGCTCGCGGCCGATTTCGGCGAGGCCGATGACGTCGCGATAATAGGCGACCTGCCGCTCCATGTCGGTCACGGTGAGGGCGAGATGCCGGAGGCGCTTGACCTGGATCATGCGCGCGCGGCCTGCTGGTGCTGGCGGTTCATCTTCCCCCCTGGAGCGGTTCTGGCACGCGCAACCTCGCGCGGATTGTCGAAACGGTCAAGATTTTCGAAAATCAATCCGCCGCGCGGCTGGCCGCCAGATTTTCCAGAATCCGAGCCATGCGCGCCTGCGCCTGGGATTGGAGCGAGGCGAACAGGCTGTTGCCATGCGTATCAATGCCCACCGTGACCGGCCCGAGCCCCTGCACCGCCAGCCGCACCAGGCGGTAATGCGCGACGAGATCGGGATAGGCCACTTCCCGCACCGCCGTGATGGCGGAGGAATGCAGCGGCGCGCCGCCGCCGAGGAAGGAGAGATAGACGCAGCCCACCTCCGCCATGGCGGCCACGCTGGCGGCATCCAGCCCGCCCTTGCCGCCCACCGCGGTCAGCCCGAAATGCCGGATCAGCCGCGGCATATGCGGGTTGAAGCGCGTGCTGGTGGTCGGGTTCATGTAGAGGATTTCGAGCCCGCCCGCCGGCGTGTCCTGCGAGTAGGAGCCGAGGTGAAACAGCGACCCGCCCTGCAGCGGGATGGGCGGCTCGCGCCCCTCCTCCAGGCAGGCGATCAGGCGCTGCACGGTGGGCAGGCCGGCCGTGATGATGATCTCGCCATCCAGCAGGATCATGTCGCCGGCGCGCAGGCTGCGCGCATCCTCGCGCGACATGGGCATGCGGATGCGGCGGAAGCCATCGGTCCCGGGCGCGCTCATTCGAAGCGCTCCACACTGCCATCCGCGTGCAGCCGCGCGCGGGTGCGGCGGTTGATCCAACAATTGAAACAGACCGCGACGGGCGTGTAGCCATGGCCTGACGCGTAATCCACATGCACGGCCAGCGCCGTGGTGTCGCCGCCCGTGCCCATGGGGCCGAAGCCCGTCGCGTTCACCGCGCGCAGCAGGCGTTCCTCCATCGCGGCGAGCACGGGCTCGGGGTTGGTGCTGCCGACCTGGCGCATCGTCGCCTTGCTCGCGATGCGCGCCGCCACGTCGAAGCTGCCGCCGATGCCCACACCGATGATCACCGGCGGGCAATGCTGCGAGCCCGCCTGGAGCACCACCTTCATCACATATTCCTCGATCTGCGCGAGGCTCGGGAACGAGAAGGTCTCCAACGCCGCCCAGCGGCCCGAACCCAGCGCCTTGGGCTGGCAGAGGATCTCCACCCAATCGGCGCCGCCGGCCACATCCCAGGTGATGAGGGGCATGTCCTTGCCCTTGTAGCCGCGCTCATTGGTCAGCGGGTTCGTGACATGCTTGAGCAAAGGCGGCTTGATCGTCGCCACCAGCTCGTCGAAGCCATCGCTGATGGCGGCCTTGATGTCGCCCTCCAGCCGCGCCGCGGTGCCGAGGGTGACGTGATAGACCGGCACGCCCGCATCGGAGCAGATGAAGCGGTCCTCCGTCTCGGCGCGCTGGGCGCTGCCCAGCATCATCTTGAGGACCTGCTGCGCGCCGTGATGTGTCTCGGCCTCCAGCGCGCGGCGCAGGCCGTGCTTGGTGTCCTCCGGCACGCGGCGCAGCGACCAGTCATAGAGCTGGGCAGAGAGGCTCTTCACGGCCTCATAGGTGATCGGCATGCTGGACCCGCTCCCCTCGATCGGAACCCGCGTGAAGAAGGCTGGACGAAGCCGCGTGATCCGTATAACCCATATAACTGACCTTTCAGTCCAAGCACAAGGCGAGGCGTCCAGATGAGCACCACGGGAAAGATGAAACTGCATTGGTCCCCGCGCTCGCCCTTCGTGCGCAAGGTCATGGTCGCTGCGCATGAGCTGGGCCTGGCCGACCGCATCGAGACGGTGCGGACCGTGGTTGCCATGGTGAAGCCGGCGCGAGAGCTGCTGCCGGAGAACCCGCTGGGCAAGATCCCGACGCTGGTGCTGGCGGATGGCACTATCCTCTATGACAGCCTGGTCATCATCGAATATCTGGACAGCCTGGTGGGTGGCGGGCGGATGATCCCGGCTTCCGGCCCCGCGCGCTTCACCGAATTGCGCCGCCACGCGCTGGCGAATGGCTTTCTCGACATGCTGATCCTCTGGCGCAATGAGCGGGACCGCGCGCAGCCCCTGCCCGCGCTGCTGGATGCCTTCGCGCTGAAGACCGAGGCGCTGCTGCCCGCGCTGGAGGCCGAGGCGCCGGCGCTGGCCGCCAGCCCGGTGGGCCTCGCGCAGATCACCACGGCCATCGCCGGCGCCTATATGGATTTCCGCTTCCCCGATCTCGGCTGGCGCGAACGCTGCCCGGCGCTCTCCGCCTGGCAGGCGCGCTTCGCCGAGCGGCCTTCGATGATCGCCACCGGCATCGTGGATGCCTGACGCCGTGGCCGGTCCCCTCTCGCATCTGCGCATCCTTGATCTCAGCCGCATCATGGCGGCCCCTTGGGCCACGCAGATCCTGGCCGATCTCGGCGCCGACGTGATCAAGGTGGAGCGGCCGGGCGTGGGCGATGACACGCGCGGCTGGGGCCCGCCCTTCCTCAAAGCCGAGGATGGCACACCGACGCGCGAGGCGGGCTACTTCCTCGCCGTCAATCGCGGCAAGCGCTCCGTGACGGTGGATCTCGCCAAGCCCGAGGGTCAGGCGCTGGTGCGGGACCTGGCAGTCCGCTGCGACGTGGTGGTGGAGAATTTCAAGGCGGGCGCGCTCGCGAAATACGGCCTCGATTCCGCCAGCCTGCGCGCCTTGAAGCCCAGCCTGATCTGCTGCTCCGTCACCGGCTTCGGCCAGGACGGGCCGCGCGCCGACCAGGCCGCCTATGACTTCATGATCCAGGCCATGGGCGGGCTGATGAGCCTGACCGGCGAGCGGGACGGCGCACCGCAGAAGGTGGGCGTGCCCATCGTGGACCTGATGACGGGGATGTACGCCGCCATCGCCATCCTCGCCGCCGTCGCGAAGCGCGAGCGAAATGGTGAGGGGGAGACGATCGATCTCGCCATGCTCGACGTGCAGGCAGCCTTCCTCAGCAACCAGGCGATGAACTGGCTGGTGGGGGCCAAGGTGCCGCATCGCGCGGGGAACCGGCACCCGAACATCCAGCCGCAGGATGTGTTTCCGGCGGCCGATGGGCATGTCGTGCTCGCCGTCGGCAATGACGGGCAATTCGTGAAGCTCTGCGCGGCGATCGGCCGCGCGGAATGGGCGAGCGATCCGCGCTTCATCCGCAACGCCGACCGCGTCCGCAACGAGGCCGAGCTGACGCCCCTCATCGCCGCGCGCTTCCGCGACTTCACCCGCGCGGAACTGACCGCGCTGCTTGATCCAGCCGGCGTGCCCTGCGGGCCGATCAACACCGTGCCCGATGTCTTCGCTGACCCGCAGATCCTCCATCGGGAAATGCTGCGGCATTTGCCGCATCCGCTGGCCGGCAGCGTGCCACAGGTGGTCAGCCCGATCCGCATGCAAGACGCGCCGCTCACTTTCGACCGCGCGCCGCCCACTCTCGGCCAGCACACGGCGGAGCTGCTCGCCGAACTCGGCCTGGACGACGGACAATGCGCGGCGCTGGCCGCGAAGGGCGTGATCTGATGGCCCCCCGCATACCCCTGCCCGGCCGCGAAGAGCTGGACGAGGCCCAGCGCGCGGTGTGGGACCGTGTGGTCGCGGGCCCCCGCGGTACCGTCATTGGCCCGCTGCGCGCCGCCATCCACAATGCCGAGCTGGCCGGCCGCTGGTCCGCGATGGGCGAGGCGCTGCGCTTCGGCACCTCGCTGCCCAAGCGGCTTTCGGAACTGGCGATCTGCGTCACCGGCCGCCGCTGGAGCAGCCAGGTGGAATGGTGGGTGCATGCCCGCAGCGCCGCCGAGGCGGGTATCGCGCCCGCCATCCTGGATGCCATTCGCGAGGGCCGACCGCCCGTCTTCACGGACGCGCAGGAGGCGATGATCTACGCCTTCGCCCGCGCCTTGCAGCAGGAGGGCCGCGTGCCGGATGCCGCCTATACGGCCGTACGCGAGGCCTTCGGCGTGAAGGGCGTGGTCGAGCTGACGGCGCTGATCGGCTACTACACCATGGTCTCGATGACGCTGAACGCCCATGGCATCCCGCTGCCCGAGGGCGAGGCGGAGCCGCTGACGCCGCCCGCCACCGGCCTCTTCGAATTGCCGGAGCCCGGCGCATGACGGCGCGCGTGCCCGCCCCCGCCGTCTCGGCCCCGCGCCATGCGGTACCCGCGGGCGCCTGCGACGCGCACACCCACATCTTCGGCGGGCCGGAATTCGCGGCCGGGCCTTCGCCCTATGCGCTGCCCGAGGCTTCGCTTGAGGTGCATGCGGCGATGCGCGCGCGGCTCGGCATATCGCGCGCCGTGCTGGTGCAGCCCGCGCCCTATGGGCGCGATGCCGCCTGCATGCTGGATGCGCTGGCGCGCGGCGCGGGGCGGCTGCGCGGCGTGATGATCGCCGATGAGACGATCAGCGACGCGACACTGGAGGCCTGGCATGCGGCCGGGGTGCGCGCGCTGCGCTTCACCGAGATGAAGGCACCGGGCGGCAGCGGCCGCTATCCCGGCAGCATCGGGACGGATTCGCTGGTGGCGCTCGCGCCGCGGCTGCGGGCGCTGGGCTGGCAGGCGCATCTCTGGGCCAGCGCCGCGCAATGCGCGGAGCTTCTGCCGCGACTCGCGCCGCTGGGTGTGCCCCTCGTGCTGGATCACCTGGCCATGCCGCAGGGGCTGGAGGATCCCGCCTTTGACGCCGTGCTCCATCATCTGCGGGAGGGCGAGGTCTGGGTGAAGGCGACGCTGTGCCGCGTTCCGGGCGGCGATCCGGCCCGGCTGCGCCCGCTGCAGGAGCGCCTGGTGGCCGCCCATCCGGACCGCGTGCTCTGGGGCTCGGACTGGCCCTATGTCCGCATGGAGCCAGCCCCCGATGCGGGCGCCATGCTGGACCTGTTCCTGGGCTGGCTCGGCGATGGCGCGCTGGCCCGGCGCATCCTGGTGGAGAACCCGGCGGCGCTCTTTGGTTTTGACGCGGCATGATCACACGCAGGGCCACGCTGATGCTGCCCGCCCTGGCCGCCGGCGCGCAGGCACAAAGCTTCCCGGACCAGCCAATCCGCATGATCGTGCCCTTCGCGGCCGGCGGCCCGGCCGACATCATCGCCCGCGTCGTCGCCCGCGTGATGAGCGAGCGGCTGGGCCGGCCCGTGGTGGTGGAATCGCGCGCGGGCGCCGGCGGCGTCATCGGCGTGGATGCGGCGGCGAAGGCGCGGCCGGATGGGCACACGCTGGTGATGGCGAGCAGCGGCGCCGTCGTCATCCTGCCGCATCTGCGCGCCAACATGCCCTATGACGCGCTGCGCGATCTCTCGCCGGTGGGGCAGGTGCTGGGCGTGCCGCAGATCGTCTCGGTGGCCCCCGGTCTCGGCATCCGCTCGCTGCGGGACCTGCTGGCGGTGGCGCGGGCGCGGCCTGGGCAGCTCGCCTTCGGCTCGGCCGGCATCGGCTCCTCGCTGCATATGGCCGGCGAGTTGCTGAAGCTGCGCACCGGCATCGACATCACGCATATCCCCTATCCCGGCGCCGCACCCGCGGTGACCGACCTGCTGGCCGGCCGCATCCAGATCCTGCTGGCCGATGTGCCGGCGCTGATCGGCCAGGTCCGGGCTGGCGCGCTGCCCGCGCTGGCCGTCACGGCCGAGCAGCGCATCGCCGTGCTGCCCGATGTGCCGACCGCGATCGAGGCCGGTGTGCCCGGCCTGGTGAGCGAGACCTGGTACGGCGTGCTCGGCCCGGCCGGCATCCCGCCCGAGCGCGTCATGATCCTCAACGCCGCCATCCGTGCCGCGACCGAGGAAGGCGAAGCCCGCCGCGTCCTGACCGAGCAGGGCGGGCGCATCGTCAGCGATTCGCCCGAGGCCTTCGCCACCTTCATCCGCCAGACCTACAGTGCCTGGGGCGAGGTGGTGCGCGCCACCGGCGCAAGACTGGACTGAGCGCGCATGAGCTGGAGTAACCGCATGACACTGCATCGCCGCTCCCTTCTCGCCGGGCTGGCCGCGCTGCCGGCGCCCGCTTGGGCCCAGGGCTTCCCGACGCGCCCGATCCGGCTGATCTGCCCCTTCGCCGCCGGCGGCTCGGCCGATGCCAGCGCGCGGCAATTGGCGGCGCCGCTCTCGGCCGTGCTGGGCCAGCCGGTGGTGGTGGAGAACCGGCCGGGCGGCGGCGCCACGCTGGGCGCGCAGCTCGTGGCGCGCGCGGCGCCGGATGGGCATACGCTGCTCTATGGCACGCCGGGGCCGCAGATCATCAACCCCCATCTGATGCGCAGCCTGCCCTATGATCCGGTGCGGGATTTCGCGCCCATCTCCGGCTACAAGCGCGCGCCCAACCTGCTGGCCGTGCATCCCTCGCTCGGCGTGAATGACGTGGCGGGGCTGATCGCGCTGGCGCGGGCGCGGCCGGGCCAGCTCACCTTCGCCTCCTCGGGCGTCGGCTCCTCCTCGCATCTGGCGGGGGAGATGCTGAAATTCATGGCCGGCATCGACATCACCCATGTGCCCTATCGCGGCACCGGCCCGGCCGTCACGGATCTGGTGGCGGGCACGGTGAGCATGGCGCTGGACACGCTTTCCATCCTGTTGCCGCCGGCGCGCAATTGCAGCCTGCGCGCCCTGGGCGTGACGACGCCGCAGCGCTCGCCCCTCGTGCCGGAATTGCCGGCCCTGGCTGAGACGCTGCCCGGCTTCGATGCGGCACCCTTCAACTATATCGCGGCGACCGGCGGCACGCCGCCCGAGATCGTGCTGCGCCTCAACCAGGCCATTGTCGGCATCCTGAGCGATCCGGCCTATCGGGCGCGGATGGAGGCGCTGGGCGAGGAAGCCACGCCCTCCACGCCGGAGGAGCTGGCCACGACCATCGCGCGGGAAAGTGCGCGGTGGAAACAAGTCATTGATGCCGCGGGGATCCGGACCGAATGAGCGAGAGTTTTGCAACCCTGAAGCTGGAGGTCGCCGATTTCGTCGCGACCGTCACGCTGGACCGCGCGCCGGTCAATGCGATCAACCGCGCGATGAAGGAGGAACTCATCGCCGTCTTCGACGCGCTGCATGACCGCGAGGATGTGCGCGCCGTGGTGCTGACTGGCGCGGGCAAGGCCTTCAGCGCCGGCGCCGATCTGAAGGAGCGGCCAAACATCGCGGGCCAGCATGGCGCCTATCAGCGCCACAACCGCCTGACGCGCGCGTCCTTCGATTGCGTGATGGATTGCGGCAAGCCCGTCATCGCGGCCGTGAATGGGCTCGCCATCGGGGCAGGGGCCGTTCTCGCGCTTTGCGCCGACATCATCCTGGTGGCGGAAGACGCCTATCTCTCCATGACGGAGGTGGATGTGGGCCTGGCCGGCGGCGTGGGGCATGTGCGGCGGCATTTCAGCGAGTCCAATGCGCGGCTGATGATCTACACGGCGCGCCGCATGCAGGGGCCGGATCTGCTGCGGATGAATGTCGCCTCCGCCTGCCTTCCGCGCGAGGCGCTGCTGGCCGAGGCGCAGAAGATCGGCGCCGAGATCGCGGGCAAGGTGCCGCTCGCCGTGCAGGCGGCCAAGCGCAGCTTCCAGGTGACGGAGTACATGCCGCTGCACGAGGGCTATGTCTTCGAGCAGTCCCAGACCGCCGCCCTCTCCCGAACCGAGGACACGCAGGAGGCCTGGCGCGCCTTCGCCGAGAAGCGCAAGCCCGTCTTCAAGGGCAGGTAGATGCGCGAGGCGCTGCTGCTGCTCTGCCCCATCCCGGCCGATCTGCACGCGGCGCTGGCCGAGCGGTATGAGCTGGTGCCGGACGATGTGGCGCTCGCCACGCAGCCCGGCTTCCGCATCGCCGTCACCACGGCCATGCAGGGCGCGACGGCGGCGCAACTGGACCGGCTGCCTGACCTGAAGCTCCTCTCCAGCCAGGGCACGGGGCTGGAGCGCATCGACCTCCCGGGCGCCGCCCAGCGCGGCGTCGCCGTCGCCTATACGCCCGATGTGATGACCGAGGATGTGGCCGATGCCGCCATCGGCCTGATGTATGGCGCGGCGCGGCTGGTGGCCGAGGCCGACCGCTTCGTCCGCGCCGGGCGCTGGGGGCAGGAGCGCATGCGGCTCGGCCTTAGCCTGCATCGCAAGGTGGCGGGCATCGTCGGCATGGGGCGCATCGGCCAGGCCATTGCGCGGCGTTGCGCGGCCCTCGGCATGGCGGTGGCCTGGACCGGCCCGCGCGACAAGCCCGAACTGCCCTGGCCACGCCTGCCCTCGCTGCTGGCCCTGGCCGAGCGGGCCGATGTGCTGATCCTGGCGCTCGCCGCGACACCGGAATCCGACCGCATGGTGGATGCGGCGGTGCTGCGCGCGCTGGGGCCTCAGGGCGTGCTGGTGAATATCGCGCGGGGCGCGCTGGTGGATGAGGAGGCGCTGATCGCGGCGCTGGAATCCGGCGGGATCGCGGGCGCGGGCTTGGACGTCTTCGCGCGCGAACCCGCGCTGGATCCGCGCTTTCTCACGCTCGGCAATGTCGTGCTCGCCCCCCACAGCGCCTCGCTCACGCGCGAGACGCGGGCGGCGCTGATCGCGCGCATGCTGGCGGATATCGAGGCCTTCCGCGAAGGCCGCGATTTCCTGGACGCCGCCGCACGGGCCGGGTAACCAGGGGCGCATGTCCCTGGCCGCCCGCCCCGCCGCTTCGGCGATTGATCTCAACCGCAGCGCGGTCTCGCGCTACATCCAACTCGCCACGCTTTTCCGCCGCCGGATCGAGCAGGGCGTCTGGAAGACCGGCGCGCAGATTCCCACCGTGGATGACCTGGCGGTGGAATGCGGCGTGGCGCGCGCCACCATCCGCCAGGCACTCGGCCAGCTGGAAGCGGAAGGGCTGATCGAGCGCTTCCGCGCCAAGGGCACCTTCGTGCGCAAGCCGCCCGAGACCAACCGCCTCTGGTGCGAGGTCGAGACCGACTGGAGCGGCCTGCTGCGCGCCCGCGAAGGGGCCGAGATCGAGGTGCTGGGCGAGACGCGCGGCGTGCTGGAAATCCCGGCACCGCCCGCCGAGATGGGGGTGAAGGCGCCGCGCTACGCGCATATCCGCCGGCGGCATTGGCGCGATGGCAAGCCCTTCCTGGTGACCGAGGTCTTCCTCGACCAGCGCCTGCGCTCCAAGGTCACGGCGGCGGATCTGCGCGGCAAGACGGCGCTGAAGCTCGCTTCCGGCATTCCCGGCGTGCAGATCATGGAAGCCTGGCAGACGCTCACCATCGGCACCGCGGATGTCGAGACGGCGACGGCGCTGCAATTGCCGCTGAACGCGCCGGTCGCCATCGTGCGGCGCGCGGCGATGGATCAGAACGGCGTGCTGATCCTGGTGGCGGATGGCATCTATCGCGGTGATGTCGTGCGGATCGACATCAAGCTGCGCTGACTTCGCCCTATAAACCATATCTTTGACTTTTAAGGCTGCGTTGGGGCATTCTGGGCCTGCCCGACCCAGGAGTGTCCCGCATGCGTTTCCTGACCCCATCCCCCCGCGCCACGCTGCGCGCCGAGGCCGTCTCCCCGGGCCGGCGTGGCCTGCTGGGCCTGGGCTGCGCCTGCTGCCTGGCCCTCGCGCTGCCGCCCAGCCCGGCCGCCGCGCAGAACCCCGCCGTGCAGCAGCATTTGGCCGCGGCGCGGGCGGCGGCGGGCGATGACCTGCGCGCCTATCTCGTGCTGGGCGAGGTCGCCTCCCCCACGCCCGGGCGGCGCGCGATGACGCCCGACCAGCTCATGGCGCTGCCCGCCCCGCCGCCGGGCACGGCCTTCGATAATCTCCACTTCCTCGGCAGCCGTTGGGTCAGCGCCTGGGCCATCACCACGACGGACGGCATCATCCTGGTAGACGCGATGGACAATGACGCCGATGCCGAACGCGTCACCGAGGCCGGCATGCGCCAGCTGGGCCTGGACCCCGCGCAGATCCGCACGCTGGTCATCAGCCATGGTCATGGCGACCATTATGGCGGTGCCGGGCACATCATCCGCCGCTCCGGCTGCCGCGTCGTGTGCAGCGCGCTGGACTGGACGATGATGGAAACGGGCCTGGAGTTCGACCGCCCCGATTGGGGCAGACCGCCGCGGCGGGATGTCTCGGTGCAGGATGGCGACGTGATCCGGCTGGGGGACACCAGCCTCGATGTGCTGATCACGCCCGGCCACACCATGGGCACTGTGACGCTGCTGTTCGATGTGCGCCAGGGCGGGCGGACGCATCGCGCCATGCTCTGGGGCGGCACGGCCTTCAATTTCGGCCGCCGCGCGGACCGCATCCCGCGCCTGCAGGCCTATATCGACGCCACCGCCCGCGCGCGGGAGATCGCGGCGCGGCAGAATGTCGAGGTCTTCCTCTCCAACCACAACCTCTATGACGAGGCGGTGGAAAAGCTGGCGCGCATGCAGCCGGGCGGGCCCAACCCCTTCGTCATCGGCAGCAACGCCACCCAGCGCGCGCTGACCGTCATGCATGAATGCGCGCGCGCAACGATGGCGGCCTGGAGCGCCTGATCGCGGGCGCCCCGGCCAGGGCGCAGGGCAGGGGCCAGCAGCGGAGCTGAGGTCCACGTAGCGCCACTCTTCAAGGGAGGAAAAAGATGAATGATACGTTCTGTGGTACACAGCCCTATCCCCGGCGTGGCTGGCTTGCGGCCGCGGCTGCGCTGCTCGTCCCGTCTTCGCTCGCGCCCGCTGCCCAGGCACAAGGCGCCTGGCCGCAACGCCCGGTTCGCATCATCGCGCCCTTTGCCGCCGGCGGGGCGCCCGATGTCGCCATCCGGCTTGCCTTGCCGCACTTGGGTCAGGCCTTTGGCCAGCCCTTCATCGTCGAGAACCGCCCGGGCGCGAGCGGTGCCGTCGCAGCCGAAGCGGTGGCCCAGGCCGCTCCGGATGGTCATACCCTTCTGCTAGCCTCCAACTCCGTCATGGCCATCAATCCGGCACTGTTCGGCAGTCGGCTGCCCTATAACCCGCAGCGCGACTTCCGGCCTGTCGTTCGCATTGCCCGCTTGCCATTCTTTCTCTTCGTGCCGGCCAACTCCCCCGCGCGTGATCTGCTGGAGCTCGTCCGCCTGGCTCGCACCTCGAGGGAGCCGCTGACCTATGCGACGAACGGCAACGGCACGGTGGGCCATATCTCGACCGAGCAGTTCCGGCGCGCGGCCGGGATCGAGCTGATCCATGTCCCATATCGCGCCTTTCCTGCCGCGATGGGCGACCTGATCGCGGGCCGGGTCTCCATGGCCATGGCGGACCTGACAGTCTTCGGCGGGGCCCTGGCCGCTGGCAATTTGCGCGCCCTGGCAGCCATCGCGCCGGAACGCTCCGCCTTCCAGCCAAGTGTGCCGGCGCTGCCGGAGGCGGGTTTCCCTGGCCTGGATGGCAGCGTCTGGTTCGGCCTTTTCGCGCCGGCGGCGACGCCGGATGAGCCGGTAGCGCGGGTGGATGCGGAATTGCGCGCCTGGCTCGCAACCCCCCAGGCAAGCGAGGGGCTGGGCCGGATCAGCCAGGTGCCCGCACCGCTCGACAGAGTGGCTTTTGCGGCGCTGCTCCGCGAGGACACGGCACGCTACGCCTCCCTGATCGCCGAAGCGGGGATCAGGCCGGATTGACCGCGGCGCGCGCGGACAACGGATAACATTGGGAGGATGCCATTATGGATGCACCGAATGGCGGTATCATCGTCACCTTGCTGGGCACCGGCACGCCCAACCCTAACCCTGCCCGCTTCGGGCCCTCCACACTGATCCAGGCCGGCGGGCTGGATCTCGTTTTCGATGCCGGCCGGGGTTGCCCGGTTCGTCTCGCGCAATGCGGCGTGCCGCTGGGGCGCGTGGCGGCCGTGTTCCTCACGCATTTCCACTCGGACCATGTCAACGGCCTCGCGGATTTGTGGATGAGCAGCTACGTGCCGCCCGGCTGGGGTGGGCGTCGCACGCCGCTGCGCCTCTTTGGCCCGCCAGGGACGGCGCGGATGGCGCATCATCTGCGGGAAGCCTTCGCCGACGACATCCGCATCCGCATGGCCGACGAAGCCGTACCGGAGGAGGCCACGCAGATCGCGCCGCAGGACTTCCCCGCGACCGGCGGCGTGGTCTTCGATGAGGCAGGGGTGCGCGTCACCGCCTTCGAGGTGGATCACGGCCAGCATATCCGGCCGGCCGTGGGCTTCCGGATTGATCACGCAGGGCGCTCCATCCTGCTCTCCGGCGACACCAAGCCGCACCCGAACATCGTGGCGCACGGCGCTGGCGTGGACTTGCTGGTGCACGAGGTCTGCGCGCTGCCGCCCGCCCTGCGCGGCAAGCCTGGCCCCCAGGCCATTGCCGACCATCACACCTCGCCCGCGCAGGCCGGCGCGATCTTCGAAGCGACGCGCCCGCGGCTCGCGGCCTTCACGCACATCGTCCAGATCGCGGGGCCCGGGGTGCCACCAGTGCCGCTGGAGACGATGGAGGCCGAGACGCGGGCCGTCTATGACGGGCCGCTCGTCTTCGGCGAGGATCTCATGCGCTTCACCCTGACGCCCGAAGGCGTGGCCATGGACCGCGTAGGCTGAAGCCTCAGCCACCCACAAAAGGAGCAGGTTGCATGGCGCATGCCAGCACGCATCCCGAAGCTCACTCGGCGCTGGTTGAGGCCGTGCGCCCAGACATGCGGCATGTCTGCGATGTCCGGGCCGAGGTGGCGCCGCCCCTGGTCATTGGCCAGGGCCCCCGGGGGGAGCGTCGGATTGTGCCGATCCTCGGGGGCCAGGTCACCGGCCCGGGCCTGTCCGGTGACATCCTGCCGGGCGGGGCGGATTACCAGATCATCCGACCCGACGGTGTCGCCGAGATCGAGGCGCGCTACACCTTGCGCATGGCGGATGGCGCGCTGGTCCATGTCGTCCAACGCGGCCTGCGGCACGCGGCACCCGAAGACATGGCACGGCTGCTGCGGGGCGAGCGCGTGCCGCCCGAGCGGGTGTATTTCCGCACCTCGCCCAGCTTTGAGACTTCCGTGCCAGGCCTGGCTTGGCTGCACCGCAGCCTGTTTGTCGGGTTTGGGCAGCGCCTGCCCGACTGCGTGCATGTTCGCGTCTTCGCGGTGTGATGCCCAGCGGCCGAGCCGAGCTGCTTTCGTCTCGCTCCAGGGCCTGGCGGCTACCCGGCGCCCTTCTTCGCCGCTAGTTCCCGCGCGAAATCCACCAGCGCCGCCACCACCGCCGCCGGCTGCTCCGGCAGCAGCGCATGCCCCGCGCGCTCGATGACCGCGCGGCGCGCCAGCGGGCCGAGGTTCGCTCGCAACTCCGCCTCGGAGGGCGGGGGCGCGATCGCATCCTCGCCGGCGGCCAGGTAGAGCAGGGGGTGCTTCTCCGCGGCGTGCAGCCAGGCGCGGTCCTGCGTCGCGGCCCGTGCCGCCCGCTGCGCCCGCGAAACCTCGGGATGCCAGCCCGCCAGCCAGACGCTGGCATCATGGCCCGGCGCGAAATAGGCGCGCTGGAGGTACTCCAGCCGCTCCGCATCGCTCAGCGACATGTCGAAGCTGGAGGAGATGGCATGGCTGATGGCGGGATCGATCTCGGCGCTCGTGACGGCCGCCAGCAGCACGAGGCCGCGTACCAGTTCCGGCCGGTCATGCGCCAGCACGCGCGCCACCCAGTTGCCGGCCGCATGCCCGGCCACGAGCGCCGGGCCGGCGCCGCTCCACTCCAGCACGGCGGCGACATCGGCGGCCATGTCGTGCAGCGTGGCGCCGGGCGTGAGCGGTGCCGAGTGCCCGATGCCGCGCGGCTCGGGCCGGATCAGGCGAAGCCCCGCCGCGACGAGGCCCGGCGCGATGCCGTCGAAATCCTCCTGCCCCCGGCCAAGTGAGGGAATGAGAAGGAGCGGAGGACCCTCCCCCATCACCTCGACCTCAAGCGGGCCGTTCGGGAGTGGCAGGACATGCCGGCCATGTGTGGTTCGCGCCGGGTGGGTCATGGGGTTCCTCCCGCTGGGGCTCTTCGATTCATCATCCATTAAACCATATCATTGACATTTACACCCTGCCGTGGCGAAACTCCCCCCAAGAAGGCGGGACGCCGTCATCCTTCGAGATGACGGATGCAGCGGACCCTGCCGAGAGGATTCCAGGGAGCCCCCGCCATGACCCGTTTCGCCCTTCCGCGCCGTTCCCTCCTGGCCCTCGGCGCGGCCACCGGCCTCACCACGCCCGCCCTGGCGCAGACCGCCCAGGCCGTCCGCGCCTTCGTCGGCTTTCCGCCCGGCGGGACGACCGACATCATCACGCGCCTCTATGTCGAGCAACTCCGCGGCTCGCTCGGCCGCCCGCTCATCGTGGACAATCGCCCGGGCGCGGGCGGGCGCCTCGCGCTGGAGGCGCTGAAGGCCGCCCCCGGTGATGGCAGCGCCTTCGCCGTGACGCCGGCGAGCATGCTGACGATCTATCCGCATCTCTACACGCGCACGCTGCGCTATGACGTGGCGGCGGATTTCACGCCGGTCTCGCCGGTCTGCATCTTTCCCTTCGGCTTCGCCGTCAGCGCCCGCCACCCGGCCCGCACGCCGCAGGAGTTCATCGCCTGGGCGAAGACGCGCGACGCGGTGGATTGGGCGAGCCCGGTGCCAGGCTCCATGCCGCATTTCATTGGCACGCAGCTGGCGCGACTCGCCGGAATCACCATGACGCATGTGCCCTTCCGCGGCTCGGCCCCGGCGATCCAAGGGCTGCTTTCGGGTTCCATCCAGGCGGTGCTGCTGCCCATCGGCGAGCTGACGGCCTTCCACCGCAGCGGCGATGCACGGCTGCTGACCGTCACCGCGCCGGCGCGGCTGGAGCGCCTGCCCGATGTCCCCACCTTCGCCGAGGCGGGCCTGGCCGAGCTGACCTATGAGGAGTGGTTTGGCGCCATGCTGCCGGCCCGTGCGCCGGAGGCGGTGGTGGCGGAGTTGCATCGCGGCATCGCGGCCGCCACGCAGAATGCCCAGCTGCGCGAGAGCCTGGCCCGGCTGGAGATGGGCCCGCTGATCCTGGAGCCCAGCGCCTTCCGCAGCCGCATGCTGCGCGAGCGCGACGCCTGGGCCCCCATCGTCGCCGCTTCCGGCTTCAACCCGGACGAGTGATGCCGCAAGATCGCCACAACAACACCCAGGAAGGGCAGGACACCATGACGGCGAGCGACGTTCCCGATCGCTTCGAACCCTGGCCCCCGGGCATCGAGCCCGCGGTGCCCATCGCGGGCTATCCCAACACCTGGACTTTCACGCCATCACAGCCCGCGATCCGCCGGCCGGCGACGCGCACCGAGGCGACCGGCCCGATCGAGCTGCAGCGCAAGCTGCCCTGCGGCGATGCGAATCTGGCGGAGCTCTCGCCCGGCAAATTCGCCATCGGCCAGCTCATGCACATCGCGGGCCGCATCCTGGATGAGGAAGGCCGCCCCGTGCGCGGCGCCATCGTCGAGCTGTGGCAGGCCAATGCCTCGGGCCGCTACTTCCACCCGATCGACCAGCGCGCCGCGCCGCTCGACCCCAACTTCGTCGGCAATGGGCGCATCCGGACGGATGAGGAAGGGCGCTACGCCTTCATGACCATCAAGCCCGGCGCCTATCCCGTGCCGGTGAAGGAGACCTGGTGGCGGCCGCCGCACCTGCATTTCTCGGTGATCGGGCCGTCCTCGCTCTCGCGCCTCGTGACGCAGATGTATTTCGAGGGCGATCCGCTGAATGCGCTGGACCGGATCCTGAACTCCATCCCCGACCGCGCGGCGCGGCAGCGGCTCATCGCGCGCGACCTGCCGCCGGCGGAGGTGGGC
>LNFM01008426.1_pt1 | contig 25857 bp, 26 predicted proteins | sample 596031 | NCBI WGS metagenome assembly LNFM01 (sample SAMN04254537, study PRJNA301005) | activated carbon metagenome | isolation source: dual media filters at the Ann Arbor, Michigan drinking water treatment plant | place: USA: Ann Arbor | reverse complement strand
TTGCAGATCACCGTGCGCGGCCGCCAGACCCACGGCGCGGCGCCCTGGCTCGGTGTCGACCCCATCGTCACCGCGGCGCAGGTGGTGCTGGGGCTGCAGACGGTGGTCAGCCGCGGCGTCGACATCACGCACGAGCCGGCGGTGGTCACGCTGGGCATGATCAAGGGCGGCAACCGCGGCAACATCATCCCCGACAGCGTCGAGATGCGCGGCACCATCCGCAGCTTCGACGAGGCCATGCGCGACGACATCCACGAGCGCGTGACGACGCTGGCCGAGGCCGTCGGGCGCGGCTCGCGCGCCACCTGCACGGTGTGCATCAGCAAGAACTACCCCGTGACCGTGAACGACCCCGCGCTCACCGCCGCCATGGTGCCCACGCTGCAACGCGTGGCCGGGCCGGGGCGGCTGGAACTCGTCAACAAGGTGACGGGCTCGGAAGACTTCTCCTTCTTCCAGCGTGTGGTGCCGGGGCTGTTCATCTTTCTCGGCGTGACACCGCCCGGCAACGACCCGAAGAAGGCGCCCAGCAACCACTCGCCGCGCTTCCTGGCCGACGAGCGGGCCCTCGTCACTGGCGTGCGCGCGCTGGCCCACCTGGCCTGCGACCATCTGGCGGGCGTGGCACGCTGAGGGCGCGCGGCGGCGTCAGTCGCCGACGATGCGCCGCTCGCGGATCAGCGCGCCGAAGCGCCGGCCGTCTGCGGCCATGCGGGCCGCAAATTCGGCCGCGTTCAACGGCGCCGGCTCACCGCCCAGTGCCGCGATGCGCTCGCGCTGCGCGGGCGTCGCCAGGATGCGGCGGACCACGTCGCCCAGGCGCTGCACCACGGCCGGCGGCGTGCCGGCGGGCGCATAGAGGCCGAACACCGTGTCGGCGTCGAAACCAGGCAGGCCCCTCTCGGCCAGTGTCGGCACGCCGGGGAAGAGCGAAGAGCGCTGGGGGCTGCCCACCGCCAGCAAGCGCAGGCGGCCGCTGCGGATGTGCGGCACGGCGATGCCGGGGTCGAAGAGGAAGTCCAGCTGCCCGCCCAGCAGGCCGTTGAGCGCCGGTGCCGCGCCTCCGTAGGGCACGTGCACGGCCTGCGTGCCGGTCAGGCTCTTCATCAGTTCGGCCGCCAGATGGGGCGCACTGCCGTTGCCGGGCGAGCCGTAACTGCGTCGGCCTGGGTGCTGTTTCAGGTCGGCCAGGAAGGCCGGCCAGTCGCGGTAAGGACCGTCGGCAGCCACCACGAGCAAGACCCCCACACGGGCCACGCCCGCCACCGGCACCAGGTCGTTCACGGGGTCGAAGGGCAGCTTGCTGTAGAGGTGCGGCGTCACGGAAAGCATGGCGCCCGAACTCATCAGCAGCGTGTGGCCGTCGGGCGTGGCCTTGGCCACCACGTTGCCGCCCACCGTGCCGCCGGAACCCGCCCGGTTCTCGACGATCACCCGCTGGCCCAGCGCCTCCTGCAGCGCCGGGGCCAGGGCGCGGGCCAGCTGGTCGGAGGCGCCACCGGGCGGGAAGTTCACCACCAGCTTCAGCGGCCGCGCCGGCCAGGACTGGGCGCGCGCAGCGGCCCCCGGCAGCGCCGCCAGCGCCAGCGCACCCAGGCGCAGCAGCGCACTGCGACGCGGGGCCAGGGACAGGGGGCGGAGCAGTGATGCCAAGGCGGAGGGATGGGTGGGGCGTGGGCAGAGTCTGGGCGGACCGGGGCCGCGCGGCAATGCAGGAATTCGCGATGTTCGCCGCCGAGGCGGCGCGCCGGGCCCGCATGCGAAACTGCCGCCGTCCCATGCCCGCAGGATCGTCACCATGCTCGTCAACTGTGTCGCCTACCAGCAGGGCCACAAGCTGGCCGACATTCCGGTGGCGCAGATCGCAGACCATCTGCAGCGGCCCGACTGCTTCGTCTGGGTGGCGCTGAAGGACGCGACCGACACCGAACTGCTGGAGATGCAGGCCCAGTTCGGCCTGCACGACCTCGCCGTGGAGGACGCCCGCCACGGCCACCAGCGGCCGAAGATCGAGGAATACGGCGACACCGTCTTCGCCGTGATGCACATCGTCGAGTACACGCCCACCGACGACATGAACGTGGGCGAGGTGGCGGTGTTCGTGGGCCGCAATTTCGTGCTCAGCGCGCGCAGCCGATCGACGCACGGTTTCCTGGGCGTGCGCGAACGCGCCGAACGCGAAGCGCACCTGCTGCGCCATGGCGCCAGCTTCGTCTTCTACGCGCTGATGGACACCGTGGTCGACCGCTACTTCCCCGTCATCGACACGCTGGAGGAGGACCTCGAAGCCATCGAGGAGCAGATCTTCGAGCGTGGCTCGGCACGCCAGAACATCGAGCAGCTCTACCGGCTGAAACGTCGCGTGGGCGTGGTGCGCCACGCCGTGCTGCCGCTGATGGAAGCCACCGGCAAGCTCTTCGGTGGCCGCGTGCCGCCGGTGTGCGAACGCTCGCAGGACTACTTCCGCGACGTCTACGACCACCTGACACGCTGCAACACCACGCTCGACCGCCTGCGCGACACCATCGGCACGGCCATCCAGGTCAACCTGTCGATGGTGACCATCGAGGACAGCGACACCACCAAGCGCCTGGCGGCCTGGGCCGGCATCTTCGCGGTGGCCACCTTCTTCGTCGGCGTGTGGGGCATGAACTTCGAGCGCATGCCCGAGTTGAAGTGGCAGTACGGCTACCCGGTGGCCTTCGCCGTCATCGCCGCGGTGTGCGGCACGATGTACTGGCGCTTCAGGAAGTCGGGCTGGTTGTGACGGCCCCGGCCGCGTCCGGTCCGGCATCCCGCCCTGCCTTGCGCCCTGCATTCCGCCCCCGGCTGACGCTGCAGACGCTGAGCCGTGGCGACGGCCTGCTCGGCGCACGCGCCGCGCCCGGCTTCGGCCCGCGGGGCACGCAGCTGACGGTGGCGCGTGTGGACTGGACCTACGGCGGCACGTTGGCGCTGCCTGCACCGGCCACGCTGCTGAACACCCGCCCCTGGCCGGTGCCGCCGGGACGCGACCTCGTGGCCGAGGCCCAGGCCAGCGACCAGCTCTGGGCCACGGCCTTGCGCCCTTACCCGACACGCGCGCTGCAGTGGCGCACACCCGAAGCCGCAGCGGGCTTCGAAGACCTGTGGACACTGCCCGAGGAAGGCGCCTGGGCCGACTTCTGGGCCGAGAAGGTGCCGCGTCTGCAGGCCGCCGGCTGGCAGATCGTCGTGTGGCCCGGTTTCGCGCACTTCAGCGTGCCGGTGCAGCGCTGGAAGCTGCTGATCGACCCGGCCAGCGGTGCCGAACTCGGCCGCGAACCCGCCGAGCGCATCGAGCGTTTTGCTGCCGGCGCGCAAGGCCTGGCGGCGCTGCACGGCCCGGCGGGGCCGGGCGGGCAGGGCTCGTGGCGTGTCAGCCTGGGCATCGAGGTCGAAGGCGAGACGCTGGACCTGGCGCCCCTGCTGGCCGACCTGCTCAAGCGCGACGGCCGCTGGCTCAAGGCGGGCGAGCTGGCAGACATCGCCGACGACGAAGTCATCACGCTGCGCGCCCCCGGCGGCAAGCGCATCGATGCACCCGCGGGCCCGCTGAAGGCCATCGTCGGCGCTATGGTCGACCTGCTGACCGACCCGCGCCGCGCCCCGGGGCCGATCGCGCTGTCGGCCTGGGAAGCCGCCAACGTGCAGGCTTTGCAGCAGTCGCTGATGGACACCCAGGCCGCGCGTGCCGGCGAACACGGCCGCTGGCAACTGCAGGGTGACGCCGGCCTGGCGGCACTGGCCACGCGCCTGCAGGCCGCCGGCAGCCCGCCGCCGGTGGCCGCACCCGCCGGGCTGGGCCTCACGCTGCGCGCCTACCAGCTGCACGGCCTGGCCTGGCTGCAGTACCTGCGCGCCCAGCACCTGGCCGGCATCCTGGCCGACGACATGGGCCTGGGCAAGACGGCGCAGGTGCTGGCGCATCTGTTGGTCGAGAAGCATTCGGGCCGGCTGGACGCGCCGGCCCTCGTCGTGCTGCCCACCTCGCTGCTGGCGAACTGGCAGAGCGAGGCCGCGCGCCACGCGCCGGGCCTGCGTGTGCTGGCGCTGCAGGGCGCCGACCGTGCGCAGCACTTCGACCAGATCGCCGCGCACGACCTGGTCTTCACCACCTACCCGCTGGTCTGGCGCGACATCGACGTGCTGGCCGCGCGGCCCTGGCACCTGCTGGTGCTGGACGAAGCCCAGCTGGCGAAAAACGCCGGCAGCCGCGCCGCCGCCGCGCTGCGCCGCCTGCCTGCGCGCCACCGCCTGTGCGTCACGGGCACGCCGCTGGAGAACCACCTCGGCGAGCTGTGGGCCCACTTCGACCTGCTGATGCCCGGCTTCCTGGGCGACGCACGCAGCTTCCAGCGCCTGTGGCGCAAGCCCATCGAGACCAACGGCGAAACCCTGCGCGCCGAACTGCTGGCGCGCCGCGTGCGGCCCTTCATCCTGCGCCGGCGCAAGGAAGACGTGGCGCCCGAGCTGCCGCCGCTGACGGAAGTGGTGCGTCGCGTGCCGCTCGTCGGCCAGCAGCGTGCGCTCTACGAGAGCGTGCGCGTGGCCGCCGACGAGCAGGTGCGCAAGGCGCTGGCCCGGCAGGGTTTCGCGGGTGCGCAGATCGCGGTGCTGGACGCGCTGTTGAAGCTGCGCCAGGTGTGCTGCGATCCGCGGCTGGTGAAAGGCCCCCGTACCCCGGCGACGATGGAGCGCGCCAAGATGGCGCTGCTGCTGGACATGCTGCCCGAGCTGGTGGACGAAGGCCGCCACGTGCTGGTCTTTTCGCAGTTCACCGAGATGCTGGCGCTGGTGCAGGCCGAACTGCAGGCCTTGGCGCTGCCCTTCCTGATCCTCACCGGCGACACGCCGCCGCGCCAGCGCGGCGCGCTGGTGCAGGCCTTCCAGGCCGGCGAGGCGCCCGTGCTGCTGGCCAGCCTGAAGGCCGGCGGTGTGGGCCTGAACCTCACCGCGGCCGACACCGTGATCCACCTCGACCCCTGGTGGAATCCGGCGGTGGAGCAGCAGGCCACGGCACGCGCGCACCGCATCGGCCAGCACCGGCCGGTCTTCGTCTACAAGCTGGTGGCCGAAGGCAGCATCGAGGAACGCATGCTGGCGCTGCAGGCGCGCAAGGCGGCGCTGGCCGAGGGCGTGCTGGGGCAGGATGCCGCGCTGGCGCCGAAGTTCAGCGCCGAAGACCTGCAGGGGCTGCTGGCGCCGCTGGTGCCGCCGGGGGCCGCGGCGTCATGAAGGACGCCGTGCGCGGCGCTGATGCGCTCAGGGCAGGCCGAAGCCGAAGCGCTTGAACACGGCGCGTGCCGGTTCGCTGCGCAGGTAGGTGATGAAGTCGCGCGCCAGCTCGGGCTGCTTGCTGCCCGCCACCACGTTCGCCGGGTAGCGGATGGGCGTGGTGGTGGGCAGGGTCTCGACCACGCGCACGCGGCCGGGCGCGGCCGCGGCCACGTCAGTGCTGTAGACGAAACCGGCCTCGACATCGGCGGCCGCCACCAGGGCCAGCACTTCGCGCACGTCGTCCACCAGCACCGACTTGCGCTGCACCGCGGGCCACAGGCGCTGGGCATTGATGGCCTCGCGCGCATAGCGGCCGACCGGTTCGCTGGCGGGGCGGCCCAGCGCCACGCGCACCACCTCGGGCCGCGAGAGATCGGCCAGGCGCTGCACGGGCAGATTCAGCGACGCCGGCACGATCAACACCAGGCTGTTCGACGCGAAGCTGCTGCGCAGGTCGGCCACCAGCAGGCGACGCTGCACGCCCAGCGCCACCGTCTCGGCGTCGGCGGCGGCCAGCACGTCGGTGGTGGTGCCGCGTGCGACCTGTTCCAGCAGCACGCCCGAGGCACCCAGCCGCAACGTCACCGTGACACCCTTGCGCGCGGCCTCGAAGTCACGCGCCACCACCGTCATGGCGTCGCCCAGACTGCTGTCGGCGGCGACGACGAGGGTCTGCGCCGGCGTGGTGGTGCTGGCTGCGGCCAGCAGCAAGGGGATGGCGGCCAGGCGCGCCAGGCGGGTGAGCAGCGTCGTCAACATGCGTGGAGCGTACGGCATGAACGCGGCTTTCATCGTGCGCGGGATCACGGCCCGACACCGGGCCGGGTTGCGGTAGAACCGTGGCATGCGCAGCAAGTCAGAGCCCGGCGGCCTCGTCTATTCCACCGACGCCGGCCGCATGTGCCCGGCCTGTCGCCAGCCGGTGGCGGCCTGCCTGTGCGCGCAGCGCGCCAGGCTGCCGCCGGCCGGTGACGGGGTGGCCCGCGTGACACGCGAAAAGCAGGGCCGCGGCGGCAAGACCGTGACCGTGGTGCGCGGCCTGCCGCTGGGCGCCGAAGCGTTGGCCGCGCTCGGCAAGCGCCTGCGCACCGCCTGCGGTGCCGGCGGCACCACCAAGGACGGCGTGCTGGAAGTGCAGGGTGACCACACCGACCGTGTGCTGGCGCTGCTGCAGGCCGAAGGCCACCCCGCCAAGCGGGCAGGCGGCTGAGCGCGCGCCGCCGGGCTCAGAGTTCGATCTCGTCCTTGATGGCCGCGATGCCGGCCTTGGCGCAGACGTCGTCGGCATCACCCGTGGGCGCACCCGACACGCCGATGGCGCCGATGATCGAGCCGCCGGCCTCGATCAGCATGCCGCCGCCCACGCCGATGAAGCGCGGAACCTGCCGGATGCCCGAACTGGGCTGGCCGGCCTGCGTCGCCTTGGCCAGATCGGTGGTCGCGCTGCGGAAGCTCACCGCTGTCCAGGCCTTGTTGGTCGCCGTGTCGGGTGTGTGCGGCCCGGCAAAGCGGTCACGCACCATGACCTGGGCGATGCCGAAGCGGTCGACCACCGCCACCGCCACCTGGTAGCCCTGCTGGCGGCAGGTGGCCAGCGCGGCCTGCGTGGCCTTGGTGGCTGCCTCAGGGGTGAGCACGCGCACGTTGTGCGTGGCGCCCTGCGCCAACGCGGTGCCCATGCAGCACACCGTCGCCAGCGCCGCCAAGGGGATCAGGGTTTTCCGGTTCATGATGACCTCACGGTGCAGCCTAGGGGGACCTGCATGGTGAGGTCGCGCACCGGCGGCGGGTTTGAGCAGGATCAGCAGTCGGGCGCCTGCCGAACCCGGTTGCGCCGCCGCGTGAGCGGCGCGGCGGCCGCCGGCGTCACAGCGCCCGGCACTGGTCCTCCTTCGACGCCGCGCGGTTGCCGCTGCCGCTGGGCGCGGGCTGGTTGCCCTGGCACTGCAGGTTGCCGTTGGCCAGGTTGTCGTGCAGCGTCGCGCCGCCACGGTTGGCCTCGAGCTGGATGTCGCCGGTGACACGAAGGTCCTGCAGCCACAGCAGGCCGCCGTTGGCCTTGAGCTGCACCGCGCCGCCGACCGCCGTGCCGGCCAGGGTCACGGCCTGGCCGCGTTCGAGCTGCACCGCGCCGCCGACACTGCCGCCGGTGACCTGCACCGCGCCCACGCCGTCGCCCTGCAGGCTGCCGTCGATGCCGGCGTCGCGCACGTCCACCGCGGCGGCGGGCTGCAACTCCAGGTTGCCGGTCAGGCGCGTGCCGACGAGTTCGCAGCGCGCGCCGCCGGGCACGGTGACGTTGGCGTAGGTGGCCGCACCCAGGGCCACGTCGCGGCAGGTGACGTTGCTGCCGCTGGCAAAGACGGCCGGCGGCAGGCTGGTGCCGCCGCCGCCGGGTGGCACCGGGGGCACCGGCGGGTTCACCGGTGTGCCCGGTTCGCCGCCGGTGGCCGGGCTCATGCCGCGGCACTGGTCCTCGACAGCTGCCGCCGTGTTGCCGCTGCCGCGCGGCGCGGGCAGGTTGTCCTTGCACTGCAGGTTGCCGACGATGCGGTTGTCTTCGACCGTCAGCCCGCCGCGGTTGCCGAAGGCCTGCAGGTTGCCGCCGATGCGGTTGCCCAGCGCCTGCAGCGCGCCGGGGTTGCCTTCGAACTGCAGGTCGCCGCCGATCTGCACGTCCAGCACGGCGGCCGCGCCGCCCTGCTTGAGCTGCACCGAGCCGTTGACGCGCGAGCTGCCGGCCAGCAGCACGCCGGCCGCGCCGTCGCCCTGCACGTTGCCGATGACGGTGACATCGCGCGCGTCGAGCACACTGCCGGCACCGAGCTGGATGTTGCCGTCGACACGGGTGCCCTGCAGCACGCAGACCTCGCCGGCGGGCACCTGGATCTCGCCGCTGGCAACGGCGCCCAGCGCCACGTTGCCGCAGCGGTAGGGGGCATTGGGCGCGGGGACCGTGCCGCTGCGCAGCACGGGCGCGGCGGCGATGCCGGCGCGTGCCGGGGCGGCTTCGGCCGGCGTGGCCGCGGCAGGGGCGCTGCCTTCGCCGCCACCGCCGCAGGCGCTCAGCAGGGCGAGGGCGGCGCCCAGGGTCAGCCAGGCGCCGGGCGCCTGGCGCCGTGGGCGGCACGAGGGCTTGTCGAAGGCAGCGAGGGCAAGGCGGGGGGTACTTGAGCGCATCGGGTTCTCCTGTCGATCGGTTCGGGCCCGGGCGCCATTGCCGCGGGGCTGGTCCGACAGAGGCCGATGCCGCGGCTTTGATACGCGGGCACCCGTAACGGCATGCTTCAGGCGGTGGCATGCCAGCGGCGTTCGAGGGGTGGGTGGCATCATGCGCGCCCGCCCTCGCAGCACAGGCTCGGCCCTTGTCCATCACCGACCTCTCCGATGAAGCCCTCGTGCAGGCCTGCCGTGCCGGGCAGCAGGGCGCGTGGGCGACGCTGGTGCGGCGTTTCCAGCGCCTGGTCTACACCGTGCCGCGCCGCGCCGGCCTGAGCGATGCGCAGGCCGCCGATGTCTTCCAGACCGCCTTCCAGCGCCTGCACGCGCACCTGCACCGCATCGACGACGCCTCGCGTGTGCGCGCCTGGCTCGTCACCACCGCGAGGCGCGAAACGCTGCGCCTGCTGGCCGAGGGCCAGCGCCAGGTCGACCTCACGCCTGCCATCGACGACGAAGGCGAAGCCGGTGGCACCGACCCGCTCGACCGCCTGCCCGACCCCGCCCCGCTGCAGGACGAACGGCTGTCCGCGCTGCAGGAACTGGCGCGCATGCGCCAGGCCGTCGACCGGCTCGACCCGCGATCACGCCAGTTCGTCGAATTGCTCTTCCTGCAGGACGAGCCGCTGCCCTACGGCGAGATCGCAGCGCGGCTGGGCATCGCCGAAGGCAGCATCGGGCCCACGCGCGCGCGCTGCCTGGCCAAGTTGCGCAAGCTGATGCAGGAGACGTGATGCGAGCCCGTATTTTTTTGTGCGCTGCGCGCTCGGTGCGCCATTGAGGCCCCCACACCCATGAAGCCCATCACCGACCCGAACCCCGACGACGACGCCAGGCTGGAAGCCCTGCTGCGGGAAAGCCGCCGGCTGCACGACGCACCCGAGGCGGTGATACAGCGCGCCATCGACATCGCGGCTGCGGCCGTGTCCATGCCGCGGCCGGCGCCAGCGTCCACGCCCGCCGCCGCCGGCCGCGCGATGCGCCGCCTGGTCGCGGTGCTGGGCTTCGACAGTGCGGGTCAGCCCGCGATGGCCGCCGGCATGCGCTCGGGCGGCGACGGCCTGCGCCAGTTGCTCTACAGCACCGACGGCCGCGACGTCGACCTGCGCGTCGGCCGGGCGTCCGACGGCCACCATTGGCAGCTCAGCGGCCAGGTGCTGGGCCCGGACACGCTGGGCACGGTGCGCCTGCACTGCGGTGACCTGGCGCGCGAGCTGCCCTGGTCGGAATGGGGCGAGTTCCAGTTCGACGACGTGCCGGCGGGCGAGGCCGTGCTGACGCTGCGCAGCGACGACTGGGAACTGGAACTGCCGCCGCTGAGCCTGCCGCCGGCCTGACGTGGCCAGCCCCACACACGCCGCGGCCTGGGCGCTGAAGGACGCCTGCTACGCCGCCTGGCATACGCAACCGAACCGGGCACGCGAGGCCGCCGACGAGCTGGCCGCGCTGGCCGCCGGCGCGGACGAGCCCTTGCTGCGGGCGCTGGCGGCGTGGACTTCGGGCATCGCCGAGCTCAGCGAGGGCCACGTGGCCGAGGCGCTGCAGGGCCTGCGCGACGCCAGCGCCGCCTTCACGGCCCTGGGTGACCAGCAGCACGCCGCCGAAGCGCAGGTGCCCCAGGTGGTGGCGCTGTCGATGCTGGGCCGCGACGCCGAGGCCCAGGCCTGCGCCGAAGCCGCGCTGGCACGTTTCGTCGCCACCGGCGACCAGCGCTCGGCGGGCAAGATCGAACTCAACCTGGGCACCATGCTCTCGCGCCAGGACCGCCATGCCGAGGCGGGCGAACTGTTCCGGCGCGCGGCCGTGCGCTGTGCCCGCATCGGCGACCCCGAGCTGTCGATCATGGCCGACGGCGCACTGGCCAACACGCTGACCTGGCGATTCCGCTTCGACGAAGCCGAGCGCATCTTCGAGCGCGGTCGCATGCGCGCGGCCAGCCGCGGCTACACGGTGCTGTTGGCGCAGATGCACCAAGGGCTGGGCCGCATCGCGCTCAACGCCGGGCGCTGGCACCAGGCGCTGAAGGAACTGGCCGAGGCCAGTCGGCTGCTGGCCGCTTCGGGTGCACCGCCGCAGCGCTGCATCGAGGCCGAGGCTGCTTTGGCCGACGCCTACCTGGCTGTCAATCTCCTGGCCGAGGCGGTACGGATCTACGACCGCACCGAAGCCGCGGCGGCGCTGCTGCAGTCGCCCACCGACCGCGCCTGGGCGCTGTTGCAGCGCGCCTGCGCCCAGGGCCGGCTGGGGCAGCACGCCCTGGCGGTGGCCGGCTTCGACGAAGCCCGGATGCTCTACGAGGCGGCTGGCAACCGCGCCACGCTGGGGTTTGTCGACCTCTCGCGCGGCCAGATCCAGCTGGCAGCCGGGCAGTCCGCTGCGGCGCTGGCCAGCGCCCGGCAGGCAGCGCGCGCGCTGGACGGCAGCGGCATCGTCGGCTGGCAGCTCGAAGCGCGGGTCCTCGAAGCCGCGGCGCGTGCGCAGTTGGGCGAGACCGCCGCCGCGCGCCTGACCTATGCTGCCGTGCTCGCACTTGCCGCCGACCTGCCGCAGGTCGCTCAGGCCTGCCACACCGGCCTGGCTGGGCTGGCGCTGAAAGAGGGTGATGAGGAAAGAGCGCGCGCTCACTTCGAGCAGACGCTCGACCTCGTCGACAAAGCCCGCGCAGCCCTGCCCGCCGACGAATTCCGCAGCGCACTCGGTGCCACGGCCGATGCCGCACACGCCGGCCTGGTGGCTGTGGCGCTGGCGCAGGGTGACGCGACGCAACTGCTGCTCGACCTGGAACGGGGCCGTGCACGTGCGCTGGCGCAGGCCTTGACGGTGGCGCCGGCCGGCGCGGCACCCGCAGCCGGGGCACCGGAGGCCGAGACTGCCCGCCTGCGCTGGCTGCGCGAGGCCTGGCGCCAGGCCGTGGCCGAGGACGACCGGGAGCGTGTGGCGGGGCTGACCGGTCAGGTGCAGGCGCTGGAGCACGAACTGCTGGAACGGGCGCGGCGGGAGCGCCTGCGCGCGGTCACGGCGGCGACGCCGCCGGCAGTGCTGCAGCTGGCACCTTTGCAAGCCGCGCTGGGGCCGGCGCGGGCCCTGCTCGTGTACCACCTGCAGGGCGACGAGATCATCGCCTGCGCCGTCACGTCCGACGGCCTGGCTCACCACCGCTGGCCGGCGGGCGACCTGCAGGCGCAGCTGCAGCGGCTGCGCTTCCAGCTCGACACGCTGCGCCACGGCGCGCAGGCGCTTCAGCGCCACGGGACGCAGCTGCAGGCGCGGGTGCAGGCCCATCTGCAGGCCCTGCACCAGCGCCTGTGGCAGCCGGCGCAGGGCCTGCTGCAGGGGCGCACCGAAGTCGTGCTGGTGCCGCACCGCGAACTGCACTACCTGCCCTTCGCGGCGCTGCACGATGGCCGGCAGGCGCTGGTGCAGAGCCACCGCCTGAGCCTGGCCCCCAGCGCCACCGTATGGCTGCAACTGCAGGCGCGGCCGGTGTCGCGTTTCGACAGCGTGCGCGTCTTCGGCGTGGGCGGCAGCGGTCTGCCACAGGTAGCGGCCGAGGTGCAGGCGGTGGCTGCCGCCTTTGGCGGCCGCGCCGAAGTCCGTCTGGAGCAGGCGGCCACGCGCGCGGCACTGAAGGCGCCGAAGGCTGACGTTGCCGGCGTCGATGTGCTGCACCTGGCCTGCCATGCCCGCTTCCGTGCCGACAACCCGGCGTTTTCCTACCTGCAGCTGGGCGACGGGCCGATCACGCTGGACGAGTTGCGGGCCTTGCACCTGCCGGCGCGCCTGGTGGTGTTGTCGGCTTGTGAAACGGGGCTCAGCCGCGTGGCGCCGGGCGACGAGTTGCTGGGCCTGGTGCGTGCCTTCACGCTGGCCGGTGCCGACGCCGTGCTGGCCACGCTGTGGCCGGTGGACGATGCCGCCTGTGCCCAGGTGGTGGCGCGCTTCTACGTCGCCTTGCGTGCAGGCGCCGGGCCGGCACGGGCGCTGCAGCAGGCGCAGGCCGAGGCCGCCGCGCAAGGTCGCCACCCCTTCCTGTGGGCCGCGTTCACCTTGCATGGCCGGGGCTGATCACAGGGCCGCCCCTGCGGCGATGTATTTTTCCCGTACAAGCCTGCTCGGTGGTGTTCCGCTCGCATTCGAGACCGTCATGTCCCGTCCCCTTTGGTCCAGCCGCCTTGCCTGCTTGCCCCTGGCCTTGGCCTTGGCCGCGAGTCTGTTCGCTGCGTGTGGCGGTGGCGGCACGGCCGCGGATGGCGGCAGTTCCGGCGGCGCTGCACTGCCGGTCGCCCGGCCCGAGGTGCTGGTGCAGGTGGCGCTCGGTGTGGACATCCAGGCGCTGGCGGCTGGGCGCAGCCTGAGCGTCACCGGCCAGTTCGGCAAGCGCCCGATCTACCGGCTGGCGCTGCCCGTCGGCGGCAACGTGAATGCCGAGGTGGCCGCGCTGCAGCAACTGGGCGGCGTGCTATTCGCCGAGCCGAACGTGATCAGCGAGACCCCCGAGAGCCGCAAGAACTCATTCTGGGCCATCGGTGGCGACGCCGGCGGCTACAGCTCTCAATGGGCGCCCGGGGCGCTGCGGCTGACGCAAGCCCACGCGCTGTCCACCGGCAGCGGTGTGCGCGTGGCCGTGCTGGACACCGGCGTCGACACCACCCACCCCGCATTGGCCACCCGGCTGCTGCCCGGCCGCGACTTCGTCGACGACGACAACGACCCGTCCGAGGCGGGCACGCGCGCCGACCTGGGCTACGGCCACGGCACGCACGTGGCGGGGCTGGTGGCGCTGGCCGCGCCCGGCGCGCGCATCGTGCCGGTGCGTGTGCTCGACCGCGGCGGCGCCGGCAACGCCTGGGTGCTGGCCGAGGCGCTGCTGTGGGCCGTCGACCCCGACCGCAACCCGGCCAGCGACGACGGCGCGCACGTCATCAACCTCAGCCTGGGCAGCACACGGCCGACGCGTTTGCTGGAGGTCGCGGTGGCGCTGGCCGACTGCGCGTTCGACGACGATGACGACGATGACTTCGACCACCCCGGCTTCGACGACGACCGCGCCCGCTGCGCGCTGGGCCACGGCGCGGCGGTGCTGTCGGCAGCGGGCAATTCGGGCAGTGCCGACGAGCGGCTCTACCCCGCCGCCGAGGAAGTGAAGGGCACACGCGCGGTGACGGCCACCACGCGCGACAACCGGCTGGCCGACTTCGCCAACCGCGGCGGCTGGATCAAGCTGGCGGCGCCCGGCGAGGGCATGCTCAGCACGGTGCCGGGCGGGGCCTACGCCACCTGGTCGGGCACCTCGATGGCCGCGCCGCTGGCCGCGGGCACCGCCGCGCTGGTGCTGGGCACGCCGTCGCCGAACCCGCGTCCGGGCGCGGCCTGGCTGCGCCACTGGACGGCGGAAGACCTCGTCAAACGCCTGGAAGACCGCGCCAGGCCGGTGTGCGACGCCTCGGTCAAGCAGATCGACGCGCTGGCTGCGGTGAGCGACACCGCGCCGCCCGACCCGATCTGCCCCTGAACGCCGGGCGCCTGACGGCGTTCAGGCGCGTGCCGCCCGCTTGCCGCGGCCCTTGGGCTTCGTCAGTGCCTCGTACAGGCCCGAGAACTCCAGCGTCACCTTGTGCTTCGGGTCGAGGTGGATCATGGGCCGCGCCTGCTCGTGCGATTCCTTGATCTTCACGCTGGCGCTGAGGTAGGGCTGCAGCACCGGCAGCCCTTCGTCGATGAGCTCCTGCACCGTGCGCTGCGGCAGGCTGGCACGCGGCTGGAACTGGTTGACGACGATGCCTTCGACCACCAGCTCGGCGTTGTGGTCGCCCTGGATCTCGGTCACGGCCTCCATCAGGCCGTAGAGCGCGCGGCGGCTGAAGTCGTCGCAATCGAAGGGGATCAGGCAGCCCTGCGCCGCGATCAGCGCCGAGCGCGTGTAGAAGTTCAGCGCCGGCGGCGTGTCGATCCAGATCTGGTCGTAGGCCTCGTCCAGTTCATGCAGCGCGTCGCGCAGCTTGTAGATCTTGTAGCGGCTCTCGAGCTTGCCGTGCAGTTCGTCCAGCGCTGCGCCGGCGGGCATGACGTGCAGGTTCTCGAAAGGCGTGGCCACGATGAAGTCCGACGTCTTGGGCGGACGCATGCTGAACTTCAACGTCGTCTCGAAGAAGCCGGCGGCGCCCGGGGCGTCGGCGTGTTCGCTGTCGGCCGTCTCACCCAGCAGGTAGCGGCTGGTGTTGCCCTGCGGGTCGAGGTCGATGACCAGCGTGCGCTGGCCGGCGTGGGCCGCCAGCGCGGCCAGGTTGCAGGTGATGGTGGACTTGCCGACGCCACCCTTCTGGTTGAAAACGACACGACGCATGCCAGGCTCCGAGCAGGTGCAAAGCGCCTATTGTGCGCTGCAGCATCCCCGTTTCGGCCGCCTGCGTCGGCTGGCGGCGTAGAGGGCCGCCCCTATCATCGGCCGCATGACCCGGTCTTCCACGCCCACCCCCGCCGCCCCGTCCGAAATGGTCGATGCCGACGCACCCATCCACGAACTCCGCCTCTGGCGCGACCACGGCTGGACGGCGCGCGTGGTGAAGAACAACGACGACGAGGGCTGGGCGGTGGAAATGGTCAAGGCCGGCGAGCCCGAGCCCGCGCTGGTGGGCCCGTGGACCATGGGTCGGGACAAGAAGAACCCGAAGCCGCTGGACGTGAATGCCTTCCACACCCTCGTGAAGACCGCGTCGGAAGTGATACGCCGCCACGAGCAGGCGTTGCACGCGCTGCTGCACAAGGAAGTGGTGTTGGCGCTGCCGGACGGGCGCGTCACCGTCACGATGGACATCGTGCCCGACGAGGACGACCCCCATGCGACCCTGAAAGCGGTGGACGTTGAGGGCAACGAACTGGCGCGACACCGCGTGGCGGCCAGCTTCCGCCTCAACCCGGCCAGCGCGGCGGCTTTCGTCGAGGGCGGGTACCGCAAGTTGCGGACGTTCGGGTCTTCGTTGCCGTCTGCGTGCCTGAAGTGGCGCAGGAGCAGGCCGCCGGGGTGCTCTGCTGCGTTCATGTCCCCCGCCGCCGGCCTGGCGGCCGGCGGCTCCTCCTTTACTTCACTCCGCAGAGCACCCCACCGTCCTGCTCCGCCACCAGCGGAGGCACGCCTGCTCGCATACCACCGCCGCCCTGCAGCCACAGTCGCAAGCACGCGTCACGCCGACGAAGGTCAGCAATGGACCGCGAGCCGCCTCAGCGCGCCGCTTCGTACCCACGCAACCCGTCCAGCAGGCGTGTCACCGCGCCGCCCTGCAGCTTGGCAATGTCGTCCTGGTACTTCAGAAGCACGCCAAGGGTAAGGTTCACGGTCTCGGGGTCCAGCGCCACGGCGTCCAGCGCCATCAGCGCGCGTGTCCACTCGATGGGCTCGGCGATGCCGGGCGGCGTGTAGAGCTCGAGCTCGCGCAGCCGCTGTACGCAGGCCACGATCTGGGCCGCCAGCGGCGCATCGGGCACGCGCCGCGCCAGGACCTGCGCCTCGCGTGCCGCATCGGGGAATCCGCCCGACCCAGTGGCAAAGACAGCGGCGCTTCACCGCGTCGTGGATCTCTCGCGTGCGGTTGCTCGTCAGCACCACGACGGGCGGTGTGACGGCTTTCACCGTGCCGTATCCGGGAATGGTGATCTGGAGATCGCTCAGCACCTCGAGCAAAAGGGCCTCGAACGGTTCGTCGGCCCGGTCGAATTCGTCGATCAGCAGCACCGGCGCGACCGCGTTGCTCGGGTCTATGGCCTGCAGCAGCGCACGCCGGATGAGAAAACGTTCACCGAAGAGTTCGTCGGCCAGCTGCGCCCGCTGCAGCCCCGAGCCTTCGGCCAGGCGGATCTCCAACCTCTGCCGCGCGCAGTTCCACTCGTACGCGGCACCGGCCAGGTCCAGGCCCTCGTGGCACTGCAGCCGGATGAGCGGGCGGCCCAGCATCGTGGCCAGCGTCTTGGCGATCTCGGTCTTGCCGGTGCCGGGTTACCCTTCCAGGAAGAACGGACGCTGCAGCTTCAGCGTCAGGAAGACGGTGGTGGCCAGTGCACGTTCGGGCACGTAGTCCAGCGCCAGCAGGCGCGCGGCGGTGTCGTCGATGCCGGTGGGCAGGTCGGTGTGCGGCACGGGCCGATGCTCTGTCCCCGGCGCCCCGGCGTCACGGCCGCGCGGCGGGCGTCGCCGTGCTCAGGCCACCGCGCGCGCTGCCAGCACGGGGATCAGTGAGGCTCGGTAGGCGGCGCTGCCGTGCAGGTCGCTGTTCAGCCCGTCGGCCGGTACGCTGGCGCCGTCGAGCGACGCCGGGCTGTAGTCGGCGGCCAGGCGTTCCTCCAGCGCGGTGGCGCGAAACACGCCACCGGCGCCGGCCCCCGTCACTGCCACGCGCACACCCGCCGGACCCTTGGCGACGAACACGCCCACCAGCGCGAAGCGCGAGGCCGGCTGCCTGAACTTCTGCCAGCCCGCGCGGGCGGGGATGGGAAAGCCGACGGCGGTGATGATCTCGCCTTCGTCCAGCGCGGTGCTGTAGATGCCGAGGAAGAAGTCGTCGGCGGCGATGCGACGCCGGTTCGTGTGCACCGTGGCGCCCAGTGCCAGCACGGCCGCCGGATAACAGGCAGCCGGGTCGTTGTTGGCCAGGCTGCCGCCCAGGGTGCCGCGGTGGCGCACTTGGCGGTCGCCGATCTGGCCGGCCAGGTCGGCCAGCGCCGGGATGTGCTGTTGGACTTCGGGTGACGCGGCCACCTCGGCGTGCGTGCTGCCGGCGCCGATGTGCACTTCGCCATCGGCCACGCGGATGCCCTGCAGTGCGGCGATCGTGCCCAGGTCGATCAGCGCCGAGGGTGCGATCAGCCCCAGCTTCATCGCCTGCAGCAGGGTCTGGCCGCCGGCGATGAACTTGCTGTCTTCGCGCGCGGCGGCCTGCGCTGCGGCGTCCACGGTGGCGGGGGACTGGTAGTCGAAGGCCTGCATGTGCGTTGGGTTCCTGCGGGGAGGGAGCGTGGCCTCAGGCTTCAACCGCCGCCGCGCTGGGTGTAGAGGTCGAAGTAGCGCATGAACTCGCGCCGCGCTTCGGCGGGCACGCCATCGAAGCGGTAACGCACGGCCAGGCGCGGCATGCTCAGCAGGGCGATGCGCCGCGGTGGCAGCACGGTCCATTCCAGGTGCATGGTGCCCAGGCCCCCGGCCAGCGTGACCACCGCCTGCCCCGGTGCGGGCAGGTCGAGGATGTGCGGGCCCACTGCACCGGGCAGGCAGCGCCGCCATTCACTGTCGGTGAAACCCTGTTCGCGTTCGAAGGCGACGGGGATGTCGGGGGCCAGGCCCACGGTCAGCGCGGCACGGGCTTCAGCCGCCCGCGATCGGCGGCCAGATGGCCAGCACATCGCCTTCGGCCAGCGTGCGCGTGGCGCGCTCTTCCGGCGGCACGTAGACGCCATTGACCAGCACCAGGTGCACCAGCTTCGGCGGCAGCGCAAAGGGCTCGATGACCTGCAGGATGGTGGCGCCGGCCGTCACGTCCAGCGTCATGGCGTTGCCCTGGCGCTTGTCCGGCGGCAGGTGCTCGCCCAGGCTGGCGTAGAGCTTGAAGGTGATCTGCATGCCCGTGGTCTGCCTGTCAGGCCGACACCAGCGCGTGCGCGTGCTGCGCCTGCGCGCACGCCAGGTAGGCTTCCATCAGCAGCGTCGGGTCGGCCAGCAGCTTGTCCTTCCACGCGCCCAGGTGCACCTGACCCTCGACCAGGCCGCGCATCACGCCGACGTGTTGGGTCCAGCCGATGGCGTTGCAGCCCACCAGCACGTCGCCGCTGAACTGCAGGCTGAGGTGGCGACCGGCCTTCGCGTCGGTGAGCTCGACGTGCTGGCCGCCGGGCAGGCCGTCCCACAGGCCGAAGCTGGCGCTGATCAGGCCCAGCGTATCCAGCACGTTGATCTGCGTGACACCGCGCAACTCGGTCGGCTTGCCGGCCATGTTCAGCGCCGCCACGCGCGCCTGTTCGGCGGCGTTGGGCTGGATGGCACTGACGATGGTCTTGCCGCTGACCTTGTCGAAGGCCTCGGCGCAGTCGCCGGCGGCGTAGATGCCGGGCACGCTGGTCTGCAGGTGCTCGTCGGTCAGCACGCCCATCAGGCAGCGCACGCCGCTGTGCTCGAGGAAGCCGATGTTGGGCCGCACGCCGGTGGCGCTGATGACGAGGTCGGCTTCGATCACCGCGCCGGTGGACAGCCGTACCTTCATCACCGGCGTGGCGTCGCGCTCGATGGCGTCGACCCGCGCGCCGGTGTGCACCGCCACGCCCTTGGCTTCGCACCAGGCCTTGATCATGCCGCCGGCGGTGGGGCCCATCATGCGCGGCACCATGCGGTCGCCCATCTCGACCACGCTGAGCTTGACGCCGCGCGCGGCCAGCGACTCCATGATGATGCAGCCGATGAAACCCGCGCCCATCTGCAGCACGCGTGCGCCGGGTTTCGCGAGCGCGGCGATGGCGCGCGCGTCGGCCAGCGTCCAGCAGGCGTGCACACCCGGCCCGGCGATGCCCGGGATGGGCGGCGTGGCCGGGCTGGACCCGGTGGCGATGAGCAGGCGATCGAAGCCGTGCACGCTGCCGTCGTCCATCGTCACCGTGCGCGCCGCGGCGTCGACCCGCACGGCGCGGTTGCGCTTGAGCTGGATGCCCAGTGCGTCGTAGTGGTTCGGCGCGTGGCGCAGGTGGGTGCCGGTCTCGCCGATGCTGCCGTGCAGCAGGTAGGGGATGGCCATGCGCGAGTAGGGCGCTTCGGGTTCGTCGCCGACGAGGTAGACCTCGTCCCGTGGCGCGTGCTTGCGGATCGTCTCGGCGGCGATGACGCCGGCCGGGCCGGCGCCGAGGATGATGTGTCGCATTGCAGGGTCCTCAAACGGAAAGGGCGGTCCGAGAACCGCCCTGGGTCATCACTGCGGTGGCGTTTAGAGGCCCAGCCGCTCGCGTGTGTCGGCCTTGAGCTGGCCGTCGGTGTCCCAGCCGCGCAGTGCGTAGTACTTGGGCAGCATCTCGGGCAGCTTGTTGACCAGGCCCTTGGCCGGGCCGGTCTTGGCCGGCTCGTTCAGCAGGCGCGGCGGCAGCGTGTCGTCCTTGCTGGTGAAACCGGCGCGGTTGTTGAAGTCGCGCTCCATGTTCCAGATGCGCTCGCCGATCTTGCTCAGGTTTTCCAGCGTGAACTCGGGCCCGCAGGCCGCGGCCACCTGCGGCTGCACGTCGGCCAGGCCCCAGGCGAAGCTCGTGAAGATGCAGATGCCGGCCGAGTCGAAGGCGGCGGTGGCGTCCTGGAAGGCGATCACGAGCTCGGGCTTGCCGTCGGCGGTGAGCGGGTCGGTCTTCACCGGGATGCCCAGCACCTCCGACGCCACCGTGTAGCCGCGCAGGTGGCAGGCGCCGCGGTTGCTGGTGGCGTAGGCCAGGCCCATGCCCTGGATGCCGCGGGAGTCATACGCCGGGAATTCCTGGCCCTTGACGCTCATGCTCAGCTCGGGGTGGCCGTACTTGGTGCACAGGCGCTTGGAACCTTGCCCGATCTCCTTGCCGAAGCCTTCGCCCTTGGCCGTGATCTCGGCGAAGTAGGTCAGGGCCTGCGCGCTGCCGAACTGGGCGTCGATGCCGAGTTGTTCCTGCGTCAGCACGCCCAGGTTGTAGAGCTCCATCACCGCGCCGACGGTGGCGCCGAAGGTGATCGGGTCCATGCCGTGTTCGTTGCACATCACGTTGGCGTACTGCAGCGCGTCCAGGTCCTTCACGCCGTTGGCCGCTCCCAGCGCCCAGGCCGCTTCGTATTCCAGGCCGCCCGAGGCGCCCCAGTACTGCGGCTGGTTCTTCACCGTGTAATGGCCTTGGTCGATCTTCTGGATGCGGCCGCAGGCGATGGTGCAGCCGAAGCAGGCCTGGTTCGTGACCAGCGGCTTCTTGCCGTCGGTGGCGCGCGGCGTGGCCATGGCTTCGGCCGAGATGTCCTTCGCGCCTTCGAAGGCCACGTCGCGGTGGTTGCGCGTGGGCAGCGCACCCATCTCGTTGATGACGTTCATCAGCACCTGGGTGCCGTAGGTGGGCAGGCCCTGGCCGGTGACGGCGTTGTCGTGCAGGATCTTCTTCTTCTCGGCGGTGACGCGCATGAACTCCTTCGGGTCATGCAGGTTGCCGACCCCCATGGTGCCGCGCACCGCGATGGCCTTGAGGTTCTTGCTGCCCATCACGGCGCCCACGCCCGAACGGCCGGCGGCGCGGTGCAGGTCGTTGACGACGGCGGCGAACAGCACCTGGTTCTCGCCCGCGGCGCCGATGCTGGAAATGCGCAGCAGCGGGTCCTGGTGATCCTTCTTCAGCTGCTCTTCGGTGTGCCAGACGGTGCCGCCCCAGAGGTGACCGGCGTCACGCAGTTCGGCCACGTCGTCGTTGACGTACAGGTAGACCGGCTTGGGCGACCTGCCCTCGAAGATCACCATGTCCCAGCCGGCCATCTTCAGCTCGGCGCCCCAGTAGCCGCCGCTGTTGCTGCAGGCGATGGCGCCGGTGAGCGGGCCCTTGGTGACGACGGTGTAGCGGCCGCCGGTGCTGGCCATGGTGCCGGTGAGCGGCCCCGTGGCCCAGATGATCTTGTTCCCCGGCGCCAGCGCTTCGACCTTGGGGTCGAGCTCTTCGGTGAGGTACTTCGACGCCAGGCCGCGCGAGCCGAGGTATTCACGCGCCCACGCCATGTTCAGCGGTTCTGATTTGACGGTGCCGGCGCTCAGGTCGACACGGAGGATCTTTCCAGCCCAGGACATCTGTGGCTCCTTAAACGCTTTGCTGGTTGCCCAGCTTGTTCGCCCAGGCCTGCATCTTGTCCAGGCCGGTCCAGTTGGCGTCGATGTAGGTGATGGCGCCGGTGGGGCAGGCATCGGCGCAGGCGGGTTCACCGCCGCACAGGTCGCACTTCTGCACCTTGCCGGTTTCCTGCACGTAGTTGATGGTGCCGAAGGGGCAACTGATGGTGCAGACCTTGCAGCCGACGCAGGTGGTGTCGTTCACCACCTTGGCGCCGGTGGCCCTGTCGACCGTGATGGCCTCCACCGGGCAGGCGTGCAGGCACCAGGCCTCGTCGCACTGCGTGCAGGTGTAGGGCACCTTCTTGCCGGTCTCATGGAAGTCGAACACCTTGATGCGCGACTTGGCCGGCGCGAACACGCCGTAGTTTTCGTAGGAACACGCCATCTCGCACTGAAGGCATCCGGTGCACTTCTCGGCGTTGATGTGGAGGCTCTTCTGCATGCGCTGTCTCTCCGCTGGTTTTGTAGGCCCGACACGGCAGCGGAAATGCGCCGCCCCTGCCTGCCGCCGACCATTGTGGTGAGCGCCCACCCATGCAAACTTAGGCATAACCCTGAGCGTGGACGTGGGGGCCCGGAAGACCCCGCACACATCGCGTCGGCCTGGCGGCGGTCTCACGCCGACGGGCTGAGCGCGCTTGTCACGGCGCCGACGCCATTCGTCGACCCGCTGGCCGACGAATGGCCCAAGCAGCGCGTCATGATGGCGATGAACGCGCTGATGGTGGCGGGCGTCGCGGCCTTGTTGGCGGGGCCGAACCCGCTGGCCGCCTTCGGGATCGTCGGCCTGGGGGCCGCGGCCACGTGCGACCCAGCGCGGGGCGCTCGATCGCCGTGCAGGAGTTCAACGAGAACCTCGGCGTGATGGTGACGCTCGCCGTCTATGCCGGCCTGCTGAAGGCGGGCGTCGACGTCCGCAGCCTGATGTCCGTGCTGGGTGTGATGGCGGTGCTGGCGGTCAGCGCGTTGTTCTGGCGTGAACAAGCCGCCGCAGCGCGTCGGGCGCGCGCATGAGCAGCGGCTTGAAGCTGTGTGCACCCAGCCGGCACGAGGCCGTCGGGGTGCAGGTCGTCAGCGGGTCGGCGACGACGCCGGTACCACGATCACCGTGGTGCCCGATCCGGTCTTGCCGGTGTCGCCCTTGAGGCCGTCGTAGCCCTGGCTGCCTGTGGCACCGGTGCTGCCCGTGCTGCCGGTACTGCCCGTGGCGCCGGTCTGGCCGGTGCTGCCGTCGTAACCCTGGCTGCCGGTGGCGCCAGTGGTGCCGGTATTGCCTGTGTTGCCCGTGGCGCCGGTGGCGCCTGTCGGGCCTGCAGGGCCGGGCACGGCCGTGGGTGCGGGCATGTTCACGACGGTGGGCTTGTCGCAGGCGGCCAGGGCCAGCGGAATCAGCAGGGCGATCATCAGGGGATGGAGCTTCATGGGGTGTCCTCGTATAGGGTGCGGGTGTCGCGTGACGGTCGACAGACCGTCCGGTCATGCGCACCTTAGACGCATCCACGATCGGCATCGGTGCGCTGGCATACGGTGCGCATGCCCGGTCGCCGTGACGTCGGCGCTCAGGTCCAGGGCAGGGCGGGCGACCAGTGCGCAGCCGGTGCGAGTTCGGCGCCCACCATCGCGGTGGCGTGTTCCCCCTCGGTGGCCTCGGCGATGTGACCCCAGCCCAGCGACAAAGCCGTGGCACGTGCCTGCAGGCCCAGCTCCCGCAGCCGCTGCGGTGCGCCGGCCAGGCGCTGCGCCGCGCTGCAGAACGCGGCCGTGTCGTCCAGGCGCACGAGCAGGCCGTTGTCACCGTCCCGGATGAGTTGCCCCGCAGCAGCGTGGTCGTAGGCCAGCATGGCCAAGCCGCTGGCCATCGCCTAGGGCACCACGTTGCCGAAGGTCTCGGGCAGATGTTCCGCACCGTGCACCTGTTCTTTCTCTACGACGTGCAGACCGGCCTGGTGTGGGCCCCGAAGATCCTCACCGACTCCTTCCACGACGCGATGCTCTCCTGGCGTGCGCCGCCGGCGGTGCTGCGCGGTGAGCTGATCGACCCGATGCATCACGCGCGCGAACGTTGACACGTCGAGTTGGGCGGCAGCCTTTGGCCCTTTGTTGTCGTTCGGTGGCGTGCGGCGTGCGTGCGTTCGTGGCTGCAGGGTGGCATGCGGGGATCGCCACAAGCCGTCGAACGCACAAAGCAGAGGGAAGCGAACGTCCACAACGGGCCGAGTGCGGCCCTTCGCTGCCGGCATCACCTGGCGACGTGGGCCGCCGACGGCCCTTCCACTTCCAGCGCCGTCAACCATAGCCGGGTGTCGAACTCCAGTTGCGGGTAGTCGGGCTCCATGTGCGTGCACAGCGCGTAGAAGGCCTTGTCGTGTTCACGCTCACGCAGGTGGGCCAGTTCGTGCACGACGATCATGCGCAGGAAGGCCGCGGGCGCTTCCTTGAAGAGGCTGGCGATCCGGATCTCGCGCTTGCTCTGCAGCCGCGTGCCCTGAACACGCGACACCGTGGTGTGCGTGCCCAGCGCGTTGCGCACGATGTGCAGGCGCTGGTCGTACACCGCCTTGGCCAGCGGCGGCGTGCTCTTCAGGTGGCGCGCCTTCAACTCGGCGACGTAGCCGTAGAGCAGGCGGTCGCTGCGCAATGCGTGCGGCTCGGGGTAGCGCTCGCGAAGCAGCGCGCCCAGGCGACGCTCGGCCAGCAGCGCCTGCACCTGGGCCAGCGTGGCCGGGCTCGCGCCCTGCAGGTAGCTCAGCGGCGGCGTGACCAACTCAGTTGTCCATGCCGCCTTCCGCCGACACATGAAGCGCGCGGACCTGGCCAAGCTTCCCGCCGCGGAACCGGCTTCGCCGGGCCGCTGGCGGACGGCCTGCGGCGAGGACGCCGCAGGCGCTCGCAGGCGAGAAACAGTCCGAAGGGACTGTTTCTCGTCCGGCTCGCCCCCCCTGGGGGATAGCGAGCGCCAGCGAGCTTGGGGGCATCACTTCAAGCGCTTCTCGCGTCGCCGCGTCTGCGCCAGCGGCCGCTTGCCCTTGAGCTGTCGCTCGATGCCGTCGTTCAGCGCGCTGCGCAGGGCGATGACTTCCTCGACGTAGCCATACACGCCTTCGAAGCGCAGACCCAGCCACAACCACAGCGTGCACGCCCGCAGCGCCTGTTCCATGCGCTCCAGCCGGCTGTGACCGTCGACCTCGTCCAGGAACCACGGCCGGCCGGCGCGGCGGGTGTGGGCGTGGCTGCCGGCCCAGTCCAGGTAGGCCTGCACCTGGCCTTCGGTGCGCATGTCCACCGGCGCCTGGGCGTAGATGAAACGCTCCTTCAACGTCAGCGTGCCGGCGACCTTGTCCAGTTGTTCGGCCAGTTCCAGCATCTGTTCGAGTTCGGCGACCTGGAAATGCGCGTCGTCGAGCTTGAGCTGCTCCATGAACACGCCCAGCACCTCGCGCAACGCCGTCTTGCCCAGGCGCGCCGAGATGGTGTCGACGTGCCAGCCGTTGGGCGCCACCGGGGCCTTGAAGTCGGCCGGCGCACGCGGCGGCCGCGCCAGCAGGTCCTTCAGCGTGCGCAGCGCGGTGGGCTCGGCGTCCACCAGCACGCCGACGAAGCCTTCCTCGTGGATGCCGTAGCGCCCGGCGCGGCCGGCGATCTGGTGCACCTCCGATTCGTCCAATCGCCGGTCGGCAATGCCGTCGAACTTCGTCATGGTGCTGAACAGCACACGCTGGATGGGCAGGTTCAGGCCCATGCCGATGGCGTCGGTGGCCACCAGGATGTGGCTGGCACCGCTGGCAAAACGTTCGGCCTCGCGGCGCCGAACCTCGGGCGGCAGCGCGCCGTAGATCACGCTCACCGGGTGGCCGGCGGCGCCGATGTGGTCGCGCAGCAGCAGCACTTCGCGGCGGCTGAAGGCCACCACCGCGTCGCCGAGCTTCAGCGCCGCCAGCGGCACCGGCTGCGGCAGCAGTTCGACGTGCTGCATGCGCGTGAATTCACGCACCGTGCAGCTCTCGCCGCACAGGCCCAGCAGGTTTTCGATGGCGGGCACCGCGTAGGCGCTGCAGATGATGATGACCTCGCGCGCCGGCACGGCCACGATGGCCTGCGTCCAGGCCCAGCCGCGCGAGTTGTCGAAGATCATCTGCGCTTCGTCGATCACCGCCACGTCGATGACGGTGTTGGTGCTGACCATCTCGATCGTGCTGCTGACCACGCGCGCGCCCTCGGCCGGCACGTTCTCCTCCCCGGTCAGCAGCGAACACGGCACGCCGTTGGCCACCAGCCGGTCGCGGCCTTCGAGTGCCAGCAGGCGCAGCGGCGCGAGGTAGGCGCCGTCCAGCGCGCCCGCCAGCTTCTGGAAGGCGGTGTAGGTCTTGCCGCTGTTGGGCGGGCCGACAAAAAGCGTCACCGTGCGCTGCAGCCGGCGCGCCTTCTGGAAGGTGTCGGGGTAACCCTGGAAGGCCAGTTCGTGGTTCAGGCCTTCCAGCGTGTCGAGTTCGGTGAC
>LNFM01004434.1_pt1 | contig 25864 bp, 21 predicted proteins | sample 596031 | NCBI WGS metagenome assembly LNFM01 (sample SAMN04254537, study PRJNA301005) | activated carbon metagenome | isolation source: dual media filters at the Ann Arbor, Michigan drinking water treatment plant | place: USA: Ann Arbor | reverse complement strand
TTGAAAAGTATGAATACCTGGTGGGGCGACAATTAAAACCAGAAGCGCGCATGGATATTATTCATGAATTGCGCGAGCGGGGTTGTGTGCCCACTTCGATGATCGATATTTCGGATGGTCTTGCTTCGGAGTTGTTACATCTCGGCAAACAATCTAATGTGGGTATCAAAATCTTTGAAGACAAAGTACCGATTGATCACGATACATACGAAACAGCTATTGAATTTAAAATGGATCCGATTACGTGCGCGTTGAATGGCGGTGAAGACTATGAACTTCTTTTTACTATCAAGCCAGCCGATTACGAGAAATTAAAGAATCACCCCGACATTCATTTTATTGGTCATATCCATAATGATCCAACACAACATGTATTAGTGACTAAGCAGGAAACGGTGGTGCCCATTACTGCGCAAGGGTGGAAACATTTCAAAGGCGAATAGCAAGGCGTCAGACCGCTTCAAGCCTCCCTGCTCGGCCAGTTAGGCGGATTCGGCAGAGGCTGGCGGTCAGACGCCTATTCGATAAATTTTGAAATAGCTTTAATCATTTTTAATATAGTGTAATTAAATCCTATGGTTATGTTCAGCCAAACCCTCCGCAGAATTTCTTTCCTCTTTGTTTTTTTAATTCTTGTCGTAACTCTTACTGCACAAGAGCTTCCTGTTGGTAAACCTGAAGAGTTGGGCTTTTCCCCTGAAAGACTTCAACGCCTTACCACTGTTTTTCAAGCGTATGCCAATGATAAAAAAATGTCGGGAAGTGTAGTGTTGGTTGCACGGCATGGTAAGGTTGCCTATTTCAATGCTTTTGGGAAAAGAGATATTGAAGCAAATGCGCCTATGCAGAACGATGCGATTTTTAGAATTGCCTCCCAAACCAAAGCGTTAATAAGTGTGGGGATCATGATTTTACAGGAAGAAGGGAAACTGCTTATTACTGATCCTGTAGGAAAATATATTCCAGAGTTTAACGAAACCACGGTAGCCGAACCCAGAACAGGTGGCGGATATAATATTATAAAAGCCAAGCGACAAATTACCCTTCGTGATTTGCTCACTCACACGGCCGGTATTGGTTATGGAGGTGGCCCAGCAGCCGATAAATGGAAAGAAGCAGGCATACAAGGTTGGTACTTTGCTGATCGCGATGAACCAGTTGGTGCTACCATTGCAAGATTAGCCAAGCTTCCGATGGATGAGCATCCCGGTGAGAAATTTGTGTACGGATATAACACCGACATATTGGGTGTTGTGATCGAAAAAGTTTCGGGTAAATCGCTGGATGAATTTATCACCTCGCGGATTCTTACTCCGCTAGGCATGAAAGACACACATTTTTACTTGCCAAAAAATAAAGTGAATCGTCTGGCCGCAGTGTATTCAGCTTACGCAGATAAGCCTCTTGAGCGCTCACCTGACCCGGGCGGTATGGTTGGCCAGGGTGCCTATGTTACCGGACCGAGAAAAAGTTTTTCAGGTGGAGCAGGTTTGCTTTCAACCGCTGCAGACTATGCAAAGTTTCTACAGATGATGTTGAATAAAGGCACTCTCAATGGTAATCGTATTCTTGCACCGAGCACGGTAGAATTAATGACAGTGAGTCATTTGGGAGAGATCAAATATGGTTGGGGTACCGGTATTGGCTTCGGTCTGGGTTTTTCTGTTTGTGAGGATCTGGGCGATCGCGGTGTGCCAGGCTCTGTAGGTGAGTATGGTTGGGGCGGAGCGTATGGTTCCAGCTATTGGGTTGATCCCAAAGAAGACATGGTAGTTGTTTACTTTAAACAACTCACACCAACGAATAACCTGGATGATCAAAACAAACTTCGCACGTTGATTTATCAGGCGATCGTTAAATAGTGAACCTTAGTCTTCCGGAAATGGAATGTAAACGAAACTGGCAAACTCTTTATCGACTACAAAGAGACAGCAAAATTCATCCGGATCTTTGTAGTTGCTTTTGAATTCTTCTTCTTTATCAGCAGCGACTAGCTCACGCTGAACAAATTCATTGAGAAAAGAAGCATAATAATTCCAGACCAGGTTTAGTGGTTCGCTCGGGATCAACAACTGTCCGATTGGCAATTCTTCTTTAGAGATAGGAAAGATCGGGAAATTGAAACCTGCCTTGCGGATTTGATACGAAGCTTCTTTTAACGTGTCGGACACTTTTACAAAGTCTTGTGATATAGTACCAAGATATTTTCCGTTTAACTCCGGATCGTTGAACATAGTCTTAAGCCGTTAAAGTAATTTGTCGTTGCCTGGTAATCCCGTCAAGGTAGGAATTCCTTATTTTTAGCAAAATTAAGATCTCATGAATAAGTTTATTACCTCTTTGTTGATTCTTTTTGTCGCTACACAGATAAATGCACAAACTCCCGTTACTGAACTGGACGCATCCTATAAAGCGAGGAAGTTTAAGGAAGAGCAATCAGTTTTAAAAGAGTATCCGGTGCGCAACATTGGGCCTACCGTGCAGGGTGGTCGCATTGTGGATGTGGAAGTAAACCTGAAGAATACCAAAGAATTCTATGTAGGCTACGCTTCAGGCGGAATTTTCAAAACCGTGAACAATGGCATTACATTCTCTTCGGTGTTTGATCAGGTAGATGCCCTCGGTATCGGTGACTTCGCGCTTTCGCAGATGAATCCTAAAATTCTATATGTGGGCACGGGTGAAAAAAATGGCAGTCGCTCAAGTTATGCCGGCTCGGGTATGTATAAAACCAACGATGGTGGAAAAACATGGAGCCATCTCGGCCTAACGGGAACGCACCATATTAGCCGGGTGCTTATTCATCCTCAGGATGATAATGTTGTCTGGGTGGCTTCTTTGGGTGCGCTTTATTCAACCAATGCAGATCGTGGTGTATTTAAATCAATTGATGGCGGAAAAACCTGGAAGAAGACTTTATTCATCAACGATAGCACCGGGGTTTCTGATCTGGTGATCAATCCACAAAACCCGAAACAACTTCTTGCTGCAACATGGGAACGCACGCGTAAAGCATGGGACTTCAAAGGTAATGGTGTTGGCTCGGCTATCTATCGCTCAGAAGATGGCGGTGAAACCTGGGCGCTGTCATCAGAAGGATTCCCGAAAGGAAAATTTGTTGGCCGGATTGGGTTAGATGTTTGTTGGAGCCAACCAAGTGTTATGTATGCTGTGCTCGATAATCAGGAGGAAGTAATAGAAGATAAAAAGCCAACTCCTGCTGATGATAAATTGAAACTTGCAGAACTTAAGGAGATGACTGTTGAAAGTTTTTTAAAGCTGGATGATAAAAAATTAGATGAACTGCTGCGCGGAAGTCGCTTCCCAGCTAAGTACACTGCTCAATTGGTAAAGAAAGAGGTTCGGGCCGGCAAGTATAAACCTCAGGCTGTTGCCGATTATTTCGGTGCCGATGCCAATTCTGATCTATTCAACACAAAAATTAAAGGGGCAGAGGTGTATCGTTCGGATGATAGTGGAAAATCCTGGAAGCGGACACATAGTTTAGATATAGATGGTGTTTATTTCACGTATGGTTATTACTTCGCTGAGTTGCGTGTTTCACCATCGAATACGGAAGACGTATTTATTTATGGCGTGCCGATGCTCAAGTCGGAAGATGGTGGAAAGAATTGGGTTGAGATCGATACGGTAGGCACGATGCATAGTGACCATCATGCACTGTGGATCAATCCGCAAGATGCAAATCACATGCTAATGGGTAATGATGGCGGCTTGTATCAAACGTATGATAAAGGCGATACGTGGTTGCACATTAATAATATGCCGGTGGGTCAGTTCTATACTATTAATGTTGATATGGAAACTCCATACAATGTATACGGTGGATTACAAGACAACGGTGTACTTCGTGGTTCATCCAAATCAATTCCTAATCAAACCAAACATTGGGAGCCTATTTTTGGTGGTGATGGAATGTATGTGGCGCCCGATCCGCGCAACAGTAAATTGGTTTACACTGGATTTCAATTTGGAAACTACTTCAAACTGGAGTTAGATAAATCAAAGTCTACTCGCATCACACCTTCGCACGAAATTGGTGAAGCGCCTAACCGCTGGAACTGGCGTACGCCACTTATTCTCAGCAAACACAATCCCGATATTGTTTATATGGCTTCGCAGCGGGTATATCGCAGTTTAAATAAAGCGGAAAGTTGGGAAGCCATAAGTCCCGATCTTACAAAAGACAAACCTCAGGGCAATGTTCCTTTCTCTTCAATTTCTACACTTGCGGAATCACCAATGCAATTTGGTTTGCTATACGTTGGCACAGATGATGGAAATCTTTGGGTGAGCAAAAATGGCGGTGGAAATTGGGAAGCAATAAGTTCCGGATTACCTGCCAATCGTTGGGTGAGTAGTGTGTTTGCGTCTCCGCATGATAAAGCCACTGTGTTTGTTTCACTGAATGGTTATCGTTTAGACGAATTTAAAACTCATTTATATATGAGTGCGGATTACGGCAAGACTTGGAGTAGTGTTAAGGGTGATTTGCCCGAATCAGTGGTCAATGTAATTATACAAGATCCGGTTAGTGCTAATCTTTTGTATTGTGGACTTGATAATGGAACGTATGTGAGCATGGATTTGGGTAAGTCGTGGTTTTTATTGAACAAAGCATTGAATGTTGCCAGTTATGATCTGATCGTCCATCCACGCGAAAATGAACTGGTGATTGCCACACATGGTCGCAGTGTTTTTGTTGCCGATGTAAAACCCTTGCAAGCACTGAAAGATGGAGGCGTTTCGAAAGGTATAGTTGCCTTTGCTCCGGAAAGCATCCGCGCCAGCGAACGCTGGGGACAAAAACAATTTACCTGGTCGAAAGTGAATGAGCCGGAAACAACAATTTTATATTATGTTGGAAAGACTGGTGGTGATATCAAAGCCGAAGTTTATGATGAGAAAAATATTCTGGTGCGAACATTAACGGGTGTAGGATCGGCAGGATTTCATTCCCTTGTCTGGGATCTGAAAGTGAACGAAGTTGCAGCGGCTCCCACTAAAGGCAAGTCAAAATCTGTAGCACCAACACCCGTAATGAAGTATGCTACAAAGGGCAAGTATAAAGTTAAGTTTAGCAATGGTGTAGAGATTAGTGAGGTTACTTTTGAAGTAAAGTAATTAATGTGAACCGCAGTCGCAGAGAGGCGCAAAGTGCTGAGACTTTGCGTCTCTGCGACTTAGCGGTTATTTTTTCTGATTTCAATAAACTGCGAACTCATTTTCTGTAATTCAGGAAAGAACCTCGAAAACTCATCTTCGAATTCTGCATAATAGTTGCGTAGGTCAAGCGAGGCTTCATTCATCTTAGATTCATAAGGAGTTCTTTGCGACATGCCGCTTAAGGCTCCATGAATCCCTTCGATACGTGAATAATTAAATAACCAGTTTCCTCTTATAACGTGCGGTAGCAAGCCCTGAACGCGCTCGGGAAGCTGATTGTTGAATTGATTCAATATAACATACGCTTCGGAGGCATAACGATTCAATGGGATAGGATGATACATGTGCCAGTTTTTGGCCAGAAAGTGATCGTAGAACATATCAACGATTACGGGTGAGTAATGTCGGTATTTGGGTCGAAGTCTTACTTTACTTTCTTTCACTACCGCATGATTGTCCGTGAACTCATCTATTTCCCGATGCAATTCAATGCCGAGTGCAATGGTATAGTTAAATTGGTCGTATATATTTTTACCTCGCACAAAATCGCCAATGAAATTCCCCACCATTATTTCAGGATTATCGCCAGATAAAAAAAGATGGGCTAGAAAATTCACAGTTGCTTATTTAGTTTTAGACGGTATGTAAGATAGCCGGATTTTCAATTATTTTTACCTTCAAGACACTAATTCCATCTCCTATGATTGTTTTTGAACAACTCAAATTACTTGTAAATCTCGCACGTATTGATGGCGAAATGGCAAGCAAAGAAAGAACGTATATAATTTCTATCGGTAAGGCACATGGTTTTCCTGAATCTTCAGTTGAAACCCTTTTTTATTCATCGCACGAATCAATTATCCCTAAAGAGCTGAAAGCTGATCAACGATTTAATTATCTATTTAACCTCGTTAAGTTGATGAAGCTTGATGAGCGTTTGTATGAAGAGGAGATAAAATTTTGTGCAAACATTGCTACAAAATTAGGTTACCAGTCGCAGGTTATGTTTGAACTCCTGCTTAAGGTAAAGTCTGAAGACATGGACCCAAAGGAAGTTGATGCGTTGAAAGAAGTGACAGCCAAATATCTCTCCAATTCCTGAGTATATCTAGGTGAGCATGAATTCAAAGGTTTTATAACCAATACAAATAGTTGCCTTATTCCTGACCAGCAAGAGAAGATATTGTAAGCCTTTTTGATTTTGGCGTGGCAGGGTATTCGACCACAGGTTCTTTCACCACATCCTTCGCTATTGTCCCTTTCTTATTAAGTATATGATCTCCCTTTTCATGGTGTTCGAAAAATACAGCCTTACAAACCCTGCTCCAAATTTTAAGATACCCCATTATCGACCCTTTGCAAACCCTCCTTTTTGCTACCTTTGCGCCCAAAATCTCATAGAAAGAAATGACGGGAATGGAGAACATCCGCAATTTTTGCATAATAGCCCATATTGATCACGGTAAGAGCACCCTGGCCGATCGACTTTTGGAATTCACAGGCACCCTTACGGGTCGCCAGATGCAAGCTCAGGTACTCGACAACATGGATCTGGAGCGTGAAAAAGGCATTACGATTAAGTCGCATGCCATTCAAATGAACTATAAGTTTGGCGGTAAGGACTATATCCTCAATTTGATTGATACCCCTGGTCACGTTGACTTTTCGTATGAAGTCTCACGCTCTATTGCTGCCTGCGAAGGCGCTTTGTTGATCGTTGATGCCGCTCAAGGCATTCAGGCTCAAACAATTTCAAATTTATATTTAGCACTCGATCATAATCTTGAGATCATTCCGGTACTCAATAAAATTGATCTTCCGGCTGCTATGCCCGAAGAAGTAACCGATCAGATTGTGGATTTGATTGGCTGCGACCGCGAATCGGTACTAAAAGCCAGTGCAAAAGAAGGCAAGGGCATTGAAGAAATTTTGAAGGCAGTGATCGAGCGGGTACCATCTCCTAAAGGCGATCCGAAAGCACCGCTGCAAGCCATGATTTTTGATTCCGTGTTCAACTCCTTTCGGGGCATTGAAGTAATCTTCCGGGTGTTCAATGGCACTATGCGCAAAAATGACCTTGTCAAATTTGTAAATGCCGATAAACAATACGGAGCGGATGAAATTGGTGTATTGAAATTAGACAAGCTTCCTCAAAACGAGATCAGTGCCGGCAATGTAGGCTACCTTATTTCAGGCATTAAAGTAGCGAAGGAAGTAAAGGTGGGAGATACGATTACACTCGTGAGCAATCCGGGTGAAGCCATCAAAGGTTTTGAAGATGTAAAGCCCATGGTGTTTGCTGGTATTTATCCGGTAGAGACTTCTGAGTTTGAAGAGTTACGTGCCTCGATGGAAAAACTGCAACTCAACGATGCTTCGTTGGTATGGGAGCCAGAAACTTCTGCTGCATTGGGATTTGGTTTTCGATGCGGATTTCTGGGGTTACTCCACATGGAGATTATCCAGGAACGTTTGGAGCGCGAGTTCAACATGACGGTAATTACTACGGTACCTTCTGTCCAGTTCAAGGCGATGCTCACCAATGGAAAAATGATTGAAATCAATGCACCATCGGAAATGCCCGATCCCACTACAATGGACTATATCAATGAGCCTTTCATACGTGCACAGATAATTTCGAAGTCTGAATTTATTGGTCCTATCATAGGCCTTTGCATGGACAGACGCGGCTTGATTAAAAATCAACAATACCTGACTTCGGACCGTGTTGAGCTGACTTTTGAAATGCCATTGGCTGAAATTGTGTTTGACTTCTTCGATAAATTAAAAACCATCTCTAAAGGCTATGCTTCACTAGATTACACATTAATCGATTGGCGCGAAAGTGACATGGTGAAATTGGATGTGCAATTGAATGGTGAAAAGATTGATGCGCTTTCAGCGATTGTTCACCGTGGCAAAGCGCAGGAGTGGGGCCGGAAGTTGTGTGAGAAACTGAAAGAACTTATTCCACGCCACATGTTTGAAGTGGCGATACAAGCGGCCATCGGCCAGAAGATCGTTGCCCGCGAAACATTAAGTGCGATTCGTAAAAACGTATTGGCAAAATGTTATGGTGGTGATATTTCGCGTAAGCGTAAACTGTTAGAGAAACAGAAGAAGGGCAAGAAACGTATGCGACAGGTGGGTAATGTAGAAATTCCGCAGGAAGCATTTATGGCAGTTTTGAAAATTGAATAACAAAATCCGCTCTCCCCTCTCCTCTGGAGAAGGCATGGGTGAAGTAAAAGTTAACATGACTGAAACACAAAGCTATACCCTCATCGATGGTCGCAAAATCTCGACCGATATCAAGAAGGAAATTTCTGAGCAAGTAAGCTTGCGCAAGCAAGCCGGAAAGAAAATTCCACATTTAGCAATTATCCTGGTGGGCGATGATGGCGCCAGTCAAACGTATGTCGATCATAAAGTAAAAGCCTGTAAAGAAGTTGGGTTTCATTACTCTATGCTGCGTTTTGCCGACACCATCAGCGAAGATAAGTTGATGAAACACATAGATCAGGTGAACCGCGATGAAGACGTGGATGGGTTTATCGTACAACTTCCTTTGCCCCCTAATATTTCAGTGGAACGAATCACAGAAAAAATTCGGCCCGATAAAGACGTAGATGGATTTACCAATCGCAATTTTGGAAGTATCGTCTCCAAACATCCGTTGCTGCTACCGGCAACTCCTTTTGGCGTAATGGAATTATTGAAACGTTATAACATTCCTACCGAAGGAAAAAATTGTGTAGTGGTTGGCGCAAGCAGGTTGGTAGGCGCGCCTTTAAGTATGATGCTCGTGGAGGAAGGCAAAGCCACTGTAACCATTTGCCATAAGTATACAAAAGATATTTCTATGTTTACACGGCAGGCGGATATCCTGGTTGTTGCCGTGGGTAAACCGGGTATTATTACAGCCGAGATGGTAAAAGAAGGCGCTGTGGTAATTGATGTCGGAACTACGAGAGTAGAAGGACCTCAATATAAAAACGGCTATGCCCTTAAAGGGGATGTTGAATTTAAAGAGGTAGCTCCAAAAACCTCGTTTATCACTCCAGTACCGGGTGGTGTTGGCCCCATGACAATTGCTTCACTTTTGTTGAATACACTTCGTGCTACTGAATTAAGAAATCCATAGAGTTTTGAATCTTGAATCTGAAATTTTGAATCCCTCTCTTCCTTTGATGGAAGATTTTTATACCATCCAGGGAGAAGGATTTTATCAGGGCAGCGCAGCCTATTTTATTCGGTTAGGCGGTTGTGAGGTGCGGTGTGTCTGGTGCGATGTAAAAGATTCCTGGGATGTGAATGCGCACCCCAAAGTAGATGTGAGAGAAATTGCTTTGAAAGCAAAGGCAAGTGGAAGTAAAATAGCCGTGGTTACCGGGGGTGAGCCTTCTATGCATAATCTTGCTTCGTTAACGCAAGAACTCAAACAAGCGGGTTTACAAACTCACATTGAAACTTCGGGTGCCTATCCTTTAACCGGCCAATGGGATTGGGTTTGTTTTTCCCCTAAAAAATTTAAACCGCCCCATGCATCAGTGCCTGAAAAAGCTGATGAATTAAAAGTGGTCATCTTTCATAAAACAGATTTTGCATGGGCCGAAGATTTTGCCAAACAGGTTGGTTCAGTGTGTGAATTATACATGCAACCTGAATGGTCGAAGGAAAAGGAAATTCTTCCACTGATCATTGACTACGTGAAGAACCATCCGCAATGGAAGATTTCGCTACAGGTTCACAAGTACATGGATATACCTTAATGGGTTATGTCGCTGGATAATTTCATACAACAACTGAACGAATGGGGCTGTAAAAAAGTCCCTTTTTTGTTTCTGGTTGATTTTGAATTGGAAAAACCACGAGTATGGCGTTTAGATGAAATTGACTCCGAAGAAATACTTTATTCTATTCATGGATATTCGAATGCAACTTCAAAAGAGAGAAGTGCTGAGAAAATTCAACTCCAAAAGTATCCGATAACTTTTGATCAGTATCAGGTAAAATTTAATAAGGTCTATAAGCCGTTGACCTATGGAGATTCTTTTTTGGTTAATCTCACCATGAAGACGAAGGTGGAGCTAAACTCTTCACTGCAGGATTTATTTTACCTTAGTGACGCGCGGTATAAGTGCTGGCTACGAGATGAATTCCTTTTTTTTTCACCCGAAATCTTTGTGCAGATTAAAGACGGTAAAATTATTTCCTATCCCATGAAGGGAACCATTGACGCTTCGATACCTGATGCAGAAAAGATTATTCTGGAAAACAAAAAGGAGTTGGCCGAACATGTTACCATCGTAGACCTGATCCGGAATGATTTGAGTCGTGTTGCTTCGAATGTATCCATTACCCGGTTTCGATACGTTGACGAAATTAGTACGCATGACAAAAAACTCTTGCAGGTGAGCTCTGAAATAACGGGCGATCTTCCTGTGAATTACAGAGAGCAGCTAGGAAATCTGATTGTCTCTTTATTGCCTGCTGGTTCTGTGAGTGGTGCACCCAAAGTAAGAACGTGTGAGGTGATTCGTGAAGCCGAAGGAGAAAAGCGTGGCTACTACACCGGAGTTTTTGGTTATTTTGATGGTGAAAATTTAGACAGCGGTGTAGCTATTCGTTTTATAGAACAAGCAGGTGATACTATTTTTTACCGGAGTGGCGGGGGTATCACCACGCAGAGTTTAGCGGAACAAGAATATTTGGAAGCCACTCAAAAAATTTATGTCCCTGTTGCTTGAGTCGATCTGTCTGAAGGATGGAGTATTCCGAAACCTTGAGTATCATGAGGCACGGATGAGGAATACATCAACCATGTTGTTTGGTAAATACACCATCAACCTAAAGGAATTCCTATCGCAAGTGGCTAACCCAACTTACGGCCTGTTTAAAACAAGAGTGATTTACGACACAGCAATAAGGAATGTTGAATTTGTGCAGTACGAACCGCGACTGGTGAAATCGTTAAAATTGATTCATGATAATGATATTTCTTATAAACATAAATTTCTGGACAGATCTCATCTGGAAAATCTTTTTGCTCAACGTGGTGCGGCTGATGATATTTTGATTGTTAAAAGCGGGAACTTTACCGATACGTTTTACGCTAACCTGATTTTTAAAAAGGAAAACCGTTGGTTTACACCGTCTACATTTTTGCTCAAAGGCACAATGCGTCAGAGTCTCTTAGATGTCGGATGGATTGAAGAAACAAGTATTAACATTTCTAATTACAATCAATTTCAATCTTTGAAATTAATTAACTCGATGGTGGGCATGGATGGCCCGGAGATTCCTACAAGTTCGATCGTGACATAACAACGTGTGGATTCAGTCGTTTACCATAGGACTTTTTACTTCCCCCCAAGGGAGTTAACTTGCCTTATGAATATGTTGAAATTGTGGTCATTTATTATTCTCTGTGTTTGCAGCTCTACTGTAATGAGTCAACCATTGAGCACAAAGAACAAAAAGGCCCAGGAACTTTATTATGAAGCAGACAATTACCGGGTGCGTGGGCAATTCAAGGAAGCAATATCTTTTCTGAATGAGGCGATTGCCAGGGACAAAAATTTTGAGGAAGCCTACTACCGCCTTGGACTAATTTATAAAGCTCAAGAGAATTATCCACTTGCCAGCACAACATTCGAGCAGGGGCTTTCCCTTCTTAAAGAAGATGCAAGGCGAAAAATGTATTTGTACGAGTTAACGAATGTAAATCTATGGCTTGCAAATTATTCCAAAGCGAATGATTTTGCTGTTACTTATTTACAATTAGAGAAATCAGATAAACGTAAGATTGATCTTGTAAAGGTTTGGAAGTCGCAGGCCGACTATGCGTTAGCCAATCAAATTGATCTCAAGTATCTCATTACTCCATTAAGCGATACCGTCAATGCATTTCCTATGCAGTATTTTCCAGCTCTCACTGCAGACAATACACAGCTGATTTTTACAGCTCGCTTTGGTGGAGGTCGCAATGACAACGAAGATTTGGTGGTTTCGCGTAAGGAACATGGAAGATGGTTGGCCCCGGTGTCAATCTCTTCAAATATAAATACTATTCAGCGCGAGGGAGCCTGTACAATTTCTGCGGACGGTCGTCATCTGATTCTCACCATATGCGGTTCGTTTGGTTGCGATTTGTTTGAAACGAGAAGGACAGGCAATGTGTGGTCCCAACCAAAAAATCTTGGTCCATCCATTAATAGTACTAATTGGGATTCACAGCCATCCTTATCGGCTGATGGCCGGGAGCTGTATTTCGTTTCTGATCGTAAGGGTGGAGTAGGTGGCTATGATATCTGGTATTCTCAACTTTCGGAAACGGGTTGGTCAAAAGCCAAAAACCTGGGCCCGGATATCAATACTCCATTTGATGAAATCTCACCCTACATTCATGTAAACAATCAAACACTGTATATAGTATCGAACGGATATCCAGGTTATGGTGGCTATGATATATATGTTTTAGAAAAGCAGGAGAGCGGCTGGACAGCCCCACAAAACATGGGTAAACCGTTGAATGACCACAAAGATCAATATTCATTTATGGTAGCGAGTGATGGGGCATTGGCTTATTACTCAAGAGAAGAAAGCAAAAATCGAAGCCGTTTATATCGCATCGATTTGCCCGAGAATAAAATTGTAAGGTCGAAAGGAAATGTGGTTAAGGGCAATGTCTCGGATTTAAAAACGAATCCACTGAAAGCACAAGTTGAATTATTTGATTTGAAATTAAACAAGAAGATTGCTGTTGTTAATTCTGATTCAGTTTCTGGCGAATATGTAATGGTTCTGCCGGGTGGCTCTGAGTATGCTTTGTATGTTCGCAAGAAAGGATTCCTTTTTCATAGCCTTCATTTTAGTTATGAAGAAGAATCCGGTAGTGAACCCGTGATCAAAGACGTTGCTCTGATTCCGTTACAACAAAACGCATCGGTTGTATTGAATAATTTGTTTTTCGAATTGGATAAGTACGAACTGAAACCGCAGTCGGAAACTGAATTGCAGGAGGTGGTTGATTTCCTAAATCAAAATCCCGGATTAAAAATTGAAATTGGCGGGCATACCGACAATTCAGGCACCGAGGTATATAATCAGCATCTTTCCGAAAAAAGGGCAAAATCCGTAGCAGATTTTTTAAAAGATCATCAAATTCCGACTACACGAGTTGTAATAAAGGGGTATGGGGCAAAAAGCCCTGTAAAACCTAATAATTCGGACGAAAACCGGCAACAGAACCGTAGAATTGAATTTAAAATCCTCGCATACAATTAAGTATCAACGAGGGTGGCCTGCCGGTCATTAGACGGTTTTACACCACCGGAAAAAGCAACCCACGGGCGGTTATTTTTGGTGATAATTAACCACCTGTTAAGTAGTTATCATTTTGAGGTTACCAATTTTGTTTTATGTTTGCACCTTATTAAGAAATATTCTATTCAATTAAACCAAAACAGTATGAAGAAAATTTTACTAGTAAAGATTTTCTCCGTGTTCATGCTAATTACAAGTGTAGCTTGGGCGCAGGAACGCACTGTCTCTGGGAGGGTCACCTCAGCAGATGACGGCTCAGCGCTTCCCGGGGTGAATGTGTTGGTGAAAGGCACAACACAAGGTACAATTACCGACTCAGAAGGAACTTATCGAATTTCTGTTCCATCAGGATCAACTTCTATTTCATTTTCATTTGTGGGCTTTGTTTCCCAGGATGTTGAAGTTGGAAGCCGTGCGGTAGTGGATGTGCAATTGGCAACCGATGTTACACAACTTTCTGAAGTAGTGGTGACAGGTTATTCCTCCATTGAGAAAAGACAAATTTCTGGAGCGGTTGTTTCTGTAAAGGGAACGGCCATCGAGAATTTGCCTTTACAAAGTTTTGACCGTGCCTTACAAGGCCGGGCGGCTGGTGTGTTGGTTCAATCCAACAACGGTATCCCGGGCGGTGGTGTAAACATTCGTATCCGCGGAACGGGTTCTATCGGTGCGGGTAACACCCCTCTTTATATTGTGGATGGTGTGCAGATCAATTCGAGTGACAATGCAAGTTTTACTCAATCCAACCCATTGGCATTCCTGAACCCTAATGACATCGCGTCCATGGAGGTTTTGAAAGATGCCGCATCGGCAGCCATCTATGGTGCCCAGGCAGCCAACGGTGTGGTAATTATCACCACCAAAAAAGGTAAAGCCGGCAAGCCAACTATGAATTTTAGTGCTTATACCGGTGTTTCACAGCCCATCAAGTTATTGGATGTGTTGAATTCGCAAGAGTGGTATAGCATCCGCAGAGAGGCCTATCTTAACTCTGGCAACTCTTCGTTTAATGCAACCCAACTTTCTTTAAATGATATGGGTCGCAGGCCTGCAAACTTCGCTACGCTAACGGAGGCGCAACTTTTGGATGTTGCCAACGCATTGCCGACTTACGATTGGCAAGACGAAGCTTTTAGCACCGGTAAGGTGTCTAATTATGAAGCTTCCTTTTCGGGCGGTGATGATAAGAACAAGTATTATATCTCTGGTTCCTACAACCGTCAGGATGCCATTATTAAGCCTGTCAATTTTCAGCGCGGAACGTTAAAGATGGATTTGTCAAACACGCTTTCACCTAAATTGAAAGTGGTTACTTCTTTGAACCTCTCTACGTTCGAGCAGGATATTCCTTTTGCTGTGTCAGGTTCATTCCTTGGGTCACCTGCATTCTCTTCGTCTACCGTATTGCCGCACAATGCAATCTATAACGAAGATGGATCCTTCAATACAAATATTGCGGGTGTTCTTAACCAAAACGTAATTGCTGTGTTGAATCAAAACACAGGTTACCAGAGAACGAACCAGGCTGTTGGTAGTATGACGTTCAACTATGAGATCATGAAAGGGTTGAGCTTCCGGTCTCTTTGGGGTTTGGACTATCGTCTGTTACAAGGCGAATCCTACCGTGACCCTCGTACCCCTGATGGTGCTGGTGTTCGTGGTCGTTTGCAACAACAAAGCAACTGGAACGTGAACTTTATAACTACTCAGACTCTTAATTACAATAAAACTTTCAACACCGTTCACAATTTGAGTGCATTGGCAGGTGTTGAATATCGCAGTGAAACAAACGAGAATTTGTTTGCCTCTTCTACCGGTTTCTCAACCTTCCAGTTCCGCACAATCGGTTCAGGTGCTGTTGACGAATCTATTGATGGTGGATGGACTGGCTATCATCGCGCCAGTGTATTCATGCAAGCCAATTATGACTTCAATAAAAAATACGCTGCAACAATTACAATTCGTCAGGATGGTTCATCCCGCTTTGGTGCAAACAACCGATACGGTCTGTTTAAATCCATTTCAGCGGCCTGGATCATGAAGGAAGAGGAATTCCTGAAAGGAGTTGATTGGGTAACGGATTTGAAGGTTAGGGCTTCGTATGGAGAAACCGGAAACGACCAGATTGGTAACTTCCCTGCTGTATCCCTTTATGGCGGTGGTACAGCTGCCAATTACAATGGCGCACCCGGTATTCGTCCTGCTGGTATTGCAAACCTTGATTTAGGTTGGGAGACTAACCAGACTATCAACTTTGGTATAGACTTCGGGTTATTCAATAACCGAATCACCAGTGCTGTGGATATTTACCGCAGAAACTCTTTGGATTTATTGTTGGACAGACCTACACCTTGGTTGAGCGGTTTCGACAGCTTTACAGACAACGTTGGTGCCATGGTAAACCAGGGTGTTGAAGTGGAACTAAATACAGTAAACCTTGATATGGGTGGTTTCACATGGAAAACCAACTTCAACTTTGCCTACAATGAAAATTATGTAAAAGAGTTGTTCGGTGGTTTAAAAGAATTGCCAGGAAATACTTCAGTTCGGGTAGGTCACTCAATCGGAACATTTTTTACGACTGAGTTTGCTGGCATTAATCCAGCCACCGGTCGCCCGATGTGGTATGACGTCAATAGAAATCTGACATCAGCTCCTACTGCTGCGGATCGCACTTTATTAGGCAATACCCAACCTGAATTTTATGGGGGTATGACAAATACATTCGCATACAAAGGCTTTGCCCTTGATTTATTTTTCAATTACGAGTATGGAAGAATAATTTCGGATGCACAAGTTGGATTCTTGAGAGAAAATGGTACCCGCCTTACGTTGAATGCCCTGCAAGCTACACACGATGCACGGTGGACCACACCCGGCCAGGTGACTAACATTGCCAGACCAGTAATTAATAATGCAGAAACTCGGGGTGTTAATCCAAACACAGGTAATGCTAACTTCTGGAAGGCTGACTTTATCCGTTTGAAGCAGATTACATTATCCTATAGCTTCCCAGCTTCTATGATTAGCCGCGTAGGATTGACCAATGCAAGATTATATGTGCAAGGAATTAACCTGTGGACCTATGCCGACTATTTGGGCTATGACCCTGAATTTGTTGACGCGAACAATGGTTCTGGTTTGCTGCCACAGTCTAAAAATTACACCGTGGGAGTTCAAATAGGATTCTAAAAATCGAATAATTATGAAAAGAAAAAATATAATTACACTATTAAGAAGCACGGCACTAATATTTGTGTTTTTGCTCGGTGCAATTTCTTGCGATGACTTGTTGGATGTTCAGCCAAGAAATACGGTTTCTGCAAACGGAGTATTATCGAGCCCCGATGCAGTACAGGCCGCAGTTAACTCTACCTATGCAAGATTAAGAGATTTGACTTTGTATGGTAGAAATATGCAGGGCTTGAGTGATGCACTTGCAGACATGGCTTTTGTTACACGTAACTCTGGTCGCCTGATCAATGAGAACCTTAACATACAAGGCACTTCAGCAGGGACTAACCATTTTACGCATTGGCAGCAGAGCTATTTTGCGATTAACGAGATTAACATCAACTTAAAAGCAATTGCTGAGAATACCTTAACTCCTACGCCTACTCAGGCTCAGTTGGACAAGTGGAATTCTGAGTTGCGTTTCTTACGCGCGCTTTATTACCATAACCTGGTAAAAGCCTATGCCTATGATCCGGGGGCTGTTGTAGCTTCTCAAGACAAAGGAGGCGTACCATTGGCGCTAACGCCCATCACAACTTCTGCAGATGCTTCAGCTGCTACATTGCCAAGAGCAACAGTTGCCGCAGTGTATACTCAAATCTATGCGGATTTAAATGATGCCATTGCTATTGCCCCAGCTACGGGTGCTCCTTTCTTTGCTACAAAAGCTGCCGCGCATGCTCTTTTGTCGAGGGTTGCACTTCATAATAAGGATTATTCGACTGTAGTTACCAATGCAACAGCGGCACTGGCAATTACTGGCCCAATCATTTCCGGGACTGCTTATGTAAATGGTTTCAGAGCAACCGTAAATCCGGAATCAATCTTTGAAATGAAGTTTCAGGATGCAAACGAAGCAGTAGGTGGTGTCAATGAATCAAACCAAAGCACCTTTACTTCCTCTTTGAGCTTGTCAGCTTTGGGTACTACGGGTGGCTGGGGAGACCTTGCACCTAATACGCCTCTCAGAACTCTTCTTGGTGTAAGTGGTACAACTGTTGGTCAGATTACGACCGGTGCTGATATCAGAGGACAACTCTATATTGTTGGCCCGGGTCGTGGAAGTGGCCCAAAGGTTGAGTCCATTAAGTTTATTGCCAAGAATGGCGTTGCTTACCTGGATAACGTACCAGTAATTCGCAGATCTGAAGTGTTGTTGAATCGTGCAGAAGCCTACGCTACCCCGGGCTCACCGGTGTTTGACCAAGCATTAGCTTTGGCTGATTTAAATACACTTAGAGTGGGTCGTGGTCTTGCCGCAGTTGCCCTTACTGGATCAGCCCTGTATGAAGAAATCTTAACACAACGCAGAATTGAGTTTGCATTTGAAGGTCATCGTTGGTTCGATCTAAAGCGCCTTGGCCGCGATGTTATTAAGGCGGGTACTGTGGCGGGTGCTGTAGACGTACCATTTACAGATGTACGTATTTTGCCTGCTATTCCGCAACGTGAATTAGATGCGAATCCGAACCTGGTGCAAAATTCTGGTTACTAAAACTGAGCTTATCATGAAAAGAATCATAAATATATTTTTAATAGTTCCGGTGCTCCTTCTTGTAATGGGCTCCTGTATCGAAAACGAACCTGTAGTATATAAAGGGTCCGTGGCCGAGTTTGATGCAACTGTTTGGAATGCACCAGCTGCGGGAACCACCTATCCTATTCTTACACGTGTGGCTGGTTTCGGGAGAGCCGTTTCAACTACGGCTGATCCTCTGATTACCCGGGCATCCGGAGTAATCAACTTCCGGATCAACCTGGTAAGTGCACAGTTTCCTGTAGAACAAACTTTAAGCGTTTCAGTAGTGGCAGATAAATCCACTGCTATTGCGGGTACCCATTACACGATTCCAACAACGGTAGTAATTCCAGCAAATTCAAGTTTTGGATTGTTGCCTGTTACTGTGCTTAATCCTGGCGCCACTACTGGCTCTGTGGATTTAGTAGTTCAAATTGATGGTAATGAGACTGTGAAGCCCAACGAGAACTTCAAGCGTTTGGGTATTCGTATTGCTCAAAACTAATTAACTAACATGTAAAAGGGCCGGTGTTTTCACTGGCCCTTTTTTTATTACCTTTAATCAATCAATCTTAATTATGAAGCGCAGTCTGATTAGTTCACTGGTGATAATCAGTAGCCTGGGTTTTTCCATGGCTCAGGTACAACAACAATATTTGCAGGACCCAACACAGTTTGGCAAAACATTAGAGGCTAATACAGGCGTGGAGATTCAAGGCAATCCATATTTTGTGGACGGTTGGCTGGCAGGGTTGGCCTCTTTGACCAAAGACGGTGCGCAGTTTAAGTTTGCTAAAGTGAGATACAATGTATTGAAGGAACAAGTGGAGTTCGATAATGCAGGGAAAATTCTCTTTTTAGATCCCATGATGTTTTCACAATTTATATTGATCAAGGGATCAGATTCATTGATCTTCAGAAATAAAATGGAAGGAATTAAAAACGTTGACGCAAAGGCATATGTTCAAATAATTTTCGAAGGAAGTCATACATGGATATTGAAACCGACAAAATCATTAATGAATGATCCTGAGGCGACTACCTATGGCACCACCAAAAAGAAAGTGATTCAAAGTGAGGAAAATTTCTTCGTTATCAAATCCAACAAGGAAGTGATTGCTTTTAAAATGTCGATACGATCAATTACAAAAAATCTGGGTATTGAAAATAAAACACTAACCGATTTTTTGAATAATAGTGGTTATTCACTTGAAAATTCCGCCCACTACAAATCCATTTTTACCTGGCTAGACACACAGATTTGATCTGACAAGGGAGGGAGACCTGAGTTTATAATTTGTTTAAGTAGTTAACAACATAATCGGTGGCACCTTTCTCAAGGGACGTAAATTCAAGAGGATAACCAACCGACTTTAGCTTCTCCATATTCGCCTCGGTAAAGTATTGATACTTATCCCGGATATCAGCAGGTGTATCGATGAATTCAATATCCTCCTTCTTACCCAATGCATGAAAAACAGCTTTCGTCAGATCTACAAACGTCCGCGCTTTTCCTGATCCTAAATTATAAATACCTGAATTTTTTCGGTGATGCATCAGAAACATGCATACCTCAGCAACATCTTTTACATATACAAAGTCGCGCATTTGCTCTCCGTCTTTGTAGTCAGGTTTATGCGACTTGAACAGTTTCATTTTTCCGGTTTTTTTGATCTGATTATACGCATGCCAGATCACAGAGGCCATACGCCCCTTGTGATATTCATTCGGGCCATACACATTAAAGAATTTAAGACCCACCCAGAAAAACGGTTTCTCTTTTTGACCGAGCGCCCAAACATCAAAATCTTGTTTGGATTGACCATAGGGATTGAGAGGTTTGAGTTTACTTATTAGTTCTTCATTGTCATCGTAACCCATCTCGCCTAATCCATAGGTGGCTGCCGAAGAAGCATAGACCAGTGGAATCTGATACTTGCAGCATCGAACCCAGATGTCCTTGGTGTATTGTGTATTGAGTTTATTCAACAACACAGTATCAAATTCTGCTGTGTCGGTGCGGGCGCCTATATGAAAGATAAATTCAACGGTTTCATAGTTTTTGTCCAGCCAGGATAAAAAAATATCGCGGTCTATCTTTTCTTTAATTTTTGAACCAACCAGGTTTTTATTTTTTTCTTCATTGTCAAATTTATCAACGGCTATGATCGCATTGAAATTATCCTGGTTGAGTCTCTGGATCAGATAACTGCCAATAAAACCTGCGGCCCCGGTAACTATAATCATGGTCTTTTTTTAGCAATTTACATAAAACTGTTATCTGTGAACGGTCTTGGGACTATTGTATATTTGTAGAAGTTTATAAGAAAATGGTTTACGTAAGCAGAAAGGAACACTTCAATGCGGCCCATAAGCTGTATAACCCGGCATGGAGTAAGGAAAAGAATTGGGAAGTTTTTGGGCCTTGTGCCAACGAGAACTGGCACGGCCATAATTTTGACCTAATCGTAACCGTAAAAGGCACTCCCGATCCGGACACGGGATTTGTAATTGATCTAAAAAAACTGAGTACACTTATACGGACAGAAGTGACGGATAAACTGGATCATAAAAACCTGAACATGGATGTGGATTTTATGGAAGGCAAACTTGCAAGTTGTGAAAATCTTGTGATTGAAATCTGGAAGATACTTTTTCCAAAAATATCAAGCATCAGTAAGTATGGTGCGTTACATTCTATTCGTCTGTATGAAACTCCCCGAAATTATGTTGAATATTTTGGAGAGCAATCAAATTAAAATTTCGTGAAGTATTATATAATTGCTGGCGAAAGGTCGGGCGATTTGCATGGAAGCAATCTAATAAAATCCATAAAGGGGTTGCAGCCTGATGCAAGTTTTAAAGGCTTTGGTGGCGATGAGATGCAAAAAGAAGGAGTCATTCTATCCGTGCATTATCGCGAGCTGGCCTTTATGGGATTTATTTCTTTGGCAACCAGTCTTTATAAAATATTTCAGTTCATATATTTTTGCAAAAAAGATATTCTGGCGTTTAAGCCAGACGCAATCATCCTGATCGACTATGGTGGATTTAATATGAAGATTGCCAAGTTTGCAAAAGCCCAAGGGATACCGGTTTTCTATTACATCCCGCCAAAAGTCTGGGCTTGGTATAACAGTCGGGCGTTGAAGTTAAAAGCACGCGTTGATCGTATCTTTGTTATTCTTCCATTCGAGAAGGACTTCTTTAAGAAGTATGATTGTGAAGTTGATTACGTAGGCAACCCCGTGTTAGATGCCATCAAGTCATTTAAACAATCTGCTGACTTTATGTCCCGGCATGGTTTAGGCCAGGATAAAAAATTGGTGGCTTTGCTTCCGGGCAGTCGCAAGATTGAACTAAAACTTATTGTTCCTCTCATGGCAGAGATCGCAGACACCAATAAGGAAGTTCAATTTGTGGTGGCAGTCGTCAGTAACCTTCCAAAAGATCTTTACCGGGCATTGAGCGGTAAGGAAAATGTAAAATTTGTTGAGGAAGAAACTTATGACCTGTTAAGTCATGCGAATGCCGCGATTGTGACATCCGGCACGGCCACACTTGAAACAGGTATCTTTAAAGTGCCACAAGTGGTGGTTTACAAAACCAGTGCACTGGAATATGCTATTGCCGATTACCTGGTACAGGTAGAGCACATTTCCTTAGTTAACCTTATCGCTGGAAAAGAAGTAATCAAAGAGTTGATACAATCGGAGGCTACCCGGCAAACCATTCAAGATGAATTAATACGATTGCTTAATGACAATAACTATCGTTCAGTTATTCGGCAAGAGTATGATCGGATCTATAAAATTTTGGATACCGGCTCGGCATCAGAAAACACAGCAAGACTAATGACAGAATATCTCCAAAAGAAAAATATTTCTTAGGCCACTTTAAGTTTACTGTAATGCGACTTGTTAAACTTTTCTTCCGCGTAGGCGCGGTTAACAACAAGTTTGTCAGTTGTCTTATCTGAAGGTAGTTCAAACATGGCATCATTGATAATGGCTTCGCATATAGAGCGCAGGCCACGTGCTCCTAGTTTAAAATCAACAGCTTTTTCTACGATGAAGTCGATGGCTCCGTCTTTGAATTCCAATTCGATACTTTCCATTTCAAACAGTTTCTTATACTGTTTCATCAGCGCATTCTTAGGCTCCGTCAATATTTTGCGAAGCGCGTCATGATCTAAAGGATTTAGAAACGAAAGCACCGGCAAGCGACCAATCAATTCAGGAATTAATCCAAAACTTTTTAAGTCTTGGGCCGATACAAACTGAAGTAAATTGTCTTTGTCAATATCATTAGGACTCAAACTATCCGAGGATGCGGTAAAGCCCAGCGGACGAGTATTTAATCTCTTGCCAATCAATCTTGAAATTCCTTCAAAGGCGCCACCGCAGATGAATAGAATATTTTCCGTATTTACCGTAATCATTTTTTGATCCGGATGTTTACGGCCACCTTGAGGTGGAACATTTACAGAAGTACCTTCTAGTAATTTAAGTAAAGCCTGTTGCACGCCTTCGCCACTCACATCGCGGGTGATCGATGGATTATCAGACTTACGGGCAATTTTATCAATTTCATCAATGTATACGATGCCTCGTTCTGCGGCTTCGGTATTATAATCAGCGGCTTGTAGTAATCGTGTCAGAATGCTTTCAACATCTTCTCCTACATAACCGGCTTCAGTAAGCACTGTAGCATCCGCAATACAAAAAGGTACTTGTAAGATTTTAGCGAGGGTTCTTGCCAGATAGGTTTTGCCGGTGCCGGTTTCGCCCACCATAATAATATTAGATTTCTCAATCGTGATATCTGTATCAATCTTGCGTTGCATTAAGCGCTTATAGTGGTTATAAACGGCTACAGACATTACCCGCTTCGCTTCATCTTGTCCAATCACATATTCATCCAGAAACTTCTTAATCTCCCTTGGCTTAATCAATTTAAAATTAGGGAGAGCGCCAACTTCTACTTTATTCTTCTTTTCTTCGGATAGGATTTGATTTGCCTGGGTTACGCACTTATCGCAAATGTGGGCATGGATGCCTGAAATCATCAGGTCTACATCTTTCTTATTTCTACCACAAAATGAGCAAGTAACTTCGGCCATGGAATGAGTGTTAAAATACAAATGTACCCATGAAACGGCTAATCTTCAATTCCGGTTCAATGGGTACATTTTACCCCTGAAAAAGGGATTTCTTATTTTTTCTTACGTTCAAGCACTTCATCAATAAGGCCATACGATTTTGCCTCGCTGGCACGCATCCAGTAGTCACGGTCAGAGTCTTTTTCAATTCTTTCAAAGGTCTGCCCGCAATGGTTGGCCAGAATAGTGTATAAATCCTGACGCAATTCGATAGTTTGTTTCAATGAAATCTCCATGTCTTTGGATGTTCCTTGCATACCGGCAGAAGGTTGGTGAATCATCACCCGCGAATGTGGCAATCCCGATCTTTTCTTTGGGGTTCCGGCAGCCAGAAGAACCGCACCCATGGAAGCTGCCAATCCTGTACAAATAGTAGCAACATCCGGATTAACGTATTGCATAGTATCATAAATGCCCAATCCTGCATGTACCGAGCCACCTGGGCTGTTTATATACATAATGATGTCTTTCTTTGGATCAGAAGACTCAAGGAAAAGAAGTTGGGCGGTAATCACATTAGCAACATAATCATCCACGGCTGTGCCGAAAAATATAATCCGGTCGGCCATGAGTCGCGAAAACACATCAATAACGGTAGCTCTCATTTGACGTTCTTCCACTACGTTTGGGGTCATGCCCGTAACCGTGTAGGGGTTTTCGTTCAGGTATTTCGTGTAACTGTCTAAGGCATTACCGCTCATGCCCATGTGATGCACGGCATATTTTCTGAATTCATTGGATTGTGACATAGCTATAAAAATTATTGGATTACTGTTTTAAGATAAGTCGGTTTAAGGCCGGCATTTATTGTTTCTAACATCAATGTTACTAAGAAAATTTCAATAAAAGAGCCTCATTAACTATGAGGCTCTCTAATAACCACGGTTGGTTACGAATGGTTCTTTATTTTAATGGCGATGTGCCTCTGCAAGTTTTTTGAATTCTTCCAGTGTCACATTTTTCTCATCAACAGTAATTGATTCTTTAATTACTTTCATGAGTTTTTCCTGGCGAAGCTGGTTGTAGATCTTCATGAAATTTTCGCCCTTACCATCCTGACCGGATAAATAATTATTGGCAATGTCGTTCAACTTATCGCCCAGTTGGGCAGCAATGGCCGGGCCTCCAAACTGTTCCATAATAAATTGTTTAGCTTTTTCACGAACCTCATCACCTTCCACCTTAATTTCTTTCTCTTCGGAAATTTTATTCTTTATTAAATCCCATTTAATTGACTCTTTGTAAGAATTAAATTCCTTTTCCAGGATGTCATCCGTTACCTGGCCGTTACTTGTGTTCTTAAGCCAGGTTTTCAGGAAGGCTTCCGGCATGTTTATTTTAGTGTTATCAACATAATAATGCTGAATCTCATGCTCCAGCAAGTGTTCTGTTTCGCGATTATAATTTTCGCCAATGGTGGCTTTGATTTTATCGAGAAACTCGGCCTCATTTGTCACTACATCTTTACCAAAAACCTTATCGAAAAATTCTTGATTAATTTCGGCTGGTTCAGTCTGGCTGATCGAAGTAACCTTAAATGTGTAAGTACCGGTTGCGTTTTTTGCTTCCTCTTCTGGGATGTTTAGCGTCTGGGCAATCGCAAGGGTATCTTGAAATATTTTTTCGATTTCAAAATCGAGGACATCTTCCTTCTTAAGGCCTATAAACTTTTGTTGTTCTTTTTTTGAAACTTTGTTGATAGCAATAAGCGATCCCTTCTTCTCTTCCTCACCTTTTTTGGAGATTTCACCATACAGATTGTTTCCGGCCTCACTTGCCTCCGGATAACTAACATTGCCAAAACGATTTTTTAAATCCTCTAAGGTTTCGTCAATCACCTTTTGGTCGACTTCAATGGAATGTGATTTCACTTTTACTTTTGAGGAAAGATCTACCGTAAAATCTTCAACCAATCCGATTTGAAATTCAAATTCAAAATCCCGCTGGGAATCCCAGTCTATTGTAAATGCCTTTTCTTGATTAGGCATGGGGTCGCCAAGAATACGAAGCTTTTGATCGCGGATATAATCAGATACGGAATGCGACACCAGGTGATTAACCTCTTCGACAAGTATTGATTTACCAAACATTTTTTTGATTACTCCGGAAGGCACCTTGCCCTGACGAAACCCTTTGATGTTGGCTTTCCGTGCATAGTCTTTCAACTTTACTTCTACTTTCGGTTGATAATCACTTTCACTTAGTTTAATTTTAATCAAACCGTCTGTGGCGCTTTGTTTGTCTAGTGTGATATCCAAGGTTTTTGTATTTAGTATGTGTTACTCATAATAACCGGCATCATGCAGGTCAGAACTAATGAACCCTCCGGTCAGTGTTTATATAACCAACAGGAGGGTTCAGATTCAGTGCGGATGAAGGGACTCGAACCCCCACGCCTTGCGGCACCAGATCCTAAGTCTGGCGCGGCTGCCAAT
>LNFM01004433.1_pt1 | contig 25865 bp, 24 predicted proteins | sample 596031 | NCBI WGS metagenome assembly LNFM01 (sample SAMN04254537, study PRJNA301005) | activated carbon metagenome | isolation source: dual media filters at the Ann Arbor, Michigan drinking water treatment plant | place: USA: Ann Arbor | reverse complement strand
CCATGTTCTCGAACTTGTCCTCGAGCTCGATCTCCTTGGCGACGGTGACGCCGTCCTTGGTGACCGTGGGCGAGCCCCACGACTTCTCGATCACCACATTGCGGCCACGGGGCCCGAGGGTGACCTTGACCGCGTCGGCCAACACGTTGACACCCCGCAGAATCGAGCTGCGAGCGATCTCATCGAAACGAACTTCCTTGGCTGCCATGATTGAATTCCTTTTTCGCTGGGGGGTTCACTTGACGATGACGGCGAGGATCTCGTCCTCGCGGAGCACGATGTGCTCCTCGCCATCGAGCTTGAGCTCGGTGCCGGCGTACTTGCCGAACAGGACCTCGTCGCCGGCCTTGACGTCGAGGGCGATGCGCTTGCCCGCTTCGTCGCGCTTGCCTTCACCGACGGCGATCACCACGCCGCGGGCGGGCTTCTCCTTGGCGGTGTCGGGGATGAACAGGCCGCCGGTCGTCTTGCTGTCTTCGGCGACGCGCTTGACCACGAGGCGGTCGTGCAGGGGACGGATCTTCATGGGTTCGACTCCTTGGGCCCCGTGAGCGGGGCGCGAATTGGACGCGGGGGAAGGCCGAGGCGACACGGGGCCGAACTCGGCGGATGCCAAAACCACCCGGCCGAGAAATCGTGCGAAAACGGCACGAAATCCCGCGAGTTAGCACTCGGACACGCCGAGTGCCAGGCGGCCGCAGTCTAGTCGCGGGCATTTTCCGGTCAACCCCTCGCCGCGGCAGAAAGGGGACGGGTCGCTGGCGCGGGCAGTGGGATGTCTCACAATGGTTGAAGCCCGACGTGGCCTCGGCTCGACATCAGAGGCTGGACACGTAGGCCACCCCACCCAAGGACGTCGAATGACACACGCGGTCGCCGTCTCGCACGCCACCCTGGAATCCTTCTTCTTCGAGGAGATCGAGCAGGTGCAGGAACGCACCGGACGCAGCCTGCCCACGGAGGTCGAGGCGTACGTCGTCCACCTGCTCGCCGCGTACGCCGTTCGGCCGGCCGAGGCGGGCCGGACGAGTCGACCCCTGGCCCTCGACTACCTGCAGGCCCGCAGCCAGTCGGGCTCGGCCCGCGCCCACGCCCTGCGCGGGGTCGGCGATCGGGCGCTGTACATCAGCGGCGTCGTCCCCCGCAGCCTCCACCGCACGCCGGTCAACGTGAAGTATGTCCATGGGATCGGCGAGTCGGCCTACCGCGAGGTCGCCGGCGACGGGCCGCTCGCGGTGCTCGGCACGCTGGCGCACATGTTCGGCGAGGTGGCGGACGTCATCGGCGACGTCGTCGAGCTCGGGGCGGTCGACGAGCCCGGCGACCTGCTCGCCGTCTACGAGCGCTGGCGCCTCCACGGGGATCCGCGGGACGCCAAGGTGCTGGTGCGCGCCGGCGTGATGCTCGACCGAGAGCAGTCGGACGTCGTGCAGTGACGACGTCGGCCCCATCGACGAGCAACCTGTCGCGGCTGTTCCGCGGCATCGAGGCGCTGTACGGCGCCGACTCGGGGCTCGACCCCGAGGCGCTGCTCGTGCCGTACGTCGAGCAGGACGGCATCCGCGAGCTGCTCCTGCTGCGCGAGACCGAGGACGGCGAGCTCGAGGTCGGGCTCGCGTTCGATCCCGAGACGTTGCGCGCCGTCGAGGCCTCGAGCGTGCACGAGGCCCTGTCCGACGATCGCCTCGGCGACACGCTGCCGGTGCTCGAGGGCCTCAGCCACCTCGTGTACGTGGCCGAGGCCGCCCGCCGCGAGCGCCCGATCTCGGGGCTGGAGCTCGAGACCCAGGCCGAGGTCGACAAGCTCGCGGTCGTCCTGCTGCACCGCTGGACCGACGCGCGCGCGCAGTTCGGGCGGCTCGTCGATCGCCTGTACTACCGCTTCGAGTTCGTCGCCGAGGAGGCGCAGCTCGAGCGCTACCGCACCGCGAACCGCGTCGCGCTCGCGTTCTCCCGCCACCTGCGCGGGCCGGTCGAGGGCGGCCGGCTCGAGGAGGTGCGCCGCCGCCTGCAGCGGTTCTGGCGGAGCTCGATGAACGACAAGCTCGCCCTCGCGGCGTAGCGCCCGCGGAGTCGCGCCGGTGGAGTCGCGCCCGCGGCGTGGCTCGGCGCAGCGTGGCTCAGCGCAGCTTGGCGGTCACCTCGAGCGTGCGGCCGTCCGCGCGCTCGAGCTTGGCCAGGAGCATCGACTTGCCCGCCTTCGCCCGCGGTCGCGCCTCGACCGACAGCTCGTCGGGGCCGCTGGTGCCGCCGCGGCAGCGCAGCGCGACGAACAGCTCGCCGCGGCCGGTATCGTGGGCGGTCTGCACCTCGCAGAACCGGCGGGCGTCGCCGCTGGCGACCCACAGCTGCAGCTTGCCCTGATCGGGGAGCTCGAGCTGGGTGCGCGTCGGCTTCTCGCCGCGGACGTGCTCGACGATCGTGATTTCCACGGTGGCCGGCGCGGCGTGGAGTTCGACGGCGGTCGTGGGTGCGCGGGTGGGTCCGAGCAGGATCGGCAGGAGCAGCTCGGCGAACAGCGTGGGGGTTTGCATGGAGGCGATGCGTTAGCAACGGCCGTGCCGGCGCGGTGTCGAGCATCGGCGCGGCGGTTCCATCCGGGCGGCGCGCGTCGCTTCGACAGCTCGTCGTCCGCGGCGCGACGTCGACGACACGATGTCCCGCGACGCCTCCCTCCAGCGCGGTGGCCGACGCGATCCTCGCGGGTGTCGTGGTCGCCGGCCGCGAACCCCCGCGCGCGCGCCGAAAACGTGCGTCCCGGAATGTGTCTGGCACATGCTCCGTCGACGATCACGATCTGATGGTGCCCGGACTCGCCACTTGGCTCTCGATGCTGCTCGCCGGCGCGGGTGCATCGCTCGACGCCGTGCTGCCGGCCGAGGCGGCGCCCGCCCCCATGCACCGGTGGGAGCGGCTCGGTGGCGCCGACTTCCTGGTCGTGCCCGCGCCTGCGGTCACGCCCGACACCCCGGTGGTGACCTACCGCGTGCTGGTCGAGCGCCGCTACGCCGCGTCCGCCGACGACTTCGCCGGGGTGGTCGACGAGGTGCTCGCCGACGCCGGGGGCTGGGCCGCGGCGGGCTACGCCTTCGTCCCGGTCGAGGGCGACGCCGACGTGACGATCGTCCTCGCCGCGCCCAAGACCACCGATCGCCTGTGCGCGCCCCTGCGGACCGGCGGCGCCTTCTCGTGCGGCCGGGGCGGTCGCGCGGTCATCAACGCCAACCGATTCCTGCACGGCGCGGCGACCTACCGCAAGCAGCTGCCGGCGTACCGCACCTACGTGATCAACCACGAGGTCGGGCACCTGCTGGGCTTCGAGCACCGGCGCTGTCCGTACCGCGGCGCCCAAGCGCCGGTGATGCTGCAGCAGACCAAGTCCCTCTCGGGCTGTCGACGCAACGCGACGCCGCGCGCCGATGAGCTCGCAGTGCTCGCGGCACGTCCGCCGCGGTACCTCCGTGAGCGGGTGGCCGAGGTGAGCACGCCGCCCGTCACCGCGGCGGTCGCCGACGCCGCCACCGTGCGCTCGCGCGAGGGACGGCCGCCGCTGCGCTCGGCGCCGTGACGCGGTGAAGAAGCTCCGCGGTGACCACCGCAGCGGTGTCCCGCACTACTGGATCATCGATCCGATCGCGCAGACGCTGACCGTGCACCGGCACACGGAGGCGGGTGACCTCGCGGCGGAGACCGGCGAGCGCGTCCGCGCCGAGCCCTTCGATGCCATCGAGCTGCAGGTCGGGGTGTTGTTCGGCGACGACGAGGACTAGGGCGGGCGCGGGTGACCGGCCAACCGGCCGTGGCCCCGCCGTGCTACGCTGCCCGTCCGCAATGCTGCCCGATCCCGGCAAGCCCAGGCGTCTGTCGTCGACGACGCTGTCGGTCGCATCGACGCTGCGGGTGGGGCTACTGCACCCTGTGCTGCGCGAGCGGATCGATCCGTTCGATTCCTTGGATCACAACGCGTGGCAGATCGCGCGGCAGCTCTACGAGCGGCCGTACTACAGCCTGGGGCCCGGGGTGCCGCCCAAGCCGGAGCTGTTCGCGGGGCGGCTCGTCCGCGGGCGCACGTCGTGGATCGGCGAGGTGCGCGGCGGCGCCTGCTTCTCCGACGGCGCGCCCCTCGACGCGCGCACCGTGGCGGACGTCCTCGGCGCCTCGCCGATGCTGCAGCGGATCCTGCGGTTCTCGGCGCAGGGGTCCGAGGTGCACGTGGTCCCGCTGCAGCCGGTGGCCGACCTCGAGGCCGAGCTCGCCAAGCCTTGGGCGAGCGTCGCCCGCCCCGCGTCCGGCGGAGGATGGATCGGCTCGGGCCCCTACGTCATCGCCGACGACGCGGCGCCGGGCGAGATCCGGCTCCGCGCCAATCCCCACCACCTGCCGTCGCCGGCGTTCGCTTCGGTCGAGTTCCGCGACTACTCGGCCCGCGGCGGCATCGCGGCCCTCTGCGCCGACCTCGAGCGCGGCGAGGTCGACTTCACCACGGCGCTGGCTCGGCACGACGTCGACGCGATCGGTGGGGTGCGCAAGCTGTTCGCGCCGGGCAGCAGCACCGCGATGCTGTGGATGAACACGGAGCGGGTGGACGTCGCGATCCGTCGCGCGATCCAGGCGTCGATCGATCGCCACGCCCTGGCGAAGACCATGTACGAGTCGCCCGCTGCGTTCACGGCCCGCTCGCCCCTGCCGCCGCGCATGGCGACGTGCCGCGACACCGTGCGCCACGATCCCGAGACCGCCCGGAGCCTGCTGGCGCGCGCGACCCCACGGCCGCTCACGATGGTCGTCATCTGGGGCCCGCGGACGTACATGCCGCGGCCGGACGTGATGGCGCGGGCGATCGTGGCGCAGCTGCAGGGCGTCGGCCTCGCGGTGACGCTGGTGAACGCGCAGAGCCCCGCGGACTACCAAGCGAAGCTGCGCGCGGGTGCCTACGATCTCGTGCTCGGGGGTTGGAACGCCGACACCGACGATCCGGCCGACTTCGTCGAGGCGCTCTTCGCCCCGAACTTCGTGCCCGCCGCCGCCGAGGTCGCGGCGCTCGGCTGCAACTTCTCGCGGTGGCGCGATCCGAGGGTCGCCCAGGCCCTGCGCAACTTCCGGTCGGGCGAGGCCGGCGCGGAGGCGTCGCTGCTCGAGCTCGTCGCCGACGCGGCGCCGTTGGTGCCGCTGGTCCACGGCCCGAGCATCGCGGTGCACCGCTGGGAGATCGAGGGCTTCACGCCCGACTCCCTGGGCTTCCCGCGCCTGGCCGACCTCACGCCGCGCTCGCGCTGAGCCGAACGACCTCGTCAGCCCGCGCGACGGCGACGACGCAGCAGCGGCACGACGACGAGCCAGCCGAGCGACGCGGTGCCTGTCGCCCCGCACTCGCAGCCGCCCGCCGGCATCGGCTCCTCGAGCGAGGGACCCGCGGTGCCGTCGCTGCCGTCGCCCGCGTCGGCTCCGTCGCCGCCGGTGCCGTCGGCCACCGCGCCCGTACTCCCACCGTCGCCGCTCGGCCCGGAGGTCCCCACCGGCCCGCCGTCGCCGACGACGATCGTGACCGCGTCGCTGCCCTCGTTGCCGTCGTGGTCGATCGCCTCGACGATGATCTCGTACGTGCCGTCCGGCAGGCCCGCGAGGTTCCAGCTCGGCTCGAACTGATAGGCGTTGACGACCTGCTCGTCGCCGCCCTCGGGGACGACGCGCAGGCGCCAGCCCGCACCCTCGTGATCGTCGGTGACGCTCACCTCGACGGTGACGCTCCCGCCGGGGTCGACCTGCAGGCCGTCCTCGGGTTGCAGCAGCTCGACCACAGGCGCCGCCACGTCGGGCTCGTTGGGGCCGAAGTACGCCAACAGCTCGGCGTGGTCGTTCTGCATCCCGGCGTCCTCGCCGCAGAACGCGTCGTGGACGTACGTGCAGCTGATGCCGCCGGTCGCGTCGTTGTACGGCGTGCACTCCGAGGTCCAGACCTTCGCGCCCGCGGTCGCGAACGGGTACATGATGTTGTCGCTGCCATCGATGTGATCGAGGCCGAATGCGTGGGCCGCCTCCTGCAGGGCGGTGTTGCCGAGCGTGAGCGCGCTGTTGCTGGCTTCGGTGAACGCGAAGGTCGTGTCTCGCCACCAGAAGTCGCCGCAATCCGAGCTGCACGACACGCCGAGCGTCCCGGGGTCCATGCCGATGTCGGTCGGATCGCCGCCCATCATCACCATCGAGTAGGGCAGGTGGGCCGGCGGCGGATCCTCGTAGGCGATCCGCACGGCGTACGGCGCCATCGCGTTCTGGAACACCTGGATCATCGTCAGCGCCTGCATCTCGCTGCCGGAGTAGGCGGGGTAGTCGATCTCGAGGCCGCCGACGCAGTTCGACTCCATCTCGGCGGCGTTCGTGCCCGAGGTCAGCGTGCCGCCGAAGAAGTTGAGGTAGATGGTCGCGTAGTGCGGCGGATCCTCCCACGTCGTGCCGCCGTGCTGCACCGACGTCGGCCCGCGCAGGTCCGTCGCGGTGATCGGGTCCGCGTCGGGGTCGGGCATGATGCGATCGCCGTCGCGCACGAGGCCACGCGCCGCGAGGTTGTCCTCGAAGGCCTGACGTCGCGCCGCGATCTCGTCGGCCGAGAGCGCGCGCCGCTCGGCGATCGGCCGCCCGAACAGGGTGCGCGGCTCGGCGGACGCCGACGCGCTGGCGATGGCGACGAGCGCGGCGACGGGCAGGGCGACGGGCAGCGGGCTCAGGCGAGGCATCACCCCATGGTGCCACAGACGACGGCGCGGTCGTCGATCAGCGCGGTGACGCGGCGATGTTCCCACCGTCGACCGGCAGCACTGCGCCCGTCGTGCTGCGCGCCAGCGCGAGGGCGAGCATCGCGTCGGCCACGTCGTCGGCGGTGACCTCGTGCCCCAGCAGGTTCGCGCGGTAGTAGTCGTCGGGCGACAGACCGCGGGCGCGCGCGCGCTCGGCCAGCGCCACGGGATCGAGCAGGGCGGTCCGGATCCGATCGGCGTTCACCGCGTTGCTGCGGATGCCGAACGGGCCGCCCTCGATCGCGTACTGCTTCATCAGGGCGACGAGCCCCGCCTTCGCGATCGCGTAGGGCCCGAAGCCCGGCCCCGGGTTGAACGCCGACTTCGAGGCGTTGAACACCAGGAACCCGCCGCGGCCCTGGGCGCGCAGCACCGCGACGGTGGCCTCGGCGAACCACTGGTGCGACAGCAGGTTGAGCTCGAGGCTGCCGCGCAGCAGCGCCGGCGGGCAGTCGTCGATCGGGGCCTGCGGCGCGTTGCCGGCGTTCGACACCAGGCCGTCGACCCCGCCGAAGCGGGCGACGGCGCTGCGGATCGTGCGGTGCGCGGCGTCGCGATCGGTGACGTCGACGACCTCGAACGGCGCGCCGAGGCGACGTGCCGTGGCGGCGAGCGCCTCGGCGTCGCGATCGACCAGCCACAGCTGGGCGCCGGCCTGGCGCAGCTTCGCGGCCGTGGCGGCGCCGATGCCCGACGCGGCGCCGGTCACCACGACGACGGCGCCGGCCATCGGCTTGGGCGTCGACTTGCCGAGCTTCGCCTGCTCGAGGGACCAGTACTCCATGTCGAACAGATCCGACTCGGGCAGCGCCCGATAGCGGCCGAGCTGCTCGGCCGCGAGGATCACGTCGATGGTGTGCTCGTAGACGTCGGCCGCGATCGCGGCGGCCTTGGCGTCCGCGCCGACGGCGACGATGCCCAGGCCCGGCACGAGTACGATGCGCGGATCCGGGTCGAGGGCGGTGCGCACCACCGCCTTCGCGGCGACCTGGCGATCGAAGTAGGCCCGGTACGCGTCGCGGTACGCCGCGAGCTCGCGGTCGATGTATGCCCCCAGATCGGTCGATGACGTCGCGCGCGGGTCGAGCACCAGCGGCGTCGCCTTGGTGCGGATGACGTGGTCGGGGGTCGCGGGTCCGCGGCCCGATCGATCGCGCAGATCGGGATCGTCGACGAACGTGCGGATGGTCGGCGACGTCCGCACGGCGAGGATCCAGCGCCGCCCGCCCGCCCCGAGCCGCCCGCGCAGCATCGGCGCCAGCGCGGGCCAGTCGACGTCGGGGACCACCGGGGGCGCGGCGCGCTGCGGCCGGGCGGCGGCGGCACGCTCGGCCGCGTCGACCGCCGCGATGTGCCGCTCGTAGGACTCCTTGGCGGTGTTGCCCCACGTGAACAGGCCGTGCTGCAGCAGCAGCATGCCGTGCACCGGCCCGGCGCCCTCGACGATCTCCGCGGCGAGCTTGGCGAGTGCGAACCCCGGCATCACGTACGGCACGATCGCGAGGGTGTCGCCGTAGATCTCGCGGCAACGCGCCGCGGCGTCGGGCTGGTCGACCAGGGCGAGGATCGCATCGGCGTGCGAGTGGTCGATGAACTTCGCCGGCAAGAACGCGTGCAGCAGCATCTCGACCGAGGGGTTCGGCGCGCCCGCGTCGAGCAAGCGCACGCGCGCGGCGTTGACCATGTCCTCGTCCGAGAGCTCGGGCAGCCGTCGCAGCGCCGCGAGCGTGTCGAGGCGCACGGCAGGCAGCCCGGGCGGCTCGAGGTCGCCGAGGTCCCACCCGCTGCCCTTGACGCACAGGACGTCGTTGGTCGCGCCGGTGTCGTCGACCAACCGCGTCTTCACCGAGGTGTTGCCGCCGCCGTGCAGCACCAGCCGCGGATCGGCGCCGATGAGGCGCGACGTGTAGACGCGCAGGGCCACGTCCGCGTTGCTGTGCTTCGCGCTCGACCACCGCGCGATGGCAGCGGTGGCGTCCTCGTCCGACCAGGCCGAATCCATGGGCCCGCAGGGTAGGGCATCCCTGGGCCCGGCGCGACGGCCCCGCCGCGGCGTGCTCGGACGCCCGGTGCATCCACGCCCGGCCGCGAACACCCCGTGGATGGGCGGTGCCTTCGGTGCGGGGCCGGCGACGCAACGGTGACAATTGCGCCGATGCATTTCCGCTACCCCAGAGACTGATGTCCGACGCAGCCGCGACGATGCACCGTGCGATCCCGGATCGCCACATCAACACGCCGACGACGGCCATGGCCTACACCGCGGTGATCAGCTCGATCGCCGGGTTCCTGCCGATGATGGCGCTGGCCCGCGTGACGCACCGAGGCGACGTCACCCAGCGGGTCCCCGGTCGGTGGATGCGGCGGCTCGGGCGGACGATCGGGCGGGTCGTACCGCACTGGCACTTCGACGTCGAGGGCGAGCTGCCGGCCGACATCCGCGAGCGCGCCTACGTGGTCGTCGCCAACCACGAGTCGGCCCTCGATCCCGTCCTGCTGTCGTACCTCGATTGCGACATGCGATGGATCGCCAAGGAGGAGCTCTTCCGCGTGCCGCTGGTCGGCTGGGCGATGAAGCTGTCGGGCGACATCCCGCTGCGCCGCGGCCGCGGCGACAGCGTCCGGGCGATGATGGCGGAGTGCGAGCGGGCGCTGGCCGGCGGGATCCCGGTGATGATCTTCCCCGAGGGCACGCGATCGAAGACCGACGAGCTGCTGCCGTTCAAGCTCGGGGCGTTCGCGCTGGCGATCAAGGCCGGCGTGCCGATCCTGCCGGTCGCGATCGCCGGGACCCGGCTGATGCGGCCCATCGGCAAGTGGGAGATCCAGCGGGCCCGCTCCTGCGCGAAGATCCTCCCGCCCATCCCGATCACGGGCGCGACCGAGGACGACGCGGGCCGACTCGCCGAGCTCGCGCGGGCCACGATCACGGCCGCCCTGCCGGATCTCCGGGCGCGGTACGAGGGCGAGCACGCGGCGCTGTAGCGGCGCGGCCCCCGTGGCATACTCGCGCCCGTGCCGACGCCGAGCCCCTGGCCCGAACTGCAACCCCTCGCGGCCCGCATCGCCGTCGGTGAGCTCGACGGCGACGCCGCCATCGCGGCGATCGTCGATGCGATCGTACGGCGCGAGCTGAACGAGCCGGGCACCCCCGCGTCGGCCCGCGGGGCCCTCCACACCGAGGCCACGCAGGCCGTGGCGGCCGATCGCGTGCTCATGGCGATGCTCCGCCCGGTCGCGCCGATGCGGGCCCTCGAATCGGTCCTCGGTCCGCCGCCCCGCGCCGCGGCCGAGCCCACGCCGCGGCCGAAGGCGCGCAGGGGCGCGGTGAGAGTCGCGGAGTCGCCGGCCGACGCGAGCGTCGACGACTTCGGGCCGGCCCCCGAGCTCGACGCCGCGACCTACGAGCGTGGGGCCTCGGGCCGACGCATGACGGCGATCGCCGGCGTCGCGATGGGCGTGGTCGCGGGCGGGCTCATCTGGTGGTTCCTGCTGCGCGAGACCCCGTGCGACATGTTCGCCCGCCAGGTCTGTCTCGAGCTCTCGGAGCCGTGCAGCGCGGGCGAGGTGCAGCAGCACCTGCGCGCCAAGGCGATCGACGACGCCGCGTGCACGGCGGCGCAGGCGGCCGGCGAGGCGGCGTCCGGCACGGCGGGCCCGAGCAAGCGGGGCCGCGCGTACGAGACGGCGATCATCGCTGCGCTGGGCTTCGATCCGCGCACCGGCGAGCCGCCTGTCGCCGCCGCGGTCACCGAGCGCGCGCCCGTCGAGCCGACGATGCTCGCGCGCAAGCTGCCGAGCCTCCCGAGCCTCGTCGCCGACGAGGCGTATCTCTACGTGTCGAGCGGCGAGGCCGTGCTGCGTCTGCGATCGATCGGCGGTCAGTTCGAGTCGATCGCCACGGCGCCGGCGGGTCGCGACGTCGCGGTGTCGACCGACTTCGTCTACTGGGCCGCGCGCGGCACCGATGGCAACGACGCATTGTGGATCGATCGGAAGCGCGGCGAGTACGAGCCCACGGTGCTGGCGACGACCCCGGCCAAGCTCGGCGCGACGCACTGCACCCAGGGCGCCTGCGCCTACGTCGACCTCACCGACGGCGCGGTGTGGCTCGCCGCGCAGGACGGCTCGGCGCCGAAGAAGCTGACCGGCGCGCAGACCCCCGCGCCCACCGAGGTGTGGATCGATGATCGCGAGGTCGCGTTCGCGGTCCCGGGATCACCGGCGAGCCTCGTCGTGGTCGCGGTCGAGGGCGGTGCGCCGCGCGTCGTCGCCGGGGCCGAGGCCGACGTGAAGCGCCTCGGCGGCGACGCCGAGGGGCTCTACTGGCTCGCATCCGGGGCGCTGCGCACCGTCGCGCGCGCGGGCGGTGACGTCACGACGCTCGTGCCCGCGGGCATCACCACGTTCGCGTTGGATCCCGCGCGCGTGTTCGTCGGCGACGCCGCGGCCGGGACGATCGCCCACGTGCCGCGGGCCGGCGGCGCGACGACGCCGGTCGTCGCGGGCCAGGTCGGCCTCGAGCACCTCGTCGTCGACGCCGCGGGCGTCTACTGGACGCGCGGCGGCGAGCTGTTCCGCCTGCCGAAGTGACGCGTCGGTCGGCGTCCGAGCCAGGGCAGCAGCAGCAGCCACCACGCCGTCGCGCCGTCGCGACCGTCGAGGCCGCACGCGCAGCCCTCGTCGGCCCCGTCCGCACCCGCGCTCCCGCTGCCGCCATCGCTGTCGCCCTCGTCTCCGCTGGTCGGCGTCGATGTGGCGTCGGTTCCGACTCCGTCGTTCCCGCCGCTCGACGAGCCCGACGTGTCGGCACCGCCATCGCCGGTCTCCGCGCTCGGATCGCCCTCGACGATCACTGTGATCGCGTGCGTGACGACATGGTCGGCGTGGTCCTCGATCTCCCCGGTGAACGTGTACGTCCCGGGCGGCAGGCCGACGATGCTGAACTGGAGCGCGCGCTCGTAGTCGGGTTGGTCGACCAGGAGCTCGCCGCCCTCGTCCTCGATCACGAGCTTCCAGCCGTAGCCACCGAAGTCGTCGCCCACCGCGAAGTCGACGAGGATCTCGTCGCCGACCTGGAACACGCTGCCGTCGGCGGGTGCCGTGAGCGTGACCTCCGGCGGGGTCACGTCGGGCACGTCGAAGGGCGCGTAGATGATGCCGATCGTGAGGGAGTCGTCCTGCAGGTCGCCGATGCCACAGTGGCACTTGTTCACGCCCTGACAGCCGTTGCCCTGGCCCTGCAGCGCGAAGGTCTGTTGGCAGTTGCTGCCGAAGATCTTGTCGCCGTTGCCCTCGTAGCTCATGATCCGATCCGAGCCGTAGGTGTGCTCGAGCCCGTAGGTGTGCGCGACCTCCTGGCTGATGATGTTCGCCTGCGTGGTCGCCGGCTCGTTGTTCGTGAACGAGTAGCACACGTTGCGCTGACCGAAGTCCTCGCAGTCGATCGGGGCCACGCCGCCGGCCGGCCCCGACGTCGTGTCCATGTAGCTGCCGCCGACCATCGCCATCGTGTACGGCAGGAGCTTGCGCGGGCGCGGGTCGAAGACGACGCGGATGCCCCAGCGCGCGAAGTCCTGCGCGACCGCCTGCGCGACCGCGACCGCCGTCGCCTCGCCGCCGCCGAACGGCGGATACGGGTGACCCGAGCGCGCGATGGTCGAGAGGTTCTCGGCCGAGTTCTCGCTGCCGCTCTGCAGCGTGCCCCCGACGAAGTTGAGGTAGATCGTGCCGCGTCGCGGGAACTCGCCACCCGCCCGCGAGTCGCCCTCGTAGATCCCGGGCGGAACCTCGTCGGGGAAGGCGCAGCTGTCCGCGGGCGCGCCCACGGGGCGCGGGGCGTCGACGAGGGAGAGATCGCCGACCATCAGCGCGCCGTCGAGGACCTCCTCGGGGACGATCGTGTCGCCGCGCTGGGCGAAGCCCGGCGGCAGCGCAGCGGCGACGTCGTGCACGGGTGGCGGCGGCACGTCGCGTCGGTGCGCGTCGAGATCCGAGAAGCGGATCCCACCCGCGGGCGGTGCCGCGACGAGCGGTCGAACGCGGCCGCCGACGGTGCCCGCGCCGACGTCGATCCGGACCGGCCCCGCGGCGGGGGCCGCGAAGGGGTTCTGCACGTAGCGCGGGGCCGCGGCCGCGGAGAGGGGGACGAGCAGAAGCGCACAAATCGAAGCTACCCGTCGCATCGCCCGTCGAGCATACGCAGGGGCGGCGCTGCGCGGGAAGCGAGACCGCGCGGCCGACGGCCGAGCTCGCCTCCCCAGCCGTGGGTTGCCTCACTGTTGCCCGGGCCTTCGCGCGGCCCGTCGGGTTTTGGCATGATGCGCCCGAACCGTGCCGTGAACGCCGACGCCCCCACCCGTCATCGTTTCCAGCTCAGCGACCTGTTCTTCTACCCGTGGTCCGTCGTCGTGTGGAGCGGCGGCATCGTGTGGATGATCTTCCTCGTCGCGACGTCCCTGCCGCTCACGCTGTTCGTGCCGTTCGAGCGCTTCCAGACCCGCTGGCCCATGCCGCAGATCGGCTGGACGGTCTACCTGACCTTCAGCCGCACACGCGTCGTGCACGACCCCCGTTACCGCGGTCGCAAGGGCGTGGTGTTCGTGCAGAACCACGTCAGCGTGTACGACGGCTACGTCGCGTGCCACGCCATCCGTGTGCCGCTGTCGGGGCTCGAGAACGAGGCGCACCTCAAGCTGCCCGGCTACGGCTGGATGATGCGGCTCGCCAACGCGGTGCCCGTCGGCAAGGGCCAGGGCCGCTTCGCGAAGATCGCCACCGCGATGAAGGATCGGGTCTCGCGGGGCATCTCGGTGCTCACGTTCCCCGAGGCGCACCGCACCTCCGACGGCAAGGTCCAGCCGTTCAAGCGCGGCGTTTTCCAGATCGCCCGCGACGCGGGCATCCCCGTCGTGCCGCTGGGCGTGCGCGGGATGTTCGAGGTGCTGCCCAAGGGGCGGTTCCTGATCCGCCCGGGCAACGTCGAGATCTACATGGGCCCAGAGATCGAGACCGCGGGCCTCACCGACGCCCAGCTCGATCGCCTCGCGGAGCGCGTGCGCGACATCCTCGTCGACTGGGTCGAGCACGGGCGCACCTGCGGCGACGTGGTGTTCGAGCCCGGTCCGCGCGACGCCGAGGATCCGGCCGTCGCCTGACGTGCGGCCGATCCCCGGATCACGGCCGCTCGCGCTCGAGGTAGTCGAGGAAGCGCTCGAGCGCCGCCTGGACGCCGGCTTGATCGCGGGCGTACGTCCGGCGCGCGCTCGCGGCGAAGGTGCCCCCGATCGCGACGCCCGCGACGACGGGCACGACCGCGAGGGGGAACGTGAGCGCCGCAGCGGCCACAGCCCCGATGCCGCTCCACACGCCGAGGCCAACGCCCGCGGCGCGGATCCGGCCCGCGCGACGCGGTTCGAGGTCGGCCTCGAGCCGCACGTGCACCAGCGGATCGGTGCGCCGCATCGTGACGCTCACGCGGCGCGCGACGCCGAGGCGCATCCGACCGCCCACGTCGAAGAGCCGACGCGCGCGGTGCAGCAGCGAGTCGGGGTTCTCCCACAGCACCGTGTCGCCGAGGTTTCGCTCGATGCGGAACAGCTCGGCGCGGAGCATCGCGTCGATCGCCGCGGTCACCTCGTGCAGGGGGCCTGGCACGCTGCGGGCCGCGACCACGCGCGCGGCCCCGAAGAGCCGGTCCCACAGCGTGGGGGCCTCGCTCGGCTTCGCGAGCGCCTCGGTGCGGACCTGCACGAGCGCCTGCGCGACGGTCTCGGGGGCGATGCCGAGCTCGCCGGCGAGCCGCTGCAGATCGGCGAGCGCGAGCGACTCGCCGGTGCCCGCGGCCTGGGCCTGGTGCAGGTCGACCGCGCGTCGCAGGACGAGGTCGGCCTCGCGTCGCGACAGCCAGTCGTCGTCGGCGCCCATCCTCCGATGGGCCCTAGCGACGCATCATCGCGTCGATCTGCTGGCGCAGGTAGTCGCTGATCTCGGGCATCGGCGCCGAGCGCAGTCGCTGCAGATCGAAGGTGATCTTGATGTCGCGATCGAACTTGAACAGGGCGGTCTTCTCGACCTCCAGCTCCATCTGCAGGTTGGTGCCGAGGTACTCGACGACGACGTTGACGTCGGAGATGCCGAGCTTCTCGCGGAGCTGGGCCGGGGGCTGGAACGTGCCCTCGAAGCGCTGGCCCAGGGGCGCCGGCTCGAGATCGTTGACGCGGAAGTCGAGGCCGCCCAGCGCGTCGCGCAGGCGCTCGATGTCGACGTTGCGCATGTTGATCGGGCTCTGCGCGTCGATGTCGAACGCCCAGTCGATGTCGACGTAGCCGCGCACCTCCCAGTGCACGTTCTTGCCGGACATCGAGGTGCCAGGGGGCACGCGCAGGGAGAACGGCAGCGGCAGCACCTCGTTCTTCTTGGCCTTCCACGGGCCCTGGCGCACGAGCATGCGATCCCAGACGTGGCCCTTGCTCGGGCCCTTGCGGTGGAACTCGACGAGCTCGACGACGATCGAGGCGACGCTCTCGTCGTCCATCGCGGTGAACTCGACGAAGCCGTCGAGCGTGTCGTCGTTCTGGAAGGTGTCGCGGGGCAGGGCGATGAGCAGCGCGCCGTTCTCGTTGCTGCCCTGGCGGCGATAGGGGAACTCGGCGGCCTTGGGCGCCGCGCGGCCGCCGACGCCGAGCGTGACGCCGACCGCACCCATCGAGCCCGGCGCGTGACCGGCCGAGCCCGGTGCCTGCGGTGCCAACCCTGTCTGCGGGGCCAACCCTGCCTGCGGGGGCAGGCTCGCCTGCGCCGCCGCCTGCTGCGCGGCCTTGTGCGCCTCCATCATGGCCTTCAGCGCGCCCGACATCTCGCCGAACACGGTGGCGCCGCCCTGCGGCCAGCTCGCGACCATCGGCACGTGGCCGACGAAGATCTGCTGGCCGGACTGCAGCGCGACCGGGACGCCCGGCTGCAGCGCGGCGCCGTTCACCCACGTGCCGTTGCTCGAGCCCCAGTCGCGGATCCACGCCGCACCGGTGGCGTCGAGCGCGACCTCGGCGTGGCGACGCGAGATGCTCGGGTCCGACGCGACCAGCGTGCAGTACGTCGGGTCGCGACCGATCATCACCCGCGGGTTGCGGGCATCGAGCACCGTGGACTGGTTTCCGAGCTGGAGCGTGAGGGTCATCGGGTAGGGGCGGCGTCGGCCGGCCCGCTAGCATCGCACCGGGCGAGGGCGTCGCTCAAGTCACGCCATGGATTCCGGGCGGCATGACGCTATGCTGGCGCCTCGACAGGAGCATTGCGCATGGATGCCAGGCCGCCGCGGACGTATGAGGTGATCGAGTCGGGGACGGGGACGCCGATCAAGGCGTGGACCGTCGGCGTGCCGTTCGAGGAGCCTGCTCGCCGTCAGCTCCAGGGCATCGCGTCGCTGCCGTTCATCCACAAGTGGGTCGCGGCGATGCCCGATGTGCACTTCGGGATCGGGGCGACCGTCGGCAGCGTCATCGCGACGCGGGGCGCGGTGATCCCCGCGGCGGTGGGCGTCGACATCGGCTGCGGGATGATGGCGGTGCGCACCGACCTCGATGCGTCGCGGCTGCCCGATACGCTGGCGCCGCTGCGGACGGTGATCGAGGCCGCGGTGCCCCACGGCGGCTCGCGTACGCGCGGCGGTCGCGACACGGGGGCCTGGGGCACGCCCCCGGATCCCCACGCCGCCGCGTGGGCGCGGATCGCCGACGGCTTCACGCGCATCGCCGCCAAGTACCCGAAGATCGCCAAGGGCACGACGGTCGAGCACCTCGGGACCCTGGGCTCGGGCAACCACTTCATCGAGGTGTGCATCGACGAGGCCGACAAGGTGTGGATCATGCTCCACAGCGGCTCGCGCGGCGTGGGCAACCGCATCGGCTCGCTGTTCATCGAGCTGGCCAAGAACGACATGCGGCGGTGGTTCATCAACCTGCCCGACGTCAACCTCGCGTACTTCCCCGAGGGCACCGAGCACTTCGACGACTACGTCGAGGCGGTGACGTGGGGCCAGCTGTTCGCCCAGACGAACCGCGAGGTGATGATGGCGGCGATCCTCGACGCGCTGCGGAGCAGCGATCTGCTGCCCCCGTTCGCGGCCACGGACCTGGCGGTGAACTGCCACCACAACTACGTCGCCCGCGAGCACCACTACGGCGAGGACGTGCTCGTCACGCGCAAGGGCGCGGTTCGGGCCCGCACGAATGACCTCGGGATCATCCCCGGCAGCATGGGGGCGCGCTCGTACATCGTGCGTGGCCTCGGCAACGCCGAGAGCTTCCACAGCTGCAGCCACGGGGCCGGTCGGGCCATGTCGCGGACCGAGGCCAAGCGCCGCTTCACGCTGGCCGATCATGCGGCCGCGACCGAGGGCATCGAGTGCCGCAAGGACGCGGACGTGATCGACGAGACGCCCGCGGCGTACAAGTCCATCGACGAGGTCATGCACGCGCAGCGGGATCTCGTGCAGGTGGTGCACACGCTGTCCCAGGTGATCTGCGTGAAGGGGTAGCCACGCCCGGGGCGATCCTGCTACCGTGGTGAGGATTGGAGCCGCGCGCATGACCGACGAAACCGAGGCCCCGCCAGAAGGCCCAGTGCACGAGGACACCGAGGTCGAGTCCTACGAGGCGATGCAAGCCGAGGTCGACAAGCACTTCGAGGGCAGCTGGGAGCGGTTCTTGAAGGCGGTGCAGAACGCGTCGGAGGTCCTGCACTTCGTGCTCGTCCACCACTGCGGGACCGAGCCGAGCCGGTTCGAGGCGTGGGCGAAGGAGAAGGAGCTGCCGCCGGGCTGGGTGCAGCGCTTCTACATGACGCTGACGCCCGACGGTCAGCTGAAGCCGCCAGCCTCGGCCTAGGCTTCGGCCTAGCCCGAGGCCTTGGCCAGCGTCGGTGACGTCGCGCCGCCGAGGCGGTCGAGGTGGGCGACGAGGCGCTCGAGCTGTGGGCGTAGCTCGAGGTCGACGCCGATGCGGGCGATGATCACCGCGCGCAGGGCCGGCCACCGCGCGCCGTGACACGTGCGGATCGCCGCCCGGCGCACGGCTGTATGCGGGTGGGCGAGCGCCCGCGTCCACGCCTGGAGCATCGCCTCCGACGTCGCCTCGGCGGTGTCGCTGCGCGCCGGATCGTCGGCGACGGGGAGCCGGGCCTCGCGGAGCAGCGCGAGGCGGGAGAGCCCGCGGATCCACTGCCGCGGGTCCGCGTTCGCGCCGAGCATCGCGAGCACGCCGGGGACGCCGACGCACTGGACCACGTGGGTCAACGCCTCGGTCCACGTCGCGGCCGCCGGCCCCTCGACGGTCGCGAACGCGACCTCGCCGACGTGATCCTCGAGCACGCCGATCTGCGTGCCGTCCTCGGCGGCGAAGCGGACGCAGGCGAGCTCGCTGTGGCTGCGCGTGATCTCGTCGACCACGCGGGCGCGTGCGCCGAGCCACCGGCGCAGGGTGGCCGCGGCGGTGGCCTCGGCCAGGACCAATGTGCTCATCGGGTTCCTCCGGCGGCCTCGTCGTCGGCCGTGGCGTAGTCGCGGTACGGATCCCACTGCACGACCGCGATGCCGTCGTCGAGCACGCCCTCGATCTGGGTTCGGATCTCGGAGTCGGGCTCGGTGACGCAGGCCTCCTCGAGCAGCGACTCGTGGTTGTGCGCGACGAAGATGTTGTACAGCGCCGAGCGGATCTGGGGGTCGGTGTGCTCGACCCAGCGGCGATAGAGCGCCGTCACCGAGAGATCGTCGTGGCGCAGCGCGCTGACGACCTGCAGCAGCCCGGCGACCAGCTCTCCGTCGGCGTTCGCGTCGGCGAGGCGCGCCTCGAGATCGGCCGCGCCGTCGAAGCGGAAGCCGAGCAGCGCCGCGACGACGTCGATCGGCAGATCCGTGGGGTAGTCGCTGCCGAATCGGGCGTTCACCGCGGCGATGACCCCGGTGTGGGGGCTCGGTCGGTAGCGGACGTCGGCGACGAACAGATCGCGGTGGTGCAGCTCGATCGTGAAGATCGAGCGCGAGTGACAGGTCCGCCGGGCGATCGACCACACGCGGCCCGGGGTCTGCAGCGTGACGACCTGCTCGCGGGCGGCCATGCGCAGCTGCAGGTTGGGCTGCGCGGGCATCTCCTCCGGCCACGGATCGTCGGCGCGACTGCTGCCCCACGCGCCGGGCTCGACGAACGGATTGACCGCGAAGTGGCGATCGAGCTCGGCGGCGTTCGCCGGCTCGAGCTCGCCGGTGTACGGGCTCGGCACGCCGAACTGCAGGCGATAGCCGAGGAAGCCGCGGACGCGCGCCGACAGCTCGATGCGCGGCGGGCAGGGCTGCGGCACGAAGGGCGCGAGCGCGGCGGTCATCGCCGCGGCGTCGCGGCCGGCGGGGATCCACAGGAAGGCCGGGTAGCTCTCGGAGGGCGCGAGTCGCAGGCAGTCGTGGCGGCGATCGAGCAGCCACACCATCGCGCTCGTCCTGCGATCGCGGCCGACGATCATGGGCCCGCGGGCGACCACGACGGTGTCGGCGCGGCACTCGTTGGCGAAGCTCAGCGTCGCCGGCGTGTGCATCGTCCCGGTCGCGCGGCGCTCGTGGGCCGCGGCGATGCGCGCGGCGATCGAGGCGGCGATCGGCGCGTCGACCCACTCGACGCCGAGCTGTGCGACGGCGGGGTCGCGCGCGAGCGCGGGGAGCCACGCCGGGGCGTCGGCGATCCAGGTCGGGGTACGCGGCGCGGGCGAGAGCACGGCCGCGACCGCGGGATCGGTCCGGGCGCCGCGCCACCGCGGATCGACGCGGGCCCGCTCGCGCATCGCCGGCACGCGCTCGGCGAGCTCGGCGAGTTCGGCGACCGCCTCGTCGACGCGTCGACACGACAGCCACAGCGAGGCGCGCTCGTACCTGGCATCGTCCTGCTCCTCGTCCTCGGCGATCGCGTGGGAGAACGCGCGCTCGGCTTCGTCCCAGCGCTGGGCCTCGGCGAGGGCGCGACCGGTCTGCAACCACCGCGGCGCGTCGTGGGGATCGTCGTCGAGCGCGGCCCGGAAGTGGCGCAGCGCAGCCGAAAGATCGCCGGACGCCCAGGCGAGCGCGCCGCGGGCGTGCTCGATGTCCGCGGACGCGACCGAGTCGTCGGCGTCGGCCGCGGCCGCGTCGAGGGCCGCGGTCGCGGCCGATGGATCACCGCGTTCGACCAGCAGGTGCGCGCGGAGGAATTCGATCGTCGCGACCGGGCCGCCGCCGGCCCGCGCGTGGGCGAGGGCCTCGAGCGCTCCGGCGGCATCGTCGTCACGCGCGCGGAGCACCGCGAGCAGCAGCCACGCCTCGTGGTCGACGCCCTCGGGGGACTCGCGGACGCGCGCGGCGAGGCGATCGGACAGCAGCGTGTCGTCGCCGAGATCGATCCCGCGGATCTCGGCACAGAGGTCCTCGAAGAAGGGCGTGCGCATGCTCGGCGGCCGGGCGACCGCGCGAACGGTAGCACGGCCCACCGGCCGGATCGTCCGCGTGGGGCGCGACGCCCCGTGGGCGCCGGCCTGCGGCTCGGGTGAGAATTCGGTCGCGTCGGGCCCGGCGCCGTGAACCCCCAAGGGGTGGGGCGGCAGGCGGGGTGGACTCGGCGGCCCGAGCCCGACGCGACCGTCTCGTCAGCCATGTTGTCCGAGCCCCCCTCGAGGTTCCCGGTCGCGGACGCACTACGTAGAGCGCGTGAAGGCCGAAGGCTAGTACCGAAGCTCGGCCCGGAACCAGCCGCCGTAGGTCGGCTTGTCGCGATCCCCCGCGGCGTCCTGGAAGGCGCGACCCGGGAAGAGGATCCCGCCCTGCAATCCGACCTGCAGCCAGAGATCCTTGAAGCCGTAGCGGCCGCGCAGACCGACGTCGAGCTCGGTGCCCATGTAGCGGTGCGTGCTCGTGCCGGCGAGCGAGTTGTGCGGCGAGCCGCCGTTCAGACGGGTCGTGTACGCGTCGACGATCGGCACCGCGGAGCCAGCGATGAGCGGCCCGCCCCAGAGCTCGAAGTTCTCGTGGAAGCCCCAGCGCGCCTTCGGGTGGAAGTACACGGTGTTGGTGACCGTGCCGCGCGTGGGCAGGTACTGCGTGCCGTTGGGCGGGACGCCGGTGAGATCGGGATCCTCGGCGCGGATCTCCGTGCGCGCGCTCTGCCAGCCGCGGTAGTACTGGAACATCAGCAGGCCGGCGGTGAAGCCCGGCGCGGCCTCGAAGTCGTTGAGCTCGTCGTCGTCGGGATCGGCGTCGCCCGTGGCGAAGCCGCCGTCGGCACCGACGAGCCAGCTGTCGGGGTTGCCGACGTAGGCCCGCAGCGCGGCGGCGGCCTGCAGCACGCGGTGGCGCGCGAACTCCCCCTTGGCGAAGGTGGAGCGGCCCGCGATCGCGGCGACCTCGAAGGCGCCGAGCACGGCGAGGTCGTCGCGGAAGTTGCGGAAACCCTGGCCGGCGAAGTCGAACACGCCGACCTCGAGCTGGTTGTCGCCGGCGATCGTGTCGCCGTCGGAGGCGCTGCGCTGGCGGCGGTACGCCCCGTACGCGCCGATCGAGTTGCCGGGGCGATCGCTCGGCTCCCAGCGCACCACGACGATCGCCTGGCCGGCGGTGTCGCCCTTGGTGAGATCGGCGAGGGGATCGCGGTACACGAGGTCCGCCGCGATCGCGACGAGCAGATCCTTCCCGGGTCCGCCGGAGCGGGCGAGGGGCTTGGTCGCGAACAACACGCGCTCGTTGATCGAGCCGATGCCGTCGTCGCCGAACTTCATGTCGCCGAAGCGATCCATGTTGTTGCCGTCGTTGGCGACGAGGCCCAGGCCCCAGTTGAACGCCATCTGCCCGGCGCGGAGCTGGCCGTAGCGCGAGGTCCACTGCACGTAGAGCTCGCGCGGGTCGGCGATGTACATGCCGTAGCGCTGCGGCGGATCGCCGTCGTCGAGCAGCTCTTGGATCACCGGGTCGCCGGACGTGGTCGGGACCCAGCGCCCGTTGGCGAGGTCGAGCATGCCGACGATGCTGACGTTCTGCTTCTTGCCGAGCGTGAGCGTCGGGTGCCAGCGGACGCGGCCGAACATGTGCGCGCCCTCGGCGTAGGTGTTGCCCGTGTCGTCGAGCGAGAACTCGCTGACCGAACCGACCGCGGCGCGCGCCTGGAGATCCGGCGTGAAGGTGACGGTGCCGGCGGCGTTGCTGTGTCGCGCGATCTCGCCGGGGTACCACCCTGTCATCGTGGTCAGGATCCGCGGGATGGGGCGCGGCTTGGGCGTCGGCTCCGGCGCCGGCTCCGGCGGGAGAGCGACCTCGGGCGTGGTGATCGTGGGATCCGGCGTCGAGATGATCTCGGGCGCTGCGGTGGTCGCGGCCGCGGTGTCCGCGGTGGTCGCGACGTCGATCGTCGCGTCGGGCATCGTCGCCTCGAGCGTGCCCTCGTAGGGCCGTGTCTCGGGCGCAGCGCCGCGGGTCACGGGCGCGCTGCGTCGCTCGGGCGTCGGCGAGGCGGGCGGGGCGGCCAGCGACAGGGACGCGGCGACGAGCGGGAGCAGACCGACCATGGGTGGCGCGAACCTAACAGGCCGCGGCCACCGCATGCCAGCGCTGGTCGCCCAGGGCGCGCGACTCGGGTGGGCGAATTGCCCAGGGCTAGTGCGCGCGCATGCACATTGGGCGAACGAAGGCCGCGTTCGCGCGTCGCTTCGCGTCTTCCGGCCGGCTCGGACTCCACGTAGAGTGTCCGGATGATGTCGCGCAAGCTTCCTGTGTCCCTCCTCCTGTTGACCTGCGGCCTCGCGGCCCTGCCCGCCTGCGGCGGCGACGATGGAGGCGGCAGCGGGGACGCGACCGCCACGGGCACGGATCCGGACACCAGCACGGGGACCCAGGGCATGACCTCGTCGGTGACGATGGACGACTCCGCGTCGCTGACGGATCCGGACACGACGATGGATCCGAGCGAGACGACGGACCCGACGGAGGACACGGTGGACCCGGACACGAGCACGGGGGAGCCGGGCGGCGGCGCTGCGTTCCGCCTGAACTCGATCGCGATTCGCGACCCGCACTTCTTCGCCCCCATCGTGGGCGACGTGACCGAGGCTCAGGTCAACACCCCGCTCAACGCGGCCCTGAACATGGATGGCGATGATTCGTCGCCGGCCGACGGTTTCTACGACATCGGCTTCGTGCTCGTCTTCGACCCGCTCGATCAGGCCGAGGGCGGAAACGGCAGCATGACCTTCGCGAACGCGCAATGTGCTGCAGGCGGGGCAGACCCGGTCGCGTGCAACCTGCTCCCGGCGACCGTGGAGTACCCCTCGACGTACACGAGCCAGGCTGATGGGACGTGCCAGGAGGCGAACCCGGCCAACCTCCCGCCGAACTACGATCCGGCGCCCGGTGTCACGACGGGCCCGTGCTTCGTCTCGGGTGCGGCGGCGGTGACGATCGCCACGAGCACGTTCTCGCTGCCGCTCGAGAACGCGACGGTTGCCGCGCAGTACGTCGGCGATCCGGCGGGGAACCTCGTCTCGGGTACCCTCATCGGCTGGGTCTCGAACGAGGCCGCGGACGCGGCGATCCTCTCGGACTCGGTGCCGATCTTCGGCGGCATGCCGGTCTCGGCGCTGCTCCCCGACGAGGCGCGTGACGACGGCGACACGGGCTGGTGGTTCCACGTCGACTTCACCGCCGTCTCGGCGACCTGGGCCGGCTGATCGCCTCCGACCGAAGCGGCCACCAGGTTGGCCGCTTCGGTCCCTGCCCGCGAGGCCGCGCGCCCGTACACCACGGGCATGCACCCACGCTCGCTTCACCTCTGCACGCTTCGTCTCTCGCTGTTCGCCCTCGTGCCCTGCGGTTGTCCCATGGACGACGACGCCGCGGCAGGAACCACCACGGCCGCCGAGTCGATCGGCTCCGACTCGAGCGACGGTGTGTCGACCGAGCCCGCATCCACGGGCGGGTCGGCGTCGACCTCCTCGTCGAGTGATGACGCGGGGTCGTCGTCCACCGGCGCGGCCGCGTACACCGTCTCGGGTGTCGTCACGCGCCTCGCCACTGCGCCCATCGCCGAGGGGAACGACGGCATCGGCACGCTCTACATCGGGGCGTTCCTCGCGTGCGGCCACGGCGAGCCGCCGATCGGCGTCTTCGCGCTGCCGGGGGCGGACTTCTCCTCCGAGGCCAACGCGGTGCCGTGGAGCATCGGGGGGCTGCCGGCGGGCACGGTGCACTTCGGGCTGTTCCTCGACGACGACGGCGACGCCGTGCTGCCCGCCGCCGAGCCCGATGCGGGAGATCCGAGCTACGCCGACGACGTGTGCGACGGCGTGCTGTCGTGCATGTCATTCGTGATCGAGGACGCCGACGTCCTCGACGCCGCGCTCGTGCTGAACACGACGCACACCGAGTGCCCGTGAGGGGGCCGCACCGCTCCAACGGCGGTGCGCGCGACGGAACGAGTCGGCGTCGGCATAGCCCAGGGCGTGCGCGACGTCGGGGACCTGCGCGGCGCCGAGCAGCTCGATCGCGGCGTCGTGCAGCGCGACGTCGAGCACGGCCTGGAACGACGTCGCGGCGCCGGCGAGTCGACGCCGCAGCGTCCGCTCGCTCCACCCCAGATCCGCGGCGATGTCCGCCGCGGCGAGCCCGACCCGCGGACCGCGTGCGGCGATGCGATCGGCCACGCGCCGCACGACGTCGCCGTCCTCACCGCGCGCCGCGAGGTGGTGGGCGTGGGCCTCGAGCAATCGCAGCAGCTCGGGCGCCGCGCTCGCGAGCGGGAGCGCGAGCGCGGCGCGATCGATCTCGAACCCGCACCACGTCGCGCCGTACTCGACGGCCGCACCCACGCTCGCGCTGCAGCGATCCCGGGACGTACGGTGCGGCGCGGCGTGCTGCAGCGAGACGCGCGTCGCCGTGAGGCGGCCCGCGGTCTGCCGGCGCAGGAAGCCGAGCACCACGGCGACGGCGAACGTCTCGACGCACGCGGGGCGCGGACCGCCGCGCAGCTCGACGACCACGCGCGTCGCCGTGCCGCCGCGCTCGAGGTGGTGCGCCGTCGTGTCCCCGAGGAGCCCGTGGTAGTGGCGCCCGAGCAGCCGCAGCGCGGCGCCGACGTCGGGCGCGGCCGCGAGCAGATACGTGAGGTGGCCGTAGGTGCACGGCTGCACGGCCGCGGCGATCCGCAGCGGCAGGTCCTCGCCGATGCAGCGCTGCGCGGCGACCCAGAGCGCATCGCTGGCGCGCGCGGGGACACGCCGGCCCGGCTCGTCCCACACGGCGGGCGTCGAGATCGACGCACCGCCGGCCGCGCGGCGCACCGCCGCGACGACGGGCGCCATCGCCGAGGCGACGAGCGTGGGCGGGCGCTTGGGCACGCGCGGGTAGTGCCCGCGGCCCCCGCGACGATCACGGTGGCGGCCATGTCCGAGTCGTGGGCGTGACGGCCCGGCCGTCGGATCGGACCCCGCGCGCGACCAGCCCCGCCGACTTGGGCTATACCGCAGCCGTGGACCCCCTGCGTCCCCGGCGAACGCACCTCGGTCACGTCCCGTCGGCGTGGCTGCGCCCGCGACGTCGCGACGTCGTGGTGCGCCTGCTCGTCGTCCTCATCTACGGCGTGAGCCTCGGGACGATGGGCCGCGCGCTCGAGCCCTTCGACATGCGGGTGTTCTATCTGCCGGGCGACGTCGTCGGGATCCTCGAGGCCATGGGCGAGGCCGGCCGGGCCGAGTACCGATTGTTCGCCTTCGCGGACCTCGGCTTCATCGCGGTGTACACGGCGATGTTCGTCTCGTGGACGAAGTTCCTCCGCGTGCGCGACGGGCTGCCGCGGCGCTTCCACCCCGCGTACGCGCTGCTCCCCGCGATCCCCGATCTCGTCGAGACCGCGGGCGCCCTCGTGCTCCTCGGGCAGTTCCCGGCGCCCGACGCGGCGTGGACGATCGCGGTCGCGGTCGCGACCTCGGTGAAGTGGATCGCCCTGCTCGGCATGATCGCGGCCCTGCTCTGGGGGGAGCGGATGCGTTGGCATCATCGGGACGACCCGAGGTAGGAGC
>LNFM01009371.1_pt1 | contig 25874 bp, 25 predicted proteins | sample 596031 | NCBI WGS metagenome assembly LNFM01 (sample SAMN04254537, study PRJNA301005) | activated carbon metagenome | isolation source: dual media filters at the Ann Arbor, Michigan drinking water treatment plant | place: USA: Ann Arbor | reverse complement strand
GCTATGCCGACGAAGCGCGCGAGCGCGGCCTGCGGGCGATCATCGCCGGCGCCGGCGGTGCTGCCCACCTGCCGGGCATGCTCGCCAGCAAGACGGTGATTCCGGTGCTCGGGGTGCCGGTGCCCTCGAAGTACCTGCGCGGCGAGGACAGCCTGCTGTCGATCGTGCAGATGCCCAAGGGCATTCCGGTGGCGACCTTCGCGATCGGCGAAGCGGGTGCGGCCAATGCCGCCTTGTTCGCGGTGGCGATGCTGGCCAGTGGCGACGTCGATCTCGCGCGCCGGCTGGCGCAGTACCGCGCCACGCAGACCGAGAAAGCGCGCAACATGACACTCCCCCTTTAAGCGCGCAGCGCTCCGCTGCCTCCCCTTCCTTTCAAGGGAGGGAGCTCAGCACCCTCGACGCACCATGTCCATCGCCGCCCCCCTCCCACCCAACAGCTGGCTCGGCCTGCTCGGCGGCGGCCAGCTTGGCCGCATGTTCACGCACGCGGCGCAGTCGCTCGGCTACAAGGTGTGCGTGCTCGACCCGGATGCCGACAGCCCGACCGGTGCGGTGGCCGATGCGCATCTGCAGGCCGACTACCTGGATGACGCGGCGCTGGCCGAGATGGCGGCGCGCTGCCTTGCGGTGACGACCGAGTTCGAGAACGTGCCGGCCGCCGCACTCACGCATCTGGCCGGCCATTGCCGCGTGGCGCCGGCCGGCAGCGCGGTGGCGATCGCGCAGGACCGTGTGCTGGAGAAGCGCTTCATCGCCAGCCACGGCGTGCCGGTGGCGCCGCATGCGGTGATCGCGCGTATCGACGACTTCGACACCGTCTCGCCCGGCCTGTACCCGGCGATCCTCAAGACCGCCCGCCTCGGCTACGACGGCAAGGGTCAGGTGGTGGTGGACAACGCTGCGCAGGCGCGCGAGGCCTGGGTGCGCCTGGGCCGCGTGCCGTGCGTGCTGGAGCAGAAGCTCGCGCTGCGCCAGGAGGTGTCCTGCGTGGTATGCCGCGCCGCCGACGACAGCAGCGTGACCTTTCCGCTGTCGGAGAACACGCACCGCGGCGGCATCCTCGCGGTGGGCGTGGTGCCGGCGCGCGTGCTGCCGGAGGTCGAGCGGCAGGCGCGCCTGCATGCCACCCGGATCGCTCAGGCGCTCGACTACGTGGGCGTGCTGTGCATCGAGTTCTTCGTGCTCGACGACGGCCACCTGGTGGCCAACGAGATGGCGCCGCGCCCGCATAACAGCGGCCACTACACGCTCGACGCCTGCACCACCAGCCAGTTCGAGCAGCAGGCGCGCATCCTCGCCGGCCTGCCGCTGGGCGACACCAGCGCGCATGCCGCCTCGGTGATGCTCAACCTGCTCGGCGACCTGTGGTTCGACCCCGCGGGTGCGTTGCGCGAGCCACCTTGGGCCGAGGTGCTGCGTGATCCGCGCGCTCGCCTGCACCTGTACGGCAAGAAGGAGCCGCGCCCCGGCCGCAAGATGGGCCACCTGACGCTGCTGGCACCGACGCGCGAGGAGGCGTTGGCGCAGGCGCAGCACGCGGCGCAGGTGCTGGGGCTGGCGCCGCCGACGTGAGCGGCGGCTCGACGTCATTGGCGCCAACGCTCGACGCTGCGGCGCAGGCGCAGATCGCGCGCGCAGCCGCTGTGCTGCGCGCCGGCGGCCTCGTCGCCTTTCCCACCGAGACCGTGTACGGCCTCGGCGCCGCCGCAGCGCAGCCCGAGGCGGTGCGGCGCATCTTCGCTGCGAAAGGCCGCCCGGCCGACCATCCGGTGATCGTCCACCTGCGCTCGGCGAACGAGATCGATACCTGGGCGCGGACGGTGCCGCCGGCCGCGCGCGCGCTGGCCGCGGCGTTCTGGCCCGGCCCGCTGACGCTGGTGCTGCCGCGCAGCGCGCAGGCGCACGACCTGATCACCGGTGGACAGGACAGCGTCGGCCTGCGCTGCCCGTCGCATCCCTGGGCGCAGGCGCTGCTGCGGGCGTTCGGCGGCGCCGTGGCGGCCCCGAGTGCCAACCGCTTCGGACATATCAGCCCGACCACCGCGGCGCATGTGCGGGCCGACCTCGGCGAGCGGTCGGACGCCACCCCGACCGCAGCGGTCGACCTGGTGCTCGATGGTGGCGCCTGCCCGGTTGGCATCGAGTCGACCATCGTCGACCTGACCGCCGATGTGCCACGACTGCTGCGGCCCGGCAGCATCACGCGCGAGATGCTCGCTGCCGTGCTCGGGCACGCGGTGGCCGAGGCGGGCGCGGATGCACCACGTGCGTCCGGTCGGCTCGACAGCCATTACGCGCCGCGCACGCCGCTCGAACTGGTTGATGCTGCGGCGCTGCCGGCCCGCATCAACGCGCTGCGCGGACAGCGGCTGGCGCTGCTGGCGCCCGCCGCGGCGCCGCTGGACGGCGGCAGCGACCTTGCGCTGCGGCTGATCGCGCCGGCCGACGCGGCCGACTATGCGCAACGCCTGTACGCATTTCTGCACGAACTCGATGCTGCTGCGGCCGACCGCATCCTCGTGGTTCGCCCGCCGCACGGCCCGCTGTGGGAGGCGGTGCAGGATCGACTGCGGCGCGCCGCGGCGGCATAACGCTTGTGTCCAGCTGCGGCGGCGCCGCAGTGCGGCGTGCCGATTGCTTCGCCGATTGCTTCGTGCTCGCGCCGAGCGTTGTTTCCGGGCCACGTGGCCCATCACGCCGTTCGGGATCGCTGCCGGCGCGTGACCGTTGAGTATCATCGTCGCCGAGCGACGCGCCATGGCTTGCGGTGCGCGCGATCAAAAACAACTACGTCTGCCAGGAGACATTCATGCAGAACCCGTTTGCGCGCGCCGCGCGAGATTCCGTGCGCCTGACCGCGCGCACCGTTGCGGTCACCCTGACCGCCTTCCTGATCGCCTCCTGCGGTGGTGAAGGCTTCGATGAAGCGCCGACCCCGTCGCTGTACAGCACCACGGTGGTGATCGGCGCCAGCCTGACCGACACCGGCAATGTCTGCCCCACAGCAGCAACGCCGGGCTGCCCGCCGGTCCCGCCCTACGCGAGCGGCCGCTTCTCGAACGGCACGCTGTTCGTCGAAACGATTGCCGGTCGCTACGGTGCCGCGGTCGCGCCGTCTACCCGTGGCGGTACCAACTTCGCTCGCGCCGGTGCGCGCACCGGCGCAATTCCCGGGCTCGCCACGCAGTCGCCGACGCCGAGCATGGTGGCGCAGCTGAACGAATTCATTCTGAGCCCGGTGGCCGCCAACGCGCTGAGGCCGCAGACGCTGTTCGTGGTCGACGCCTCGACCTTCGGCAACAACATCACGGCTGGCCTGCCGCTGCTGAGCAGCCCCACGCCGCCGATCACCTCGGCCCAACTGGTAGGCGCCGCGGTGACCGACGTGGTGACGATCCTGACCCGCTTGTACGCCGCGGGCGCGCGCCAGATCCTCGTTGTCAACGCGCCGAACGTCGGCCTGACCCCGGTCGCTCGGGCGCTCGGTGCCCAAGCTGCTGGCGCGGCCACGCAGCTCTCGGCCGGTTTCAACGGGGCGCTCGCGCAACAGATGGGCATCCTGGCCGCCAACTCGCCGGGTCTGACGATGTACACGCTCGACCTGTTCGCTTTGATCAGCGACGGCGCCGGCTTGACTGCCGCTGGCATCACCAATCAAACCGACGCCTGCGTGACCACCACGTCGCTGTGCTCGACGCCTGACTCCTATCTTTTCTGGGACGGCTTCCACCCGACGCGTGCGGCTGGTGCGCTGGTCGCAGCGCGCGCTGCCACGGTGCTGCCGGCACCGTAACCGCCGCTGGCGGCGATCGACTGCTCGCAGCAGTGCAAGCAAACGGCGCCCGCGGGCGCCGTTTGCTTTGGCGGCTTCAACTGATTCAACCGCCGCCGAGCCGGATCCTCATTGCCAGGATGAACAACGCCAGCACCAGCGTGACCGTGTTGGCAAGGATGATCGGCCAGGCGCCGAGCAGCAGCCCGTAGGCGAGCCACAGGGCGACGCCGAGCGTGAAGATGCCGTACATGCGCAACGACACACCCGCGGCCGAGCGCGTGGTCCAGATCTTCCATGCCTGCGGCACGAAGGCGATCGTGGTGAGGCTGGCGGCGGCGTAGCCGACGAGATCCGTCAGATCGCTCACGCCAGGTCCCGATACAGCGCCTCGATCGCTGCCGCCACGGCCTCCGGCTGGTCGCGCTGCGGCGTGTGGCCACAGGCATCGAGCTTGAGCAGTTGACACGACCCGCGCACCGCGCGGGCGATTCGATCGAGTTGCTCCATGCTGGCGTACTGGTCCTGATATCCCTGGATGGCCAGCACCGGGCAGCGCACGGCAGCGATCTCGCGCTCGATGTTCCAGTGGCGAAAGTCCGGTGCCAGCCAGGCGTCGTTCCAGCCGAAGAACGCCGCGGCGGCGTCAGCATGGTGCTGGGCGAGCATCGACTGCAGCTTGCCGGCCGGCCCGCCGATGTTCCAGGCGAGCAGCGCGGCGCGAATCCCCTCCAGCGTCACCTCTTCCACGAGCACGTGGGGTGCCAGCACTGCGATCGCCGCTGGTGCATGCGGGGACTCGGGTTGGGCTGCATGCAGCAGCGCGATTGAGCCACCGTCGCTGTGGCCGACGAGCAGCGGTGCGCGCAGGTCAAGCGCCGCCAGCACCGCCGGCAGCACGACCTGCGCTTCGCGATGCAGGTAGTCGGTGCCCCGCGATTGCGCCAGCGGTGACGATTGGCCGTAGCCGCGGCGCGAGTAGATGAGACCCGGCGCGTCGAGGCGATCGCACAGCCGCTGCGGAAAGTCGCGCCAGGCGGCGACCGACCCCAGGCCTTCGTGCAGGAACACCAGCGTGCGACCGGGCCGACCGGGGGCGATGCGCAGTGTCTCGAGCCGCTCGGACCCGATGTCGATGAAGCCGATCGTCATGGCGCGGCCAGTGTAGCGGCGCCCCGACAATCAGCCGTTGCGCGCCAGCTTTGCCCGACCCGGTACTGTTACGGTCGTGTCGCCCGCCGTCAGACCCCCAGCGAGACCTTGATGGACCTGAACTTCACCGCCGAGCAGGACGCGTTTCGCAGCGACGTGCGTGCCTGGTTGCGCACCGCGCTGCCGGCCGAGCTGCGCGAGACGGTGGAGCAGGGCGAGCACGTGACGCGCGAGCAGACCGAAGGCTGGCAGAAGATCCTGCACGCCAAGGGCTGGGGCGCGCCGAGCTGGCCGCTGGAATGGGGCGGCCCCGGCTGGGACCCGATCGAGCAGCACATCTTCGACGAGGAATGCGCGCTGGCCGGTGCGCCGCGCCAGTTGCCGTTCGGTCTGCGCATGGTCGGCCCGGTGCTGATGCGCTTTGGTACCGAGGCGCAGAAGCTGCGCTTCCTGCCGCGCATCATCAGTGCGGCCGACTGGTGGTGCCAGGGTTATTCGGAGCCGGGCGCGGGCAGCGACCTGGCCGGCGTAACGACGCGCGCCTATCTCAAGGTTGACCACTACGTCGTCAACGGCCAGAAGACCTGGACCACGCTGGCACAGCATGCAAACTGGATGTTCGCGCTGGTGCGCACTGATCCTGAAGCGCGCAAGCAGGACGGCATCAGCTTCCTGCTGATCGACATGCAGGCGCGTGGTGTCACGGTGCGGCCGATCGCCCTGCTCGAAGGCGGCGCCGAGGTGAATGACGTGTTCCTCGACGACGTCGAGGTGCCGGTCGACCAGCGCGTGGGCGAGGAGAACCAGGGCTGGACGATCGCCAAGTACCTGCTCGAGCACGAACGCACCAACATCGCCAACGTCGGCATCAGCAAGCGCGAACTGGCGCGCGCCTGGCGCCTGGCGCGCGAACTGCGGCGCCATGGGCGGCCGCTGATCGACGACACCCTGTTCGCCGCCCGTTTAGCCGAGGTCGAGGTGGAACTGACCGCGCTGGAGATGATGCAGCTGCGGGTGCTGACGCAGGCCGCCAAGGGCACGAGCCCCGGCCCGCTGTCGTCGATGCTCAAGATCAAGGGCTCGGAGATCCTGCAGCAGATCAGCGAGCTGACGATGGAGATGCAGGGGATCGACGCACTGCGCTGCGACCTGGACACCGAGCCGCCGGGTCGCTGGGTGATGCCCCCGCCGGCAGCCGCCTATCTCAACCTGCGCAAGCTGTCGATCTACGGCGGCTCCAACGAGATCCAGCGCAACATCCTGGTCAAGCATGTCACGAGGGACGGCGGCGGTGAAGAAGGAACGCGACGTTGAACCGGGCGATGGGATGGACTTCGACCTGACCCACGAGCAGTCGATGCTGGTGGCTAGCTGCGAGCGGCTGGTCAAGCAGCGTTGCACGTTTGACGCGCGGCGCGAGCAGGCGCGCCAGCTGCCGCAGGCCTGGCCCAAGCTGTGGGCCGATTTCGCCGAGCTGGGCCTGGTCGGCATGCTGGTGCCGCAGGCGCACGGCGGCTCCGAACAGTCGATGCTCGATGCCGCCCTGGTCGCGCAGGCGCTCGGACGCGGCTGGCTGCTCGAACCGTTCATCGACTGTGCGATGTCGGCCGCGACCATGCTGGCCGGCTGCCCGCCGGAGGCCGCGCGCGATACCGCCCTGCGCTCGATCGCCAGCGGCCACAAGATCATGGTGCCGGCGCATCGCGCCGGCTGGCGCGGCGACGTGCTGATCGTCGAGGCGCACCATATCTGCTACGCCGATGGCGTGCTCGCGCTGGTCGATGACAAGCTGCTGCTCGCGCTCACGCCGGGCGGACGCAAGGTGTTCTGGCGCCAGTTCGACGGCACCGCGTCCGGTCGCGTGCGCTGCCCCATTGCATCGGTGTTCACGCTGGCTGAGGCAGATCAGGCGCGCCTGGCCTGGCGTGCCGGCGATCAGGCGGCGCGCATCGGTCGCATTGCCGAAGGCAGCGGGCTGGCCAAGGCGATGCTCGACGTGACCATCGACTACCTGCGCACGCGGCGCCAGTTCGGCCAGCCGATCGGCCGCTTCCAGGCGCTGGCGCATCGGATGGCTGACTGCCTGATCCTGCACGAGCAGGTCTGCGCCCTCATGCTGGCGGCGGCCCACCGGGTCGGCAGCGCCGACGGCGCGCGCCTGCTCGACGCCGCGCAGGTGATGGCACACCGCGCGTTCCGGCGCATCGGGCAGGAGTCGATCCAGATGCACGGCGGCATCGGCATGACCGATGAGTACCAGATTTCGCACTGCGTGAAGCGCCTGCTGGCGATCGAACTGGAACTGGGCGACGTCGACATGACGCTGCGGCGCCTGGTGGCGGCGCGTCATCGCGCGGATGCGACTGAGCCTGCGAACGATGTGGGCGGCGAGCGCGGACCGGATACCCAGGGGCTGGCGACGAGCGGACAGCAGGCGCAGGCGGTCGACGAACGAGGTGCGGATTCGCGTGGTCCGGACAGCGGTGGGCCGACCACGGGCGGCGACGCGCAGCGCTGATGCGGCTCAAGCGCGGGATCTCTCCGCGCACGCTTCACCCGCGTCACCGGTTTCGGAACGCGGGCAGCCCGCCTCCCGCCTCCCAGCACCCAACGATCAGTCTGCCAAGCGCTTCGCCGGCAATGCCGCACCACCCTGGAACAGCATGAGGCTGCTGGCCGGGCCGGAGGGGCTGCGCTGAATGCGGATCAGGATGTCGGCGACGGTGGCGTAGTAGTCGCCGCGAGCGTCCTGCAGCAGTTCGAATCGGCCCTGCCCGGTGGCCTGAGCGTAGAGACGGTCGCCGTCCACGGCGAGCGTGAGGACGAAGCCGGGCTTCAGTTCGTACCGCCCCGCGGCGTGCTCGGCGGCCGCGCGGTCGAGGGTCACCGGGCGCGCTGGCGCCGCCAGCGGCTGCTTGCCATCGATCAGGCGCACGGCAATATCCTCGAACCCGCCCGCCGCATCGGCCAGCACGATGCCGGCGTGGCGCGTGGCTGCATCGAACACGATCGAGGCGGAGAAGCCGGCCGTCATGCCGCTGTGGTACGTGAGCCGCACGCCATCGTCGCGCTTGACGGTATGCCAGGCGGCGCCGACGTCGATGCGCGGATTGGCAGATCGCAGCGCCTTGGGCGCGTCCTGCAGCGCGCGGCGCAGCGATGCAGGCGCGGCGTCGGGCACCTCGCCCATCAGAGCGCGCGCCAACTTGATCATGTCGTCGAGCGTGGAGCGGACGCCGCCTGCACCGGCGTAAGCCACCGGCACGTTCCAGGTCGCCGCGGGCTGGCCGTTGGCCATGCGACCGCGCACCAGTCGCTCGTTGCGCGCCACCACTGTGTCGGTCATGCCCAGGGGCCGCAGCACCCGCTCGCTGAGCAACTGGTCGAACGGCTGGCCGGCGCGCTGCGCCAAGAGGTCGGAGAGCATCAGGAACGCCCAGTTCGAGTACGCGTAGCGCGTGCCCGGTGCTACAGCGAGCTTGATCTTGCCGAGCGAGTCGTAGATGACCTCGGCGCGCAGGTCGGCGTAGGGGTCGGCGCCGTTGGCCGGGCGGAACTGGACTGGCAAGGCGGGCAGGCCGGCGGTATGCGTGAGCAGGTCGGCCAGCAGGATCGGCTGGCCTTCGAACGTCGGCGCGGTGGTGCCCTTCGGCAGCAGCGCCTGCAGTGGCTCGTCGAACCGCAGTTCGCCGCGCGCCGCCATCTCGGCCGCCAGCAGGCCCACCAGGCCCTTGCTGATCGAGCCGATCTCGAAGCGCGCATCGGGCGCGGGAGCGTCGCTGCGCGCTGTTGCGCAGCCGCTGCCGACCACCACCGTGGGCAAGGCAGCGAGATCGACGCGCGCCGCCTGCACGCACACGTTGCTGCGGTCGCCAGCAATGCGGGTGGCAATCAGTTCATCCACGCGCGAAACCGCCGGCTGCGCGGTCACGCAGGTGGCGGTGAGCGTCAACAGGCCGAACATGAGGCCGCGCATGGCGGTCAGGGCGCGGCGCGGGCACACGCCATCGGTTGCATTGAGCGGATGGTACGAGCGCCGTGGCGCCAGGTGAAGCCTGAGCGCTGCGTGCGGCGGTCGATCTACCGCGGTGAGCCTGCCGCAAGCGTCGCGGTGCGCACGCCGTCGCGCAAGCTCTGTCGTGCACGCTGCGCTACTTGAGTCGCCCGAGCTTGCCGATCAGCCACGCCGCGGCCTTGTTCAAGGTGCCGTCGCTGAGGAAGTCGGGCAGGGTGCCCAGCTTGCGCACGGTCACCTGCACATCCATGCCGAGCGCATCGCCGGCGGCACCGGTGTAACTGCCGGACAGACTGGGGGTCACGGCCACGCGGATCAGGGCGGCGCGCGCGGTGAACACCAGCGTGTCGGCCGGCGTGGGCAGCGTCACGAGCGCGATCGAACTGGAGAATGCGGCGCTGAGCCAGCGCACCTGCGCGTCGGCCGGCGCCACCGCGAGGTCGGCGTGCAGCACGCGGATATCGTTCCCGGCCGTGGCCGGAACATCACCCGGTGCTCGCTGAAACGCACCGGCCGCGCATACCGGTAGGTCGTGACGTGCGTGACCTACAGCAGCGTGGACATCGCGCGCCGTTGGACGCGGCTACGTGAAGGCGGAGATGCCGGTCTGCGCGCGGCCGAGGATCAGCGCGTGCACGTCGTGCGTGCCTTCGTAGGTGTTGACGGCTTCCAAGTTCACCATGTGGCGCATCACGCCGTACTCGTCGGAGATGCCGTTGCCGCCGAGCATGTCGCGCGCGGTACGGGCGATCTCCAGCGCCTTGCCGCAGGAGTTGCGCTTCATGATGCTGGTGATCTCGACCGCGGCGGTGCCCTCGTCCTTCATCCGGCCCAGGCGCAGGCAGCCCTGCAGGCCGAGCGTGATCTCGGTCTGCATGTCGGCCAGCTTCTTCTGCATCAGCTGGTTGGCGGCGAGCGGTCGGCCGAACTGCTTGCGATCGAGCACGTACTGGCGGGCGCGATGCCAGCAGTCTTCCGCCGCACCCAACGCACCCCAGGCGATGCCGAAGCGTGCCGAGTTCAGGCACGTGAACGGGCCCTTGAGGCCCTCGACGTTCGGCAGTTCGTTCTCGGCGGGCACGAACACGTCGTCCATCACGATCTCGCCGGTGGTCGAGGCACGCAGGCCAAGCTTGCCCTTGATGACCGGTGCGGACAGACCCTTCATGCCCTTGTCGAGGACGAAGCCGCGGATCTTGCCGGCGTCGTTCTTGGCCCACACCACGAACACGTCGGCAAATGGTGAGTTGCTGATCCAGGCCTTCGCACCACTGAGCCGGTAGCCACCGGGAGCGGTGCGTGCGCGCGATTCCATGCTGCCCGGATCGGACCCGTGGTTCGGCTCGGTCAAGCCGAAGCAGCCGATCCACTCGCCACTCGCCAGCTTGGGCAGATACTTCTGCCGCTGTGCTTCGGAGCCAAAGGCGAAGATCGGCAGCATGACCAGCGAACTTTGCACGCTCATCATCGAGCGGTAGCCGCTGTCGACGCGCTCGATCTCGCGCGCGATCAATCCGTAGCTGACGTAGTTCAGTTCCGGTCCGCCATACGCGGCGGGGATGGTGGGGCCGAGCAGGCCGACCTCACCCATTTCGCGGAAGATGGCCAGGTCGGTGGTCTCGTGGCGGAACGCCTCGATCACGCGTGGCGCCAGTTTCTCTTGCGCATAACGCAGCGCCGCCTCGCGCACCATGCGCTCGTCGTCGGTCAGCTGGGCGTCGAGCAGCAGGGGGTCATCCCACTTGAAAGAGGCCTTGGGGGCGGGCGCGTGGGGGGCGTTCATGCGGTCTCCGGAGCAGCAGGTCGGGCCGGGCGCGCGGCAAATGCGATGCGCGCTGCGGGCACGTGATTAAGTCGGGGACGATTCTACGAGAGCGGCATTAGACTGGCCGGCACCGATACAGCGGCAGCCGCCGCGGCCCCGCGATGACTTCTGCTTCCGACGACTCCGCGGCACGACCGATCGACCCCGATCTGACGGTGGTGGTCACCGGCGTCAGCGCGACCGGAGCGGCCGGGGCGACCGTCCAGGCGGCCGCAGGCCCGTCGCCAACGGCGCCACCTGCGGCGACGGCGCCGGTCCAGCAGGCCAGCTCCAATGTTCTGCCGGTGGGCACCCAGCTGGCGGAGTTCACCGTCAGCGGCGTGATCGGCGAAGGCGGCTTCGGCATCGTCTATCGGGCCCATGACCGCTCGCTGCAACGAATCGTCGCGGTCAAGGAGTACATGCCGAGCGCGCTCGCCTCGCGCCTGGCCGACACCCGCGTGGTGGTCAAGTCCGAACAGCACCGCGAGACCTTCGAGATCGGCCTGAAGAGCTTCATCAACGAAGCGCGCCTGCTGGCGCAGTTCGATCATCCGGCGCTGGTCAAGGTGTTCCGCTTCTGGGCGGCCAACGGCACCGCCTATATGGCGATGCCGCTGTATGAGGGTGGCACGCTCAAGCAGGCGCTCAAGGCCATGGCGACGCCGCCCGACGAAGCGTGGCTGCGCAAGCTCCTGGTACCGCTGCTCGACGCGATCGAGCTGCTGCACGCGGCCGACTGCCTGCATCGCGATATCGCTCCCGACAACGTGCTGATGGGACCGGGCTCGGTGGCCGGCACGCCGCGCCCGGTGCTGCTCGATTTCGGCGCGGCACGGCGCGTGCTCACGGTGATCCTGAAGCCCGGCTACGCGCCGATCGAGCAATACGACGAGATCCCCGGCATGAAGCAGGGGCCGTGGACCGATCTGTACGCGTTGGGCGCGGTGATCCACGCAGCGATCACCGGCAAGCCGCCGCCGCCATCGGTCGGCCGCCTGATCCACGACGCCTGGGTGCCGCTGTCGCAGGTGGCTGCGGGCCGCTACAGCCCGGCCTTCCTGGCGGCGATCGACGCCGTGCTGGCGTCGCGTCCGGATGACCGGCCGCGCAATGTGGCGCAATGGCGGGCGATGCTGGCGGGCTCTGACAGTGCCGCTTCGACGGTGACCGACGGCGTGACGGCGTTGGCTGCCGATGCAGGCGAGGCACCCAGCACCCAGCCGCACACCGGTGCACGCACTCATGCGCAGGCGACGATGTCGACGTCGACACCGTCAGCGCTGCAACCCACCGAGCGGCGATCGTCCGGTGCGCAGACCGCTGCAGTCGCCCCGCCGGCGGCTGTGCCGTCGGCAACGTCTCGGCCGACGCGCTGGGGGCGGGCGGTGATGTTCGGCGCGATTGCCGGCGTGTTGATCGTTGGCTTGCTGTGGTCGGCGATCTACTGGCAGGGGGTGAAGAGCGAGCAGCAATTGGCGCGTAGCAGCGCACCGGCCAAAGCAGTGCCGGGGTCGGCCGAGGTTGGTCCGCTCACGGCGCCGCAGGGGGTCGCGCCGCCGACGCCGCCAGCATCCGCGCCGGGAACCGGCGTGGGATTGCCGCTTGACGTGACGCCCACTGCATCGCCTGCACCGATCCAGCCGCTGCCGGCGCCGACGGCGCCTCCCGCGACACCGGTGCCGGTGGTGACCGCGACATCCAAGGACGGCGCCGGTGGCGAAGCCAAGACTGCCGCTAAAAAGACTGAACCCGCGCGCAAACGCGTCGAACCGCCGCGAACCACTCCCTTACCCCCAGCTCCTATGGAAGCGCCGACACCCGCGCCGGTGGTCGTGGCTGCGGCGCCCGCGTGGGTCGATGTTGCCTTGCGCGAAGGGCGCACGTGCTTGGCCGCCAAACAGTACGCGTGCACAATCGCGCGCGCTGAATCGGTGTTGAAGGCAGAACCCAACCACGCCGGCGCGCTGGCGCTACTCAAGGACGGCCGCAGCGCCCAGGAACAGGCACTCGGCAGCGACTGGAAGATGCGGTGATGACGATGAAGCAGAACAACAATGAACGGCATGGGTCGCCATCGTCCCGGCTCACGGCCATGGCAATGCTGTTGGCAGCGAGCACGCTGCTCGCTTCCTGCGCAACGCCTGGGGGCGGCGCGGGCGCAGATGACTGCAATCCGCTCGTCGGCGCACTGGTCGGCGGCGCGGTTGGTGCACTGATGGGCGGCGATCGCCACCGCGGCCGTGGCGCTGCCATCGGCGCCGGGGTCGGTGCACTCACCTGCGTTGCATATAACTACAGCAGCAAGCAGACGCGTACCGCGGATCAGGTCGGCGACGAGTATCGCCGCGCGCGCGGCGACCTGCCGCCGGCCCCGCTCGTGACCGGTTACCGTACGCAGGCGGCGCGCGCCACGGCCCGTGCCGGTGAGGACGTGACCGTCACCTCGAACATCGAAGTGGTGCCGGGCCGGACGGAACCGCTCAAGGAACTGCGCGAGGAGTTCGTGATCCTCGATCCCCAGGGGGTCGAGCGAAGCAAGCTCGAGAAGACGCCGGCACCGGCGGGCAGCAAGGGTGGGGCATACGTCTCGACGCTGCAGTTCACGTTCCCGCAGGGTGTGCCGCCCGGCGCATATCGCGTGCAATCGAAGCTCTTCGTCAATGGCAAGGTGGCGCAAAGCTCCGCGGTTGATATCCAGGTCGCCCAGGCGCCGAGGGCGACGGGTCTGGCACTGGCCGCGCTGGCGCCCGCGCATGTTTTGACCGCGCAGCGCTGAAGGAATCCGAATGCTGCTCGCCCTGCACGTGATTGCCCGCCCGGAAGAAGATGCCGGCGGACCGCTGGTCGCCCACTTCGACGAGGCCGGCGGCCTGATCGGCCGGGCTGACACCGCGCGCCTCGTGCTGCCGGATCCAAAGCGCACGGTGTCTCGCTTTCATGCGCACATCGCCTTCGAAAACGGCGCGTTCGTGGTCGAGGACATGGGCAGCACCAACCCCGCGGCGGTCAACGGCCAGTCACTCGCCTCCGGCCAGCGGCTCGAGGTCAAGAGCGGCGACCGCATCCGCATCGGCGGCTACGTGGTGGCTGCGGAAGTCACGCGCGGCGACCTGCCGCCCGATGGTGCCAACGCACACGCCGGCAGCGAGGAAATCTTCGCCCACACGCGCATCATTTCGCGCGAGCAGCAGGCGGCGGTGGCAGCGCCGCGCGGCTCGCGTGTGCCGGCCACGCCCGAGGAACTGTGGCGCGCTTTCCAGGAAGGCGCGGAGGCATCGGTGGAGATGCCCGACGGCCTGCGTGTGGAGTACATGCGCATGCTCGGCGCCATGATGAAGAGCATGGTGGGGGGCATCCGGCGTCTGATGCAGGTGCGCACCCTGGTGAAACAGGAACTCGATGCCGACGCCACCACGCTGCGTCCGCGCCAGAACAACCCGCTGAAGTTCGCGCCGGACGACACCAAGGCGATCAGCGCACTGCTCAAGCCGCCGCTGCCCGGCTTCATCGCCGGCCCGCCCGCAGTCGACGAGGTGATGATCGATCTGCAGGTACATGCGATCGCCACGCGGCTGGCGATGCGCGCGGCGATCGAGCGTGTGCTCGGCCGCTTCGAGCCGCAGGCACTGGAGCAGCAACTGCAGGGCGGCGGCATGCTGCAGCGGCTGATGCCAGGCAACCGCAAGGCGCGCCTGTGGGACCTCTACCTCGAACAGCAGCGGGCGATTCGCAACAACGCGGTCGAGGGCTTCCAGGCCGCATTTGCCCAGGCGTTCGCCGAGGCCTATGAACGCGAAAGCGGGCGGCTCAAGAACGGCTCGCCAACGCGGCCGCAGACGGTCGCCGTCGACTTCCACCGCTAGCTGGCGGCGGCGCGGACGCGCCGCGCGAACCGCGCCGTAGCTGCGCGTTGGGCAGCAGCGCCGGCGTCGACGCAATCAGCAAGTCGCGGTGGCGGGGTGAGGCGTCGGCCCCGCCGTGCGGCGTCAGCCGCGCATGAACTCCTGCACCTTCTCGCGCAGATCGGGCGGGATGGGCGCCGGCTTGCCGGTCTTCTGGCTGACGCACACCACCACCCGATGCAGTCGCACCCGCTGCTCGCCCGCGCAGTCCACGCCCATCGTCAGTCGCATCGAGCTGTTGCCCAGGTGCGAAGCGGTCAACCAGAAGTCGACGCGCTCGCCCATCTTGGTCGGTGAGATGAAGGTGGTTTCCAGCTTCACCGTGGGCAGCGACAGGCCGCGATCCATCAGGAAACTGTGAAACGGGATTTCCAGTCCTTCGTAGAACCAGTCTTCCACCAGTGCATTGAAGATGAAAAAGTAGTTCGGATAGAACACATGCCCGGTCGGGTCGCAATGCGACAGGCGAATGATGTAGGACTTGATGAAGGTCATGACCGGCCTCTTGCCTGAAAAAGGATGCGTGCGCGCCGACGTTCGGCAGCGTCCATGACCGCGGCGCGGCTGCCGATCGAACGATCCTCGTGCACGACTGACTTCACAACTCGGTTCTCACTGTCCACAGTTCCGGAAACAGCACCACGTCCAGCATCCGCCGCAGGTACGACACGCCGCTGGTCCCGCCGGTGCCGCGCTTGACGCCGATGATCCGTTCCACCGTCGTCACGTGCCGGAAGCGCCATTGGCGAAACGCGTCTTCCAGATCCACCAGTTCCTCGGCCAGTTCATAAAGCGCCCAGTACCTGCGCGGTTCGCGGTACACCGCCAGCCATGCCTGCTCCACTGACGGTGCTGCCCGATATGCCGTCCGCAGGTCGCGCTGCAGGACCTCGGGCGCGATGGCAAACCCCTCCCGTGACAGCAAACGCAACGCCTCGTCGTACAGCGATGTCGATCCCAGTGCCTGTTCCAGCTCCAGCTGAATATCGGCACGGTGCGCGTGCGGCTTGAGCATGTGTTCGTTCTTGTTGCCGAGAATGAACTCGATTGCCCGGTACTGCCACGACTGAAAGCCCGAACTGGACCCCAGATACGGTCGAATTGCGCTGTACTCCGATGGCGTCATCGTGGCCAGCACGCTCCAGGCATGCACCAGCTGCTCGAACACGCGCGACACCCGCGACAGCATCTTGAATGCCGGTGGCAGGTCGCCGGCCGACACGGCGTCGCGCGCGCCGCGCAGTTCATGCAGAGCAAGCTTCATCCACAACTCGCTGGTCTGGTGCTGGATGATGAACAGCAGTTCGTTGGGATCGGGCGAGCGGGGATGCTGCGCGGTCAGGACGGCGTCGAGCCCGAGATAGTCGCCGTAGGTCATGGTGCCGCGCAGGTCGGTGCGGGCGCCGTCGCCGGTCGGATCGTGGGCCATGTCAGGTCACCGCTTGGCGAGGCTGAAACTGCGGCGCGCGCCAAATCTCGCTGTCCAGAACGTCGCGAAGCGCCTCGACGGCGTCCCAGAGGTCGGCGAAGCCGACGTAGAGCGGGGCGATGCCGAATCGCAGGATATCCGGCGCGCGGAAGTCGCCGATCACGCCGCGTGCGATCAGCGCCTGCATCACCGGCCAGGCCTGCGGATGGGCGAAGCAGACCTGACTGCCGCGCTGTGCGGCGTCGCGCGGCGAGACCAGACGCAGTGTTTCCTGCAGGCAGCGCGTCTCGACGAGCCGGATGAACAGCTCTGTGAGCGCCACGCTCTTGGCGCGCAGCGCCTCGATGCCGGCCGCGAGCACGGTGTCGACGCCGCAGTCGAGGGCGGCGAGCGCGAGGATCGACGGCGTGCCGACGGTGAAGCGTTCGATCCCCGCCGCGGGTGTGTAGGCGGCGTCGAAGTCGAACGGCGCGCGATGCCCGAGCCAGCCTGCCAGCGGTTGCGCAAAGCGATCATCTCGCAGCCGCGCCAGATGCCGATGTGCCGCGAACACGAAGGCCGGCGCGCCCGGTCCACCGTTCAGATACTTGTAGCCGCAGCCGACCGCAAAGTCGGCCGCTGCGGCGCGCAAGTTCACCGGCACCGCACCGGCCGAGTGGGCGAGGTCCCAGATCGTGAGCGCACCGACCGCGTGCGCACGTCGTGTCTGTGCGTCCATGTCGTGCATCGCGCCGGTCTGGAAGTTGACGTGGGTGAGCATCAGCACGGCCAGGCGGGGGCCGAGGGTGTCGATCGTGGCAACCAGGTCGACCGCGTCGACCAGCTGCAGTTCGTGTTGCGCGCCGGTGAGATCGATCAGCCCCTGCGCCATGTACAGGTCGGTCGGGAAGTTGCCGCGCTCGGACAGGATCACCCGGCGTGCCGGTGCTGAGTCCGCTGCGCTTCGTTGCAGACGCAGCGCGCAGGCCAGCACCTTGAACAGATTGAGCGAGGTGGAATCGGCGCAGATGACTTCGTCATCGCCAGCGCCGATCAACTGCGCGATCTTGGCGCCGACGCGGCGCGGGGCGTCGATCCAGCCGGCACCGTTCCATGAGCGGATCAGGCCGTCACCCCATTCGCGCTCGACCACGGCGTGCACGTGCGCCGCCGTGGCGCGCGGCAGCGCACCGAGCGAATTGCCGTCGAGGTAGATCACGCCAGGCGGCAGGGCGAAGGCGGCGCGATGCGCAGCGAGCGCATCGGTGGCGTCGCACGCGACACAGGAAGCGCGGCTGTCGGGCAAGCGCGACATCATCATGGTGTGTGCAGCGTGCGCAGCACGGCGCGCACCGGTGAGGCATCCAGTCCTCGCCACTTCAGCGGCAGCGCGATCAGCTCGTAGTCGCCCGCAGGCACCTCGTCGAGCGCCAGGCCTTCGAGCACGGCCATGCCATGGCGCCGCACCACCTGGTGGCTGTCGAGCGTCTTGCTCTGTTCCGGGTCGAGCGACGGCGTATCCAGCCCAATCAGCGTCACGCCGCATGCGGCCAGTCGTTCGAGCGTGGCCGGCGCGATTGCGGTGAAGTGGCTGTCCCAGGTGGTTGGCGCCTTCTCGTAGGTGCGCACCAGCACGCGCGGCGGCAGCCCCTCCAGGAACGCAGCGACATGGTGCGGTTCGATCAGCGGTCCGACGCCGATGGCGTGCATCACCCGGCACGGACCGAGATAGGCATCGAGCGGCACCTCGGCCATGGAAGCGCCCTGCGGGTCGTAGTGCAACGGTGCGTCTGTGTGGCTGCCGGTGTGAGGCGACATGGTGACTTCAGAGACGTTGACCGGGCAGGTGGCGCTGAGTGACCAGGTCCATCGCATCGAGAACGGCGTGTCGCCCGGAAACACCGGCGAGCCCGGAGCGACGGTTGGCGAGATGTCCCACAGAGTTCTTGGCATGGCGGCGAGCGACAGGGAGGCGGCGCCAGCGTATCGAAACCGGCGCGTGCGGTCGATGCGTGAACGCGTGCGCTGCCGTGTGCCCGCAGTGGAGCGCCCGCGCCGGGCACAAGGCGACTCGGCAGATCGCTCGGCTAGACTGGTTGCGCCTTTCACGGGAGTGCGTTCATGTCGAAACAGATCATTGCCACCACCGCTGCGCCGTCGGCGATCGGACCGTATTCACAGGCGGTCAAGGTTGGCAGCACGGTGTACCTGTCCGGCCAGATCGGGATCGACCCGGCGACGTCGGACCTCGTGGGGGCGGACTTCGAGGCGCAGGTGCGTCAGGCGTTCAAGAACCTGGCGGAAGTGGCGAAGGCCGCCGGCGGAACGCTTGCTCACGCGGTGAAGTTCACGCTGTTTCTCACCGATCTGGGTCAGTTCGCCAAGGTCAACGCAATCATGGGCGAAGTGGTGCCGCAGCCGTTTCCGGCGCGATCCACGATTGGCGTGGCGAGCCTGCCCAAGGGCGCGCAGTTCGAGGTCGAAGCGATCCTCGTGCTCGATTGAGCTGCGCGCCGGGCTGCCGCAGATGAGGTTGCGCGTGCCGCCGGGCCCGGGCCGCTGAATGGCGGCGAGCAGGCCACCGCGTGCACCGCGTGCCGGCCGCAATGGCGTTGTCGCGTCGTCTGCCGACGCGCAGGCGGCCACGTCGGCCGCGAATTCGCCACCCGCCCCGCGCGATAACCGCCAGGCGCGCCTCGCCAAGCTCGGTCTGCGCTCCGACTGGGACTATCTGCTGCACCTGCCGCTGCGCTACGAAGACGAGACGCAGCTCACGCCGATCGCCGACCTGCCGATCGGCGTCGAAGCGCAGGCCGAAGGCGTGGTCGAAAGCTGCGAAGTGGTGTTCCGCGGCCGCCGCCAACTGCTGGCGCGCTTGCGCGACGACTCCGGCGAGCTGGTGCTGCGCTTCCTCAACTTCTACGGCTCCACCCAGAAGCAGCTGGCGGTCGGTCGCCGCGTGCGCGTGTTCGGTGCGGCGCGCGCGGGCTTCTACGGCGGCTTGGCGGAGATGGTGCATCCGCGCGTGCGGGTGACGGTCGATGCGCCCCTGCCGAACCGACTCACGCCCGTGTACCCCTCGACCGAGGGTGTGCCGCAGGCCTGGCTGCGCAAGCGCATCGAGCGCGCGTTGCGCGATGTCGACGTCGCTGCCAACGACTCGTTGCCGGCGGCGGTCCGCGCACGCTTTCATCTCGGTGATCTGGCGGCGAGCCTGCGTGGCCTGCACCTGCCGCAGCCCGATGACGACCGGGTGTCGCTGTCCGAGCGCACCCATCCGCACTGGGCCCGGGTCAAGTTCGATGAACTGCTGGCGCAGCAGATCTCGTTGCGCACGGCGCGCGAGCTGCGTGCGCGGCAGCAGGCGCCGGTGCTGGCGAGCCGGAACGATGGCACGCTGGCGCAGCAGCTGCTGCAGGCGCTGCCCTTCACGCTCACCGGCGCGCAGCAGCGCGTGTGGCACGAGATCGAGGCCGATCTTGCGGTCGGCACCCCGATGCATCGGCTGGTGCAGGGCGATGTCGGCAGCGGCAAGACGGTGATCGCGGCGCTGGCCGCTGCGCGCACCATCGACGCCGGCTGGCAGGCGGCGCTGATGGCGCCGACGGAGATCCTGGCCGAGCAGCACTTCCGCCGCATCGAGCAGTGGCTGGCCCCGCTCGGCGTGCAGATCGCATGGCTGGCGGGCAAGCTCAAGCCCGCCGACAAGCGGGCCGCACAGGCGGCGGTCGCCGATGGCAGCGCCCAACTCGTGATCGGCACGCATGCGCTGATCCAGGAGGCGGTGGAGTTCGCGCGGCTCGGCTTGGCGATCGTCGACGAGCAGCATCGCTTCGGCGTGGCGCAGCGACTGCGGCTGCGCGCGGGGCAGGGCGCGCCGGCTGACGAGGTGCCGGCCGTGCGGCCGCATCTGCTGATGCTCAGCGCGACCCCGATCCCGCGCACGCTGGCGATGAGCTACCTCGCCGATCTAGACGTCAGCGTGATCGACGAACTGCCGCCCGGGCGTGCGCCGGTGGTGACCAAGCTCGTCTCAACCGCGCGCCGTGATGAGGTGCTCGAACGCGTGCGTGGCGAGGTGCAGCGGGGCCGCCAGGCCTACTGGGTGTGCCCGCTGGTGGAGGAGAGCGATCTGATCGACACGCCGGTGGATTTGACTGCCGCCACCACGATGTACGAGGCCACGCGCGCGTTGCTGCCCGACCTGCGGTGGGGTCTCCTGCATGGGCAGATGCCGCCGGCGGAGAAGACGGCGGTGATGCAGCTGTTCGCGCGCGGCGATATCGATGTACTGGTCGCCACCACGGTGGTCGAGGTTGGGGTGGACGTGCCCAACGCGGCGCTGATGGTGATCGAGCATGCGCAGCGCTTCGGCCTGTCGCAGTTGCATCAGTTGCGTGGCCGTGTCGGTCGGGGCGCGGCCCAGAGCTACTGCGTGCTGCTCTACGACGAACCGCTGTCACCTGCCGCGCGTGAACGCCTGAAGGTGATCTACGAAACCGCCGACGGTTTTGAGGTGGCGCGCCGCGATCTGCAACTGCGTGGTCCCGGCGAATTTCTCGGCAGCCGCCAGTCAGGCATGGCGATGCTGCGCTTTGCCGACCTCGAGGCCGATGCCGGTCTGGTGGAGCAGGCGCGCGATGCAGCCGAACTGATGCTGCGCGAGCACTCTGACGCTGCCCGCGCCCACGTCGCGCGTTGGATGGGCGTCCGGCAGACCATGCTCGACGCCTGACGTCCGTGTGCGCTGCGGCGCCCACTCGCGCGCTGCGTTCAGCGCGCAACTGCCGGCCCGATCGCGTCGCGAATGGACGTCGAATCGCGCGTCCAATCGCACGTCCAATCGCACGTCGATCTCACGTCCAGTCACACGCTCGATGAGAGTTCGGCGCCGCCGCCACCTCGCCGCCCCCGACGAACGAGGTCCACGCTGGCTATGACAAGCGCTGACTTGCCGCGCTGCCTGGTTTCACTTCCGATCGCCAGCCACGACACAACGCTTCTGTTGTTCAACCGCAACGCGGAAGAGTGTGCGCCGACGTCTCTGTCGCGCAATTCGGTGATGCCCGGTGGGAAAGCAACAACTGATGACCGTTGGCAAGCCCTTGGCTTTCGTCTTGGACGACCGTCAAAATTACTTGACAACCATAGTCGTCACGTAACAATGACAGGCGGTAGAAGTTGGACCCGCGTGCGGGGTGCGCACGAAGAGTCTTTCAAGGAGATCGCTCGATGGCAGACTCGAAATCAGACCCGAACAAAGTGTGGCCGACAGGACTAACCGAAGCAGAGTCAGAAGAGCTGCATCGGAACATCATCCAGGGCACGCAGATCTTCGGTTTCATCGCGGTGCTGGCCCACTTGTTCGCCTACATCTATTCACCTTGGCTGAAGTAGGCGGAGGAACACAAAAATGATCTACGGAAAATTGTGGCTGGTCGTCAAACCCTCGGTCGGCATCCCGCTGTTCCTCGGCGCGGTTGCAGTCACCTCGATGGCGGTGCACTTAGCACTGCTGACGAACACGACCTGGGTCAAGCAGTTCCTCAACGGCAAGGCGCCTGTCGCGGTTGCGGCCGTGGCAGACGCACCCGCTGTGGCGGCTGCAGTCAAGAAATAGATGCTCCAGACCTCGGGGGTTGGACCGGGCGCTGCACCGACCTGGTCCGCTTCCCCCGGGCACGCAGTTGATGATGTGCGGTGGCGCGCAGGCGTTGCTGACATGACTAAGCGCTTGGGCTGCGGCGATCCGCGCGGCGGCAGGCAGAACGAGCGGCTTTGGCGCCGCGAGTGCGACCAACCAGCGAGCCACCCGCGCGTGCGGCGCGGCGTGACGCATCGATTATGAATCTCATCAGCCAGAAGCTCGTGCAGACGTGGACCGGCCTGGGGCCGCGCTTCCTGCCGTTTGCCGACGTCGCCACCCCCGATCTGCCGCTGTCGCGCCTGCTGCGCCTGGCGCTGTTTCAGGTGTCGGTGGGCATGGCGCTGGTGCTGCTGGTGGGCACGCTGAACCGCGTGATGATCGTCGAGTTGAACGTCCCGGCGTCGCTGGTGGCGATCATGGTGTCGCTCCCCGTGATCTACGCGCCGTTCCGGGCACTGATCGGCTTTCGCTCCGATAACCATCGATCCGAACTTGGCTGGCGCCGCGTGCCGTTCATCTGGATGGGCTCGATGGTGCAATTTGGCGGGCTGGCGGTGATGCCGTTCGCGCTGCTGGTGCTGTCAGGTGGAGGCAATGCGGGCCAGTGGCCGGCGTGGATCGGCCAGGCCGGTGCGGCCTTGGCATTCCTGCTGGTAGGCGCTGGCCTGCACACCACGCAGACCGCTGGCTTGGCGCTGGCGACCGACCTCACCGCAGAAGAGTCGCAGCCGAAAGTGGTCGGTCTCATGTACGTGATGCTGTTGCTGGGGACGATCGTCAGCGCACTCATCTTCGGCGCGCTGCTGCGCGACTTCAGTCCCGCCCGGCTGGTGCAGGTGATCCAGGGGGCGGCGGTGGTGACCCTGATCCTCAACACCATCGCGCTGTGGAAGCAGGAAACGCGCACGCCCGGGCGCAATCAGATGCGACGGCAACCGCCGAGTTTCGCTGAGGCGTGGCAGGCCTTCATCAAGGGCGACAGCGCGCGCCGACGCCTGATTGCCATCGGCCTGGGAACGATGGCCTTCAGCATGCAGGACGTGCTGCTCGAACCCTACGGTGGCCAGGTGCTGGGCATGACCGTGAGCGAGACGACCTGGCTGACTGCCGCGCTGGCGACCGGCGGCCTGCTGGGCTTCGGCTGGGCGTCCGCTGTCCTGAGCCGCGGTTCCGATCCCTATCGCATCGCCGCTGCCGGCGCCTGGCTGGGCATCCCCGCGTTTGCTGCGGTGATCCTGGCGGGGCCGTCGGAGTCGGTGACGATGTTCGCCGGCGGCGTGCTGCTGATCGGCTTCGGCGGCGGCCTGTTCGGCCACGGCACCCTGACGGCCACCATGAACAGTGCGCCCAAGACCCAGATCGGACTGGCGTTGGGCGCCTGGGGCGCGGTGCAGGCCACGGCTGCCGGCGTGGCAGTTGCGCTGGGCGGCATCGGTCGCGATGTGATGACCGCCATCGCTGCCAACGGCACGTTGGGACAAACGCTCAGCGGGCCTGCCGTGGGCTACGCCGTTGTCTATAGTGTCGAGATCGTGCTGCTCGTCATCACGATCATCGTCATGACTGCGCTGTCCGGTCGACCTCGCATTCAGCCCATTCCATGACGAGCGTCGGCTGCCGCGGCAGCCGCGCCTGATCGGTCCGGGACTGTCCCCCTCAGTCAACAACAACTGTTCGAACAGGAGCGTGCCATGGAGGTGTATCAGATCATTTTTCTGCTGTGGGTCGTTGTCTTCGGCATGTGGGTCTTCAAGCAGTTCGGCGACTACAACAAGCGCAAGTAACCGTCACCACTGACCCTTGGGCCCGCCGCGCCGCGACCCGCCGCGCGCGTTCGGGCCGCATCATTCCTGGGTGCGGTCGACGTTGCGGTCAGGGAACACGCGATCGACCACCGATCCGACCAGGATCGAACAGAACAGCGCTGCATTGAACGCCGCGATCACGCCCAGCAGCACGCCACCGATCTGGTGGCCGAAGTCGTAGCCGTACTTCAGCCCCGCCAGCAAAGCCAGCCCGACCGCGATCCAGACCACCGGCCGGCGCGGTCGGCTCAGTCCGAATGGGAGCACCCCCAACGTTTTTTTCTGCGTGTCCATGCTGATCGCTCCCCCCTGCGCACAGCGTTGGATGCTAATGCCGGCGCCGCGCGGCTGGCATTGACACAGCCGGGGTGACTGCGCCGATCGTTGGTCCGGGGACACACAGCGCTCCGCTGCGGGACGGTCGCCCGCCAGCCGCGATGTCAGCTTCCTGCGCCGTGATTGACGCACACCGAGACGCTCGCGAGCCGACCGCAGCGGCGGGGGCTTGAGATTCCCCTGATTACCCCAATGTCAGCCAAGGTCCTGAATTTTCTCGAAATGTGGAGGTTTCATGAGCCAGCCGGAGTGCAGTTCTTCCGGGAACGGGGCAGGTGCCGAAACGGAGCGTCTGGCATCGGAAGGAGGTGCTGCGCCGACCGACGTGACTGAAGCGGCCGCGCTCGGGTCGGCTACGGTGGCCGATGTCGAACGCGACCTGCAGGTCGCATTGGCCAAGGTGACCGAGAACCATGAGCTTTATCTGCGGGCGGTGGCCGAAGGCGAGAACATCCGCCGCCGCGCGCAGGATGACATTTCCAAGGCACACAAGTTTGCGGTCGAGTCGTTCGCCGAGAGCATGGTTCCGGTGATCGACTCGCTGGAGAAGGCGCTGGAGACCCAGGGCGCCAGCGCAGAGCAACTGCGCGAGGGCGTTCAGATCACGCTGCGCCAGGTGCGCGCCGCGTTCGAGAAGAACCGGCTGACCGAGATCAACCCGGCGGGCCAGAAGTTCGACCCGCATCGGCATCAGGCGATTGCCACCGTGCCCGCCGGTGACGGCGTGCCCGCCAATCAGGTGGTCGCGGTGCTGCAGAAGGGCTGGATGATCGCCGACCGCGTGCTGCGACCTGCCCTGGTCACTGTTGCGCAAGGTTGAACTTGGTGCGCGGCGACGACGTAGACCGACCTTGAAAGTCTATGGATTACGCCTAACTAGCGGATATCGAACCCCATCCGGCCCGGCCGGAACACGTTTTTTGAACTGAGGCAGACATGGCAAAGATCATCGGCATCGACCTGGGCACCACCAATTCCTGCGTCGCCATCTTGGAGGGCGGCACGCCGAAGGTCATCGAGAACAGCGAAGGTGCACGCACCACGCCGTCGATCGTCGCCTACATGGAAGACGGCGAGATCCTGGTCGGTGCGCCGGCCAAGCGGCAGGCGGTGACCAACCCGAGGAACACGCTGTACGCGGTCAAGCGCCTGATCGGCCGCCGCTTCGAGGAGAAGGAGGTCCAGAAGGACATCAACATGATGCCCTACAAAATCTCCAAGGCGCCGAACGGCGACGCCTGGGTGGAAGTGCGCGGCAAGAACATCGCGCCGCCGCAGGTCAGCGCCGAAGTGCTGCGCAAGATGAAGAAGACCGCCGAGGACTATCTCGGTGAGCCAGTCACGGAAGCCGTGATCACGGTGCCCGCCTACTTCAATGACAGCCAGCGTCAGGCGACCAAGGATGCCGGCCGCATCGCCGGCCTGGATGTGAAGCGCATCATCAACGAGCCGACCGCGGCCGCGCTCGCGTTCGGTCTGGACAAGGCCTCCAAGGGTGACCGCAAGATCGCCGTATACGACCTGGGCGGCGGCACCTTCGACATCTCGATCATCGAGATCGCCGATGTCGACGGCGAGAAGCAGTTCGAGGTGCTCTCCACCAACGGCGACACGTTCCTGGGTGGCGAAGACTTCGACCAGCGCATCATCGATTACCTCGTGAGCGAGTTCAAGAAGGAGTCCGGCGCGGACCTGAGCAAAGACGTGCTCGCGCTGCAGCGCCTGAAGGACTCGGCCGAGAAGGCCAAGATTGAACTTAGTTCGACGCAGACGACCGAGATCAACCTGCCGTACATCACGGCCGATGCCTCCGGTCCGAAGCACCTGAACATGAAGCTCACGCGCGCCAAGCTCGAAGCGCTGGTCGAGGAACTCGTCGATCGCACCATCGAGCCGTGTCGCATCGCGATCAAGGATGCGGGCGTCAAGGTCAGCGAGATCGACGACGTGATCCTGGTCGGCGGCATGACGCGCATGCCCAAGGTGCAGGACAAGGTGAAGGAGTTCTTCGGCAAGGAGCCGCGCCG
>LNFM01004431.1_pt1 | contig 25875 bp, 19 predicted proteins | sample 596031 | NCBI WGS metagenome assembly LNFM01 (sample SAMN04254537, study PRJNA301005) | activated carbon metagenome | isolation source: dual media filters at the Ann Arbor, Michigan drinking water treatment plant | place: USA: Ann Arbor | reverse complement strand
GTGGGGGAAGGTTGGGATGGGGGCAATACGGCGCCCACCCTTGCCTCCCCGCCTCAATCTGTGGATAATTTGCGCCCTTTCGGGGTCGGTTTCCGTCCACAGGGCGGTCCATCGCGACAACCACCTGCCCGGACGGTCGGCATCGTCCACGGCTCAAGGCGCAAAGGTAAGGTCATGAAAGAAGGCATTCACCCGGAGTACAAGGAAGTCATCTTCCTGGACAGCAGCGCGAATTTCGCGTTCGTGACCCGCTCGACCCTCGACACCAAGGGCCGCGAGACCATGAAGTGGGAAGACGGCAAGGAATACCCGGTCATCAAGGTCGAAATCTCGTCCGCCTCCCACCCGTTCTACACCGGCAAGCACAAGGTGGTGGACACGGCGGGCCGCATCGAGAAGTTCAACCAGCGCTACTCGCGCAAGCCCAAGGCCGCGGCCAAGTAAGCCGCCTGCCCTCGGGGTTACGGAAAGAAGGCAGCCAAGGCTGCCTTTTTTCATGGGTCGACGGCCCGCCACTGCCCGTAAAATAGTCACGCACATGATTCTGGGCGCCCACCGACTTCGCTACGAACCGCTCACGGCGTACATCACGCAGCGTCCCGGCGTCGTGGCAGCGGTGCTGTGCGCGCTCTGGATCGTCCCGGGGCTGATCGGCCGCGATCCGTGGAAGCCGGACGAGGCCTTCATTTTCGGCGTCGTGCACCACATGATCGTCTCCGGCGACTGGACCATCCCCGCGCTCGCCGGCGAGCCGTTCCTGCGCCATCCGCCGTTCTACTATCTGACCGCCGCGGTCGCGGGCACGGCACTCTCGCCGCTCCTGCCGCCGCACGACGGCGTGCGACTGGTGAACGTGATCTACGGCGCGCTCACGTTCTGGTTGCTGGCGAAGGCTGCCCGGGAACTGTACGGCGAAGCCCGTGACTGGCTCGCGCCGGTCCTGTTGCTCAGTTCGATCGGCCTGGTGTTTCCGGCACACCTGCTCGTCCCCGACAACGCACTGCTCACGGCTTTCTCCGCCGCATGCTATGGCCTCGCACTGGCGCTGCGCCGCCCGCAGGCCGGCGGCCTGATCGTCGGCACCGGCATCGGTCTCGCGTTTCTCGCCAAGGGCACCGCCGGTGCCATCGCGCTGACGCTGAGTTGCGCCGTGCTGCCGCTGCTGGCATCGCGCTATCGCACGAAGTCGATGGCGGGTGCAGCCGCGATGGTGGTGCTGGCCGCACTGCCCTGGCTGGCGATATGGCCCGCCACGCTCTACTTCAGCGCGCCGCAGTTGTTCGGCGATTGGCTGGCGGCGGATCTCGGCCGCTATTTCGGCAGCGGCCAGGTGCGCTCGGATCGCGCCACGTTCTTCTACTACCTCGGCGTGCTGCCGTGGTTCGCGTGGCCGATGCTGCCGTTCGCCGCATGGTCGGTGTGGCACGGCAGGAAAGACCTGACCGACCCGGCCATCGCGATACCGCTGGTGATCTTCCTCGCGACGTTGATCGTCCTGAGCGGCTCCCACGAACGGCGCGAGATCCTGGCATTGCCGATGCTGGCACCGCTCGCCCTGCTCGCGATTCCACGCCTGTCCAGCGTGCCGCGCGGCGGCCAGTACGCATTCTTCTGGTTCTCGATCGCGTTCTTCCTGTTCTTCATCGTTGCCATCTGGTTCTACTGGGTCGCGATCGAGTTCGGCGTGCCCGCGCGCCTGGCGGCGCACATGGCGCGCATGGAACCGGGTTATGTGCCGGTCATCAATATCCCGATGATGATCGTGGCGGGTATTCTCACCGCTGCCTGGCTGGTGTTCATGTTCAACGTCCGCCGCTCGCCCGAGCGACCGCTGCTCGCCTGGGCCGCCGGCGCCACGGCCTTCTGGGGCGTGTTGATGACGCTGACGATCGGCTACGTGGACAACGCCAAGTCCTACCGCGAGATGATCGGGTCGCTCGTCGCAGCGTTGCCGAAGGACCACGGCTGCATCGTCAGCGTCTCCCTGGGCGAATCGCAACGGGCACTGCTGCACTATTTCGGCGACATCGTCACCCGCCGCGTCGAGTCCGGCCATTCGCCGCAATCGTGCGGCCTGCTGTTCACCGAAGGCACGCGCGAGCGCGGCGAGATGACCAGTCCGTGGGAACTGGTGTGGGAAGGCCACCGCGCCGGCGACGGGCGCGAGCGCTATCGTCTCTATCGCAAGGCGGCCGAGTGAGCATTCCGTCCGAAGCCATGGTACTGCCGCGGGACGCGCGCACCTACGACGATCTCATCGCGCGCTTCCGCTGGCAGGTGCCGGCGCGCTACAACATCGGCTTCGAGGTCTGCGGGCGCCACGCGCGGGATCGCGGCCGCTTCGCGCTGTATTTCGAGGATGAGTCGGGTGCTACCGCGGCGTTCACCTACTGGGATCTGCAGGTGCGCGCCAACGCGTTGTCCAACGCCCTGGCGGCGCTGGGTGTAAGACGCGGCGACCGCGTGGCGATCCTGCTGCCGCAGCGGCCCGAGACGGCGATCGCGCACGTGGCCTGCTACCAGATGGGCGCCATCGCGCTGCCGCTGTCGCATCTGTTCGGACCCGATGCGCTCGAGTATCGGCTGGTGGATGCGGGTGCCAAGGCGGCGATCGTCGATCCGGACACGCTCCCCAAGCTGTGGGCCGTGAAGGACCGCGCACCGGAGTTGCGGCACGTGATCGGCGTCGCCGGCGCCCGCGAAACCGGCGTACTCGCCTGGGACGACCTGATCGCCGCGGCGAGCCGCGAGTTCGCCTGTGTCGACACCGCTGCCGACGATCCGGCCATGATCATCTACACGAGCGGCACCACCGGCTCGCCCAAGGGTGCGCTCATCGCCCATCGCACGCTGATCGGCAATCTGTCCGGCTTCTGCTGCTCGCACGACTTCTTCCCGGAAACGGGTGACATGTTCTGGTCGCCAGCCGACTGGGCGTGGACCGGCGGGCTCTTCGATGCGCTGTTGCCGACGATGCACTATGGCATGCCGATCCTCGCCTATCGCGGACGCTTCGACCCGGATCGGGCGTGCTGGCTGATGGCGAAATACGGCGTGCGCAACGCCTTCCTGTTTCCCACTGCGCTCAAGATGATCCTGAAGGAAGTGGGCTCCGTGCGCGCCCACCACGACGTGCGGCTGCGCAGCCTCATGAGCGGCGGCGAAGCGGTTGGCGAGGCCGTGCTCGACTGGGCGCGCCGCGAACTGAACGTGACGATCAACGAAATCTTTGGTCAGACCGAGCTGAACTACGTCGTGGGCGGCTGCGCCCGTGTCTTCGAACCCAAACCCGGGGCCATGGGTCGACCCTATCCCGGCCACCGCATCGAACTGCTCGACGATGCGGGACAACCGGTTCCCGACGGCACGCTCGGCGAGATCTGCGTGCATCGCGACGGCGACCCCGTGGTCTTCCTCGAGTACTGGAACAACCCGCAGGCCACCGTCGACAAGTTCGAGGGTGCCTGGGGACGCACGGGCGATCTCGCGGTGCGCGACGAGGACGGCTATCTCTGGTATCGCGGGCGCACCGACGACGTCATCAAGAGCGCCGGCTACCGCATCGGCCCCTCCGAGATCGAGAACTGCCTGCTGCGGCATCCAGCCGTGGCGAACGCTGCGGTCATCGGCGTGCCCGACGAGGAACGCGGCAGCATCGTCAAGGCCGTGCTCGTGCTGACGGCGGGACAGCAGGCCTCTGACGCCCTCGAGGCAGACATCCGCGCTCACGTGCGCGGCCGCCTGGCGGCCTACCAGTGCCCGAAGGTTTTCGAGTTCGTTGCAATGCTGCCGATGACCACCACCGGCAAGGTGCAGCGGCGCGTGCTGCGCGAAGCGCACGAGACGAACACGCCGTGACCGATTCGCTGCAACGCTTCTTGTTCGAGAACACGCCGGTGCGCGGACAGCTCGTGCATCTCGACGCAACCTGGCGCGCGGTGCTCGAACGGCACGAGTACCCGGCGCCGCTGCGCACGCTGCTGGGCGAACTGATGGCCGCGGGTGCGTTGCTCTCCGCGACACTCAAGTTCGACGGTGCGCTCATCATGCAGATGCAGGGCCAGGGGCCGGTGAAGCTGGTGGTGGTGGAAGTCACCAGCGAGGGCACCTTGCGCGCCACCGCGAGTTGGGACGGCGAACTGCCCGAGGCTCCCTTCGCGGAACTGCTCGGCGGCGGCCGCTTCGTGATCACGCTCGTGCCCACCGACGGCACCCAGTCCTACCAGGGCATCGTCGACATGAACGGCGAAAGCGTGGCCGCGGTGCTGGAACACTACATGCGGACGTCCGAACAACTGCAGACGCGGTTGTGGCTAGCGTGCGACGAGCGGCAGGCCGCCGGCATGCTGTTGCAGAAGCTGCCCGAACAGGAAGATGCGGATGCCGACATGTGGAACCGCGCGACCCATCTCGGGGCCACGCTCAGCGCCGATGAACTGCTCAAGCTGCCCGCGCGCGAAGTGATCCGCCGCCTGTTCCACGAAGAGGACGTGCGTGTGTTCGAATCGACACCCCTCGCATTCCGCTGCTCTTGCTCGCGCGAGCGCGTCACGGCCATGCTGCGCATGCTCGGGCGCGACGAGGTGCACTCCATCATCGAAGAGCGCGGCAAGGTGGAGGTCACCTGCGAGTTCTGCCGCAAGCACTACACGCTCGATCCGGTGGATGCGGAGCAGGTGTTCGCGGCGCAGCTGCAGACGCAGGCGGGAGCGACCCGGCATTGAGCGAGCCGCCCGAGCGGTTGCGTATCGACAAGTGGCTGTGGGCTGCGCGCTTCTTCAAGACGCGCTCGATGGCGGCCGATGCGGTGGAAGGCGGCAAGGTGCAGATCAACGGCGAGCGGGTCAAGCCCGCCAAGGTGGTCAAGGTCGGCGACGCGCTCGGGATCCGCAGCGGACCCTATGCCTGGAACGTGACCGTGCTGGGGCTCTCGGACCGGCGTGGCCCGGCGCCGGAGGCCCAGAAGCTCTACTCGGAAAGCGAGGAAAGCCGGTTGGCCCGCGAAGCCATGGTGGCGCAGGTCAAGGCTGCGCGGCCGGTCAACCCACTGCACAAGGGCCGACCCACCAAGAAGGCGCGGCGGGAAATCGACCGGCTGCTGCCGGAGGATTGATGTCCTGCGGCAGGGTGAAACGGCCCTTGTGATTCCCGTTGGTCGCTACATCCCGAACGCAAGCTCTCACCGCGGAGGACGCGGGGGACGCGGGGTAAACCGAACCCTTGGATGTTGATTTGCCTTTCCTCCGCGTCCCCCGCGTCCTCCGCGGTGAGCGTCTTGGGGGTCCCCAGCACCCCCACTTGCTGTGCCGCAACACGGTCTCGACAGCGGTTCGCCCTAGCGCGTATAGTGTTTTTCCTGCGCCGCAACAAAAACAGCCGTCCAAACCTTGGTGCAGCCGCCCGCCCTGGCGGGACCACTCACACGAGGAGAGCTTCAGTCATGGACGAGGTCGTGATCGTCGGTGCCGTGCGCACCGCCGTCGGTAAATTCGGGGGCACGCTCGCGAAGCTGCCCGCGCCACAGTTGGGCGCAGCGGTGATCAAGGCATTGCTGGCGCGCACCGGCGTCAAGCCGGAGATGGTGAGCGAGGTGCTGCTGGGTCAGGTGCTCGCGGCCGGTTCGGGACAGAACCCGGCACGGCAGGCATCGATCTTTTCGGGGCTGCCCGACATGGTGCCCGCCATGACCATCAACAAGGTGTGCGGCTCCGGCCTCAAGGCGACCCACCTCGCGGCCCAGGCGATCAAGGCCGGCGACGCCGAGATCGTGGTGGCCGGCGGCCAGGAGAACATGAGCGCCGCACCGCACGTGCTGGCCAACTCGCGCGACGGCGCCCGCATGGGCGACACCAAGCTGGTGGATTCGATGATCGTCGACGGCCTGTGGGACGTGTACAACCAGTACCACATGGGCACGACCGCCGAGAACATCGCCAGGAAATGGGGTGTGTCGCGCGCCGATCAGGATGCATTCGCGGCGGCATCGCAACAGAAAGCCGAAGCCGCGCAGAAAGCCGGCAAGTTCAAGGACGAGATCGTCGGCATCGAGATTCCGAGCCGCAAGGGCCCGCCGACGATCTTCGACACCGACGAATATCCGAAGCACGGGACCACTGTCGAGACGCTCGCCGGCCTGAAGCCCGCCTTCGACAAGGAAGGCAGCGTGACCGCGGGTAACGCATCCGGCCTCAACGACGGTGCAGCCGCAGTGCTGATGATGTCGGCCAGAAAAGCGGCCGAGCTGGGTTTGAAGCCGATCGCCAGGATCAAGGCCTACGCTTCCGCGGGGGTCGATCCGAAAATCATGGGCATGGGGCCGGTGCCCGCCAGCAAGCTGTGCCTGGCGAAGGCCGGCTGGACGCCGCAGGACATCGATCTCATGGAGATCAACGAGGCCTTCGCCGCCCAGGCGATAGCGGTGAATCGCGACATGGGATGGGACACGGCGAAGGTCAACGTGAACGGCGGTGCCATCGCGATCGGTCATCCGATCGGGGCTTCGGGTTGCCGCATTCTGGTGACGCTGCTGCACGAGATGGTGAAGCGCGACGCGAAGCGCGGCCTCGCCAGCCTCTGCATCGGTGGGGGCATGGGAGTAGCGCTGGCTATCGAAAGATGAAGCGTACGCGATAGGAGACCGGCTTCGCGGTCTCCTATCGCACCTGCGCTTCATCTTGATCTGATCGGCACGAAGGGCTTGGGGCGGCCCGGCACCCTTCGTGATGACAACTGCTACGAAACACACCTCGGTTCAACCGGGTGTCGACTGAGGAGACAGCATCGTGAGCAATGGACGCGAAGTGGTGATCGTCAGCGGTGTCCGCACCGCGATCGGGGATTTTGGCGGCGCGTTGAAGGATGTCGCGCCGACGGAGCTGGGAGCGCAGGTCACGCGTGAGGCGATCAAGCGGGCGGGTGTCGCGCCCGAGGAGATCGGTCACGTGGTGTTCGGCAACGTGATCCAGACCGAACCCAAGGACATGTATCTCGCCCGGGTGTGCGCCATGAACGGTGGCATTCCGAAGGAAGCACCGGCGCTCACGCTGAATCGCCTCTGCGGCAGCGGCCTGCAGGCGATCATCAGCGCGGCGCAGTCGGTGAAGCTGGGCGATGCCGACGTCGCGCTCGCCGGCGGCGCCGAGAGCATGAGCCGCTCGGGTTACGTGATGCCTTCTGCCCGCTGGGGTCAGCGCATGGGCGACGGGGCGCTGATCGACTGGATGGTGGGCGCGCTGTCCGATCCGTTCGACAAGCAGCACATGGGCGTCACCGCCGAGCGCATCGCCGCGAAGTGGAACATCTCGCGCGATGCGCAGGACCAGTTCGCGCTGGAAAGCCATCGCCGCGCCGGCCGTGCCCTGGCCGAAGGTCGCTTCAAATCGCAGATCCTGCCGATCGAATTGAAGAGCAAGAAGGGACCCGTTGCCTTCGATACCGACGAGCACGTGCGTCCCGACGTGACGATCGAGGACATGCAGAAGCTGAAGACCGTGTTCCAGAAGGACGGCAGCGTCACCGCCGGCAATGCGTCCGGCCTGAACGACGCCGCTGCCGCCGTGGTGCTGATGGACCGCGGCACTGCGGACAAGAAGGGGCTGAAGCCGCTGGCGCGCCTCGTGGCCTACGGCCACGCCGGGGTCGACCCCGCCATCATGGGCATCGGTCCGGTACCCGCGGTGACCAACGCGATGAAGAAGGCCGGCCTCACGGTGGCGGACATGGACGTGATCGAGTCGAACGAAGCGTTCGCCGCACAGGCATGCGCCGTGGCGGCCGATCTCAAGTTCGATCCGGCCAAGGTGAATCCGAACGGCGGCGCCGTGGCGCTGGGCCATCCGATCGGCGCCACCGGTTGCATCATCACCATCAAGGCGCTCTACGAGCTCGAGCGCATCGGCGGGCGTTACGCGCTGGTCACCATGTGCATCGGCGGCGGTCAGGGGATCGCGGCGATCTTCGAGCGCGTCGTGCACTGACAGCAAGGGCTACATCCTTCACCACGAAGGACACAAAGGACACGAAGGCAACACGAAGGAGAGGCGGATTCGGGAGCGATCATGGTCCTCGCACCGTCGTTCCTGTGTGTCTACCTTCGTGCCTCCCTTCGTGTCCTTTGTGTCCTTCGTGGTGAGAGCAGTTCCGGTAGCGGTTGCCTTTCCCACCACCTACCGCGCAGTACGCTTCCGGACGAAGTCGGCCAGCGCCTCCGGCGGCAGCGGCCGCGAGAAGTAGTAGCCCTGCCCCTCCTCGCACCCGAGTTTCTTCAGGAACGCGAGCTGTGCCTCGGTCTCCACACCCTCGGCGATGGTCTTCAAGCCGAGGGTGCGAGCCATCGCGACGATGGCCGCCGTGATGGCGGCGTCGTCCGCGTCTTCGGTCACATCCTTCACGAAGGAGCGGTCGATCTTCAGGCGATCCAGTGGCAGGCGCTTCAAGTACCCGAGCGACGAATAGCCGGTGCCGAAGTCATCCACCGACAGCGTGACGCCGAAGGCCTTCAGCCGGTCGAGCGTGCCGCGCACCTCGGCGATGTCGTGCATGATCGACGTCTCGGTGACTTCGAGTTCCAGGAAGGTGGGTTCGAGGCCGGTCGCCTTCAGCGCATCGGCGACCACGTGTTCGAGTCCGCGTTGGCGGAACTGCACTGCAGACAGGTTCACGGACACCGGGAAGGGCGGCAACCCCAGTTCCTGCCAACGGCGTGCCTGACGGCACGCGGCGTTGAGTACCCACTCGCCGATCTGCAGGATCAGCCCCGATTCTTCGGCGATGGGGATGAACGTGGACGGCGCCACCATGCCGAAATCGGGATCGTTCCAGCGCAGCAGCGCCTCGACGCCGATCACGGCGTTGTCCGCGAGGTCGATGCGCGGCTGGAAGTGGAGTGAGAACTCCTCGCCGGCGATGGCGCGCCGCAACCGCGCTTCGATCTCCACACGCTCGATCACGCGCGCATTCATGTCGCGCGTGAAGAACTGGTAGTTGTTCCGACCCACGCCCTTCGCGTGATACATGGCGGCATCCGCGTTGCGCAGCAACGGCGCGCTGTCGGGCGCGTCGTCGGGGAAGACACTGATGCCGATGGACGGGGTCACCGACAGCTGCGTGCCGTCGACCACGAAGGGTTCGCTGATCACCTCGAGGATCTTGCGTGCCACGGCCGCGGCCTGCTCCGGTGCGTCGAGATCCTGCAACAGCAGGACGAACTCGTCGCCGCCCTGCCGGCTCACGGTGTCGGCCGCGCGCACGCAACCGGCGAGGCGGCGCGACACCTGCTGCAGCAGGCGATCGCCGACGTCGTGCCCGAGCGAATCGTTGATGAGCTTGAAGCGGTCGAGGTCGAGGAACAGCACGGCAAGGCGGGTGCCGTTGCGCAGTGCGAGCGGCATGGCCTGATGCAGACGGTCCTCGAGCAGCGCCCGGTTGGGGAGTCCGGTGAGGAAGTCGTGCTGCGCCATGTGACGGATGCGCTCCTCCTGCGCCTTGCGCTCGGAGATGTCCTCGAAGATGCCGATGTAGTGCGTGATCTCGCCACCGTCGCTCACCACGGCCATGACCTGCACGCGCGCGGGGAACGGGAAGCCGTCGCGGCGCCGCAGCCAGACTTCGCCTTCCCATGCACCGCCCGCGCGCGGCCGGCGCCACATGGCCCGGTAGTAGTGCTGATCGTGACGGTCCGACTCGAGCTGGCGCGGCATCCGGCCGAGCACTTCCTCCGGCCGGAAGCCCGTGATCGCCGTGAACGCGCGGTTGACCGACAACACGCACCGCTCCGGGTCCATGATCATGATGCCCACACGGCTCGCCTCGAACACCTTCGCCGCCAGCCGCAGTTCGTCCTCGGCAAGCTTGCGGTCGGTGATGTCCAGCACCACGCCGTTGTAGACGATCTCCTCGTCGGTCACCTTGCTCTGGCGGGAGATGCCCTCCCACCAACGGATCGAACCGTCGGGAAACATCATCCGCCCTTCGAAGTTCCAGATCGCACCGGTGCGATTGGCTTCATCGATCGACCGGATCCAGCGCTCCCGATCGTCGGGGTGGATGTATTCGGCGATCCGGTGCGCGTCGGCCGGATCGATGCCGAACACGTCCTTCAGGCGCGGACTGACCCAACGGAAGCCGCGTTCGCCGTTGGTGCGCTCGACCCACTGGTACAGGACACCCGGAATATTGGCCGCCATGTCGCGCAGCCGAGCTTCACTGTCGCGCAATGCCGACTCGGCACGGGTACGCTCCGTGACGTCCTCGGCCATGAACGACGCGCCGTCGACCGTACCGTCGGGGCCGTGGATCGGGGAGAGCGAGACGCGATACAGGTGGCGCCCGAGCGCGGGATCGCCGTACTCCGTGGCAAGCGAGATCGACTCGCCGTTGAAGACGCGCACGAGCAGGCTCTGGCTGCGTTCCAGATCCTGCGGCACGTGGCGAATGCGTTCGATGACGGAATCGCCCGGCCCCACCGCCATGCCGTACAGGCGCCGGAACTCGCGGATGTAGGCCGCGTTGCACGCGATGATGCGGCCTTCGCGATCGAACGCGCACATGGGCTGCGGCAACGCCTCGATCATGCCGTCGAGGCGGGCATGGGCCTGTTCCAGCGCGATGCGCGCCCGATCGGCGTCCGCCTCCGCGGCCTTGCGTGCGGTGAGATCTCGGCACACCACGAGGTGGACACCCTCCACGACGTTGGCGACGGCCTCGAACTCGACCGGCACCATGCTGCCGTCCTTGCGGCGCAACCAGATCTCGCCCGAGAGGTGCCCGCGCTGCAGGAATTCGCGCCACATCGCCTGCGCGTCCTCGCGCTGGCTGTCAGGGACCATGTCGAACACGGACAAGGTCGCCAGCTCTTCGCTCGTGTAGTCGAGCAGCCGCCCGGCCGCGCCGTTCACGTCGAGATAGCCGCCGTGGTCGTCCGCCAGGAATTTCGCCTCCACCGACAGTTCGAACACCGCGCGAAAGCGGCGCTGGCGCGCTTCGCCATCGGCTTCGAGCTGCTTGCGCGCGGTGATGTCCCAGGAGTTGCCGACGATGCGACCGATGCCGCCGCCGGCATCGGCGAGAGGTGTCAGGCGGGTGATCCACCAGCCGGGACGGCCGCCGAATTCGATGTATTCCTCGTACTCGATCGGCGCGCGCGCATCGACGCACCGCTGATAGTTCGCGGTCACGCTCGCCGCGTGGGCCGCGGTCAGCACGTGCGGCACCAGGTCCACCGGACGTTTGCCGCGCACGGCACCGTCATGCAGTCCGGTCGCATCCTCGTGCGAGCGGCTCAGTTCGGCATAGCGAAACTCGCCCTGGGAATCGACGTCGACCACGAAGATGGCCGAGGACACACCACGATAGAGCGCGTCGCTGAACGCTCGAGCTTCCCGGAGCTGGGCTTCGAGAGCCCGGATCCGGACTGTCTGCGGGTCTTCGGTCTCGACAACTTTCAGCATATTTTCAACATCTTGTACTATTTTCAAACGAGTCAGTGCGACGCGCGAAGAACCCGACACTGCATCTACGGCACGCGGCGGGCGGCCTGAAGCGGGACCCGCAGGCTCGCAGCGGCGGATCCGCACGCGTTGTGCGCTACACAACCCAAGGCCGGTGCCAGTCGCCAACAAAACCCTTGACACAGAGTGGGATCGCCCTAAAATCCGCCCTCTGCTGCATTGCAGCAGAACGACCGCAATCGGCATCCACCCACACGCAAGTCAGGAGTGATGGCCCCATGTACAAATTCCCTGAGCAGTTCTCCGCACTGAACAAGGCGAACGTCGACTCCTTCGTCGCCTTCGCCGGCATCGCCAGCACGAGCGCCGAGCGCTTCGTCGAGTTCCAGCTGAAGGCCGCCAAGTCCGCGTTCGAAGACACGGTGAAGAGCGTCCGCACGGTTACCAGCATCAAGGAACCGCAGGAGTTCCTGCAGTTCGGCACCGCGACCCTGCAACCCGCCACCGAGAAGGCCGCGGCCTATGCCCGCCAGCTCTACGCCCTCGCATCCGAAAGCCAGAGCGAGTTCACCAGGTTCGTGGACGAACACGTGACGGAGTTCAACAAGCAGGTCGTGTCGTACCTCGACGAAGCCGCAAAGACCGGTCCCGCCGGCTCCGACGTCGCGGTCGCTGCGGCGAAGTCGGCCGTGGCTGCCGCCAATCAGGCCTACGACGTGTTCTCGAAGGCCGGGCGCCAGTTCGCCGAAGTCACGGAAACCACGGTCCAGGCTGTCGCCAATGCCGGCGTGCGCGCGGCCAACACCACGACGCCCACCAGCAAGAAGAAGGCCGCCTGAGTCACTTGGAGTCCGCTGTACCGGAAGCCCCCGCCTGTCGGGGGCTTTTTGTTTTTCGGGCCACGGGCGCGTCTGCCGCACGCTCGTAGAATGCCCGCTTTCTCACGGCCCATGAGCGAGCATGTCCGACCTCATTGAATCCACCGCCTGGCGCGCGCTGTCGGCCCATCGTGCCGCGCAATCCGGTGTGACGTTGCGAGCGCTGTTCGGCGCGGATCCGAAGCGATTCGAGACGTTCTCGCTGCGATCGGGTGCGCTGTTCCTCGACTATTCGAAGCACCCGATCACGCGCGAAACCATGGCCCTGCTGGTGGCGCTGGCCCGCGATCGTGGCGTCGAGCGCTGGCGCGACGCGATGTTCGACGGCGAGCGCATCAACCACACCGAAGACCGGCCGGTGCTGCATGTCGCCTTGCGCAATCGATCCGATCGCGCCATGCCCGTCGACGGCCGCGACGTCATGCCGGCCGTGCGCAGCGTGCTGTCGCGCATGCGGACATTCAGCGAAGCGGTGCGCTCCGGCGTGGCCACCGGGCACACTGGCGAACGGATCACCGACGTGGTGAACATCGGCATCGGCGGTTCCGACCTCGGCCCGCTGATGGTTTGCGAAGCGTTGCGCCACCATGCGGACCCGCAACACCTGCGTGCGCACTTCGTCTCGAACGTCGACGACACCCACCTCGTCGAGACCCTCCGCGGGCTCGATGCCCACCGCACGCTGTTCATCGTCGCGTCGAAGACCTTCACCACGCAGGAGACGATGACCAACGCAGCTTCGGCTCGTGCCTGGCTCGTCGCGAGCCTGCGCGACGAGCGCGCCGTGGCGCAGCACTTCGCCGCGGTGAGCACCAACGTCAAGGCGACTTCGGCATTCGGCATCGCCCCCGAGCGCGTGTTCGAGTTCTGGGATTGGGTCGGTGGCCGGTACTCGCTCTGGTCCGCCATCGGCCTTGCCATCGCCATTGCACTCGGCATGGATCGATTCGAGGAACTGCTGGCCGGCGGCCACGCGATGGACGAGCACTTTCGTACGGCACCGCTGGATGCAAACATGCCGGTGATCCTCGCGTTGCTCGGGATCTGGCACATCAACTTCCACGACCGCGGCAGCCACGCGGTGCTGCCCTACGATCAATATCTGCATCGGCTACCGGCGTTCCTCCAGCAGCTCGACATGGAAAGCAACGGCAAGCGCATCGATCGTGCAGGACGCGAAGTGGACTACGCCACCGGGCCGGTGCTCTGGGGCGAACCGGGGACCAACGGCCAGCACGCGTTCTTCCAGTTGCTGCACCAGGGAACGCACGTGGTGCCAGCCGATTTCATCGTGGCGGCGGAGGGCCCGCACCGCCTGGGCGTCCACCACCAGCTGCTGCTCGCCAATTGCCTCGCGCAGACGCAGGCCCTGGCGTTCGGCAAGACCACCGCCGAAGCTCTCGTGGAACTGCGATCGCAGGGCATGACCGACGCCGCAGCGCAGGCACTGGCTCCGTACAAGGCCTTCCCCGGCGATCGACCGAGCAGCACGATCCTGCTCGACCGTCTCACCCCGCACAGCCTGGGAGCGCTGATCGCGCTCTACGAACACAAAGTGTTCGTCCAGGGTGCGATCTGGAACATCGACTCCTTCGACCAGTGGGGCGTGGAGCTGGGCAAGCAACTCGCCGGACGGGTGTTCGAGGTGCTGGAGGGGCGAGCGCCCGCTGACGCGCTCGACGCTTCGACGCGGGGGCTGGCGGCCCTGATCCGGAGTCGTCCCGGCCACTGACCGCCGCTGGTTTCAAGCGCGCCGCGGCCTCGCCGTAAATAAGGGATCGGACGCCGCGGGTCCGCCGGTTTCCTGACCCGCTGGCGCTACCGGCCATGGAACCGCCATGCCGCGCAGGCCCGCCATCCTCAAGACCCCGTCGCTTTCCCAGTCGCTGACCGCCGCCATCCCTCTGGCGAGCCTGTCGGCGGACTGCGCGCGAGCGGCTGCCGAGTTCCCTGGCGGGTCATCCGTAACCCCGGGCCCGGTGTGGATCGCGATCGCCGTCGGCCTGGTCCTGCTCGCCGTAGTCGGCACAGCGATCGTCACCCGGCGGCGGGTGCAGGCGCCATTGCAGAACCGGATCGACGAGCTCACCACGCTCCAGCGGACCCTCGATGAGCATGCGAGTGTCGTGATCACCGATCGCGGCGCCAGGATCATCTACGCCAATCGCCGCTTCTGCGACCTCACGGGCTATCCGGAGGCGGAACTGGTCGGCGCCCACATGCGCATCCTCAATTCCGGCACCCATCCGCGCGAATTCTTCGAGGACCTGTGGTCGACCATCGGCCGCGGCGAGACCTGGAAGGGCGAAATCTGCAATCGCGCCAAGGACGGCCACCGCTACTGGGTCGATGCGACCATCCTGCCGCTGCGCAACCGCCAGGGCGGTACCGATCGCTACGTGTCCATCCGCACCGACATCACACCGCGCAAGCTGGCGGAAGCCTCGCTGCGCGAAGCCGGCTTGCGGCTCGACCTGGCACTCGATGCCTCCGGGCTCGCGCTGTGGGAGGTCGATGTCGGGCGCGACAGCGTGTTCGCCTCCGCACGGTTCGCGGAGATACTCGGCGCGGCGCCGTTCGAGACGCACATGTCGCTGGCGTCCTACTGGGCCCAGATCCATCCGGATGACCTCGCACGCGTGCGCGCAGCGGCCCGGTCCACCCTGAAGGGCGAGGTTCCCCGGCTCAGCGTCGAGTACCGAGTCCGCCGACGCGACGGCGCCTGGCGCTGGGTGCACGCGACCGGTCGCGTGGTCGCGTCCCGGGCAGACGGGTACGCGGAACGGCTGACCGGCCTGCTGGCCGACATCCAGGAGCGCAAGGACGCGGAACAGCGGTTGCACGCTTCCGAAGTGTTCCTGCACGGCATCCTCGACGGCATCGCCGACCCGGTTTTCGTGAAGAACGCACAGCATCGCTGGGTCCACGTGAACCGCGCATTCGCGGCACTGTTCGGCGTGACGCCGGCCGACATGATCGGCAGGACCGACCACGACTACATGCCGGTCGATCGCGCGGAAGCAGCCTGGAAATCCGACGACGATCTGCTGAACGGCGACAACGAAGTGATCATGCAGCGCGATTTCGTCGGTCCCGACGGCATCCGCCGGTTCCTCGAGATCCGCAAGTCGGTCTACCGCGATCCGTCCGGCAAGGCACTCATCGTCGGCACGAATCGCGATATCACGAGCCTGCTCCTGGCCCGCGATGCCGCCGAAGCAGCCAATCACGCGAAGAGCGAATTCCTCGCGAACATGAGCCACGAGATCCGCACCCCGATGAACGGCATCATCGGCATGGCGCAACTGGCACTCGCCACGGACCTCGATCCGGCCCAGCGCGAATACCTCGCCACGGTCCGCTCCTCCGCCGAGGCGCTGCTCGGCATCATCGACGACATCCTGGACTTCTCGAAGGTCGAGGCCGGCAAGCTGTTGCTGGAGCGGATCGATTTCCGCTTGAGCGACGCCGTGCGTGATGCGGCGCGGGTCGTGGCGGTCCGGGCGCTGGAGAAAGGCATCGACCTCGACATCGACATACACCCGGCACTGCCGGAGTTCGTGTCCGGCGATCCGACGCGCCTCAAGCAGGTACTCCTCAACCTGGTGGGCAACGCGGTGAAGTTCACCCACGAAGGCGGCGTGACGGTGCGCGCCGACCCCGTGACCACGGATGCAGCGCGGCCCACGGTGCGTTTCGAGATCTCGGACAGCGGCATCGGTATCCCGCAGGAAAAGCAGAGCCTCATCTTCGAAGCCTTTGCCCAGGCCGATGCGACGATCACGCGGCAGTACGGCGGCACGGGTCTCGGACTTTCGATCTCGTCGCGTCTCACGCAGATGATGGGCGGCGAGATTGCCGTGACGAGCTCGCCCGGAACGGGCAGCACGTTCTTGGCCGTAGTGCCCTTCGAGGTCGCGCAATGCGGATCCGCGCCCATCGCATCGCCCGAGCACCTGGCCGATTGCGACACCGTACTGACCGGCGGCAGTGCGGCAGCGCGGTCGGCCCTGCGGCGCACGCTGTCGTATTGGGGTGCCCGGGTACGTGAGACGGACGACCCGTCGAACGTGCCGGAACCGCTTCCCGGCGAACACCGCCGCGTGCTGTGGATCGCGGATTGCGACGACGTGCCCGCTGCCGGGCGCATCCGGGCGACCTCCCGTCATGCCGAAGGGGCAGTCCGGTGCGTGGGCCTGAATGCGCCCGGCGCCGCTTGCGGTACGGATGGGCCCGATGCCTTCGTCATGAAGCCAGCCGGTCCCGTGGAGTTGCGAGCTGCCATCGAGACGGCTCTAGCGGCAGAGCCGGCAACCGCAGCAGCCGACGCTGCGCCGCGATGGAACCGTGGGTCCGGGCGGCGCCTGAACGTCCTGCTGGTCGAGGACAACCTGGTGAACCGCAAGGTCGCCGTGCACCTGCTCGAGAACCTCGGGCATCGCGTTGCACTGGCGAGCAACGGTGAGGAGGCTCTCACCACCATCGCGTCGCAGCCTCCGGACGTGGTGCTGATGGACGTGCAGATGCCCGTGATGGGGGGTATCGAGGCTACGAGCCGCCTGCGCGCACTGGAGCGCGCCAGTGGCGCACGGCACCTGCCGGTGATCGCGCTGACCGCCGGTGCGCTAGCCGCCGATCGCGACAGGTGCCTCGAGGCCGGCATGGACGACTACCTCACGAAGCCCTTCGATTTCGCAACGGTGCACGCGGTACTCGAACGCGTCGCAGCGCAGGTCGGCGTCGCGGCACCTGTCCACGGCCCGGCGAAATTGCCGCACGTGTTCATACCCGAGACCGCCCTGAACGCCATGGCCGGCGATCGGGAACTGCTCGCGGAAGTCATCGACGTGGCGCGGGTCGAGTTGCCGAAGCAGATGGAGGCGCTGCGCAGCGCATTGGCGACGAGCGATGCGGTTGCTGCCCGCCGCCATGCGCACACGCTGAAAGGAACCGCGGACACGGTCGGCGCCCGCCTCGCCCGCGAGGCGGCGCATGTCGTCGAGCACGCCGCTGCCAATGGCGACCTGGCCGGTGCCCGGCAAGGCGTGGAACAGTTGCATGCGCTGATCGCCATCCTCGGCGGCGAACTCGCGGCCTATCGCGCGCACGGGCAGGGCACGGCATCGTCACGATAAGATGAAGCGCCCCCCGCACTCCCGAGGGTCGCCGTCCACGGAATAGAAGCTCTCAACGCGGAGGGCGCGGAGGACGCGGAGGAAAGCCAAGAACAGGGGACGGCGAGTTGGGTTTCCCCCGCGTCCTCCGCGTCCTCCGAGTTGAGAGCCTTGGAGTGCCAGCGCCGTCCTGACATGCCGGCGCGACCCATCCGCGCTCACAGCTTGAGGAAGTGCTCCCGGTAGTACTTGAGTTCCTCGACGGATTCGAGGATGTCTGCCAGCGCCTCGTGCTTGCCGTGTTTCGCGAACCCACCGGCGATAGCGGGCTTCCAGCGCTTCACCAGTTCCTTCAGCGTGCTGACGTCGAGATTGCGGTAGTGGAAATATGCTTCGAGCTTCGGCATGTAGCGGGCGAGGAAGCGCCGGTCCTGGCAAATGGAATTGCCGCACATGGGCGAAGCGCTCGAAGGGACGTACTGCGCAAGCCAGGCCGTCAGTTCGGCCTCGACATCGCCTTCCGCGAACCGGGAGGCCTTCACGCGGTCGATCAGACCCGACTTCCCGTGGGTGCCCTTGTTCCATGAGTCCATGCCGTCGAGTACCGCATCGCTCTGATGGACTACGCGAACCGGGCCCTCGGCGACGATGTCCAGGTTGGAATTGGTCACCACGATCGCCACTTCGAGAATGCGGTCACTGTCCGGATCGAGCCCGCTCATTTCCATGTCGAGCCAGATCAAGTTGTTGGCGTCCTGTGCCATAATCATCAAGTGTCGGAATTTTAAAGACTTAGTGTGTCACAACGGCACGATCTCAGCCATCTGAAGCTCGCATGAACGCTTTCACACTGATATTCCTCGCAGCGCTCGCCGCTGCCACCGGTACCCGCCTCTGGCTCGCCTGGCGTCACGTGCGTCACATCCAGGCCCATCGCGACCGGGTTCCCGAATCCTTCGCCACCGAGATCGACCTGCCAGCCCATCAGAAGGCGGCCGACTACTCGAGCGCGAAAACCGGGCTCAACGCGTTCGGCGTCGGTGTCGAAGCTGCGCTGCTGCTCATCTTCACCCTGGGCGGCGGTTTCGCCGCCCTGCACGCGTGGTCGGCGGGATGGTTCGGTGACGGGCTCGCGGGCGGTGTCGCGTTCATCGGCGCGGTGATGGTCGTGTCGGCCGCGGTGGAACTACCGCTCAACGTCTACAAGGTGTTCGGCATCGAGACGCGCTTCGGCTTCAACAAGATGACGCCGAGGATGTTCGTGACCGATCTGCTGAAGCAGACCGTCATCGCGGCGGCGCTCGGTCTGCCGCTGGTCCTCGCGGTGCTGTGGATGATGGGCGGCATGGGCGAGTACTGGTGGTTCTGGGTCTGGCTCGTGTGGATGGCGTTCAACCTGTTCGTGCTGGCGTTCTACCCCACCTATATCGCCCCGCTGTTCAACAAGTTCTCGCCGATGGCGGACGGTGAACTCAAGTCCCGCATCGAGGCGCTGCTGGTGAAGTGCGGCTTCAAGTCCCAGGGACTGTTCGTGATGGACGGGTCGCGCCGCTCGAGCCATGGCAACGCGTACTTCACCGGCTTCGGCAAGGCGAAACGCATCGTGTTCTTCGACACACTGCTGTCGCGCCTCGATCCGACCGAGATCGAAGCGGTGCTCGCGCACGAACTCGGCCACTTCCGCATGAACCACGTGTTCCGCCGCATGGCCTGGACGTTCGCGGTGAGCCTCGCGTTCCTGTGGATTCTCGGCGAATTGCGTGACGCAGCCTGGTTCTACCAGGGCCTTGGCGTGTCGCCGCCGGCCACCGATGCCGTCGCGCTGGTGCTGTTCTTCATGGTCGTCCCGGTGTTCACGTTCCTGCTGCGACCATTGATGGCCATGTACTCACGCAAGCACGAGTTCGAAGCGGACGAGTACGCCGCCAGGTTCACGCCGGCGACGGAACTGGTCCATGCGCTGGTGAAGCTCTACAAGGACAACGCATCGACGCTGACGCCGGACCCGCTGCACTCCGCGTTCTACGATTCCCATCCGCCGGCGGCCGCACGCATCGCGCGCCTCAAGCAACTCGCGGCCGCCTGAAGCATGCCCCCATCCCAACCTTCCCCCACGCGCAGCGTGGGGGAGGATCAGGGTGGGGGCAGCGAACGACCCCGATCACCGATGATCACGATCTCGCTCCTAGCTGCCGCAGCGCCTCACCGGTGACGCGGAAGATGGTCCAGTCCTCCAGCGGTACGGCACCGAGCGACTTGTAGAAATCCCAGGCCGGCGTGTTCCAGTCGAGAGCGCTCCACTCGAACCGTCCACAACCGCGTTCATGCGCGATGTGCGCGACGTGCCTCAGGATCTTCTCGCCGTAGCCGTTGCGGCGATGCGCGGGCCTCACGTAGATGTCTTCGAGCCACAACCCCTTCACCCCGAGGAACGTGGAGAAGTTGTGGAAGTACACGGCAAAGCCCACCGGCACTTCATCCGCGAACGCGAGCAGTACCTCCGCTCCGGGATGATCGCCGAACAGCGCGTCGCGCAACGACGCCGGCGTCGAGACCACGAGATGGGTGAGATGCTCGTACTCGGCGAGTTCCGAGATGAACTCGTGGACCAGAGCGACATCGTCGGACGTGGCCTGGCGGATGACGAACGTGGTCACGGTGTCAGTGCCGCCGGTCCGCCCCAAGGCACTGACGCGCGCCCATTGGGGGCGCCGACCGATGAGAGCGTGGGGGAGACCATTTCTCAATCGTACAGGTGGCAGGCCACCCTGTGGGATTGCCCCTTCGTTCCGCGCTCCAGCGGCAGTGGCACCTCGCGCCGGCAACGGTCCATGGCCTGGGGGCAGCGCGGATGGAACGGGCATCCCGTCGGAGGATGCTCCGGACTCGGCAGTTCCCCCTGCAGCGGCACCCGGTCGCGCGCCCGGTCCGGATCGGGCTCGGGAATCGCTGCAAGCAATGCCTGTGTGTACGGGTGCTTCGGATCGGCGTAGACGCTCTCGGTCGAACCCAGCTCGACGATACGGCCGAGATACATGACGGCAAGGGTGTCGCTCACGTACTTGACCACTGCCAGGTTGTGCGAGATGAACAGGTATGAAAGACCGCGCTCACGCTTGAGATCCATCAGCAGATTCAGCACCTGCGACTGGATCGACACGTCGAGCGCCGACACCGGTTCGTCGGCAACGATCAGTTCCGGGTGCAGTGCGAGTGCGCGGGCGATCGAGATGCGCTGCCGCTGGCCCCCGGAGAACTCGTGCGGATAGCGCCGCGCGGCTTCGGTCGGCAGGCCGACCGTGTCGAGCAGGCGTGCAACTTCCTGCGCACGCTCGGCCTTGGTGCCGATCGCATGGATCACCAACGGCTCTTCGATCAGGTCGCCCACACGCATGCGCGGATCCAGCGAAGCGTAAGGATCCTGGAAGATCATCTGCATGTGCCGGCGCATCGCGCGCATCGCATCGGCGGGGAGCAGGGTGATGTCCTTGCCCCGGAACCGCACGTCGCCCGCGGTCGGTTCGATGAGGCGGAGGATCAGGCGGCCGAGAGTCGACTTGCCGCAACCGGATTCGCCGACGATGCCGATGGTCTCGCCCTGCGCCTGCGTGAAGCTGACGCCGTCGACGGCGCGGATGAAGCGCCCGCCTTTCAGCGGGAAGGTCTTCGACAGGCCCTGGACGTCGAGGAGATGAACGGTCATGCGCGGCACCTCTGCCCCCATCCCGGCCTTCCCCCTCGCCGCGCGCGGAAGATTGCCCCCAGCCCCCGCCTTCCCCCGCGCTTTGCGCGAGGGAAGGAGCGTACTGCGATGCTGCTCGGCATCTGCACTCCTTCCCCCGTCGAAGATGGGGGAAGGTCGGGATGGGGGCAGCGGTTCACGATCACACCGGGTTGAAGCATGCGAACCGATGCGCCGGCGAACCCGCTAGCGGCGGTTGCTCGTCGCGGCAACGCGCCTCGACCCGTGGGCACCGCTGCGCGAACGCGCAGCCCGCAGGCCGCTCGCCCGGCGCCGGCACCATGCCATCGATGACGGGGAGGCGAGCACCTTTCACGGTCGCGAGGCGCGGGATCGACGTGAGCAGGCCATGCGTATAGGGATGCCGCGGCGATTCGAACAGGGTCCGCACCACCGCGCTTTCGACGATGCGCCCGGCATACATCACGGCCACGCGATCGCAGAATTCGGCGACCACCCCGAGGTCGTGCGTGATGAGCACGATGCCCATGCCCAGTTCGTCGCGCAGGCTGCGCAGCAGATCGAGGATCTGTGCCTGCAAGGTCACGTCGAGCGCCGTGGTGGGCTCGTCGGCGATGAGCAGTTCCGGGTTGCAGATGAGCGCCATCGCGATCAGGACGCGCTGGCGCAGCCCGCCGGACAATTCGTGCGGATACTGGGCAAGGCGGCGCTCGGGCGCGTTGATGCCGACGCGGTCGAGCATGCGCAGCACACCCGCGCGGGCGTCGGCGGCGGACACGTTGCGGTGCAGACGCAATGCTTCGCGCAACTGGAAGCCCACCGTGTAGGTCGGGTTAAGGCTCGTCATCGGATCCTGGAACACCACACCGATGCGATTGCCCCAGATTTCGCCCAGCGCCGTTCGCGAAAGCGACATGAGATCCACCTCACCCAGGCGCATGCGGCCGCTGTCGATGTGACTGGGCGGTGCCGGCTGCAGGCGGATGGACGACATCACGGTCACGGTCTTCCCACAGCCGGATTCGCCGACGATGCCCAGGGTCTCACCGCGATCGACGGCGAATGAGACGCCGTCGACCACGCGCACGCGGGATGCGCCCCGGCCGAAGCTCACGGCCAGGTCTTCGACCAGGAAGAGCGCCACGCGCGGCTAGTCGAAGACGACGCGCGGAAAGTAAAACGAGACGGTCCAGTTGGGCATGTCCACGATCTCGCTCACCCGCAGGTCGCCACAGACACTGCACAGCATGTAAGCCTCCACCGGCGGCATGCCATGGCGCCTGGACAGCAGTTCCACCATCGCGCGCACGGCGGCTCGCGCGCCTTCCATCAGGTCGGGTCCGATGCCGGTGGTGACCTCGTAGCCTTTCGCGTCGAGATGGCGTGTCACCGGCCCGGGCGTGGTGAAGCGCGGAAAAGCGAGCGGCGTCGACTTCACCAGATCGAACTTGAGCGCTACGCTCATCGGACTCTCGATCGCGGTGCCGCAGACCTCGCCATCGCCCTGCGCGGCGTGGGTATCGCCGACCGAGAACAGGGCACCAGCCACTTCCACCGGCAGATACAACTCCGTGCCCGCAGCGATATCACGCACGTCCATGTTGCCGCCGACCCGCCGCGGCGGAACGATGCTGTGCAAGCCCGGCTCGGCCGGAGCGACACCGATGGTGCCGGTGAACGGCTTCAACGGCACCTTGCCCCAGCGCCCGAAGAAAGCCGGCGCGAGAGTCGCAGGATCGTAGCTCCACACGTTGAGCGCCGGCGCCTTGAACTCGTCGGCCAGCAGACCGAAGCCGGGGATGTTCGCGGTCCAGCCCCACCCGGAAGGCTTGAACGACAGCAACGTCACTTTCAGTACATCGCCCGGCTCGGCCCCGTCCACGAAGACGGGACCGGTGACCGGGTTCACCTTGCCGAAGTCCATGCGCCCCACGTCCTCGACAGTCGACTTCGGCGAAAGCTGACCGCCCGAGGCCTCGAAGACCTCGAACTCCACGGACTCGCCCGGCGCGACGCGCAGCACCGGTGCGAACGCATTGTTCCAGCCGAGGTGGTGCTGATGACTGTGGATGGTGTGGCCCATGATGATGCTGTGCTTCAGCCCTTGATGTAGACGTGGTCGTAGTTGATCGGAATCCGCACCGGGTCGACGAACAGTGCGTCCGCACCGCCCACGCGCTTCGAGCGGATGGTGAAACGCTGCTCGTTGAAGATGGGCACCCAGGGCGCATCCTTCATGATGTCCGTGAAGATCGTCTTCCAGAGCTGGGCACGCTCGCCGGCCTTCGACGGATCGGACATGGAATCGGCCTTGGTCGCACGCTCGTCCAGTTCCTTGTTGCAGTACCACGACCAGTTCCAGCCGCCGTTGGTTGCGCCGGCACAGCCGAGGATCGGTCCGTAGAAATTGGAAGGATCGGGAAAGTCCGCGATCCACGCCATGCCGCCCGACCACACCATCGGCGCCGTCTTCGGCTTGCCGCCGGCGGCAATGACGTTCGCTTGCGCGAGGTTCTTCAGCTTGACCTTGATGCCCACCTTCGACAGGTCTTCCTGGATCGCCTGCGCGATGCGCGGATTCGGATCGACGTTGTAGACGTACAGCGTAGTCTCGAAGCCCTTTTCCAGACCGGCCTGCTTCAGCAGTTCCTTCGCCTTCTCCGGATCGAACGCGTAGCCCTTGAACTCCTTGTCGTAACCGGGCATGGTCGGCGGCAGCGGCTGGTTCGCCGGCACCGCGCGGTTGTTGATGATCTTCACGATGCGACCCTTGTCGATCGCCATGTTGATGGCCTGGCGCACCTCGAGCTTGTCGAGCGGCTTCATCTGCACGTTGAGGGTCACGTAGCCGGTCTGCAACTGGCCGCCTTCGACGATGAGGTCCTTGTACTTCGGGTCGTTGCGGATCTGCAGGAACTTGGCGGGCGGGATGCCGTCGCCGGCGAAATCGGCTTCACCCTTCTCGAGCTTCAGGATCGCGGTCATCGGTTCGAGGCCCACCTGGAACGTGATCTGGTCGAGTTTCGGCACGCCCGGAATGAAATAGTCGGGGTTGCGCTTCAGCACCAGTTCCTGCCCGAGCTTCCAGTCCGCCTGCATGAAGGCACCGCTGCCGACCACCTTCTTGCCGAAGTCCTTGCCGGCCTTGTCCACCGCTTCCTTGGGCACGACGGAAGAGAAGTTGAGTGCCAGCACGTGCAGGAAGGTCGCATCGGGTCGCGTCAATGTGAACTTGATGGTGGTCGGGTCGACGACGACGATGCCCTTCACGTCTTTCGCCTTGCCCTTCTTGAACGCTTCCATGCCGGCGATGGAATCGTAGAAGCCGGCACCCGGACTTTCGGTCTTCGGATTCGTGGTGCGTTCAATGGAGTACTTCACGTCCTGGGCTACCACTTCGCGGCCGTTGTGGAACTTGACGCCCTTGTGCAGCTTGAAGGTATAGGTAAGGCCGTCCTTCGAGATGTCGTAGCTCTCGGCGAGGCTCGGCGTCAGCTCCGCCGTGCCCGGCTTGTAATCCATCAGGCGCGCGAACAGGCTCTTGATGATCGACCAGTTCACCCAGTCGTAGCCGATCGCCGGATCGAGCGTGACGATGTCGTCCTTGTACGTGACGATGATCGAGCCGCCCTGCTTGCCCTCTTCCGCGACAGCCGGCACCGCGATGGGCAGCGCCAATGCGGCGAGCAGAGCGATGGTGGATGCACGACGTTTCATGGTTGGTCTCCTATTGGCTGGAACGCGAGTGATGACTACCGGATGCGGATTCTAGGGTCGACGAGCGGTGCCACGAGGTCGGCGAGCAGGTTGCCGAGCACGATCGCCACGGCAGCCACCAGCGTGACGCCCATGATGATCGGGATATCCACCTGCTGGATCGCCTGCCAGGCGAGTTGGCCGATGCCGGGCCAGCCGAATACGGATTCGACCACGACGGCACCGCTCATGAACAGTCCGATGTCGATGCCGATCATCGCGATGATCGGCAACAGCGCGTTGCGCATTGCGTGCACCAATACTACGCGCAGCTCGGATGCCCCCTTGGCGCGCGCCGTGCGAACGTAATCCTGGGTCAGGACCTCGATCATCGAGGAGCGCATCATGCGCGAATACCAGCCGGCCCCGAGGATGCCCAGCGTGAGCGCGGGCAGCACCAGGTGCCGGAACTCGCCGTAGCCGCCGACCGGGAACCACTCGAGCCGGTCGGCGAACACATAGAGCATGAGAATGCCGGCCACGAACTGCGGCGTCGACACCCCGACGAACGACAGGATCATCATCCCCGAGTCGGTCCGCGAACCCTGGCGCACAGCCGCGAACACACCGATCGCGAGGCCCAGGATGAGTTCGCAGACGATGGCTGCCACCACCAGGAGCATGGTGGCCGGCAGGCGCGCAGCGACGATCTCGGCGACTTCGGTTTTCTGTGCGTACGAGCGCCCAAGGTCACCCTGCGCCAGGTTCACGAGATAGCGCCCGTACTGCTCGTGGAACGGCAGGTCGAGCCCGAGCTGCTTGCGGATGGTTTCCACGGTTTCGGGCGTGGCGCTGCGCCCCGCGATCTGGCGCGCCGGATCGGCCGGTAGGATGTAGAGCAGCAGGAAGGTGATGAAGCTCACCCCGATGAGCAGCAGGATCGCCTGGGCGATGCGGCCGAGGAGGTAGCGGGTCATGGCCGCTCCTGCGATTCATGGTGCCTCCACCCCAACCCTCCCCCGGCACAGCCGGGGGAG